>LNAP01000115.1_pt1 | contig 80808 bp, 74 predicted proteins | sample 602601 | NCBI WGS metagenome assembly LNAP01 (sample SAMN02440304, study PRJNA202911) | soil metagenome | biome: Subtropical and temperate rainforests or woodlands; isolation source: soil samples (1 kg each in a 20% v/v slurry with milli Q water) were... ...
GGCCTATGGCCTGCCCATATTGTTCATCCTCATCCCGCTGGTGTCTTTTCTGGCTTATAGCTTTTTCTGGGTTGAAGGGACGCAACTGCATTACGACATCACGCTCGCCAACTACCAGCGCATCTTGACCGATGAAATCTATCTGCCGGTGCTGTGGCAGACGTCTATCCTCTGTCTGGAAGTCGCTGCACTGGCCGTCTTGTTCGGCTATCCCGTCGCCTATTTCCTGGCTTGCCTGCGCGGGCGCAAGAAATATGTCTTCCTGATGTTGCTGCTGGTACCGCTCTTGATGAGCTACATCATCAAGATCTATGCGATCCGCAGCATTCTGGGCGGCAACGGATTTCTCAATCGCGCGCTGCAAGGCCTTGGCATCATCGATGAACCGCTCACGATCTTCGTCTATAACCTGAATGCCGTCCTGCTGACGCTGACGGCGCTGCTGATCCCCTTTGCCGTTCTGCCCATCTTCCTCTCGCTGGAACGTCTGCCGCGCAACCTGCTGGAAGCCTCGGCGGATCTCGGCGCCTCGGAAATGCAGACCTTCTTGCGTGTCGTCCTGCCGCTCAGCCTTCCCGGCGTGATCGCTGCGGCGACCTTCGTCTTCGTGCTGGCCATCGGCGATTTCCTGACGCCGCAGATGGTGGGCGGCCCGAGCGGCTTCACCTTCGGCCGCATCATCTACAGTCAGTTCGGCACCGCCTTCAATTGGCCCTTCGGTTCCGCCTTGTCGGTGGTGCTCTGCGCCCTGGTGGTCGCGGCCATTCTGATCGGCAGCCGTTTTGGTAGCCGCCGGGGAATTGCATGAAGCGCAACCCCGTCACCATGGCGATCCTGTCGGCTATTACCGGACTGGTCTTCATCATCATCTATGGGCCGATCTTCGTGCCCATCGTTTCGTCCTTCTTTTCGGTCAAGCAGGGGCAGGTCGACTGGCACAATCCCAATCTCGACGCCTATGCCAAACTGGCGCAAAATGAAGGCATTCTGATCGCGCTGCAAAATACGATGATCGTCGGCGGCAGCGCCGTCATCCTGGCACTGATCTGCGGCGTGTTCCTGGCGCTTTTCTACAATTTCAGCAATTCGCGTGGCCGCGGGCTCCTGCAGTTCATCATATTCCTGCCGTTCCTGATGCCGCCCATCATCACCGGCCTGGCGCTCCTGATCTTTTTCCGCGAGATCGATTTCAGCCGGTCCCTGGTGACCGTCATCATCGGACATACGGTTTTCGTGCTGGCTTTGGTCTATCGCACCATTCTCGTCCGTCTGCAGTCGCTCGGCGTGAATATGGTCGAGGCATCCTATGATCTGGGCGCCAGCGGCTGGCAGACCTTCCGCTACATCCTGCTGCCCAATTTAAAGAGCGCGCTGATCGGCGCGGCAATCCTCGCTTTTGCCTTATCCTTCGACGAAACCATGATCACGATTCTGGTGACCGGGACCGACAGCACCTTGCCGATCCGGCTCTGGGCCATGATGCGCCTCGGCTTCACGCCCGATATCAACGCCCTCGTTGCCGTCATCCTCGGCTTGACGACGATCCTGGTGGTGATTGCCGCGCGACATCTCATCCCACAGGATTTTGCGGTACGGGAAGAGTAAGGGGGCCCGTCCGCTGGCGGCCTGACAGCAGGGTTCAGTCCCTGCTGTCAGTTCCCAGATCGAATGTCATGACACCTTCCTGATTATGGGGGCGTTGCAGCACTTCGGGGTGCCGCAACGTCCGGATGGCGTCGTTGTAGCCGGACTCCCAATGATCATCCATGGATTGTCGGGAAAACTCGTAATCCTTCGCATGGCCTTCATATGCCGCCGCGCGATAGATGAGATGGACGATGTTGTAGACTTTATGGCTGGAGACACCGCCAAGCAGCTTGGCCTCGTCGGTGGCCCGCAGTTCCGGCGGAATTTGCTCCAACAGCTTGCCAAGCGCACAGCGCAACCGCTGCATTCGCTTGAAATTGTCCGTGTTGTTGCGGGTACGGCTGGAATACTGGATCTCTTTCTGCCGCATCATGACTTCCTGCATGTCGCGGGGAAAGTCACCACGCGCGCTCCACAGATCGACCTGGAAGGCCAGCGTATCCTGCCGCGACTCACTATTGAGTACCCAGCTCAGCGGCGTGTTCGAAACAAGGCCGCCGTCCCAATAATATTCGCCTTCGATCTCGACTGCCGGAAAGCCCGGTGGCAAGGCCCCGCTCGCCATTACATGTTCCGGACGGATCTGATGCGTCGTGGTGTCGAAATAGCTGAAATTGCCCGTCCGGACATTGACGGCGCCGATGCTGAGACGCATGCCGTCGTGATTCAACCTGTCGAAATCCACCAGGCGTTCCAGGGTCGCACGCAACGGGCTGGTGTCATAGATGCTGGTCGCCTCGGGACTGCCCGCCGGATAAAGCCACGGCCCCGGCAGGCGCGGGGCAAAGAAGCCGGGCACGCCGGCGACGACTGCTTGATTGGCGTGCAGTTGATTGAGGGCGGTACGGATGGCATCGCCGCGTGTCACCCGGCTGATCCAATCAGCGGCCCATCCGCCATTGGAGGCGAGGCTGACCTCTTCCCAGAATTGCCGCAGGCGATCGACCCGATATTCCGGCGCGTTGCCGGCGATCAAGGCGGCATTAATGGCACCGATGGAGATTCCGGCAACCCAGTCTGGATGGAGATCGGCTTCCGCGAGCGCCTGGTAGACGCCGGCTTGATAGGCCCCCAGCGCGCCGCCGCCCTGCAATAGAAGGGCAATGCAGTCGAAAGGCGGCCGCGTCGCAGCATGGTGGGTCTTTTTCAGCGGAGGCTTCGGCATTGGCTCGACAATCCAGAAAAGAGAAAAGCCATGGGGTACTGTGGGCGAGACCCGGCGAATCAGCCGCCAGTTAAACTTCTAGGGCAAATCGGGCCCAGCCGGAAGATCCCGGGAGGTATCTTCAAGCGTTACCGAAATGGAGGCAAGTCCTTCAAGGATAGTCAAATTAATTTAGCAGGGTAAGTGGAATAACTTTAAAGAGTGCAGGGTCTTGCATAAAACGCGGGGCCGGATGTGCCTACAGTATGGCGAAGTTTGTAGTTTGTATCGCATCCTAACCTGATCACGAGGCTCGGACACGGATAAGGACCTTTCTTCAAGCTGTTGAGAAATGTATTGCGGGGCGGTTGCGTCCCTTCATCTTGAAGTGCAAAGTCGGCTGCGTAGAATATCATCTGAACACCTCCCTCCAAGTCACTCATCGAAACGGATCATCATCATGGGAAGCAAGATTGAACTGAAGGCGGCAGATGGCTTTGCTTTGGCAGGCTATAAAGCCGAAGCTGTCGGCAAACCCAAAGGTGCGCTTGTCGTTGTGCAGGAAATCTTTGGCGTCAATCATCATATTCGCAACGTCGTCGACCGTTTCGCGGCGCAGGGCTATACGGCCCTCGCCCCGGCTTTGTTCGATCGCGCACAGCGGGATGTCGATGTCGGATATGACAAGGAAGGCATCGCGCTGGGCATCGAGGTGCGTGGCAAGATCAAACTGGAGGATACGCTCCTGGATCTGACGGCAGCCATTCAGCATCTGAAGCCGGCGGGCAAAATCGGCATGATCGGCTATTGCTGGGGCGGGTCGCTGTCTTTCATCTCGGCGGCGCGCCTCACCGGTCTTTCCTGCGCCGTGGGTTATTACGGCTCGATGATCGCAGCCCATGCCGAAGAAAAACCGACAGTGCCGGTCATGCTGCATTTCGGCGAGAAGGATTCTGGCATTCCGATGACGGATGTCGATAACGTGCGCAAGGCGCGGCCGGAAGTCGAAATCTTCACTTACCCGGCGGATCACGGCTTCAACTGCGATGAGCGTGGCTCCTTCCATGAAGAAAGCCAGAAGCTCGCGTTAAGCCGCAGCCTTGATTTCCTGCAGAAGCATCTCGCCTCTTGATAAAATCAGACGCCACGGTATGTGAGTTATCCATATACCGTGGCGATCTCTTCCCGATTTTTTCCGGTCAAGCTCACAAGATCGTGACAGATGGGCGTCCCTTGACACCACAAGATCGGCCATAAACCCCAGGGCAGGGCGCAATATCGTCCATGTCGCTTCATATCGATTCATCCCTCACACGAGCGTGATTCTAGCTGTCTTGAGCCTTGCATTCCCGGGTCCCATCTCAAGTCAATGAGGACAGGAACATTGCGATTGCTCCCCTGCGTCAGAATCACCTGCGTCAGAATCAAAGGAGATGCGATATGTTAAAGCGACTACTTTTGACGACAGCAGTTCTGAGTATTGCCACGTTGCCGCTTGGCGTGACTTCGGCCGTGGCGCAAGACAACAATCAATCCGGCCAGCCGACAGTCACGACGCCGGCTCCTGCAACGGAGGCGCCCGCAGCGCCGGCTACCACCGGCCAGAATGAGGCGGCCGCTCCGGCTGCGGCTCCAACGGAGGACACCGCTCAGGCGCCGGTGAACCCGCCGCCTAGCGACGCCATTATTGCGTCGGAAGGTAGCGGTGAATTCCGGGCCGATAAGCTGATCGGCATGAAGGTCTTCAATGCGGACGGCAAGGAAGTCGGCAAGGTGAAGGACGTCGTCTTCGACAGCGAAGGAAAGGCCCGCGGCGTGGTACTTTCTGTCGGTGGCGTGTTGGGTATCGGTGCCAAGCCGGTTGGACTGCAATGGAAGGAAATCGATGTGCAGCCTGACCAGGAAGTCGTGAAGGTCAACTATAGCAAGGAACAGCTGGAAGCTGCGCCAAGCTTCAAGACTCATGAAGCCCAGGCGGCGGAGATGAATTCAGCCGCACCGGCAGCCGCACCATCACCCAGCGGCACGGCGCCAGCGCCGAGCGGTTCGGGGTCATCCTCGCAGTAGGATCGGCCAAACACATATCAACTTGACGTAGCTCGGCGTAACAGCCCGGCAGCGCTCCACTCGCTGCCGGGCTTACTTTTGTCAAAATCGCCGGAAAGCCGAAATGAACAGCGAAAACATCTGGGACTGCGAGGTGATCCCCAGTTTGCGATAGGCATTCTTCCGATGAATCTTCACGGTTCCTGCTGCGATGCCGAGCTGCTTGCCGATCGACTCCGATGAATGACCCTGCAGAACAAGTGTGGTGATCTCGCATTCCCGTGGCGTCAGGCTGGATGGTCCCATGCTTTGGAAGATGGTGGTCACGACCTTGTTCAAATCGAGTGCCGCATTGCCTTCGTCCTGCAGCGGCCATTCGCGACCGGAATGCGGCCAATGTTGCTGGCAGACAGCCCGGATGACCGGTTCGATAATAGCGAGCCGCCCGACATCGTGGTCGCTGAAGGCCGGACTGCGCCCGGCCCGCATCAGTGAAACCACAACCGTTTCGCCGCTGGCCAAGGGGAAGAAGAAGCCGATCTCCTCCGTCAGTCCCGTTTTCACATAATATGAGCGATAATATTCGCTTTGATAGAAGCGATCGGGCGCCAGGTGCCGCATGCGATAGAGACCGGGTTTGATGTCCTCGCGGCTCGCTTTGAAAAACGGATCCAGCAGATATGGCCCATCCTCATAAAGCGAGACGAAGATCCGATGTTCCTCCGGCGTAAAGGTGTCATAGAGGCAGGTCGGGCGCGCATCATCGCGATAGCAGAAGATGACCAGGTGATCGAAAAAGACCACATGAGCGAGCGCGTTCACCAAGGCGGCCGGGAACGTCGTCTGGCCGATCATATCGATCATGCCGGCCAGATGCCGATGCCAGTGCTTTTCCGCCAAAGCGGCGGTCCGGCGTTTCGCCCCGGTCGGCTGGGATATGGCAGATGTCCTAGTCCCTAAATGGCCCACTTTTTGATAAATATCCCCAAGGGGATATATCCCCTGAATCAGCTCCTGTGTAGAAAATAGGGAAACGGGAAGATATATCCCGTGTCAACCATGGTGATTTGCTCGGGAGGCGTCACCTGGTCGAAGGGGAGTACCATCTGCCATGACGGTTCAGCACTCGCCTGAAGCCGATAATGATATTGAGTTCCGCAATGTCAGCAAGCGTTTCGGCGCGCTGGCCGCGGTGGATGATGTCTCTTTTCAGATCAAGCGCGGCTCCTTTCATTCCTTCCTGGGGCCATCGGGCTGCGGCAAGACCACGTCCTTGCGCCTGATTGCCGGCTTTGAGCAGCCAAGTTCCGGCCGAATCGAGATTGCCGGACAACCCATGATGGGCGTTCCGGCCTATCGCCGGCCGGTCAACATGGTCTTCCAGCATTATGCTTTGTTCCCCCATATGGATGTTGCCGCGAATATCGGTTACGGGTTGCGGCAGGTGAAGCCGCGCCCAAGCCAGGCGGAAATCGCCAAACGCGTCGCCGCCGCGCTGGAACTGGTGCGATTGCCGCAATTCGGCAAGCGGCGCAGCTGGGAATTGTCCGGTGGCCAGCAGCAGCGTGTCGCTTTGGCGCGCGCCTTGATCAACCGGCCCACCGTCCTGCTGCTCGACGAGCCGCTTGCCGCCCTCGACCGCAAGCTGCGCCGGGAAATGCAGATGGAATTGCAGAACCTGCAGCGCGACGTCGGCATCACCTTCATCCTGGTGACGCATGACCAGGAAGAGGCGTTGAGCATGTCCGACACGATCGGGATCATGAAGGACGGGCGCATCGTGCAATTCGGTACGCCGCAGGAGCTTTATGACGCGCCGGTCAATCGCTATGTCGCGGATTTCGTCGGTGAATCCAACTTCCTCGGCGGAACCGTTCTAGCGGCCGATCAACGCCAGGTCACGCTCCGAACAACCGGCGGGGTCACGCTGACCGCGCCCTTGAGTCAGCTGGGTGCTGCGCCGGAAATCGGCGGCACTGCCGTCATTGCGGTCCGGCCGGAGGTCATCGATCTCTGGCGAGCCGGCGCATCGGCCGAGCCCGGTACCGGCAATATTCAGAACGGTACCATCCGCAACCGTATCTATCTCGGCGATCACACCGAATTCGGTGTCGACGTGCCGGGCTTTGGCGTCATGCTTGTGCGCTTGCCGAAATCGCTTGCCGTGGTGACCGAATTACAGCCGGGGGATGCTGTTGGACTGGGATGGCGCGATGAGCAGGCTCTTGCCTTGCGAGAGCGCTGACCGAGCGACACCGGAAGGGATTAAGCGGGAAGCGACGGCCCGCTGAGATGTCCGCACAGATCTCGTCGCCATACCTGGGAGGGTAAGATGGATCAGAAGGAATTCGTCAATCAGTTGCTGCGTTATCGGAAAGGCTCGATCTCGCGTCGTCACTTCATGGGGGTGACGGGGCTGGGTACCGCGATGGCGGTGCTCGCGACAGCCGTGCCGACGGTCTTCGGCGCACGCGGGGCCTATGCCGGCACCATCGGCGACAAGGTGAGTCTGACCACCTGGCCGAATTATCACAGCCAGAAGAATCTGGACAATTTCGCTCAGACCACCGGCGCCAAGGTGGAAATGACCGTCTTCGGTTCGAATGAGGAAATGTTCGCCAAGCTGAAGGCGGGGGGCACGGGCTGGGATGTCTTCGTCCCGACCAATTACACGATCGAGAATTATGTCCAGGAGGATCTGATCGTTCCGCTCGATTTGAAACAGGTGCCGAATTTCCAGCCGCAGAATTACACCGATCAGCGCTTCACCCAGCCAGGAACGGTCAACGGTCAGGTCTATGCCGTCCACAAGGATTGGGGCACGACCGGTTACAGCGTCAACACCAAGCATGTCAGCGAGACGATGACTTCCTGGAAGGATTTCTGGGATCTGACGCGCAGCAAGTATAGCGGCCGCACCATGGTGCATGACTACCAGCTGACCACGATCGGCAATGCGCTGAAATATTACGGCTACTCCTTCAATTCGCTCAATGAGAAGGAATTGGCGGATGCCGAGAAGCTGTTGCTTGACGCCAAGCCGCATCTCTTTGCCATCAACAGCGATTATCAGCCCTCGATGCGCAGCGGCGATGCCTGGCTGACGGTCGCCTGGACGGGGGATGCCAATCAGCTGCATCGCGATATGCCGGAAATCATCTATGTCATCGGCAAGGAAGGCGGCGAGATCTGGTCCGACTTCTATGCGATCCCGAAAGAAGCGCCCAATCAGGCAGGGGCTTATGCGCTGATCAACTATCTGCTGGACCCGGCCGTCAACAAGGATGAAGTGCTTGCACATGGCTATCCGGTCGCGGATAAGCGGGTCTTCGACTTGCTGCCCGAGGATATCAAGACGAATACGATCATGTATCCGGCGGCCGAATTGCTGTCGCCGCTGGAATTCGGCGCGGCGGCGACGCTGACCAATCCGGCACGGGCCGAAATCATGGCGCGGTTCAAATCCGCCTGATCTGCCGGGAGTATGGCAGAGGGGGGTAGGGGTAGAGATGACGACGGTTGCAGCAACGGAATCGGCGACGGTACCGAAGGAGCGGTCGGGATGGGTTTGGACAGTGCTCCTGCTCTCACCCAGCGCCTTCTGGTTCTTCATGCTGCTGCTTTTGCCGCTGGCCGTCGTCGTCGTCTACAGTCTGGGGGAACGGGCGCCGACCGGCGGCTATCAGGCAGGTCTGACACTGGCCAATTATATGAACCTGCCGGCACGTTGGGCGGCGTTCCGCAACACCCTGATCCTGGCGCCGACCGGCACGCTGATCTGCCTGCTGATCGGGTATCCGCTGGCCTATTACCTGGCGCTGCGGGCCAATCCGCGATCGCGCCTGCTGCTGCTGGTTCTCGTCATCGTGCCGTTCTGGACGAGCTTCCTCATCCGCACCTATGCCTGGATGTTCATTCTCGGCAGCCGCGGAATCCCGGCGCTGCTCGACTGGATCGGATTTCCCGATATCCGTCTCATCAACACGCCGCTCGCCGTGCTGATCGGCATCGTTTACGGCTATCTGCCGCTGGTGGTCTTTCCGATCTATGTCAGCCTGGAAAAGCTCGACAAGCGGCTGCTGGAAGCCTCGGCCGATCTCGGCGGAACACCCTGGGGCACCTTCCGCCAGGTGACGTTTCCGCTTTCGGCGCCGGGTGTCATTACCGGTTGCATGCTGGTCTTCATTCTGCTGATGGGTGAATACCTCATTCCGCAGATGCTGGGCGGCGGCAAGGTGTTCTTTATCGGCAATGCCCTGGTGGATCTCTTTTTGCAGAGCCTGAACTGGCCCTTCGGATCGGCCTGCGCCATGGCCCTGGTTGTGATCATGGTCGTCACCGTCACCGCCTATCTGCGGGCCACGCGCGGTCTGCAGGGCCGCGACGTTTCGTTGATGTAGACCATCATGTTCCTGCGCCTCTATTCCTATCTCGTTTATCTGTTCCTCTACGCGCCGATCGCGCTGATCGTTCTGTTCAGCTTCAACAGCGGCAGCAGCGCCGCCGGGTTCCAGGGCTTCTCGCTCAATTGGTACGGCAAGGTGCTGGATAACAGCCTGATGCTGGATGCTTTGAAGAACAGTATTATCGTTGCCAGCACGACAGCCATTCTCGCAACCGTCATGGGAACCATGGCGGCCATCGCCCTGCAGCGCGTCCGTGGGATTCCCCGCGCTTTGTTCGATGCCTTGACCTATATCTCGATCATGGTGCCGGGGATCGTCATCGGCATCGCGACGCTGATCGCGTTGGTGACAACCTTCGGGGCGGTCAATTCCTTCCTCGCAGGAATCTGGCCAGGCGGCCAGCCGCCACGCTTGTCGCTGGGCTACGGATCGATCATTGCGGCGCATACCCTCTTCGCCATGGCGCTCGTTATCGTCATCGTGCGCACACGCATCGCCGGTATGGATCGCAGCCTGATCGAGGCCTCGATGGATCTCTATGCGGATCCGTTGGCGACGTTCCGGCAAATCACCCTGCCGCAATTGATGCCGGGTATCGTGGCCGGCTTTCTCCTTTCCTTCACCTTCAGCTTCGATGATTTCGTCATCGCGTTTTTTGTCGCCGGATCGAAGAACACCTTGCCGATCTATGTCTTCTCCTCGATCCGCCGCGGCGTCACGCCGGAGATCAATGCCATCGGCACCATGGTGATGCTCTTCTCGCTTACCATGCTGGTCCTGGCGCAGGTCATGCTGCGGCGGTCGCGACGACCGCCATCGGATGCCAAAGGGAAAGCATGAGATAGACCGATGATCCTCAAGGACAGGGTAGCTCTGGTGACGGGGGCGGGGTCGGGCATCGGCCAGGGCGGTGCGGCGATCATGGGCCGCGAAGGTGCCGTCGTCATCGTCGTGGATCGCCATGAAGAAGCGGGCGTCGCAACCGCCGCCGCGATCATCGCGGCCGGTGGAAAGGCCGAATCTCACGTCCTGGATGTGACGGATGATACGGCCGTGGCGGCATTGGTTCAAGATGTCGTGACGCGGCATGGGCGTCTCGACATCCTGCATAATCATGCCGGCATCCAGGTTGCAGGTTCCTTGGAACAGGTGAGCGTCGAGGCGCTGGATGAATCCTGGCAGGTCAATGTGCGGGCTCATTTTGTCGCGGCGAAACACGCGATCACGCAGATGAAGACGCAAAGGCGGGGCGTCATCGTCAATACGTCGTCGAATTCCGGCGTCTTTCTCGACCATGAAATGCTGGCCTATATCACCACGAAAGCGGCCGTCATCATGATGACCAAGCAGATGGCATTGGATTACGGTCCGCATAACATCCGTGTCAACGCACTCTGTCCGGGCTGGGTCGATACGCCGTTCAACGAGCCTTATATACGTCAGATGGGTGGCCGAGCGGCGATCGAGGCTTATGTGAAACAGAAGATTCCTTTGGGGCGCTGGGCCTCCGTCGAAGAGATCGCCGAATCGATCCTGTTTCTGGTCTCGGACCGCTCTTCCTTCATGACGGGTCACGCGCTCGTCGTCGATGGTGGCGAATGCATTGCTTGAGAAATGCCCTTCGACTTTAGTTCAAATTCGTGCGGTTCATCGAGTCGTTCGCGGCGTCAGGCACAGCCGAAATTGCACCTGCTGCGATTTCATAGTAGGGTTCGGTCGCAGTGGATGGTTCGACCGGTATCGATCAATGGTTTGTTTTGCTTGCTCGTGACGAGATCTCTCCAAGTTGAAGACCAGATTTTGATCCTCGTATTATAAGTCCATATTGCTCGTCACCTAATTCCAATCGCCTGAAATCCTGTCACCCATTGCGTGCCGAGGAGTTCGTCATTGGTGTTTCCATGTGTTGGGGCTTCGTGTCGTTGCGTTGATCGGCAGCCATCGCTGTCGGGGGCCTTCATGACGTCGCGTCGCCAGTCGGTCACTCACGGATTCCATCCGTATCCATTTTAGTAGAGAGAGAAACCTGATCCGCACGTCGAATGCGGGGTGAGATTCGGGGGAGCAATTCATGAATTGGGAACAAGTCTATAATCCGTTAGGGTCGATGGCCCTGTCGACCCTGGCTGCGGCATTGCCCGTGGTGACATTGCTGGTGCTGATCGCGTCCAACAAAGTAAAGGTCCATATCGCGGCCATTATTGCGCTCATCGTCGCAAATCTGGTTGCCGTCTTCATTTTCACCATGCCGGCCGGGCTGTCGCTCCGGGCTACCATTCTCGGTGCGGTCACCGGTTTCTTCCCGATCGGCTGGATCGTGCTCAATGTCATCTTTCTCTATCGGTTGACGGTGGAGAAGGGCGCCTTCGAAACGCTGCAGACAACCATCGGCGGCGTTACGAGCGATCGCCGGCTGCAATTGTTGCTGATCGCCTTTGCCTTCGGCGCTTTCTTCGAAGGCGCGTCGGGCTTCGGCACGCCGGTCGCGGTGACGGGCGCCGTCCTGATCGGGCTCGGCTTCTCACCGCTTGCGGCGTCCGGCCTGTCGCTGATTGCCAATACCGCACCTGTCGCATTCGGGGCGCTGGGAACGCCGATCGCCGGCCTCGCGCAAGTCACCGGCATCGATCCGTATCTATTGGGCGCCATGGTCGGCCGGCAATTGCCCTTCTTTTCGCTGATTGTGCCCTTCTGGCTGATCTGGGTCTTCGCTGGCTGGCGCGGCATGTTTCAGATCTGGCCGGCTGCGCTGGTCTGCGGGGTTTCTTTTGCCGTACCACAGTTTCTCATTTCGAATTACATCAATCCCTGGATTGTCGATATCGGTGCGTCGCTCATCTCCATGGCCTGCCTGATCGGCTTTTTCAAAATCTGGAAGCCCAAAGTTATCTGGACCTCGCCGGCCTTGCGGGGCCACGACATTTCGGCGGATGGTCGCCTCGTGCCGCCGGCTCGGCGGGACAAGCCGAGCACCGCGGAAGTGTGGCGGGCCTTGACGCCCTGGATCATCGTCTGTGCCATTCTGCTGATCTGGGGCACGGGGTGGTTCAAGAGCCATGTCAATACCTGGGCGATCTGGAACTATCCCGTGCCGGGACTGGATAAGGCCATCACCAAGGTGGCGCCGGTCGCGGCGCAGCCGACCCCGGAAGCCGCGGTCTTCTCGTTCACCTGGCTGTCTTATACTGGCTCGGGCCTGCTGATCGCGGCTGTTCTTGCCGGCTTCCTGATGGGGTTCAAACCGGGCAGGATGATCCAGGCCTATGGCGAGACATTGAAGATATGCGCCTATTCGCTGATCACCATTTCGGCGATGCTGGCCATCGGCACGCTGACTCGTCTATCGGGTATCGATGCGACGCTCGGCCTGGCCTTTGCAAAGACGGGCATACTCTATCCTTTCTTCGGCACCTTGCTCGGCTGGTTGGGCGTGGCGCTGACGGGATCCGATACTTCCTCGAACGTCCTCTTCGGAAACTTGCAAAAGGTCACCGCGGAACAGCTCGGCCTCTCGCCGATCCTCATGGGGGCGGCGAATTCCTCCGGCGGCGTCATGGGCAAGATGATCGATGCGCAATCGATCGTCGTTGCTTCGACGGCGACCAACTGGTTCGGGCATGAGGGCACGATTCTGCGCTTCGTCTTTCTGCATTCGATTGCCTTGGCCTGCATGGTTGGCGTTCTGATCATGCTGCAGGCTTATGTCTGGCCGTTTACCGCGATGGTGGTGACGCCGTAACGGCACTTGCCGTCTACGATAGAGCGGGAGCCCGTCGACGAAGACTGGCGGGTTCCCGTGCTTTCGGTTCCCCTGCCGGCAGTTATTCTCGATGGCGGTTTCCCGTCCGGTCAGGGCTCGGACAGTTGAGGCTCCCTATTTTGACAGGTGAGGTCCATATTGCCGTCAACCTGGTCTTGAGTTGACGATTGGTTTGTCGGGTGGTCCGATGACGGCAGAAAGGGTAGCGGCGATTTGACCATGGCCAACTGGATACATGCTGGACCGGCGATTCTGGCGGCATTTCTGGCCTCGCTGGTGGAATTTGTCGAGGCGCTGACCATTGTGCTGGCGGTCGGGCTGGTGCGCGGCTGGCGTTCCGCTTTGACGGGCGCTGCTGGCGCTCTGATCTGTCTGGTGGCTATCGTTGCCATCTTTGGCCCATTGATCGGCCAGATTCCGCTCCGGCGGCTGCAACTTGTGGTGGGCCTGCTGATGCTGCTGTTCGGCATGCGCTGGCTGCGCAAGGCGATTTTGAGGTCGGCCGGCATTATTCCGCTGCATGATGAGGCAGCGGCCTTCTCGGCTGAAACCGAGCAATTGCGGCGTGCTGCCGGAAAGGCCGAACCGCGCCTCGACACCGTGGCGGTCGCAACCAGTTTCAAGGCCGTGCTGCTGGAAGGGGTTGAGGTCGTCTTCATCGTCCTGGCGATCGGCGCCGGCCCGGGCCTGCTGTTGCCGGCATCGAGCGGCGCGGCGCTGGCCTTTCTGATCGTGGTGGCGCTGGGGCTGGTGCTGCATCGGCCCCTGGCGACGGTGCCGGAAAATGCCCTTAAATTCACCGTCGGTATCCTGATCTCCGCCTTCGGCGTCTTCTGGCTGGGTGAAGGTTTCGGCTTCGTCTGGCCCGGTGCAGACTGGGCCATCCCCGGGCTGATCCTGGGTTTTTTGCTGCTGGCAGGCATACTTAGTGGGATTGCTCGTGCTCGCGTGGGGCGGATCGGTTCTGGCGAGGCGTGGCGATGATCGGCGGCATTCTCCGGGAATTCTTTGGTCTTTTCATCGACGACGGATGGTTTGCGGCATCACTCGTCATCTGGTGCGGGTTTTGTGGTTTTGCGCTGCCACGCTTGCCGATCCCAGCCGATGCCCAAGCTCCCCTCCTTTTTCTGGGTTGTGCCCTGATCCTCTGCATAAGCGTTCTGCGCCGCGCCGCGCGGGGCCGCCCCTCTTAAAGACGGCCGGGCCTTGCTTGGCCTTCAAATTCGCGGATGATTGCTGCACACTGTCGCGGTAGCCCGACCGCAGGAGGGACGTATGCACATCCCCCACCAGCAGTTAAACGATCTCCATGCTCTATGGCACGCCAGACTTAATCATCGACGGATGCCGGATCGTCTGGATTTCGTGCCGGAGGATTTTCGCCCCTGGTTTGACCATATCGGCATTATCGCGGCGGAGAAGCCCGAATACCGGTCCCGCTATCCCCGCTGGCGCGTGGTTCTCTCCGGTGTGGCCGTCACCGACTATGATGGCGGCGATTGGACCGGCCAGTTGCTGGATGAGGTTGTACCGGATGAGGCGCGCGGCGCGTTGCTTGCTCCGTATGACCAGATGGTGGATCGTCAAATGCCGGTCTATTGGCAGGTCGACGGTTCGGTGGTCGGCTCCAACCACGCGAAGTATCATCGTCTGCTGCTGCCGGTGACCTGCGGCGGACCCGGGATCGGCAAGGTCATTCTCGGCATCTATGCCGATCGGCCAAGCAAGCGCGAAACTGTCGACGACGCCGTGGCCGCGGCGGCAATGGCGCGTGCCTGGACGGAGATGTCCGGGAGATCGCATCCCCGCTAAGGCGATAGAGAGCAAGCCCGGCCGCTTCCCGTTTTTCGTCGGCTGCAAGCCCGATTTGCATTGGCCTCACTCCGCCGAGCCAACATCCCGGTCGCTCTCAGGCGCATCCATGCCGAAAAATACTGGCTCAGGCGCGTCGCGTTGCTTTACCGTCGGCACGTGCCGCCATGCGACCGCCGCCACGCGACCGCAACAGCGGCGATGTGGGATGATTTGATCGAGGACTCTTGTTTTGCAGGAATTGGGGCGCTGGCTGCGCGGCTTTGTACCGGGACCGATCGCCGTGGGTGGATTGGGCCGATTTCGATCCTGTTGCGGTGCCCTGCTCGGCATTCTGGTCACGGGACTGGCCAGCCGCCTGGTGTTGGGGCCGGCCGGCGCCGCGCCTCTTTTGATCGCACCGATGGGCGCTTCGGCTGTCCTGCTTTTTGCGGTGCCGGCGAGCCCCCTGGCGCAGCCTTGGTCGATCATCGGCGGCAATCTGGTTGCCGCGCTGATCGGCGTCACCTGTGCGCTGTGGATCGGGGATCCTTTTCAGGCCGCTGCATTGGCTGTTGCCGGCGCGATCGGCGCCATGTTCGCCTTGCGCTGTTTGCATCCGCCGAGCGGCGCGGTTGCCTTGACCGCCGTGCTCGGCGGACCGGCCGTTCATGATCTCGGCTATGGCTTTCTATTGGTGCCGGTGGGGTTGAATTCGCTGTTGCTGCTTCTCGTCGCGCTTCTCTTCAATAATCTGACCCGGCACCGCTATCCGCATGTGGCCCAGGTCAGCCATGCCAATATCCATCAGACCGCGGATCGCAAGCCGAGCGACCGTCTGGGTTTCATCCCTGCCGATATCGACGATGTGCTGAAGGAATACCGGGAACTGATCGATATCGACCGCGACGATCTGGAGAAGCTGTTTCTGCAGACGGAGATGCATGCCTATCGGCGCCGCTTCGGCGAGGTCACCTGTGCCGACATCATGTCCCGCGACGTGATCGCAGTCAGTGCCGAGACCGAGCTGCAGGATGCCTGGACCTTGCTGCGGCGGCATCGGCTGACCGCCTTGCCGGTGATCGACAACCAGTCGCGCCATGTCATTGGCATCGTGACGCTGGAGGATTTCATCAAGCAGGTTGATCAGCCGGATCTTGGCGATTTCGATAAGCGGTTGTCGCACCTGCTGCGGCGGGTCAAGCGGACCCGCTGGAAGACGGTGAAAATCGTCGGCAATATCATGACGCCGTCGGTGAGCACCGCAGATGCGTCGATGCATATCGTCGAGCTGGTGCCGCTTCTATCCGATGAGGGTCTGCATCAAATCCCGGTCGTCGATCATGACCGGAAGCTGGTCGGCATGATCACGCAGACCGATCTGGTTGCCGCCTTATACCGCGATCGGCTGGCGGATCTCGGCGATCGCCTTCCGGGCCGATCCGCGCAATAGCTGCCCGCCTAGAACAGTCTCTTCCAGTAGAGGAGAACGAGCGAGATGCAGACGGTGATCGCCATGCCCAGCAGCACCCACCAGAAGCCGCCCGGATCCTGCAGACCTGGCAGGCCCGCAACGTTCATGCCGAAAAGGCCCGTGATCAAGGTGATCGGCAGAAAGATCGTCGTCACGATCGACAGGATGTAAAGATTGTGATTGGTCCGCTCCGCCTGCTTGTTGGCGATCTCGTCCTGCAGAAGCCTTGCCCGGTCCTGTATCAGATCGAGATCGTGACCTAGCATATCGAGGCGTTCGACCGCCTGGCGCAAGCTGGTCGCTTCCACGTCGGATAGCCAAGGCGGCAGCCGTCCAAGCAGGCCGAGCAAGGCATGGCGCTGGGGGACGAGATGGCGGCGCAAGCGAACGATGAGCTGGCGGGCACGCCCCAGCTCCTTGCCTTCATGACTGGTGTGGTCCGCCAGAATGCGATCTTCGATACTGTCGATCGACTGGCCGATATCGGCGATGGTCAGCCCGAAGGTTTCGGCCAAATGATGCAGAAACTGCACCATCAGGTCGATCGGGCGGCTGCTTGGGACGGGCCCGGACATCGAGCGCCGCAAGCTGTCGATGGATTTCAACGGATGCCGTCTGGTGGTGATCAGGTATCGGTCGTCAAGATAGAGCCGGAGAACGCCGAGCGTGGAGGGATCGTTCTGGAAATCGTGGTGCAGGTCACCGAGGATTCCCACGAGACCGTCGCCGACCGATTCCAGCCTCATTTGCTCGGCGGTGCCAAGAAGGATATCGCGGCCGGCACGTGGAACGACGGTGCAATTCTCCAGCCACCGTCTTGCCCGCATGTCGGCCAGATTGAAATGCAGCCAAATGTTTCTGTTCCGGGCATTCAGCACGTCATCGATCCCGGCCCAACTGACCGATTCAGACGTGCCGTCTTCATGCAGCACATAGCCGCAGATCAGGCCGCCTTCGTCGTCAAGCCGATGCGGGCCGGGCTGCATGAAGTGCCGGACAATGGCGATCTATGAAAGCCACGGCCCCATGCTTCGGATGGCGCAACATTCATCCGAATCAGAAGAGGTGACGCAGCAGCCAGAACAACGCGCCGGATAGCGCGATGGAAACCGGCAGTGTCAGGACCCAGGCCATGATCAGGTTTCGGATGGTCGATCCCTGCAGGCCGGAGCGGTTTGCCGCCATGGTACCGGCGACACCCGACGACAGCACATGGGTGGTGCTGACCGGCAGGCCGAAAGCATCGGCGGCACCGATCGTCGCCATGGCGACGATTTCCGCGCTGGCACCCTGGGCATAGGTCAGGTGCTCCTTCCCGATCTTCTCGCCGACGGTCACCACGATGCGCCGCCAGCCGACCATGGTGCCGAGACCCAGGGCAATCGCCACGGCAACCTTCACCCAGGTCGGAATGAACTTCGTCGCGTTGTCGATCGAGGCTTTGTAGGCATTAAGCGCGGCCAAATCCGCCGGCTCGAAATGGGGTTGGTCGCTCTTGATCATCAGCCGCAAGGCTTCAGATGTGAGATACATGTCATTCCGCACGTTGCCGACCTGGCTGGGCGGCACATTCGCAACCGACCCATATTCGGTCACCTGGCGTTTGATATCGACGATCATCAGCTTGAGGGCCGGCACAGAGTCGCCTGCAAGCTGATGATGTTTGATATAGGTCGTGACGGCGCTTCGCGGGTCGTTGGGCACGGCGGACTGGCCGGTGGGGCTGATCCGCTCCAGCGTCTGGCTGGCATGGTCAGAGGCCTCGGCGAAGACTTGCGTCTGGGACGGATCGACGGCGCGGTTGAGCGCATAGGCCGTGGGAACGGTACCGATCAGGATCAGCATGATCAGGCCCATGCCCTTCTGGCCGTCATTCGAGCCATGAGCGAAGCTGACACCGGTGCAGGTCAGAACCAGGAGCGCGCGGATCCACAAAGGCGGCGGCGTCTTGCCTTCCGGTGCCCGGTAAAGAGCGGGGATGCGGATCAAGGCCTTGGCGAGCAGCAAGAGAACGGCGGCGGCAAAGAAGCCGACCAGGGGCGAAAAGACCAGTGCCTTGCCGATCCCCAGCGCCTGGCCCCAATCGACACCGCTGGTGCCGGTGGCATTCTCCGCCATCAGCTGATTCATCAGGCCGACGCCGATGATGGAACCGATCAAGGTATGCGAACTGGAGGAGGGCAGACCGAAATACCAGGTTCCGAGATTCCAGATCACCGCGGCGATCAGCAAGGCGAAGACCATGGCGAAGCCGGCTTCACTGCCGACCTGCAGAATGAGTTCCACCGGCAACAGCGAGACGATGCCGAAGGCGACGGCGCCCGTGGAGGTCAGCACGCCGAGAAAATTCCAGAAGCCGGACCACATGACGGCGATATTGGGTGACAGGGAATTCGTATAGATGACGGTGGCGACGGCATTTGCCGTGTCGTGAAAGCCGTTAACGAATTCGAAGCCGAGCGCGATCAGCAGGGCGATGCCTAATAGAATATAGGGAATGATCGAGGCCGAAGGCGCGACCTCCAGATCGGCAATCAAATGGAAAGCGGAATAAGCGACGCCGATCGCGACCACCGCCACGAAGGCTCCCAAGGCGACAAGGCTGGATTTTCCCGGTTGAAGGGGGGTGGCGTGAAGTGACGTTTCCGACATAGCTTATTCCCCTGTCTTGCGGTCGAGTTTGATCGGTCGACAGGCGGTTCTTTGGCCGCCCGAGGGGTAAGCTCACCAAGCGACGATCATCCTGGCGATGACGGAAGAATTACAATTTTGTGAAAAACTTTAGGCGGTCGCGGAAATCCGGTGCTTCATAACCGAGCGCATAGGTGCAATCGCGCAGGAACTGGCAGAGGGCGCGACTGTCGCGCATCTCGCGCAGCATCTCATAAGGCAGCACGGTGCCGATGGTCGCGCGAAAGCGGCGGCCGATCTTATTGGCGACTTCATGAAGCAGGAGCGCCAGCCGCGCCGTCATGCTGATATGGCTGGCAATCTGGAAAAGCCGGCTGTTCTGGCCATGGAAATAGATCGGCGCCACGCTGGCTTGCGCCTCGTGGATCAGCCGTGCCGTGAAGGGCTTCCAATCGAGATCGATCGCCTTGCGGGCAAAAGGCGTCGGTGTCGTGGCGACACCGCCGGCGGGGAAAACGATCAGACAGCCGCCCTGCTTGATATGGGTGCGAGCCGCGGCGCGAGTCGCCAGATTAGTGGCGAGCGCCGCCGCTGTCGGATCGAAATCGATCGGGAGAATATATTTCTGCAGCGCGGCATCTGGCGGATAGAGCCTGGCATTGGTCAGCACCTTGAAGTCGGATCTGACGCGATGGGCGAGGGCGCCGATCAGCAGGCCGTCGACCAGGCCGAAGGGATGGTTAGCGACAATGATCAGCGGCCCGGTCCGCGGCAGCGCGTCGAGCTTTGCGGCATCGTAATCGATGCTGAGATCGAGCAGGCGCATGGCGGCAGCCCAGAAATCCGTCGTGCCGGACATTTCGGCCTGATAGATCTCGTAAAGCCGCTTAAGCTTCAACTGGCCGGTCAGGACTTCCACGGCGCGGATGAAGCCGCGGGCGATTGGCCCATCGCATTGACTGGCATAAGTCAGGTCAATCGCGGCGGCATCAAGGGCGGCAAGATTGGACATGAGAAAATCATGTCACAGGTTCTTTGCCAAGCTGTCGCAGTTTCATGACGGTTGCGCGACACAACCCAGCTCGCGGCATAGTTGCGGATTTGCCAGGTTATTCCGGCAGCGGAATGAATTCGGTCTCGCCGATCACATCGTCAAAGCGCTGTGCCTGCCAATCCGCCTTGGCCTGTTCGATGCGCTCTTCGGAGCTGGAGACGAAATTCCACCAGATGAAGCGTGGCCCGTCCATCGGCTCGCCGCCGAGAAGCAGCAAATGGGCGGCGCTGACGGCCGTGAGGCGCAGCTCGCTGCCGGGTTTGAGGACGAGCAGGCCCGGCGTCTCGAACGCCTGTCCTCCCAGTTCGACCCGACCTTCGATCAGGTAGATCGCGCGTTCCTCATAGGTCGCCGGGATCGGTATCCTGCCCCCGGCCGGCATGTGGATCTCGGCATAGAATAACGGCGATGAAATCTCGACCGGCGAACTGACGCCAAACAACGAACCGGCGATGAGATGTGCCCGGCTGCCATCGAGATCAAGACGCGGCAGGCTATTCGCCGGATGATGCTTGAAAGAAGGCTTGGTTTCCTCCCGATCCTTCGGTAGGGCGACCCAGGATTGGATACCGAAGAGCGGTGATGCCTTGTCGCGCAATGCCGGCGGCGTGCGTTCGGAATGGGCGATGCCGCTGCCGGCCGTCATCCAGTTGACGTCGCCCGGCTCGATCGGCTGGACCGAGCCGACGCTGTCCCGGTGCAGGATCGTCCCTTGAAAGAGATAAGTGACGGTCGAGAGGCCAATATGCGGATGCGGACGAACATCAATGCCACGACCCGGCGTGAACGTGACCGGTCCGATCTGATCCAGGAAGATGAAGGGGCCGACCATGCGCCGGCCGATCGCCGGCAGGACCCGCGCGACCTCAAAGCCGCCCAGGTCGCGGCTGCGCGGTAAAATAACCATATCGACCGGCGAGTCCGCCTCGGGCGTTTGCTGCGTCGATCCGGGAGCTTTCTCTGATGGGGATATGGTCATGGGGGTACCCTGTCACCGGTAATTTCGGCCTAAGCAGCCATGCTAACGGATGGCCGTCGCATTGCGCGACGAAATTCGTGCCGCCGGCAGCCGCTCAAAATGGCAATGTCCAGCATACCTATCGGCGAGTTTGCCATGGCGATGCTACCGGGTCCTCTATCCAGCAAGTCGCTCCGGCCCGGGCCTTTACGGCTCGATCCGATAAAACCGCGCCGGACTTGCTGCGTTTGCGAAATTATTGCGGGATTGTTTTTTCGGCCAACTCGCCTATCATCACATTACAGAAATGTGACAAAATAAAGAAGCGTTTCGCCGAAACAGCTTCTGTCAGGGATGGCATCGCGTGTATGTCGGCTTAAGAAATGATGCAGGAAAAAGGCGAATTTCGACTTCGCACATCCGCAGTGCGTCTTCGCGCGTCTTATCCCCAGGTTATCACGGGCTTCCATCCTTTCGGTCACATGACTGCAATAATGACTAGTTAGATTGCGCGCGCCACCGCGTCGGAGGACACGAGGCCGCGTGGTTTGGGGAAAGTTTCAGTGACGTCGAGCGTCACCTTATAGAGAGGAAGGTACCTATGAAGCCCGCTTGGATGCGTATGGTTCGTCTGTCCGTTGCGATGCTGCTGTCGACGACGACGATTGCCACGGGGGTCGCATCTGCAGATTCGATGCAGGACCTGGTCGCCGCGGCCAAGAAGGAAGGCCAGCTGACGACCATCGCGCTGCCGCATGATTGGTGCGGATATGGCGAGTTGATTTCAGGTTTCAAGGCGAAGTATGGCCTGACGATCAACGAACTCAACCCGGATGCCGGGTCGGGCGATGAAGTCGAAGCGATTAAAGCGAACAAGGGCAATACCGGTCCGCAGGCACCGGACGTGATCGATGTCGGTCTCTCCTTCGGTCCGTCGGCCAAGGCCGATGGCGTCATCGCCCCGTATAAGGTGTCGACCTGGGATACCATCCCGGACAGCGCCAAGGATGCGGATGGCTATTGGTATGGTGACTATTACGGCGTTCTCACCTTCCAGGTGAACACCGACATCGTCAAAAAGGTCCCGCAGGATTGGAAAGATCTGCTGGGCGCGGATTACAAGAACAGCATCGCGCTGGCTGGCGATCCGCGTGCCTCGAACCAGGCCATTCAGGCGGTTTATGCCGCCGGTCTTTCTGCCGGTGCGAGCGATCCCGCGAAGATCGGTGAAGAAGGCCTGAAGTTCTTCTCGCAGCTCAATAAGAACGGCAACTTCGTTCCGGTCATCGGTAAGGTCGGTTCGCTGGCGCAGGGCTCCACGCCGATCATCATCCGCTGGGACTACAATGCCCTGGCTGATCGTGACACGCTGAAGGGCAACCCGCCGGTCGAGGTCGTCGTGCCGAAGAGCGGTGTCGTGGCCGGCGTCTATGTGCAGGCAATCAGCGCTTATGCCCCGCATCCGAATGCCGCGAAGCTGTGGATGGAATACATCTACTCCGACGAAGGCCAGATTGCCTGGCTGAAGGGCTATTGCCATCCGATCCGCTTCAAGGATCTGGTTGCCAAGGGCAAGGTGCCGCAGGATCTGCTGGATAAGCTGCCGCCGGCCGCCTCGTATGACAAGGCCGTGTTCCCGACTTTGGCTGAGCAGGATGCGGCGAAAACCGTCATCACCAAGCAGTGGGACTCGGTGGTTGGCGCGAACGTGCAGTAAGTATCGGTAACCATTAGATTGGGCGAGGTTGCGTTCAATCATGACCGGTCGGAGACCGCCAGTTGAACGCAACCTCCACCACTGTGAGATGATGCAGACAGCGCAAACAGTAACTGCTCCGCCGCGTGCCAATTCCGTGCAACTCAGTCAGAAGACTTGGGCCTGGATTGGCGTCTCGCCCTTTTTCCTCTTTGCCTTGTTGTTCCTGCTGCTTCCCACTCTGTTCCTGATCGTCGGCGGCTTTCAGGACAAAGATGGCAATTTCACGCTGCAGAATATCGTCGATCTGTTTGAGCCGTCGATTCTCAGCGCCTATTGGATCAGTATCAAGATCAGCGCCGCTTCCGCAGTGGGGGGTGCCTTGGTCGGTTTCTTCCTGGCGCTTGCCGTGGTGCTCGGTGGGTTGCCGCAATGGATGCGGCCGACCCTGATGACGTTCTCCGGTGTCGCATCCAATTTCGCCGGCCTGCCGCTGGCCTTCGCCTTTCTCGCGACCTTGGGCCGGACCGGTCTCGTTACGACGCTGCTCGTCACGTTCTTCGATTTCAACATATATTCGACCGGCTTCAATCTGCTGAGCTTCTGGGGCCTGACCCTGACTTACCTCTATTTCCAGATTCCGTTGATGGTGCTGATCATCACGCCGGCACTGGATGGATTGAAGCGGGAATGGCGCGAGGCATCCGAAATCCTGGGAGCGACCCGGGCGCAATACTGGCGCCATGTCGCGCTCCCGGTTCTATGGCCGAGCATCATGGGGACGACCCTGCTGTTGTTCGCCAATTCCTTCGGCGCCATCGCCACGGCCTATGCCCTGACCGGCAGCGCTTTCAACATCATCACGATCAAGCTCTATGCGCAGATCCAAGGCGACGTGCTGCATAATCAGAATCTCGGCTACGCGCTGGCCCTCGGCATGATCGTCATTACCGGCCTCTCCAATGGCCTCTATATCTGGCTGCGTCAACGCGGCGAAAGGTGGCTGCGATGAAACAGACAAAATGGGGCGCTTGGGTCGCCATCATCGTCGGCACCCTGTATTTTCTGGTGCCGCTGATTTCGACTTTTGAATTCTCGCTGCGGCTGCGGCGGGGCGAATACAGTTTCGATGCCTATCGCGTGGTGCTGTCCGATCCGCGTTTCCAGGCCTCCTTCGGCTATTCCACGCTGCAGGCCCTGGCGACCATCGTGGTCGGCGTGCTGATTGTGGTGCCGACGGCCTACTGGATTCAGTTGCGCCTGCCGCGCTTGAGGCCGCTGGTGGAATTCATCACGCTGCTGCCGCTGGTCATTCCGGCCATCGTCATCGTCTTCGGGTATCTGCGGCTCTATAACAGCTCATCCTGGTTGCCGATGACCGCCAATGCGCGATCGACTGACCTGCTGCTGACCTTCAGCTACGTGGCGCTGGCGCTGCCCTATATGTACCGGGCGATCGATACCGGTCTCCGCTCGATCGACGTCCGGACCTTGACGGAAGCCGGCGAGAATCTCGGGGCGGGCATGGGCACGATCCTGTTCCGCATTATCCTGCCGAATATCCGGTCGGCCATTTTGAGCGGCGCATTTCTGACTTTCGCCATTGTGATCGGTGAATTCACCATGGCCAGCCTGCTCAACCGCCCGGCTTTCGGTCCTTATCTGCAGCTGATCGGCGCCAACCGGGCCTATGAGCCATCGGCCCTGGCAATCATCGCCTTTCTCGTCACCTGGGCCTGTATGGGCCTGATCAATGTATTTGGTCGCCAGAAAAAAACCAAGCACACGGCCTGAGACACGGCATTAAAGGATTCTGACATGGCTTTTCTTCAAGTCGAAAATGTCCGTAAGAGCTTCGACCAGGCGGTCGTGGTGAAACAGTTCGACCTGGCTGTCGAGCAGGGCGAATTCGTCTCGTTCCTGGGGCCGTCGGGTTGCGGCAAGACGACGATCCTGCGCATGGTGGCCGGCTTCGAGATGCCGACCTCGGGCGTGATCCGGATCGATAACAAGGACGTCACCTATCTGCGTCCCAACCAGCGCAATGTCGGCATGGTGTTCCAGGCCTATGCCCTGTTCCCGAACATGACGGTCGCCGAGAATGTCGCTTTCGGCATGAAGGTGGCGAAATGGCCGCAAGCGGAGATCACCGCGCGCGTTCAGGAGATGCTGCAATTGATCAAGCTGCCGCATCTGGCGGGGCGTTATCCCTATCAGATGTCGGGCGGCCAGCAGCAGCGTGTGGCGCTGGCACGGGCGCTGGCGGGCAAGCCGAAGGTTCTGCTGCTGGACGAGCCGCTTTCCGCCCTGGATGCCAAGATCCGCATCTCGCTGCGGGAAGAAATCCGTTCCCTGCAGCGCAAATTGGGGATCACCACGATCTTCGTGACCCATGACCAGGAAGAAGCGCTCTCCATGTCGGATCGCATCGTGGTCATGAACGAAGGCAATATCGAGCAGGTCGGTACGCCCAGCGAGATCTACAACAAGCCGGCTACCCGCTTCGTCGCGTCCTTCGTTGGCACCCTCAGCTTCCTGAAGGCCAAGGTTTTGGATGCGCAATCGGGCCGGTTACAGATCGACGAGCAGGAAGTACGCACGGCATCGGCGCTCCAGACCGCCCAAAGCGGCGATACCTGGTCGGTCGCGCTGCGACCCGAATCCTTGACCCTGGTGAATGGCAGCGGCGTTGCGCCGGGCCGTAACCAGATGCGCGGCAATGTCGAGGAAGTGGCCTTCCTGGGCTCGGTGGTTCGCATCCGCGTCCGCTTCAAGGAAGATGCGATTTCGCTGGATACCTTCAACAATCCGCAGCTCCATCTGCCCGAACGCGGTGAACCGGTGGCCGTCAGCTTCGCGCCGGAGGATCTGCTGGTTCTGGAGAAGGCCAACGCCTGAAAGGCGAGGTGCGGCGATCCTGGGTCGTCCGCCGGCGATGAATTGACGACGATGACGAAGAAGGCCGATCCCTTGCGGGGTCGGCCTTCTTCGCGTTGGGGCGTCGTATTTCGGGTCGATGATCTTCCATTTTTTCAAAATACTGAAAATAAAGTTGACTGTTTCAAATTTTCAGCATGACAATGCAGCCAAATGGGGACGAGTTGGATCCGGGCAGCGGATTCGGTGGATGCGGCGGGGAGATGCGGCGTTTTCGGCAAAAATTCGGCAGGTATCTGCTGTTGGCGCCATTGGGGGTCAGTGCGATCCTGACGGTTCTCGTCGCGCTCGGCCTCATCCTGGTGTTGAGCTTTCAACGCACGGATCCGGTGGCGCTCTTTACGGATTTTTCCTGGGCCGCCTACCAGGAAAACGTCGCGCGCCCGCTATTCTGGCGAATCCTCGGCCGGTCGCTGGTCATTTCGATGCTGGTGACGATGGTGACCATCATCCTGGCCTATCCGGTTGCGTATTTCATTTCCTTCAAGGCGGGCCAGGCCAAGCATATCCTGCTGGTGATCGTATCGGCGCCGTTCTTCACCAGCTACCTGCTGCGCATCTTCGGCTGGAAAATCATTTTAGGCTTCAATGGGGTACTCAACTCCGCCTTGCTGGGGCTTGGGCTGATCGATCATCCCTTGGCTTTCCTGGTCTATAATCCCGGCGCGGTCATCATCGCGCTCAGCCATGCCTATCTGGCCTTCGCCATCCTGCCGATCTATGTCGCGCTGGACCGGATCGAACGGGATCTGCTGGAGGCCGCTTCCGATCTCGGTGCCCGTCCGGCCAAGGTCTTTCTGAAGATCGTCCTGCCGCTCTCGGCGCCCGGCCTGATCTCCGCCGCCGTCCTGATCTTCGTGCCGACGGTCGGCGATTACATCACGCCGACTTTGGTCGGCGGGCCGGAAGGCGTCATGGTCGCCAATCTGATCCAATCCGCCTTCGGCAAGGCGAATGACTGGCCAGCCGGTTCGGCCCTGTCGGTGGCGACCATTCTGGCGGTCGGCCTTCCCTTGCTGATCCTCTTCTCAATCGGGCAGCGCCGCCTGCGGAAGGCCGCATGAGCAGCGCTTTGTCGATCACCCGTGCCGCCCGCACGATGCAGCGCCATTGGCTCTGGGGCTATACGCTGCTCTTCGCCGTCATTCTCTATCTGCCCTCGGTCTTCATCCTGCTCTTCAGTTTCAGCGCCGGCATCCATGTCGCATTCCCGCTGAAGAGCTTCACTTTCGACTGGTATCTCGCTCTTGCCCATAATGACGCCCTATTGGCGGCGGCGGGCAACAGCCTGAAAGTCGCCTTCGCGGCCTCGCTGGCTGCGACGCTGATCGGCATTCTCGGCGGCTTCACGCTGGTCAGATATCGCTGGCCGGGCGGCAAGTCCATTACCGCCCTCAGCATGATGCCGCTGCTCATGCCCTCGATCATCATGGGCATCGCCTTGCTGGTGCTGTTGCGCACCGCCGGTCTAGACAATTCGCTGACGGCGATCACGCTGGGGCATATCGTCTTCTGCACGCCGCTCAGCCTGTCGATCATGATGAGCCGCTTCGTCACGCTGGATCGCACCCTGGAAGAAGCCGCGCTGGATCTCGGTGCCAATGAGATCGGCACGTTCCTGAAGATCACCCTGCCGCTTTCCGCCTCGGCGATCGGCGCTTCGGTCATCCTGTGTTTCGCCACCTCGATCGATGAATTCGTCATCGCCTTCTTCCTGTCGGGCACGGATGTGACGTTGCCGCTCTATATCTGGGGACAGCTCCGCTTCCCCAATCGCCTGCCGGAAATCCTCGCGCTGGGTTCCTGCATGCTGGTGGGATCGCTGTTGCTGATCGTCGTCAGCGAGATGCTGCGACGGCGCAACATCACTTGAAGGTGACACTTCGACACAGGCGCATCGGCCGGGCGGCATCCGATGCGACAGATACGCAGACCGTCGCAACCTATGGGAGGATGCCATGACAATCATCAAGAATATGTCTGATTCACGCCGCCGGCTTTGGCTCGGCGCGGCCATTGCCGGCATCTGTGCCGCCGCAATTTGGGGTCCCAATGCGCTGGCCGGTGAAAAGCTTTCCTACTTCACCTGGAGCGGCTACGAGTTGCCGGATTTCAATAAGTCCTTCGAGGCCGCTCATCCCGGCTCTGTGGATATCGCCCTGTTCGGCGATGATGACGAGGCCTTCACCAAGGTCAAAGCGGGCTTCCATCCCGATCTTGCCCATCCCTGCTATGACAAGGTGGAGCGCTGGAAGGAGGCCGGGCTGATCGAACCGATCGATACGACGCGTCTCAAGAACTGGAACAAGATCTCGCCGGTCCTGCGCAACCTGCCGGGCCTCGTCGACGGCGGCAAGACCTGGATGGTGCCCTGGGATTGGGGCAATACCTCGATCACCTATCGGACCGATCTTCTGAAGAATCCGGAGCAGAGCTGGAAGTTGCTCTGGGACCCGGCCTATACGGGCAAGATGGCGACCATCGATGCCGTGCATGACACGCCGATGGTGGCGGGGCTGCTGACCGGCGTTGATCCGTTCAACATGGACGATGCCCAGATCGAAGCCACGCGCAAGAAACTGCAGGAGCAGCGCCCGCTCCTCAAGATGTACACCACCGACATGACCTCGGTCGAACAGGCTTTGGCATCGGGCGAATTGGTGGCTGCGATGACCTGGAATGCCTCTGCGGTCAGCTTGAAGAAACAGGGCGTGCCGGTGGAATTCATGAAGCCGAAGGAAGGCATGCTGACCTGGGTTTGCGGCTTTGTCATGATGAAAGGCACATCGCACCAGGACCTCGCTTATGACTTCATCAATTCCAGGCTGGAAGATGTGTCGGGCGAGACGCTGATCGAAAATTACGGCTATGGCTCATCCAATGGCGATGCGATGAAGGCGGTAGGCGAAGCGAAGCTGAAAGAATTGCAGCTGCCGACGGATCCGGACACGATGTTGAAATCGACGGTCTTCACGCGGCCGATCCGCAACAACGAGAAGATCACCAAGATGTTCGAGGAAGTGAAAGCCGGCGGCTGACAACAACCGTTATCGAATTGCCGAACGGGGCTTGATGGATCGCCATCAGGCCCCGTTTCCGTTTGATGACGTGTTAGACCCGACGGCTGTCAGGCGACTTCCTGCGTCGGATGGATTTCCGTGCTCTCCCGCAACGGCCGATGTTCGATCCGCGCAAAGATGGCCCAGCCGATGGCGAGGGCGGCGGCGGTGACGAAGTAGAAAATCGAAAAGGCATGAGCGACGACCAGGGTTTCAGAACCGGTCAGCGGTCGCCGCATCAAATCGGCCAGGCCGCCTACCTGGCCGACGCTCGGCAAGTTGTGCAGGACCAAGCCCAGGACCAGGGCTGATCCCGCCGCTGTCGCGACCGCGCCGCCCAGAGCGCGGGCAAAGCTGATGGCGCCGCTGACGGCGCCGAGATCGCCACGGCCGACGGCATTCTGGGCCGCGACATTGGCGATCGGGAAAATCGGGCCGATGCCGAGACCGACCAGCATCAGCAGGCCGGCGGTCAGATAAGGCGATGCCCGGTCCGTCAGGAAACCGAGCGCCACCAGACACACGACGGCCAAAGGCAGCCCCAGCAAAGGCGGCAATTTATAGCTGCCCGTCCGCGTAATATATCGGCCCGTTGTGGCGGCCCCGACCGTCGATGACAGCATCAGCGGAATCATCAGCAGGCCGACCTCGCTGGCCGGGCTCCGCAGAACGAGCTGTAGATAAGTGGGGGTCAGAACGGTGAGGGTCAGATAGGCGCCGAAGACCAGGAAGATCGAGAGCAGAACGGGGGCGACGACCCGGTCGCCGAAGAAACGCGGTGGCATGACCGGCTCTTCCAGGCGGCGCTGGCGTTGCGCAAAGACATAGCCGCAGATGAGGAAGATCGCGACGGCAAGACCCATCGGCGCGGACAGCCAGGGAAATTCGGTGCCGCCGCAAGACACGGCGAGCAGGAAGGCCGTGCTGCTGAGGAAGAACAGGACGACGCTCAGATAGTCGATGCGCTTCGGCGTGCCACGTCCCGCCAGGCGCTGCAGCACTCGGTCGGTGATGAGAAAGGCAATGGCACAGATCGGCAGATTGATCCAGAAGATCCAGTGCCAGCTGGCATATTGCGTAAGAAGCCCGCCGACAATAGGCCCCAGCAGCGAGGAGCCAGCCCAGACGCCGGCGAAATAGGCGCCATAGCGGCCGCGCTCGCGCGGCGAGACGACATCTGCGACCACTGTCTGGGCCATGGTGATCAGGCCGCCGCCGCCGAAACCCTGCAGGGCGCGCGCGGCGATCAGGAAGATCATCGAATGCGACAGGGCGCAGAGGATGGAACCGGCGAGAAACAGCGCGATGCAAGCGCGCATGACCGGTCGCCGGCCATAGAGATCGCTGAGCTTGCCGAGGATCGGCGTGGCGGCGGTGGCGGTCAGCAGATAAGACGTGACGACCCAGGCCATCAGGTGGAAGTCGCCGAGATCGCCGCCGATCGAGGGGAGGGCGGTCGCCACGATCGTCTGATCCAGCGCGGCGAGAAACAGCGCGATCATGGCGCCGAGAATCACCTTATGCATTTCCGCGGGACTGAGCTTGATCATGGAGGAATTCATTGCCTGGAGACTCGTTGCCACAGATAAGTTTCCGCCGTTCAGTCGGTTCCGACCGAAAAGTTACAAGGCGCACCGGCTGCGGGAGGGGACCGGTCCAAAGTCCTAAGCGGTTGCAGCCGAGATCGTCAAGACCTCGATCTTGCATGCCTCTGCTGTCATTCCGGTAAACCCCTGTTGATTCTGGGCGAATATGCCGCGGCGATCGGCCGACATGCCGCCGGAAGATCGAAACCGATGACGGCGCATCTAAGGGCTATGACGGCATTTCCGCTGTCGCGCCAAACCATTACCCGCTGTGTGAAGTCTAACTTGGACGCATGGCCGCCATGCCGCCAGACCCCGATTGACGTCATGCGCAATCCCACGGATTCTGACGGAAAGATGACGGCAGAAAAACAGGGGGAAAGTGCGTATGTCGCAGCGTGTCCAGCAGACTGCGGAGTTGACGGATATTTTGGCACAATTGCAGCAGGGTGCTGCCTTGCCGTTCGAACGGGCACTTGCCTTGCCGCCCGATGTCTATACGTCCGATGCCTTCCTGGCGGCGGAGATCGCGCAAATTTTCGCGACAGAATGGCTGTGCGTCGGCCGGGTCGACGATATTTCCCGAACGGGCGACTATGTGACGACGGATATCCCTGGCCTGCCGATCGTGACGCTGCGCGGCGAAACCGGCGAGATCCTTTCCTTCTCGAATGTCTGCGCGCATCGTGGCATGCGTCTGCTGTCGGGGCAGGGGCAATGCGGCCGGCATATCGTCTGTCCGTATCATGCCTGGACCTATGGTCTCGATGGCCATTTGGCGAGCGCGCCACGGCTGAAGCAGCGACCGGATTTCATCGCAGCGGAGCATGGCTTGGCGACGGTGCGGACCGACATCTGGCAGGGCTGGATCTATGTGACCGCGAATGACGCGCTGCCGCCGGTCGCCCAGCATGTCGCCGAACTGGACGCGGCGATCAGCCGATATCGCGCCGATCGGTATCAGCAGATCCTCAAGGAGGAAATGGTCTGGAAGACGAATTGGAAGATCCTCATGGAGAATTTCATGGAGGACTACCATCTGCCGAAAGTGCATAAGGCGACGATCAGCGGCTATTCCCCCACCAACGAGGTGGAGGTCTTCGAAGGCCGGCCGACCTTCAGCTGGCATGTCAACCGCAAGACGCCGGGCGCACCGCGCGGCCTCGCCCATCCGTCCAATACGCATCTCGATGGCGACTGGCGCCGGACCACGGTGCTCTTTGCCCTGCTGCCGGGCCATCTGGTCAATCTGTCGCCGGATCATTTATGGTCGCTGTCGCTGCTGCCGGTCGGCACCGATCGGGTGCGCATCCGCTTCGGCCTTTCCTACGCGCCGGAAGTGCTGGCCGATGTGGCGGATCGGGAGGCCTTCACCGCCGAGTGGAAAGGTTTCTTCGACCGGGTCAATGCCGAAGATCGCGGCGTGGTCGAAGGTGTCCGCTCGGTCATCGGTTCGCGACTGGCGAAGCCGGGACCGATCTGCGATCTCGAACGCTTCACCTATGATTTCGGCAGGTACCTCCTGCGCAAGATCGTCGGCGAGGCGGTTTAGGACTGCTCGGCTTCCAGGCGGCGCCAGATATCCTGTACCAGGGCGCGCATCTGCAGCGCTTCCTGCCAGCGATCGGATAGTTCGGCGCCGTTTTCATCGGTGATGGCATATTCCGGCGGACCCAGCTCGCACTGGAAATTGAGCACGGCATCTTCGCCGTTGCGATGGCGCCACAGGCGGAAGCCGCGTTCCCACCAGTCGAGATAGAGGTTCAGCCATTTCCGGCTCTGGGGGAAGTGCAGCGGGATCTGAACCTGCTCACGCGATGAAACCCGCCCCTGATACGCGTCGCAGCGCTCAAGGATACGGTCAACCAGCTGTTGATCCCCCACGCTCAAGGGATATCTGAATTCACGGTCGATCAGGTAATGCGAAAGGTCGCCGCAGAGCCGCATCTCCGGCACGGCCTCCATCAGCAGCAGGGTGAAGAAAAGATCATTGGTGATGCAGTTGCGATGAGTTTCGAAATGGATCGTGACCTGCTCTTCCGCCGCCATTTTCTGCCAGGCCCGCACCACCTCCGCCGCCTCTTCGACACGCAGCGGCGTGACGAGGCCGACGATATTGACGAAGGGAGCATTGAAGTCGCGGGCGGCCCGCAGCACCGGCCGCAGATCCTCGATCGTTTTGGGAAAGGCGTTGATCAGGCAGCCGAGGCGGTATTTTTCGTAATAGCGCCGCCAGGACAGGGTGTCCTGGATATCCGTGTAAACCAGATCGATGGCGAGGCCGTCATAACCCTCTTCGGCGCACATTTCGAACTTGCGCTCCAGCGGCCATTCATAGCCATCGGGGCGGCGCAACTCCATGGCCCAGAGCGACTGATAAATCTCGAGGCGTTGCATGTGGTCTCCCTGATTGTCTTATGGTGCGACATAACCGCAGCGCGCCAAAGCCGCCAGCATATGCGGTGGCGGCGCGGCTTCGGCGGTGATGGCATCGCGCTTCGGATAGAGCGGCAGGCTGACCGCTCTCGCCAGCAGATGCAGCTTAGCCTCCTGGGCGCGATTGGTGGCGGCGTCGGGGCCATAGGCCGGGTCGCCGATCAGCGGACAGCCGATCTCGGTGCAATGGACGCGGATCTGATGGGTGCGGCCGGTGCGCGGTTTCAACTCAAGCCAGGAGATCGTGCCGTCGCTGCCGAGGAGACGATAATCGGTCACCGCCTTCTGGGCGCCGTCTTCACCCTCCTTGGCGACGACCATGCGCCAGCCGGTGCGTTGGGTGAGCTTCCGCAGCGGCAGATCGATGGTGCCGGCCGGTTCCGCCGGCCTGCCCTGGACGACGGCCCAATAGGTCTTGTCGACCTGGCCGCTGGAGAACAGCAGTCCCAGTTTACGCAGGGCCTTGTGATGCCGCCCCAGCACCAGGCAGCCGCTGGTATCGCGATCCAGGCGATGGGCGAGGGCGGGTGGATTGGGCAGGCCGAAGCGCAGGGCATCGAGGGATTGTTCCAGATTCGGGCCGCCACCGGGCCCGGCATGGACCGGCAACCCGGCCGGCTTATCGACAATCAGGATCAGGCCGTCGCGATAGAGCAGGCGGGCCAGCAGTTCCTCTTCGGAAAGCCGGTTGGCCGGCGGGGAACCGCCCGGTTGCGACCTTGCCGGTTGCGGTCTGGCTGGCCGTTTGACCGGCCGGGAATGGGGTGAGCGCGATTTCATTACGTCCTGATCGTGAGATGCTGACCCTTTGTACGGAGGGCGGGACGACTTCCGCAAGTCCGTTCCGGCATGATGTCGGGACTAGCCACCCGATGGCGGTTTCCGCTATTGACCTTGGCAGCGACATGGCAGTCGGAGGTCGAGGCAGGGATGAGCGGTGAGGGAAAGGGGCAGGAGGGCGATTTTCTGACCAGGATCGGCGGCCTCGCGAGCGCCGCATTGCCGCGTTATGGCCTGTCCCCGCATGCCACGGCGACATTGATCAATCATTCGGAAAACGCCACCTACCGGATCGACGATCCCGAAACCGGTCTCCGCCGCATCTTGCGCATTCACCGTCGTGGCTATCACGACCTTGCCGCGATCCGCTCCGAACTGCAGTGGATCGAAGCTTTGCGCCAGCAGGAAGGCGTCCTGACGGCTTTGCCGATCCCTGCCCAGGACGGCTCGCTGATCCAGGAACTGGCGAGCCCGGCATTGCCGGAGCCACGCTACGCCGTGATGTTCACCTTCCTCACCGGCCATGAGCCGCCGGAGGATAATCTGCTGGCCCCCTTCGAGCGCCTCGGCACGGTCAGCGCGCAGATGCACCGCCATAGCCGGCAATGGCGGCATCCCGAAGGTTTCACCCGCCAGGTCTGGGACCATGACGGTGCTTTGGGGGAGCGCTCGATCTGGGGGCATTGGCAGAACGGCATGGGCATGACGCCGGCGCATCTGCAACTGCTGGGCCGCCTGTCGCAGACCCTTCGACGCCGCTTGGCTGCCTTCGGTACCTCGTCCCAGCGTTTCGGGCTGGTTCATGCCGATATACGTCTCGCCAATCTGCTGGTCGAAGGCGAGTTGACCAAGGTGATCGATTTCGACGATTCCGGTTTCAGCTGGTTTCTCTACGATATCGGCACCGCGCTCAGTTTCATCGAACATCGGCCGGATGTTCCCGATCTGGTCGATGCCTGGCTGCGCGGCTATCGCAAGATTGCGAGCCTGTCGGCGGAAGACGAGGCCGAAATCCCGACCTTCATCATGATGCGCCGGCTGTTGCTGGTGGCCTGGATCGGCTCGCATCACGAAACCGATCTCGCCCGCAGCATGGGTGTTCCCTATACCGACGGCACCTGCGATCTGGCGGAAAGCTATCTTCGGAAATTCGCCTGACGCAGCATTGATTGCCCGTTTCCTGCCGCCGTGCTACTGCCGGTCTTCGATGCATGGGTCGGGGGAATGATGGAGACGGTGACCGAGGCGGATAGGGCCGCGGCAAAACGGCCGATCTGGTGGGGGCCGCTTGCGTTATCGGCGGCGTCACTGTGCTGGGGCCTGTCGGTGCCGCTCAGCAAAAAGGCGGTGGCGACCCTGCCGCCCTTCACCCTACTCGCGCTGCAATTGCTGGTCAGCGTCATCGCTCTCTGGATCATCATCTTGCTGCGCGCCATCGCGTCGCGACAGGGCCGGTCCGGAATCACCCGCCGCGATTTCTGGCATGCCTGCCTCAGCGGCGCCTTGCAGCCCGGACTGACCTACCTTCTCGTGACGCTCGGCCTGCTCTTCACCACCGCCAGCAATGTCGTGCTGCTGGATGCCTCGGAACCCATCATGATCATGGCATTGGCGGCGTTGTTCCTGCGCGAGCGGATCAGCCGGCTGCAGGCACCCTTCGCCATCCTGGCGGCAATCGGTGTCGTCTTCGTGATCTGGCCGCAATTAGGTGGCGCGGCGGTGTCCGATGCCGGCCTCTTCGGCGACCTGCTGGTTCTGGCCGGTATCGCCCTCGCCTCGATTTACGTGGTGCTGAGCCGTCGCCTGATTGTGGTCAATGACGGGTTGATCCTGGCGGCGATCCAGCAAAGTGCCGCGCTTTGCATTGTGGTTGCCGCTCTGGTTATCTCCTTGGCGGCCGGCCTCTGGCCCAGCGGCCTTGCCGCGATGACGGGTGATCTGAGCTTCATCGTCGTGCTCTCGGGCCTGTTGCAATTCGCCCTGCCGTTCGGCCTCTATCTCACCGCCTTGCGCCACATATCGGCAGCTGTCAGTGCGCTCTATCTGCCGCTCATTCCGGTCAGCGGTCTTATTGCTGCCTATCTGATCCTGGAAGAGCGGCTGGTCGTCGGTCAATGGATCGGTGCTATCCTGATCGTGACATCCGTTCTCGGTATTTCCTGGCTGACATCGCGTCAGCGTTAAGTGCCCTGCGTCTCGGTTCGCGCCAAGGTGAGGGTCATCTCGAAATAGCGCAGCACTTGTTCGCGGGCGAGATCGCGATCGATGCCGCCCTGTTCCAAGCCCAGGCGCAACCAGAGACCATCGATCAAAGCGGTGATGCCATAGGCGGCAGCTTCCGCCTCGGCCGATGACAGAAGATGGCGCAGGCCGGAAAGGAGATTGCTCCGCATCCTGGCATGGATGGCGGTCTGCAGCCTGGCATATTGCCGGTTGCGCGGCACCTCGGCACAGAAAGCAAGCCAGGCATGACAGACTTCCGGCCGGAAAAACGTTTCCGCGAAATTGCCTTCGATAACGGCGATGATCCGATCATGCGGCGTGGCCGCCGTTTTCAGCCGTCGTGAAACCTCGTCGCGCAAGGCGGCATTGGCGCGGCGCATGGCCGCTTCCATCAGTTCGTCCTTGCTGTTGAAGTAATGCAGAACGATGCCCTTGGAAACACCTGCGGCTTCCGCCACCCGCGCCAGGGTGGTGCCCGCAAGCCCGCATTCCTGCAGCACCTGCCACGCGGCCTCGGTCAATTCCTGTTTGCGGATCTGTTCAATACTGAGGCGCGCCACCTGAGATCCCTCTTCGCTTCAAGTCGCTCGTAAATAGCGGCTCTTGACAGCGTGAAGCAACGGGTCAATAAATTGACCAATAGGTCAATAAATAGACCGTCTGGTCAAAATAAGCAAATCAGTCTGGGAGGACATGATGCGGAAGATCTGGCAGATCCTGTTTCCAATGATGAGTGCATTGCTGGCGCCCGTGGCCGTCCAGGCCGCTGATCCGGCGAGCTGTGCAAAGGTACATATGGCGGAGCCGGGCTGGAATGACCTGGCTTTCACCACCGGTGTGGCCTCCGTGCTGCTGAAGGGGCTGGGTTACAGGCCGAAAAGCGATGTCCTGGGGCTGGAGGTGATCTATCAAAGCCTGAAAACCGGCGATCTCAATCTTTTCCTCGGCTATTGGGATCCGGCGATGGAGACTTATTACAAGCCGTACCGGGAAGACGGTTCCGTCGAAACCGTGCATCAAAATCTGAGCGGCGCCAAATTCACCTTCGCCGTGCCGCATTACGTCTACGAGGCCGGCGTCAAGGACTTCGCCGATCTTGCCGCGTATGCCGATAAATTCGGCAAGAAGATGTATGGCATCGAGCCCGGCAGCAATCAGATCATGGAAGACATCATCAAGCAGAATGCCTTCGATCTTGGCAATTGGAAGCTGGTGGAATCCAGCGAGCAGGGCATGCTGGCCGAGGTCAAGCGGGCGGTCGCGAAGAAACAATGGATCGTGTTTCTAGGCTGGGCCCCGCATCCGATGAATAACGACATCGCCATGGACTATCTCAGCGGCGGCGACAAATTCTACGGCCCGGATTATGGCGGTGCCACCGTCCATACCCAGGTGCATAAGGGCTTCACCCAGGCTTGTCCCAATATCGGCAAGCTGCTGGCCAATCTGACCTTCGATCTGCAGACGGAAAACAAAGGCATGGGCTATATCATCAATGACAGCCTGAAGCCGACCGATGCCGCCAGGAAAGTGTTGCGGGCCAACCCGCAATTGCTCGATCCCTGGCTTGCCGGGGTGACGACGATCGACGGCAAGGATGGCCTCGCGGCGGTGAAAGCGAACCTTGGACTTTGACCTTTGCGCAGGCTTTGCCGTTGCATGCGGTGATTGGCGGCACGGATGACGGCATCCCGATCATCCTGCTGACCGGCCTCGGCCAGCAGGCGATCGGCTGGCCGGACGGCTTTCTCTCGGCCTTGGCCATCGCCGGTTATCGGCTGATCCGGCCGGATAACCGGGATGCCGGTCTCTCGCCAGCCTGCGGCCCCGAGATGATCGACAGCCTGACAATCGACGATTTTCCCGACGCCGGACCCTTGCGGACACCGCCGGTATATCGGCTACAGGATATGGCAATCGATGTCATCGGCTTGATGGATCGACTGCAGCTCGGCCGAGTGCATCTGATCGGCTATTCGATGGGCGGCATGATCGCGCAAATCGTCGCTGCCCGATATCCCGAGCGCGTGTTGAGCCTGACCGTCCTGATGTCATCGGCGGGACAGGAATGGATCGATTGCCAGGACATTGCCAGGATGGTGATGGCACGGACCATCGTCGCCGAGAAAGACGCAGCGGCGCGGATCGCGGCACATATCGCCGACCATGCCGTTTACACCGGTTCCGCCTATCCGATCGCGGTCGATCGTCTACAGATGCATGCTGCCGCGGCGATTGGCCGAAGCTACCGCCCGGCCGGTATCTGGCGTCAGGCTTGCGCCATCCGCGGCAGCGGCGACCGGCGCGACCTTCTGCGCCGCATCACGGCGCCGACCTTGGTACTGCATGGCGACGAAGACAGATGTATTGCGCTGGCGCAGGCCCGCGAGATGCTGAATCTGGTCGCGGGATGCGACATGCAGGTTCTGCCGCAAGCCGGACACGATTTGCATCCCGCGCTGGCCATGAAAATCGTCCCGAAACTGCTAAGGCATCTGGAAGGAGCCGATGCCAGTTCCCGGATCGCGACAAGCCCCTAACGTTTCTTGCGAGCAGCGCGCTTCGGCGCGCCGGGCTGCGTTGTGCCGAGCGATAGAACGGTGCTGGCCAGTTCGATCACTTTCGGATCGATGATCGATTCGTTCAGATCGAGTCCGGCCGAAAGGCGCTTGATAATGACATCCAGCGCCGCGCAGCGGGCCGCCGGCTTGTTGTCGGACTGAATGACATGCCAGGGCGCATAGACACTGTTCGTTCTGTCGAACATGTCCTCGGCTGCGGCGACGTAATCGTCCCATTTCTCCCGATTGCGGAAGTCTTCGTATGAAAGTTTCCAGCGCTTGAGCGGATCTTTCAGTCGCGCCTCGAAGCGCTGCAATTGCTCGTCCTTGGTGACGTGAAGGAAGAGCTTGACCATGCGAAAGCCGTCATCCGTCAGCTGCCGCTCGAATTCGTTGATTTCTCGGTAAGCGCGTTTCCATTCTGCCGTGGTCGCGAAACCTTCGACCCGCTCCACCAGAACACGGCCGTACCAGGACCGGTCGAAAACGGCAAAATGGCCATTTTCCGGCACGCGCGTCCAGAATCGCTGTAGGTAATGCTGGCGTTTTTCGATTTCGTTGGGGGCTGCGATCGGCCAGACATCGAGACTGCGCGGATCCAGTGCCCAGGCGATGCGCCGGATCGTCCCGCCTTTGCCGGCGGCATCCATCCCTTCGAAGACGATCACGGCACGCTCGCCGCGAAACAGGAAGGCGTGCTGGATCTGGGTTAGTTGCCGCTGCTGCTCGACCAGCCGCTCGTCGTAAAAGACATCCGGCCGCTGATCGAGACGGGGCAGCTTGGCGAGGCGGATCTTCTTGCCGGTTTTGGCCGCAACTTGATCCTTCGCCATTCGCTCCCCCGTCTAAAAGCCATGTCCTAGAATACCAATGCCTTCGCCTGCCGAACATGCGGCAAAGCCTGGACCTGATGCAAGATCTCCGGCGCGATCGGGCCGTCGATTTCGATCAAGGCAATGGCATCGCCGCCCTGGACGGCACGGCCGAGGGCGAAGGTAGCGATGTTGATGCCGCTATCGCCCAGCAGGCTGCCCAATCGGCCGATCATGCCCGGCTTGTCCTCGTTGGTGACATAGAGCATATGCGGCCCCAGCGCTGCTTCGATCTCGATGCCCTTGATCTCGACGATGCGCGGCCGGTGATCGGCGAAGAGCGTACCGGCGATATCGCGCTTGCGGTCGGCGGTTTCGATGGTGAGGCGGATCAGGGTGTGATAGGTGCCCTCGCGGTCAGTTTTGACCTCCGAAACCTCGATATTGCGCTCCTTGGCGACAATCGGCGCATTGACCATGTTGATGGAATCCAGCAAGGGCCGCAGCAGACCCTGCAGCAGGATGGCGGTGAGAGGACGCGTGTTCAGCGTCGCCACATGCCCTTCATATTCGATGATGACTTTCTCGATGGCGCCCTCCTCGGCCTGGCCGACGAAGGTGCCGAGCTGGTCGGCAAGCTTCATATAGGGCCGTAGCCGTGGTGCCTCTTCCACGGTTACGGCTGGCATGTTGATCGCATTGCTGACGGCGCCCTGCAGCAGGAAGTCGCTCATCTGCTCTGCCACCTGGATGGCGACGTTCAATTGCGCTTCCGTGGTCGCCGCGCCGAGATGCGGCGTGGTGACGACATTGGGATGATTGAAGAGGATGTTGTCGGTGGCGGGTTCGGTCTGGAAGACGTCCAGCGCGGCCCCCGCGACATGACCGGAGTCCAGCGCCGCTTTCAGATCCTCTTCCACCACCAACCCGCCGCGGGCGCAATTGATCAGCCGCACGCCGGATCGGCATTTCGCCAGGTTCTGCTTGTTGACCAGGCCCCGCGTCTGCTCGGTCAGCGGCGTGTGCAGCGAAATGAGATCGGCGCGGTGCAGCAACTCGTCCAATTCCACTTTCTCGACGCCGAGATCGATCGCGCGCTCCGGCGATAGGAAGGGGTCATAGGCGATCACCTTCATCTTCAGGCCTTGGGCTCGGTCGGCGACGATGGCGCCGATATTGCCGCAGCCGATGATGCCAAGCGTCTTTGCATAGAGCTCGATACCGACGAAGCGGGATTTCTCCCATTTGCCGGCATGGGTCGTGCGGTCGGCCTGGGGGATATGGCGCGCCAAAGCCATCATCATGGCAATGGCGTGCTCGGCGGTGGTGATGGAATTGCCGAAGGGGGTATTCATTACGCAGATGCCCCGGGCGGTCGCGGCCTTGACGTCGATATTGTCGACGCCGATGCCGGCCCGGCCGACCACTTTCAGCCGGTCGGCGACGGCGATCACCTCGGCGGTCACCTTGCTGGCGGAGCGCACGGCGAGGCCGTCGTAATTGCCGATGATGTCGCGCAATTCCTTGGGTTTCAGGCCGACCTTTTCATCGACTTCGATGCCGCGGTCACGGAAGATCTGCACGGCTGCCGGAGACAGCTCGTCGGAAATGAGAACCTTGCTCATGATGTTCACGCTATCTTTTGCTGGGAGACGATGATGCTGTCGAAGGCCCAATCGAGCCAGGGCAGCAGCGCGACGAGATCGGTTTCATCCACTGTTGCGCCGCACCAGATGCGCAGGCCCGGCGGGGCATCGCGATAGCTGCCGATGTCATGGGCGACGCCGTCGCTGTCGAGCAATTTGGCGATTTTACCGGCGATCTCGGCTTGCACCGTCGTCGCCATTGCCATGACATGGGGATCGACAATCTTCAGGCAGACGCTGGTGGTCGAGCGCGTCGCGGGATTTTCGGCAAGGAAATCGATCCAGGGCGTGCGGGCAACCCAATCGGCGATGACCGTGAAATTGCGTCTCGAGCGCTCGATCAGCGCCGGCAATCCGCCGATGCTGTCGGCCCAGGCAAGCGCGTCGATCTGGTCCTCGACACAGAGCATCGAGGGCGTGTTGATCGTCTCGCCGCGGAAGATGCCTTCGGCAATCTTGCCGTTCTTGGCCAGGCGGAAAACCTTCGGCACCGGCCAGCTTGGCTTATGCTCGGCAAGGCGTGTCGCGGCGCGCGGGCTGAGCGCGATCATGCCATGGGCCGCTTCGCCGCCCAGCACCTTTTGCCAGGACCAGGTGACGACGTCGAGCTTGCTCCAGGGCAGATCCATGGCAAACACGGCGGAGGTGGCGTCGCAGATGGCGAGGCCGGTGCGGTCCGGCGCGATCCAGTCGCCATTCGGCACGCGGACGCCCGAGGTGGTGCCGTTCCAGGTGAAGACCACATCATGCGACCAGTCGACGGCCGCAAGATCAGGCAGCGCGCCATAGGGCGCCTTCTGGACATGCGCGGTCAACTGCAGTTCGTCGGTAACGTCGGTTGCCCAGTCGAGGCCGAAACTGTCCCAGGCCAGCACATCGACGGGACGCGAACCCAGCAGTGACCACAAGGCAGCTTCGATGGCGCCGGTATCCGACCCCGGCAGGATGCCGACCCGATAATCGGCGGGGATTCCCAGCAATTCGCGGCTGCGGTCAATGACTTCGGCCAGACGCGATTTCCCGATCGCCGCGCGATGGGAGCGTCCAAGAGGGGCTTTGCTGAGATTTGCAAGAGTCCAGCCCGGGCGCTTGGCGCAAGGACCAGATGAGAATAACGGCACGATCGGCCGCAAGGTCGGTCTAGACATATGTCGTCCCTTCCAGAACGTTTGCGCTCCGGTGGGGGAGCGTGGCCCACGCCCATTTCCGCGAAAGTCGCTGCACCTGTCAAGGGGCTATTTGCGGGCAGGGACGGTTCCCGTCGTGATCGCGGCGGAAATGTCGGGGCCGATCAGGCATCGCAGGGACGAAAAGAAAACGGCACCGGTCGGAAGACCCGACCGGTGCCGTTTCGACGCGCGGAGAGATGCTTTACGCGCTCAGCTTGCTGGTGATCTTGGCGACATGCTCGCCCTGGAAGCGGGCGATCTTCAACTCATTCTCGCTCGGCTTGCGGCTGCCGTCGGTGCCGGCCAGGGTGGTCGCACCATAGGGCGTGCCGCCGGTGATCTCGGTCATATTCATCAATTCGGAGCAGGAATACGGCGCACCGACAATCACCATGCCCTGATGCAGCAAGGTGGTATGGAACGAGGTGATGGTGGTCTCCTGGCCGCCATGCTGGGTTGCCGTCGAGGCGAAGACGCTGCCGACCTTGCCGATCAAGGCACCCTTCATCCAAAGACCGCCTGTCTGGTCCAGGAAGTTGCGCATCTGCGCCGCCATATTGCCGAAGCGGGTGGGCGTGCCGAAAATGATGGCGTCATAATCCGACAGCTCGTCGACCGTCGCGATCGGCGCTTTCTGGTCCAATTTGAAATGCGATTGCTTCGCCACCTCGGCGGAAACCAGTTCCGGCACGCGTTTGATGGCGACTTCGGTGCCAGCCACTTTGCGGGCGCCCTCGGCGACCGCATCAGCCATCGTCTCGATATGGCCGTAGCTGGAATAATAGAGAACCAGAATCTTGCTCATTGCATCTCTCCTCATGCTTGGTCGGGGGATATTACAGAAAACTCACCCAGCGATCGGTGGCCGGAGGCGGAGGTTAAGCCCGCAGGACGGGTTTGATAATCAGGCAAGTCTTGATAAGATTGTTAACAAAGATGAGACAATAGGGGCTCGCACCGTGGATCAAATTGCCGCTATGCGCACATTCCGACAAGTGGTTGATAGCGCCAGCTTTACCGGTGCGGCTCAGACATTGGGCCTGTCCAAGGCCGCCGTCAGCAAGCAGATCAGCGATCTGGAGGCGCATCTCGGTGCTGCGCTGCTGCATCGGACGACAAGGCGGCTCAGCGTGACCGAAGCGGGGCAGGCCTATTTCGAAAGCTGCGTTCGTCTGCTGGAGGAAATCGAGGCGGCCGAGGCGGCAGTACGCAATCTGCAAGCCGAACCGAGCGGCCGCTTGCGCGTCAGTGCGCCGAATAATTTTGGCGAGACCGTTCTTGGCCCCTTCATCTGCGAATTGCTGAAACGGCATCCGAAATTATCGGTCCAGTTCGAGCTAAGCGACCGCTTCGTCGATCTTGTCGAGGAAGGCTTCGATGTCGCGATCCGCATCCGCACCAGTCTGCCGGATTCGACGCTGATCGCCCGGCGTATTTGTCCCGTCGAACGCATCGTCTGTGCCGCGCCCAGCTATCTCAAGGAACATGGTGTCCCGCGCGAGCCGAAGGAGCTTTCTCGGCACAATTGTTTAATTTACACGCTGTCGACATCGCCTTTCGACTGGGCTTTCCATACGCCGAGCGGACGCCAGAATGTCCGTGTCGATGGCACGATCCATGCCAATAGCGGCCAGCTGCTGCTGGACCCGCTTTGCGATGGCGCCGGCATCGCCATGCTGCCGGCTTTCGTGGTGGGGCCTGATCTGGAGACGGGCCGGCTGCGGCAGGTTCTCGACAGATTCGCCATCGATAAACATGATCTCTATGTCGTTTATCCACAGAATAAACATCTCTCTCCCAAGGTCAGAGTCTTTGTGGATCTGATGGCCGAATGGTTTGAACATGGCGGGCCGATTGCTTGCCCCAAAGGGACCAGGAAGGATCAGCCGGACAGGCCGAAGAGTGGCAAACGATCAGCAAGAGGTTGACGAGGATGGTGCGTGACGACACGGTGATGAAGGCAGTACCGCTTTGGGATCTGCCGACACGGCTGTTCCACTGGGCGTTGGTCGTATGCCTCTTGGCGAGTTGGTATTTCGGCGAGAACGGCCCGCTGCGGTTCCATTACATCAGCGGCCTCGTCATCATCGGGCTTCTCATTTTCCGCCTTCTCTGGGGGCTGTTCGGCAGCCCATCGGCGCGTTTCATGCGCTTCATCCGTCATCCCCGCGAAGCCATTGCCTATATGCGAGCTATCCATGCCAGAAGGCCATCATACACCTTCGGCCACAATGCCGCCGGCGGGCTGATGGTCGTCGCCCTGATTCTCATCGTGGCGCTGCAGGCCGGGACGGGCCTTTTCTCAACCGATTTCGATAATTTCGACGGACCGCTTTACCATCTGGTTCCCGGCAAAGTCGGCGACTTTCTCAGCAGCTATCACGAATTCAATTTCAACCTGATCCTTGGCCTTGCGGGCCTCCATATCCTCGCCATCCTGTTCTATCGGTTTTGGAAACGCGAAAATCTGGTTCGCGCGATGATCACGGGCCGGGCAATCTTGCCGGCATCGGTCGCCGAAGCGGTTGCCACGAATGGGCATCTCCACTGGGTCCCGATCTGGCGGGCCGTGCTCTGTGCCGCCATTGCTGCGATCCTGCCCATCTGGATCTACCTCCACTTTCCGCTCGAAAGCACCTATTGACGCGCACCTATTGCGCGTCGCGTTGGTGCGGGAGAAATAAAAAAGCGGCTGAGCAAGTCAGCCGCTTTTCTGTTTCAGGTTGCTCCGGTTTCTGACCGCCTGTGGGATCGGAAACCGCGTCGCGCAGGGGCCTAGTCGTCCTTCTTCTTGAAGGTTTCGTGGCAGGTGCCGCAAGCCTTGCCGGTCATCTGGAATTGCGCCTGAACGGCGCTCATATCGCCACCGCCATTGGCCGCGGCCAATAGCTGCGTTGCCTGGGTGTTCAGATTCTTGGCGTCGGCCTGGAACTTATCCCACTGCTCCCAAATTTCAGGCTTGCCGGCTTCGCCGGTACCGGCCTCTTTCGGAAACCAGGTGGGAATCTTGGCAGAAACATCGATAATTGTTTGGGCATTGGTGGCAATTTGCGCCTTGTCGCCGTTGCTATCGATCAGCTGCTTGATCGATTTCAAGGCTTTACCCATGGACTTCATGCCTGCTTCGCGTGTTTTCGTTATGCCTTCGGCCGCCTGCGTCACATGGCTTAACGTAGCCGATGTAATCAGGGCGCCCGCGACAAGGCTGATAAACATGAATTTGCGCTTCTTCATCAACCGGCCTCTCTCTTGGGGTGATTTGCTTGGGGTGATTTGGTTTACGGACACATGGATAAATTGGACCCATGATCGTTACATTTTATTCCAGGGGAAGGCTAGTCCTCTGGAAAAACAGGGGTTTACATGGCAATTGTTGCGGTTTTGCAGTTATTTTCCCGATTGGAGACGATTGAAACGCGGGTTGTGACAAGTCATTGATAGTTCTCTCGGATGACATAAAACGGTAACTTTTAGCCTTATTTCCGGCTGTGTAGGGTCTCGCCACTCAGAATGGGGACGAAATGGCCGACGAAATTGAATTGAAGCTGATGCTGCCGCAGACATCGGCTGGCAAGAAAGTAACTTATTCGCCGGTCAAAACAGCAACCGCTTTCGGTCTGGATCAGCCGCGCCCCGCAAAAACTCAACATCTGCAAAGCACCTATTTCGACACGGAAGACGAGTGGCTGCGTCGCCACGGCATGGCTTTGCGCATTCGTCGGATCGGCCGCCAGCGCCTGCAAACCTTGAAGGCGCCGACGGTCGAAGTCACCGGTGCACAGGCCTATCGTGAAATCGAGACGCCTATCATCGGCGACATGCCGGATCTGGCGCTCATCACGGATCCCGACTTGTTCCGGCGTCTGGTCGATGCCGACCTGTCACGACGCCTGGTGCCCGCTTTCATCACCGATTTTCGCCGGACCACCTGGGATGTCGATTTCGATGGCGCGCAAATCGAACTGGCGCTGGATCGCGGACAGATCATTGCCGGCGAGCGGCAGGCACCCATCCTGGAAGTCGAACTGGAATTGAAACAGGGCGAGCCGGCAGCCCTGTTCGCCTTGGCGGAGGCGGCGCTCGGCCGTCTGCCATTTTGTCTGGGGCATCGAAGCAAGGCGGCCCGCGGCTATCAATTGCGCGCCGGCTGGGAGGCTGGCCCCGTCAAGGCATCGCCTTTAGAGCTTTCGGAGAGCTGCGATGTCGGTAATGCCTTCAATCAGATTGTCGGCCATTGCCTGACATTGCTGCATGCAAACGAACTGGCCGTCATCGGCAGCGAGAATCCGGAAGGGATCCATCAATTCCGCGTCGCCCTCAGGCGGCTGCGCAGCATCGTCCGCGCCTATCGCGACCTGATGGATGAGGGTGCCTATCAACTCTTGTCGAGTGAATTGCGCTGGCTGCAAGGGCAGTTCGGGCCGGCCCGGGACTTGGATGTCTTCATCGCAGAAACGCTCCTGCCGATTCGTGAACGTTTTCCCGATCAAGCCGGCCTTGCGCATCTGCTGGAGATCGCTGGCAAGAGATGCCAGGAGGCTCGGCACCAGGCGCATCGCACGCTGCAGGAATCCCGTTATGCGGGCATTCAGTTGATGATCTATCGCTGGCTTGCCACACAGAGCTGGCGGCGCGCTTCCGCGACGGCCAGCCTTAGCATCGCGGCGCCGGACTTCGCCGGAAAATTGCTAAAACGCCAGCATAAGAAATTGCGACAACACGGCAAGAATGGGCAGGTCCCCGAAGCGCAATTGCATGAGCTGCGTGTGGCCGGAAAGAAAATGCGATATTTGGGGGAGGCTTTTCGGGTCTTCTATAAACCACGGGCATATAAAAATTACACGCAGCACCTGACGGCGATTCAAGATTGCCTGGGCGCGCTCAATGATGCGTTCGTGGGCCGCAGATTGATGACTGATCTGATTGCCGATATGCAGGCCGAGGCTTCCTTGACCGAGGTCGAGATCGAATATGTGAAGGGCGTCATTCTGGGCTGGCAGGCCGGTCGCATTGATCTCAACCTGCGGCACTTCACGTCGGTTTGGCGGGACTTTCTGGATACCGATCCCTATTGGAAGCACGGTTAACAGAGATGTGGCCGAATCTGCCGGCATGCCGGCAGCCCGCAATCGGGTAATCGGATTACGATTCTTCGTCCGGCAGATCGTCGGGGGTCACGAAGCGCGCCAGTCTGCTGCTCCAGTTATTGGCGCTGGAATCGTCGAGGTCGCGCCAGCTATCGATCGGCAGGTCGAGCACAGCGAGGCCTGCCGTGGGGAATTTGTGGCGCATCTTGCTGATGGTCTCAGCTTCGCCGTCATCCGCCAGCCAGTTGGCCAGATCCCCCAGACCCGGATTGTGTCCGATGACGAGGATGCTGGCGGCGTCTCCGCCCTTGCCCCGCAGGATCGCCAGGATCTCTCGCGGCGTCGACATATAGAGCCCGGCGATCAGCTTTTGATGTGGCGGGTGTGGCCAGGTTGCCGCGACAAGGTCCCAGGTTTCGCGCGCTCTCACGGCGGTTGAGCACAGGACCATTGCCGGGATAAGGCCCTCTTTCAGCATGAAGTGGCCGACAAGCGGCGCAATTCGCCGGCCGCGTTTGCTCAGCGGTCGCTCCGTATCCGACAGTTCCGGCTGGTCCCAGGCCGATTTTGCGTGACGCAGCAGCAATAATCTTTTGGCCAAGAGCCCCCCATTTTTTGACTTGTTGCCCGCTGACGAGAGGCGGTTTCGTTGTGGATCCGATTATCTCATCGTCGCAGTTAAAATATGGATACTCAGGTGAAAATCGCAAGCCCAGCGGAATTTTAGCGGACGTGCTGGGGCCCGCGCGGATTGCGACAGACAAGGCCGGTTATCGCTGCCTTGTAAAGGCTGGATTATATATCGATAAGTGCACCTTCCTAGATGCGACCACAGGGGAAATGTCATATGATTGCCACAGCTTCGGCTTAGGCTCGGATTTTTCGCCGGTGGTCACGTTGGACCAGCAGGAACTGTAGAGACCGGGCTGGTACTGTGACGTTCAAAGAGGATCCAGACGTGGATGATTTAACACCTGTCGCTCAAGTGATCGACATCAACTCGCCGCATCGCTTCATCAATCGCGAGTTGTCCTGGCTGGCCTTCAACGAACGCGTGCTGGACGAGGCGGGCAACAGATCGCATCCGCTGTTGGAACGGGTCCGCTTCCTGTCGATTTCTGCCAACAACCTCGACGAATTTTACATGGTGCGGGTCGCGGGCCTTCTGGGCCAGGTGCGGGCCGGTGTCACCGTCACCAGTGTCGATGCCTTGACGACGAAGCAGCAATTGAGCGCCATTGCCAAACGCAGCGGCGATTTGATGCGCAATCAGCAGGTACAGTGGCATCAGCTGCGTCAGGAGTTGCGCGAAAACGGCATCGTCGTCATCGATCTTGCCGAATTGACGACGACGGAACGCGACTGGCTGGACACCTATTTCTACGATCAGATATTTCCCGTTCTGACGCCGATGGCCATCGACCCGGCGCATCCCTTTCCCTTCATCCCCAATCAAGGCTTCTCCATGGCGCTGGAACTGCGCCAGGCGGTCGATGGCAAGATCCTGCGGGCCTTGCTGCCGATGCCGAGCCAATTGCCGCGTTTCATCCGGCTGCCGGGCGGGACGCCTAAGCACGTCCGTTTCATCACGCTGGAAGGTCTGGTCAGTCTCTATCTCGGCCATCTCTTTCCGGGTTTCGATGTCATCAGCAAAGGCTATTTCCGGCTGATCCGCGACAGCGAAATCGAAATCCTGGAGGAAGCGGAGGATCTGGTCCGGCATTATGAAACTGCCCTGAAGCGCCGCCGCCGCGGCACGGTGATCCGCCTGAAGGTGAATGCCGAAATGCCGGAAGACCTGATGGCCTTCGTGGTCGATGAGCTCGACGTCAACCGCGAAGATGTCTTCGTGCTGGATGGCTTGCTCGGTCTCGCCAGTGTTTCCAAGCTGATCATCGATGAACGGCCGGACCTCAAATTCCTGCCCTTCAATCCGCGTTTCCCGGAACGTATCCGCGATACCGGCGGCGACTGCTTCGCGGCGATCCGCCAGAAGGACATCGTCGTTCATCATCCCTATGAAAGTTTCGATGTCGTCGTGCAGTTCATCCTGCAGGCGGCGCGCGATCCCAATGTGGTGGCGATCAAGCAGACGCTCTATCGCACCAGCGATGACAGCCCGATCGTCAAGGCCCTGGTCGAGGCGGCCGAGGCCGGCAAATCGGTGACCGCCCTGGTCGAGTTGAAGGCGCGCTTCGACGAAGCGGCCAATATCCGCTGGGCGCGAGATCTGGAACGTGCCGGCGTGCAGGTGGTTTACGGCTTCGTTGCCTTGAAGACCCATGCCAAGGTCTCCATGGTCATGCGCCGGGAAGGCGCCAGCCTGCGCACCTATGTCCATTACGGCACCGGCAACTATCACCCCATCACGGCCAAGATCTATACTGATCTCAGCTTCTTTACCTGCGACCCCGGTCTGTGCCATGACGCGGCACGGTTGTTCAACTACATGACCGGTTATGCCAAGCCGGAACGGACGGAGAAGGTCGCCTATGCGCCGATGACCTTGCGGCCGACCATCCAGCAACTGATCGAAGATGAAATCGCCCATGTGAAGGCGGGACGTCCCGGCATGATCTGGGTAAAGGTTAACTCGCTCGTGGATCCCGGCCTGATCGATGCGCTCTATCGCGCCAGCCAGGCCGGCGTGCAGGTGGAATTGGTGATTCGCGGCATCTGCTGCCTGCGGCCGGGAATCAAGGGATTGTCCGAGAACATTCACGTCAAGAGCATCATCGGTCGTTTTCTCGAACATTCGCGCATCGTCTGTTTCGGTGCCGGCCATGCCTTGCCCTCGCGTCAGGCGAAGGTCTTCATCTCCTCGGCCGACTGGATGCCGCGCAACATGGATCGCCGCCTGGAGCTGCTCGTTCCGATCGAGAATCCCACCGTCCATCAGCAGATCCTCGACCAGATCATGATCGCGAATCTGAAGGATAACCTGCAAAGCTGGGCGCTGGATCCCGACGGTACCTATCATCGCCTCGTGCCAGGCGAGGAAGGCGGCTTCAGCGCTCACACATACTTCATGACGAATCCAAGCTTGTCAGGTCGCGGCAGTGCGCTTAAGAAGCAGAAACGGGCTCCCAAGCTTGATCTGCAGCAGAAGGCGACGACTTGATAGCAACACCGCGGGAAGCAACGGCGATCGCCACGGCATCCAGGCCGGGCCGTATCGCCGTCATCGATATCGGCTCCAACTCGGTTCGCTTGGTGGTATTCGACAAGCGGTCACGCTGTCCGGTGCCGATCTTCAATGAAAAGGCTTTGCCCGGTTTGGGGCGTGGCGTGGAGACCAGTGGCCGGCTCAATCCGGAAGGCACGCGCTGGGCGCTCTTGCATATCAACCGCTTCGTCACGCTGGCAAAGGCGATGGAGGCGGTGCAGATCGATCTGCTGGCAACGGCCGCCATGCGCGATGCCAGTGACGGTGCGAAATTTGCCCTCGAAATCGAGCAGCTGACCGGCCAGAAGGTGCAAATTATCTCCGGCGAAGAGGAAGCGCGGCTATCAGCGATGGGTGTGGTCGCCGGGATTCCGGAGGCTGATGGCCTGATGGGGGATCTCGGCGGCGGCAGCGTCGAACTGGTGCAGGTGAACAAGGGCGAGATCGGCGAGCATGTCACCCTGCCGCTGGGGCCGTTGCGCCTGATCGAGGCCACCGATGGCAATCTCGAAGCGGCCCAGCGCGTCATCGACAAGCATCTCGAGAAACTGACCTGGTTGAGTGCGATCAAGGGGCGGACGCTCTATCCGGTCGGCGGCACATGGCGCTCGCTCGCCCGTATCCATATGGAGCACAATCTCTATCCGCTGCATGTCATTCACGAATATCGCATCGGCCGGCGCCAGGCGGAAGACCTCGCCAAGATCTGCAGCCGGCTCGGCAAGAAATCGCTGTCCGGCATGTCGGGCATTTCGCGCCGGCGTCTCGATACGCTGCCTTATGGCGCCTTGGTGATGGAACGGCTGCTTCGCATCGCGAAACCGGAACGCGTGCTGTTTTCGGCCTATGGGTTGCGTGAGGGTCATCTCTTCAACAGCCTCGATGCCGAGGCCCAACGGGCCGATCCGCTGCTGGTGGGCTGTGCCGATCTGGTTGGCGCCGATGGTCGCTTCGGTTCGGTCAGCGATCAGCTCGATGTTTGGATCAAGCCGCTCTTCGATGAGGAAGATGACGGCCGTCTCCGCTTGCTTGCCGCCGCTTGCCTCCTGTCGGATATTTCCTGGCGCGAGCATCCGGATTATCGCGCCGAACAGGCCTTCACGCGGGTTCTGCGCCTGCCGGTCGCCGGCATCACCCATGCCGAACGGGTGATACTGGCTTTGACGATTGCCGTGCGCTATGGTGCACCGCGGGATGTCAGCTATATGGAGACGTTGTCGCCGTTGCTCACGGAAGATGATGCGTTCTTCGCCACCCGGCTGGGGAGCGCGATCCGTTTAGCTTACTCATTGAGCGGCGGCACCAGCCAGATGCTCAAGCTGACCAGCCTCGACAAGCGCGACAATCGGATCGAGCTGCATTTGCCGAGAGGTTCGGAGACATTGTTCGGTGAAGCCGTTTCACGACGCCTGGAAGCGGTCGGCCGCGCTTTCAATCTGCCGGTTGCAGTGGTTTGAATTTAGCGAACCTGTTTCGACTGACCGTCAACCGCGCTGACTGATCAACGCGAGGCGCAGGCCGTAACCGATGAAGGCAAGGCCGGTCAAGCGGGTCAGCCATTGCTGCAACCGTCGGCTGCCGGTCAGATGCTGGCGCAGCAGGCGTCCGAGAATCATGGCCGTGCCCAGATAGCAGATATTCATCCCGACGAAGATGCCGCCAAGGGCTGCGAAAGTCAGCGGCCCGCGGCTGGTCGCCGGATCGATGAAGAGCGGGAAGAAGGCCATGAAGAACAGGATGGCCTTGGGATTGATCAGGATCACACCCAATCCGGCGAAGAATATCCGCGGCAGCGACCGCCCGGTCGGCGGCAGCGCGGCGACATTCCCCGTGGCACCTGTCGTGGCGCGATGCAGCAGGGCTTTCACACCCAGCCAGATGAGATAGGTGGCTCCTGCCCAGCGAATGATATCGAAGGCCAGGGGATAGGTGTGCAACACGGCGGCAACACCGAGCGCGGCCAGCAGCATCAGGCAAAGATCGCCGGCGGTGCATCCCGCCAATGCGATGAAACCGGCCGGCAGTCCATGCTGATAGGCGCGGCTGAGAATGTAGATCGTGCCGGGGCCCGGTGTCAGGACCAGCAGGAACGCGATGGTCACATAGCCCAACGGGTCAGTGATCCCGAACATGCGACGACCTCAATGAGCGGCGTCTGAATGCACCAGCGAAGACTGCGGCACGGGAATGATCTTCACCTTCTTGCCGGCGGCGGTCAAAGCCAGCTTGCCGTGTTTCAGGGCCAAGGCCTCTTCGCCGAAAACCTTGCGCCGCCAACCGCTCAAGGCCGGGACATCGGCCCTGTCATCGGCTGCAATGCGTTCCAGGTCATCGGCATTGGCAATCAGCTTCTGCGCCACCTCATGCTGATCGCAGCGCGTTTTCAGGAGCACGCGCAAGAGATCGATCAGCGGCCCCAACCCCGGCGGCAGGTCGGGGCGCGGCGGCAGGCGGGGGGAGTCGGCTTCGGAGAGCTCCATGGCGCGTTTCACGGCGGCCAGAATCGCCTCTCCCATGCGACCGTCGGCGAAACCCTTGGTGACGCCCCGGCATTGGGCCAGGGCATCGGCATCGCGTGGCGGATGGGCGGCAATCTCCAGCAATTGTTCGTCTTTGATGAGGCGGCTGCGGGGAATGTCCCGCTCGCGGGCCTCGCGCTCGCGCCAGGCGGCGATCTCGCGCAGGACGGCCAGGAAACGCGGCTTGTCGCTACGAATCTTCAGGCGCTGCCAGGCATCTTCAGGGGCCAGCGTGTAAGTGGCGGGATCCGTCAGGATGGCCATTTCGTCGGCAACCCATTCCGTGCGGCCGGACTCGTCCAGCTTGTGCTGCAGCTTTTCGTAAACGACCCGCAGATAGGTGACGTCGGATAACGCATATTTCAGCTGACGGTCGGTCAATGGCCGGCGGGCCCAATCCGTGAAACGCGATGATTTGTCGATGCTGGCATTGGCCAGTTTAGTAGCCAGGGTCTCGTAGCTGGCGGCGTCGCCATAACCGCAGACCATGGCCATGACCTGCGTATCGACGATCGGCTGGGGGATTTTGCCCGACAGCCGGAAGAAAATCTCGACATCCTGGCGCGCGGCGTGGAAGACCTTGAGGATCTTCCGGTCATTCAGCAGCTCGACCAGCGGGGTAAGATCGATCCCGGGTGCCAGGGTATCGATTGCCGCCGCGCTTTGCGGTCCGGCGATCTGCACCAGGCAGAGCTGCGGCCAATAGGTTTTGTCGCGCAGGAACTCGGTATCGATGGTGACGAAAGGCGCTTCCTTCAGGCTCTGGATGAAGTGCTGGAGGGCTACCGAATCGGCGATCAGGCTTGTGGATAAGTCGGAGACATCTTGGTTCATGGCCGCAACCTATAGCCGGTTTAGCCGGTGCTGGAAAGGGAAAGGCCAAGCCCGGCCTGCAACCCTGACGGGATGCTTGACAAAGCCCTGAAATCCAGGCCATTTGCCGCCTTAATTTGCTGTTTTCATTAAGGATTACTGCCGATGCACGCCTATCGCTCGCATACTTGCGGCGCCTTGCGTCCCAGCGACGCTGGCCAGATCGTCCGTCTCTCGGGCTGGATCCACCGCAAGCGGGATCACGGCAATCTGGTCTTCATCGATCTGCGCGACCATTACGGGCTGACGCAATGCGTGTTGGACATTTCCAGCTCGCTTTTCCAGCAGGTGGAGCAGACGCGGGTCGAAAGCGTGGTGACCATCACCGGCAAGGTCGTGAAACGCACGCCGGAAACCGTCAATCCGAAGCTGCCGACCGGCGAAATCGAGGTCAAGATCGAGGAATTTGTTCTGCAATCGGCAGCCGAGGTTTTGCCGCTGCAGGTTGCCAGCGATGAGGATGCCGGCGAAGACGTGCGCCTGCGTTACCGCTTCCTGGATCTGCGGCGCGACAAGGTACAGCGCAATATCGTGCTGCGCTCCCTCGTCATCGCCTCGCTGCGCCGCCGCATGATCGCCCAGGGCTTCACCGAATTTCAGACGCCGATCCTGACATCGAGTTCGCCCGAGGGGGCGCGGGATTTTCTAGTGCCGTCGCGACAGCATCCTGGCAAGTTCTATGCGTTGCCGCAGGCGCCGCAGCAGTTCAAACAGCTGCTGATGGTGGCCGGCTTCGACCGCTATTTCCAGATCGCACCTTGTTTCCGCGACGAGGACAGCCGCGCCGATCGCAGCCCGGGCGAGTTCTACCAGCTCGATTTCGAGATGTCCTTTGTCACCCAGGAAGATGTCTTCAACACCATCGAGCCGGTCCTGCATGGTGTCTTCGAGGAATTCGCCGAAGGTCGCGTCGTCTCGCAGATGCCCTTCCCGCGCATTCCCTTCGACGATTCCATGCTGCGCTATGGGTCGGATAAGCCGGATCTGCGCAATCCGATTCTGATCAGCGACGTGACCGATGTGTTCCGCGGCTCCGGTTTCGGCATTTTCGCGAAGGCGATCGACATGGGCTCGATCGTGCGCGCCATTCCGGCGCCGGGTGCGGCGGCCAAGCCCCGCAGCTTTTTCGACAAGCTGAATGACTGGGCCAAGACCCAGGGTGCCGCCGGCCTCGGCTATGTGATCTTCGAAGCCGCCGGCGCCAAGGGCCCGATCGCCAAGAATCTTGACGAGGCGCGCCTGGCACAGCTGCGGGAAGCGGCGGGTGTCAAGGATGGCGATGCCGTCTTCTTCGCCTGCGACAAGAAGCTGCCCGCTGCCAAATTCGCCGGTGCTGTCCGCACCCGGCTCGCTGAGGAACTCGACCTGATCGATCATCGGCGATTTGAGTTCTGCTGGATCGTCGATTTCCCGATGTACGAGATGAACGAGGATACCGGGCAGATCGAGTTCAGCCACAATCCCTTCTCCATGCCACAAGGCGGCATGGATGCGTTGCTCAACCGCGATCCGCTTACCATCAAGGCCTTCCAATACGACATCGTTTGCAACGGCATCGAATTATCGTCGGGCGCGATCCGCAACCATCTGCCGGAGATCATGTACAAAGCCTTCGAGATCGCCGGTTATCCGGCCAGCGAAGTGGAGAACAAGTTCGGCGGCATGCTCAACGCTTTCAAGTTCGGTGCGCCGCCGCATGGCGGATCGGCGCCGGGCATCGATCGCATCGTCATGATGCTGGCGGAAGAAAAGAATATCCGCGAAGTGATTGCCTTCCCGCTCAACCAACGGGCGGAGGATTTGCTGATGCAGGCGCCGGCTGAAGTCCCGGCCGCGCGTCTCAAGGAATTGTCGATCCGGCTCGATTTGCCGCCGAAAAAGCCCGGCCAATAATCTCGCGCCTGATCGCCGGCTCGTTGCGGCGATTGGCGCAATCCGTGCTGTGAAACTTGCCGTGTGAAACCCGCTCAGCAGCCATGCAGGAGCGGGTTTTCTTTATGAAATCCCACCCTGGCGTAATCCGGGCAAATTGCTACACTCGACGCGCGCGGGGTGGAGGCACTACAGCGCCAATGAAAGGCGAAAATCGGATGCCCAACGGCACCAGTCCTTTTGACGACGGCTTTGTCATGCCTGCGGAATGGGCCGCCCATGCGCGTTGCTGGATGGCTTGGCCAAGCCGCGCCGAAACCTGGGGTGAGCATCTGGACGGTGCGCGCGACATCGTCGCGGAGCTGGCCAATACCATTGCCCAGTTCGAGCCGGTGACGATCATCACGAAACCGAAGAACGTCGCCGAAGTGTCGCTGCTGACCGGTCAAGGCGTTAATCAATTCTCGCTGACACATGACGATTGCTGGATCCGCGATATGGGACCCAGCTTCGTTGCCGATACCAAAGGGCATATCGCGGGCGTGCATTGGCAGTGGAATGCCTGGGGCCATCGCTACGATGATCATGATCGCGATGCGCAGGTGGCGGCGGCACTGCTGGCACAGCTCAAGATGCGCGAATACACCGTCGATCTCATCCTGGAAGGTGGTGCCATCGATGTCGACGGCGACGGCACGATGCTTGCTTCCGAGGCCGTCCTGCTCAATCCAAACCGCAATCCCAACATGACCCGCGAACAGATCGAAGAGATTCTGATCGCCACTTTGGGCGTGCGCCAGGTGATCTGGCTGGGTGAGGGGCTGCAGGATGATTTGACCGGTGGCCAGGTTGCAAATCTGGCGCGCTTCGTGCGGCCGGGTGTCGTGATCGCTTTAAGCTGCGCCGATCCGGCAGATCCCAATCATCGTGTCCTGACTGACAATCTCCAGCGTCTGCGTGGGATGCGCGATGCCATGGGCCGGGAATTGGAGATCGTCGAAGTAGAACAGCCGCGACCGCAATTCGATGCGGAAGGCCGGCGTCTGGCGCTGTCCTACACGAATTTCTACATGGCCAATGACGCCATCATCATGCCGGCCTTCGAGGATGGGCCGCAGGATAAGCGCGCTTACGACGTCATGGCCCGCCTGTTCCCGAAACGGGAGGTGCTGCAATTTCCGGCGGTGGAACTTGCTTGCGGTGGCGGCGGCATTCATTCCATCTGCCTGCCGCAGCCGGCCGGCCAGCCGGTGCCTCCCGACTCTTCCGGCAAGATCGCCTAGAGCTTTTAGCGGGGAAGCTACTTCGCCGGAAAGGCCGTGACCTGGGCAAGCTGAATGGCGACATCCTGACCAAGCGCAAAGCCTTCGCGCTGCACCTGTTCATGCACCAGATCGGCAATCAGGATCTCGCCGTTATCCAGGCGCTCCAATTCGAGCCGGACACCCGGACCTGCGGTGAACATATAGCGGATCCGCGTCGCTAACGTGTCCGCCGTGCCGGCCGGATGCAGCATGATGTCATGCGGCCGCACAAAGGCGATGCCGTCGATCTCGTGATTGGTGGTGAGGTTCTGCACCGGCACAAGCATGCCGCCGACCTTCGCCTTGTTGCCGGCGATGCGGCAGGTCAGCCGATTGGCATGGCCCAGGAACTCGAACACGAAGGGCGTTGCCGGATTGTGATAGACCTCATCGGGCGTCCCGATCTGCTCGATCCGGCCCTCCGACATGACGGCGACGCGATCGGCAAGCTCCAATGCTTCTTCCTGGTCATGCGTCACGAAAATACTGGTCAGGCCCATCTCGTCATGCAACTGGCGCAGCCAGCGGCGCAGATCCTTGCGCACTTTGGCATCGAGCGCACCGAACGGCTCGTCCAGCAGCAGTACTTTCGGTTCGATGGCCAAAGCGCGGGCCAAAGCGATACGTTGACGCTGGCCGCCGGAAAGCTGTGTCGGATAGCGGTTGCCGAATTTCTCCAGTTGCACCAGACGGAGCAACTCGTTGACCCGGCCGGCAATCTCGCTCTTGCTCGGTCGGTCGTTTCGCGGCCGTACTTTCAGGCCGAAGGCGATATTTTCGGCCACCGTCATATGGCGGAACAATGCGTAATGCTGGAAGACGAAACCGACCCGGCGATCCCGCGCACTGATATGCTGGACATCGGTGCCGTCGAAGATGAGCTTGCCTTCATCGGGGAAGTCGAGACCGGCGAGGATACGCAGCAATGTCGTCTTGCCCGAGCCGGAGGGGCCGAGCAGTGCCAGGAACTGCCCCTTGTCGATTTGCAGGCTGACACCGCGCAAGGCCTGATACGAGCCGAAGGTCTTGGTGATGCCGGTCAGATTGATGGACATGCTTATTCCTAGTGTTTAGCGCCGGCGGCCAGGCGATCGCCGAACTTCCATTCCAGCAGGCTCTTGAATAGCAGCGTCACGAGGGCAAGCAAAGCCAAGAGCGAGGCGACGGCGAAGGCACCGACGAAATCATATTCATTGTAGAGGATCTCGACATGCAGCGGCATGGTATTGGTCAAGCCGCGAATATGCCCCGACACCACCGAAACAGCGCCGAATTCGCCCATGGCGCGGGCATTGCAGAGCAAGATGCCGTAGAGCAGGCCCCAGGCGACATTGGGCAGGGTCACGCGAAAAAAAGTCTGCAGGCCGTTGGCGCCCAGCGAAATTGCCGCCTCTTCTTCCTCATTGCCCTGTTCCAGCATCAGCGGGATGAGTTCGCGGGCGACAAAGGGGAAGGTAACGAAGATCGTTGCCAGGACCAGGCCGGCCGCCGTGAAAATGATCTTGATGCCGTAATGGTCGAGTGTCGGGCCCAGCCATCCCTGGGCGCCGAACAGCAGCACATAGATCAGGCCGGAAATGACAGGCGAGACGGAAAACGGCAGATCGATCAGCGTGATCAGCAGCGATTTGCCGTAAAACTCGAACTTGGCGATGGCCCAGGCGGCGCAAAGGCCGAAGACCAGGTTGCTGGGAACGGCGATCACCGCAACCAGCAGCGTCAATCGGATGGCGGAGAGTGCATCCGGGTCGACAATCGCCGTGAAATAGGGGTCGAGGCCCTTTGCCAGGGCTTCGACGAAGACGCTGACCAAAGGCAGCACCAGCATCAGGGCGATGAAAGCGACACTGATCAGGATCAGCAGCCAGCGCAGCCAGACCGGCTCTGTGCGTGCTTCGGCGGCCCGCGATGGTGCGGTCATGGTTTGTTGTCCCGATGGCGGCCGAGATGACGTTGCAGGCGATTGACGCCCAGCAGGATGAGGAAAGAAACGGCCAGCATGGTGACGGCGATCGCGGCCGCACCGGCATAGTCGTATTGCTCAAGTTTGGTCACGATCAGCAGCGGCGCCACTTCGGAAACCATCGGCATGTTGCCGGCGATGAAAATCACCGAGCCGTATTCCCCGACGGCACGGGCAAAGGCCAGGGCGAAGCCGGTCAGCAAAGCCGGGCCGATACTCGGCATGATGACGAACATGAAGGTCTGCCAGCGCGTGGCACCGAGACTGGCGGCCGCATCTTCAAATTCGGCATCGAGATCCTGCAGCACCGGCTGGACCGTGCGCACGACGAAGGGCAGGCCGATGAAGGTCAAGGCAACGATGATGCCAAGCGGCGTGAAGGCAACCTTGATGCCGAATTGCGTCAGCCATTGGCCGATCCAGCCATTCGGAGCATAGAGGCCCGTCAACGCGATGCCGGCGACCGCCGTCGGCAAGGCGAAGGGCAAATCGACCAGCGCATCGATCAGGCGCTTCAGGGGAAAGCGGTACCGCACCAAGACCCAGGCGACCATCAGGCCGAAGAAGGCATTGATGAGCGCTGCGATGAGCGCGGTGCCGAAGCTGATTCGCAGTGAGGCGATCACCCGTGGTGCGCTGATCGCCGTCCAGAAGCCGGACCAACCAAGCTCGACGGGTCGCAAGACCAAGGCCGCCAGGGGAATGAGGACGATCAGGCTGAGATAAGTGAGGGCAAAGCCCAGTGTGATCCCGAAGCCGGGAATCACACTGGGCTGTTTCCACCGCAATAGCGGGCGTGGACGACCTGAAACTGCGGTGGCTGCCATCTGCTCTCTTACTGTTGCGGCTGATAGATCTGATCGAAGCTGCCGCCATCGGCGAAATGCGCTTTCTGCGCCTTCTGCCAGCCGCCGAACAGATCATCGATGGTGAAGAGTGGTACGTTCGGGAAGGCCGAGGCGTATTTCGCCGCCACGGCCGGATCGCGCGGCCGGTAGTAGTTCTGCGCGGCGATCTCCTGGCCCTCCGGCGAATAGAGATACTGCAGATACGCTTCGGCAACCTTACGCGTACCATGCTTGTCGGCGACTTTGTCGACCACGGCGACCGGCGGCTCGGCCAGAATGCTGATGCTGGGCACCACAAGTTCGAACTGGTCCTTGCCGAGTTCCTTGAGGGCCAGCAGCGCCTCGTTCTCCCAGGCGATCAGCACATCGCCGATGCCGCGCTGCACGAAGGTGGTGGTGGCGCCACGCGCACCGGTATCGAGCACCGGCACATGCTTGAAGAGCTGCTGTACGAATTCCTTGGCCTTCGCCTCGTCGCCGTTATTCGCCTTCAGCGCATAACCCCAGGCCGCGAGATAGTTCCAGCGCGCACCACCCGATGTTTTCGGGTTCGGCGTGATGACCTGGACATCGCCCTTCACCAGGTCCGGCCAATCATGGATCCCTTTGGGATTGCCCTTGCGCACCAGGAAGACGATGGTCGAGGTATAAGGCGTGCTGTTGTTCGGCAGACGCTTCTGCCAGTCGGCGGGCAGCAGGCCGGATTTGGCGCTGATTTCGTCGATGTCATAAGCGAGGGCGAGTGTCACGACATCGGCTTCCAGCCCGTCGATAACTGAGCGTGCCTGTTTGCCGGAACCGCCATGTGAGGATTCGATCTTCACCGTCTCGCCGGTCGTCTCTTTCCAATGCTTGGCAAAGGCCTCGCTATAGGCCTTGTAGAACTCGCGGGTTGGGTCATAGGAAACGTTCAACAGAGACGTGTCAGCCTGGGCCAACGGAGCAGAGCCGAGCTGCGCCGTCGCCAGGAGAGCGGCGCCAAGCGCGCCAGCGATCAGAGAACGAAAACGTATCATGGTCATCTCCTCTAAACTACATTGTTTCAAGTATCTATATCAAATTAGTAGTCTTTTACGTCGCGACATCGCTGTGGAAGCATTCTATTCCCCTCAAATCCCCTGTAGAATTATACTGAATTCAAATGCCGGCGCCGAAATCCTGGGACGGCGGACGCTGGCTCATCACATCGGCAAGGCTGGTATGGTCCAAAATACGCGATGACGCATCGCGCACCTGACGCAGGACCTTCCGGATTGAGCAGGTGGCTTCATCCTGGCAATCCTCACAGCGCCGATAGGCGGTCTTGCTGGCGCAGGGCAGCTGGGCCAGCGGGCCATCGATCGTGCGGATCACATGGCCAAAAAAGATCTCTCCCGCGGGGCGCGCCAAGGTATAGCCGCCGTTTTTGCCGCGATAGCTGCGCACCATGCCATGCCGCTTCAATTCCAGAAGAATCAGTTCCAGGAACTTGCGCGGTACCTGTTGCTTTTCGGCAATATCGCCAATCAAGACCGGTGTTTCAGGCTCGGCCTGGGCCAGATAAAGCAAAGCACGCATGGCATATTTGGCTTTTTGCGACAGCATGGTTCTTTTTAATCTCTACTTAGATGATAGAGAATACCCGGCGACAAATGAAAGTCAACAATCTTGAGTGGCAGGCCGAAGTGTTTGATTGAGAATAGAAAAAGCGCAGCCCTTTGTGGCTGCGCCCCTTTTTGATGTCAGTTATTTCTACTCAAACGACACGGTCGGGTAACGGTTTGCCGGCGAAGAAGGCATCCAGATTGTCCAATGCCTTGAAGCCCATGGCGTTGCGGGTCTCCACCGTGGCACTGCCGAGATGCGGCAGCAGGAACACATTTTTCAGATCGCGATAGGCCGGATTGATCTTCGGCTCGCCTTCGAAAACATCCAGCCCGGCTGCGAACAGCTTGCCGGATTTCAAGGCGGCGATCAAAGCGGCATCATCGACCAATGCGCCACGCGCCGTATTCACCACGATGGCGCCATCGGGCAGCTTGGCGATGCGGGCGGCATTCAGCCAGTGCTGGGTCTCGGCGCCACCCGGCGCGTTGACCGACAGAAAATCGCAATGGGACAGCATTTCCTCGGGATCGGCATGGAACACGGCGCCCTGCTCCAGATCGGCGGAAAGCCGGCGGCGGTTGGAATAATGGATCTGCATATCGAAGGCGCGGGCCCGTTTTGCAACGGCCTGGCCGATGCGGCCCATGCCGAAGATGCCCAGACGCTTGCCGGTCATATGGACACCAAGCATATAGCCGGTCGACCAGGACGACCAGGTCGCTTCCCGCACCGCCCGCTCGCCTTCATAGGCACGGCGCGCGGCGCCCAGCATCAGCAGCAAGGCGATATCGGCCGTGGCATCGGTCAGGACGTCCGGCGTATTGGAAACCGCCAGGCCGCGTTTCTTGGCGGCGTCGACATTGATATGCTCGTAGCCGACCGAGAAGGTGGCGATCATCTTCACATTGGCCGGCAGCTTCTCGATCAGCTCGGCGGTCATCTTGTCCGTCGGCGTGACCAGCAGGGCGTCGGCCCGCTCGGCACCTTGCAAGATTTCTTCCGCCGTCTGCTGCCGGTCATCGGCGTTGAGGCTTGCCTCATAGCTTGCCAGCAGCCGCTGGGTGACGGCATCGGGCAATTTGCGAGTCACATGGATAAACGGCTTCTTTGGCATTTCGGCATTCCTCGACAAAGCGGGCATCGACAAGTCAAACTGGCGCAAAGGGTCGGAAGCGATCCTGGGACCAGCGCGAACGGGCCCTATCTTGGTTGCTTTCACCATGCGATACTGCCTGGAAGCGGCCCGAATTGACGAGCGGGCGACAGGATGACGGCGACGGGGCAATGGTGGCACGCACGAAGCTTTCCAGAATTGGATATTTGCTGACCGGCTTAACCTTCCTGCTTCCCGCCTCTGTCTTGGGAAGCGCCACCGCGGATGCAGCCGAGGTCCTGCCGCACAAGGCGTTTTACGTCCTGCACAGTCGACAGGTGCCGGGCGGGGCGGAATCGGTCAGCGCGGATGGTTTGCTGATCTTCGAATGGACAGATACCTGCGATGGTTGGCAGGTCAATCAGCAGGCCAAGATACGGCTCAGCGGCGAAGAGGGCGATACAGGTTTCGAATGGCGTCAGATCACCTGGGAATCGAAGGACGGTCGCCGTTACCGATACCAGACCGAAGAACTGCATGACGGCCAAAAGGGCGAGCAGCGGCGCGGCGAGGCCAGTTTCGATCCGGGCGGGCCTGGGGCCGTGACGACGGCGCTGCCGGAACGCAGCCAGCATCCCTTATCGTCCGACGTGCTCTTGCCGACCGCGCATAGCTTGCGGTTGCTGCAGGCGGCGGAAGCCGGGGAAAGTTTCATGTCGGCCGAAGTTTTCGACGGCACGGTCAGCGACGAGCCGATGCAGATCACCGCGGCCATTGGTCCGGCTTCACTGCAATGGCAGGATCAGGGAAAGCAGTTTCCCGCCTTGGCCAAGGTGCCGTCGCGCCCGGTCGATCTTGCCTTCTTCCTGACCGATAACCCGGCGGGCGAGCCGGATTTCGAACAGTCCCTCAGGGTTTATGATAACGGTGTGATCGGCCGGATGACCTTCACCTTCGCGGGCGTCTCGATGGAAGGCGATCTCCGCCGGCTCGATGTGCCGGCACCGGCGAAATGCAAGGCCGGTTCGGCGCTACCGTGAGGCGCCAATCTTTTCGGTGACTCACGCCGCCGATTTCACATAGCGGGGATCATGCGCCTTGCGGCCGAAAATCTCGCGGATCAGCGGCTCCCAATAGGCCAGCGGCTTGGTGGCATAATCCGGATCGAAGGCGGCCTGGTCCCAGCGCTCGCAAAAGCGATCGCAGCTGGCATACCAGGGGTGATCGCGGAAGCGGTCCCGGGCATTGCGATCGCCGCCCAGATGGTGCGCGTAGTAGTACATCTGGAAAATGCCGTGCTGCTCGATCACCCAGGCTACTTCCGCCCGGACATAGGGGCGGATGATGCCGGCAGCGATCTCGGCGTGATTATAGGGGGCAAGCTCGTCGCCGATATCATGGATGAGGGCGGCGGCGACCATTTCCGGATCGGCGCCGTCAGCCTCGGCACGGGTGGCGGTCTGCAGCGAATGTTCCAGGCGGCTGACCTTGTATCCTTCCAGAGAATGATCCAGCTTTGCCAACGAGCCCATGATGCGCCCCGGCAGGCCGGTGGCGAAATCGCGCTCCGACTGATCCAGCAGCAGATAATCCTCGCGGGTACCGTCCTTCATTTCAAGGAAGCTGACTGTCTTGCTCATGGGCTTACTCCGCGGCGGCCTGATGTTTGGCGAGGTGACGGGACAGGACACGGTACAAACTGCGTGGGCCGTCGATATCGATGTAGCAGCCTTGCAGGTGCCGATTGCCTTCGCGCGTATCGAAGGCGGTGCGGCCGTGCAGCAGACGGCGATTGTCGAACATCACCAGATCGCCGTCGCCGAGGCGGAAGCGAATTTCGAACTCGGCAGCTTTCAGCAGGGCATCGAGCTCGCGCCGTGCGGCATAGAAAGCCTGCAATTCCTCGGGCGGCAGCAATGGCGCGAAATCCAGACGCGGGCTGACATGGATCGCCTGGAAATGGCCGCGCTCGTCGAGTTTCAAATGCGGCTGCCAGGCGACGTGCTCGGCATCGAGATCCTTGAACCGGAAACGCACCGGGATGCTGCTGAGCAGGCGAAAGGAATCGGCATCGCGCTGGCGCAAGGCCTCGGCGCAGGCATAACCGTCCACCAGGGTGGACAGCCCACCTGTCGTCTCATTGACCAGGCAATGCAGCAACTGGATACCGGGTGAGGGCTCGCGATAGGGGTTGTCGACATGGGGGTCGAGGGCCAGCGAGCTATAGGCAAGATCATTCGCATCCGGTACCGACCGGACATCGAAAAAGCGGCCGAAATTGGTGGTGCGCACGAAACCGAATGTCTCGGCCACGCGGAACAGGGCCTGCGATACGCGCGGGACGCCGTGCAGGATGACGAAGCCGTAGCGGAGGAACTTCTCTGTGATGTCGAACAAGGCGGCATTGGACAGGCCCTCCTGTCCTTCGATCCCCCATTGTACTTCGGGCAATGGCTCTAGGGCGGCATTCCAGGCCAAAGGCGCCGGCAATCCGTCGGCATCCGGCGTCATCCCGGCCTCGGCCAGAATCTCGGCATCGCTGAACTGGCTCTCATGACCGTCGCTGAAGCGGACCGTCAGATGGTCGGGCTGCTGGCGCCGCAAGGCGGTGATGCGCAATTGAGGATCGAGATCGGATGGATTGTAGAGCCGCTGGCCGGTCCGTTGGTCGATGCTGGCAGGCGATTGGCAGCGCTCGCGCAACCAGAGCGGATGGAGCTGCATAACGCTGCCGTCGACGTGGTGCAACTGGATGGCGGGCGATGCGCCACCAATGAGTTCGATCCGGGACATTGTGATCTGCGACATGAGGGGTCGGCCTAGTTTGCTATCAGGTAAAGTTAATCTTTGCGCCAGCGAGAACCTCATGAATAGCTGGAAATTTCTTCGGTTTGATATAACATGCCGTTATGGCCAAGCGTTCATTTCCACCTATCGGTTGCCTGATCCCTTTCGAAGCCGCTGCGCGGCTCGGCAGCATGTCGGCGGCCGCCCGGGAACTTGGTATCAGCCAGCCGGCGATCAGCCGTCATCTGCAACTGCTGGAAGCCGATCTTGGCCAGATCCTGTTCCAGCGCAACCATCGTGGCCTGACGCTGACCACAGCCGGGCGCGAGTATCGCGATGCCGTGATCCTCGGCCTCGATTACATCGCCCGGGCAACAATGAGCTTGCGGTCGCAGGCGGGTGATCAGACCATCCGCATTGCCGCAAATTTCGGTTTCGCGCAGCAATGGCTGATGCCGCGCTTCAGCCGGTTGCGGGCTGCCTATCCCAAACTGTTCTTCCGCCTGATGACCAGCGATCAGGATGACAACATTACCCTGGCCGATGCCGATATCGCTATCCGCTTCGGCGCTGGCCAGTGGCCCGGCTGGGTCGCGGCGAAGCTCTTCGTCGAAGAGGTTTTCCCCGTCTGTGCGCCGCTTTATCTCGACGAACGTCCGCATCTGAGCCGGTCGGGGCTCAGTCCTGTCGATCTGCTGGACGAACGCCTGTTGCATATGGATGAAGCCAGCGAGCGCTGGCTGACCTGGAACGATTGGCTGCGCCTGCGCGGCGTTACGCCGCCGAAGTCAAAGCCGCAGCTGCTTTACAGCGCCTATCCCCTCTTGCTGCAGGCGACCCTCGCCGGCGAAGGTATCGGGTTGGGCTGGCGGGGCCTCGTCGATCCGCTGCTGCAAGCCGGCAGTCTCATCCAGTTGCTGCCGGGCCTGCTGCGGGAGGATCGCGGCTATTTTTTCACGTACCGACAGGGTCATCCGGCGGAAAAGCTGCTGGCCAAAATCGGCGACTGGCTGGTAGCTGAAGCGGTGGGACGGTGAGCGTTCAAACCGATGATGGGCTTAAGATGCGCATTGAGGAGGTGTGCTTCAGGGCTTGGCCGGCTTTGCGTGAAGTCGAATTCGATGGTTGGCTGTTACGTTTTGCCGAAGGCCACACCCGACGGATCAATTCCGTCAATCCAATACGATCGGGCAGCCGCGATCTACTAGAGAAGATAGTGGAGTGCGAAAGGTTCTACCGTGCCGAGGGTTTGCCGACGATTTTCCGGCTCCCGAACTTTCTCGAACCAGCTCTTGATCCATTGCTGAATCACCTTGGTTACCGTGCCGAAGATGAAACGAGTGTGCGCTTTATGGAGCTGGCGGAACCATTACGCGATATCGGTCTCGACGTCCAGCTTTCACCCGCCCCGGATGTAGACTGGTTGCGAGCTTATGCTGGGCTAAGCGGCTTCACGGATCAGCAACAAGCGCTTTGCCGACGCATCTTTGCTGCGCTCGTCAACCCGGCGGTCTTTGCTGCATCTGTGCACAAGGGCCGCGTCGCATCGCTCGCTTATGGCGTCTTACATGACAATGTCATCTGTATCAATTCAGTGGTGACTGATCCCATAGCGCGACGGAAGGGCTTCTCTCGGTCGGTCCTGCGTAGAATCCTGGCCTGGGGACGACATCATGATGCCACGGGAGCCTGCGTTCAGGTCATGGTGCACAACGAGCCGGCTCTTGCGCTGTATAAGGGAATCGGCTTCACAAAGGAGTTATATCGGTATCATTATCGGCGACAAGCGGCCGACAGCGGACATAGATAAAGGAGCGCTCATGCAAGACTATTACCGTCAGCGGGCTCGCGAATATGAGTCCATTTATTTCCGGCCTGACGCGGTTCGGCTGGATGAGCAGGAAGAACTGGCGCGTGCCATCCGCGCGCATCTCGCCGGGCGGGATGTGCTGGAAATCGCGGCCGGCACCGGCTGGTGGACGGTGCAGGCGGCGGCCACGGCGCGGCATGTCACGGCCACCGATATCGTCGATGAGACCTTGGAGATCGCAAGAACCAAGACGCTGCCGGCAAGCAAGGTCGAATTCCGCCTGGCCGATGCCTATGACCTGACGAGCTTGGGCCGGCGTTTCGATGCGGCCCTCTGCTGTTTCTGGCTCTCCCATGTGGCGCGCGCCGATCTGCGGCGTTTCATCGACGGCATGCATGCCGTGCTGCAGCCCGGTGCCGCGGTATTCATCGCGGATAACTGCCTCGTGCCCGGTCTCGGCGGTGAGTTCGTGATGCCGGCGGATGAAGCCGACACCTACAAACGCCGCACGTTGGCTGATGGCACCACGCAGCTTGTCTTGAAGAATTATTTCGACGCTCCCGAGCTGCGGACCTTGCTGGGGCCGCGGGCGAAAGATCTCCGAATTCATCACGGCCGGCATTTCTGGTGGCTGCAATACAGCTTGGATGCCTAGGCCAGGCCGGGCGGAGCTATGATTGGCGCCAGAAGGATTGCTCCGTTTGGGTCAGCATGACGGGCCGTCCGTCGTTTATCGTGATCAGCTGACCGATCATGCCGAGAAAGAGACCGGTTTCGACAATGCCGGGTATTTCCTGGAGGCGCCGGTTCAATGCATGCGGATCATCGATCGCGGTGAAATGGCAGTCGATGATATAGTTGCCGGCATCTGTGGTGACTACCTGGCCGGCACGCAGGCGGAGTCCGCATTGCGATGTCAGTTGCAACAGGCGGGCCAGCACGGTTTGGTGGCCGAATTGGCAGACCTCGACGGGCAGGGGAAAGCGGCCGAGCTTGGTGACCAGTTTGGTGCTATCCGCCATATAGACACGCCGCCGCGCGGCCCCCGCGACGATTTTTTCATAGAGCAATGCCCCGCCGCCGCCTTTGATCATGTTGAAATCGGGTGATACTTCGTCGGCCCCATCGATGCAGATATCAAGCGTGGAAACACGATCGAAATTGGTCAGTCGTATGCCGTTCTGCTGGGCCAGCATTTCGCTTTGCCGCGAGGTCGTGATCGCCGTCACCGGCAACCCGGCCTTGATCCGGCGACCGAGCGCATTGGCGAAATGCCGTACGGTGCTGCCGGTGCCAAGGCCGATCACCATACCGGGCTCGATCAGTTCGGCGGCCATTTCGCCGATCAGCGCCTTCTCGGCTTCCTGTATGTCTTTGGCCTGCGGGCGTTTCGAGGGCGACTGTTTTGACTGTGTCACTTTGGCGTCTCCCGATCCTTTGATCCGCGTTGCGCGGTGGATAGGCTGCGTCCCTTGACGATACTACTCTTTCCGAGCTTGGCACGCACGGCATCCATCGCCGCCTCCACTTTGCGCCGGCGATCGGAATCCGGGTCGGCGAGGTCGACCGGATCGGCCTCCTCCAGCGGATGGAAGCTGCCGGTACCGATGCCGATCAGGCGATACCAGGTGCCGTCGCATTCGCGCTGCAGCAATTGCTGTCCGGCGCGATAAAGCGTCTCGGCAAGGCAAGTTGGCGAATTCAGGCTGACCTGACGGCTGACGATGCGGAAGCCGGCAGTTTTCAGCTTCAAATGCACGACCTGTCCGGCGAGGCCCGAAGCCTTCAGCCGCGCCGAAACGGTCTCGCAGAGCGGCCAAAGCTCATGGGCCAGGATATCGAAATCGGCGATATCGACATCGAAGGTGGTCTCGGCGGAGATGCTCTTGGTTGGGGAATCGACTTCCACCATCCGCTCGTCCTCGCCGCGCGAAAGATGATAGAGCCGCAAGCCCATCTGACCGTAGCGGCGCGCGAGGTCGGTCATCGACATCTGCTGCAACTGCCCGATCAGGGTGATGCCGTCCTTGGCAAGCTGCGCAGCCGCAACTTTGCCGATCCCCCAGATCAGCGTCACCGGTCGGTTCGCCAGGAAGGCCGCCGCCTCCGCCCGGCCGATCGCGGAGAAGCCGCGTGGCTTATCCAGATCGGAGGCGATCTTGGCCAGGAATTTGTTGTAGCTGAGCCCGATCGACACGGTGATGCCGAGTTCCTGCTCGATGCGTTTGGCGAGATCGGCCAGCGATTGCGCCGGGCTGCGCCGATGCAGCTGCGTGGTGCCCGAGAGGTCGAGGAAGGCTTCATCGATGGAGAGCGGCTCGACCAGGGGCGTCAGGCGCTGCATCATCTCGCGCACCTGCTGACCGACCGCGCGATATTTCGCCATATTGGGCGGCATGACTACGGCTTCGGGACAAAGTTTGCGCGCCGTGAACATCGGCATGGCGGAGCGGACGCCAGAAATGCGGGCGATATAGCAACAGGTGGAAACCACGCCGCGATGGCCGCCGCCGATGATCAGCGGCTTGTCGCGCAGGCTGGGATCATCGCGTTTCTCGATGGCGGCATAGAAGGCATCGCAGTCGATATGTCCGATCTCCAGCGCACGCAGTTCGGGATGATAGAGCAGGCGCGGCGAGCGGCAGTGCGGGCAGCGTTTCAGCCGATCGCCTTCGTCAGCCAAAGGTGGCAGCGAAACACCGCACTCGCGACAAAAGCCGGAACTTTCGCTCACCGCCGCTCCATCTGCCTCAGGACGCCGCTTCTTCCCACATCGTTGCTTCCTCTTTGGTCAGCGGCCACAGCCAAGCGGCACCGCGCACGCCGCTGGAATCGCCGTGAATGGCCTGGCGTATCGGCGTATCGACATGATCGCTGAACACGTATCGCGGCAGCAACTTGGGTACATTGGCATAAAGCCGCTGCGTATTCGACATGCCGCCGCCGAGGACGAAGACATCGGGGTCCAGCACATCCATGATCAAGGCAAAGGCGCGGGCCAGCCGATCCTCATAGCGCTCCATCGTGGCAATGGCCGCAGCATCGCCGGCATCGGCGGCAGCCGTGATCTCTTGCGCCTTCAGTTGCTTCCCGGTGACTTTCTCGTGATCGACCGAGAGGGCCGGCCCGGACAGCCAGGTTTCGATGCAGCTGTCGCGGCCGCACCAGCATCGCCGGCCGGGAAACTCGCTTTCTGTCATCCAGGGCAACGAAATGTGCCCCCATTCGCCGCCGATCCCGTTATGGCCGTCCAGCAGATGCTTTTCGATGGAGATGCCGCCGCCGACGCCGGTACCGAGAATAACGGCGAAAACCACCTTTGCATCGCGGCCGGCACCATCCGTCGCCTCGGAAACAGCCAGGCAATTGGCGTCATTGGCGATGCGGACGGGTCGGCCGAGCTGCCGCTCGACATCGCGCTGCAGGGGTTGGCCGTTGAGCCAGGTGGAATTGCCGTTGCGGATCAGGCCAGTCTGAGGAGACGGGCTGCCGGGAATACCGATACCGACAGTGGGGACATCGGCACTGGCGCCGCGCGTCTCTTCCGGCAGTTTGGCTTCGATTTCGCGCACCACCGCTGCAATGGCCGTCACGGTACCGGAATAGTCTTCGCGTGGGGTCGGATGCCGTAAGCGAGCCAGGACCTTGCCCTGGGCATCGAGCGCCATGCCTTCGATTTTGGTGCCGCCGAGATCGATTCCTATTCTCACGCGCATTCCGTTTTACCTCCGATCCTGGACCGAATCGCCAAAATGACAATTGGGGTCTATATTTACCTGACTGCGTTTAACCAATTGATAACCAAGCTCTGCTTTTCATATGATATTAAATCGTGTGTCGGCAAATTTCTTGGGCGTCCTTTGGGGGATCGCTGCGAAAATTGGGTGGAGGCGCCGCAATGTCGGAACGGGAGCAACTGTCGCCGGAAGAAAAGCGTCGACGGGCGGCTGAGAAGACGATCCTGATCGTTGAGGACAATGAGCTGAACATGAAGTTGTTCCACGATTTGATCCAGGCGCACGGCTACAACATCTTGCAGACCAAGGATGGCATGGAGGCGCTGAAGCTGGCGCGCCAACACAAACCTGACCTGATCCTGATGGATATCCAGCTGCCGGAAGTATCCGGCCTGGAAGTCACCAAATGGATCAAAGAGGACGACAACTTGAAAGCCATTCCGATCATCGCCGTTACCGCTTTCGCCATGAAGGGTGATGAGGAGAAAATCCGAGAGGGCGGTTGCGAAGCCTATATTGCGAAGCCGATTTCTGTCGTTCAGTTTCTCGAAACGGTCGATCGTTTCCTACAGTGATTTTCTAGCATGTCTGCCCGTATCCTGGTGGTAGATGACATCCCTGCGAATGTCCGCCTGCTAGAAGCCAAATTAGCTGCCGAATATTTCGAAGTCGTCACTGCAAGCAGTGGTCAGCAGGCGCTGGACATTGTCGGCAAGCAGGCGCCGGATATTGTGCTGCTCGATGTCATGATGCCCGAAATGGACGGCTTCGAGGTCTGTCGCCGCATTCGCGCCAATCCCTCCACGCGCTTTCTGCCGGTGGTGATGGTAACGGCCCTCAGCGATCAATCGGATCGCGTCCGTGGATTGGAGGCCGGCGCCGATGATTTCCTGACCAAGCCGGTCAATGATCTGGCGCTGTTCGCCCGCGTCCGGTCGCTGGTTCGTCTGAAGATGATGATGGATGAATGGCGGATGCGCGAGCAGACCTCCGGCCAGTTCGATATCCTCAGCGCCGATAGCGAGCCGACGGTCGAAGATGACCGTCACGCCAGGATCCTGCTGGTCGAAAGCTTCGCGCCGACGGCGCAGCGCGTGCAGGGCATTCTCGATACCGATCATGACAGCGTGGTCATTGCCGGGAACCTGCAGGGCGCAACGGAGCTTGCCACCAGCGAGAAATTCGACCTCATCATTACCGATATCCAGGTCGGCGGCGAAGACGGCCTGCGATTCTGTTCGCATCTGCGGTCGCAGGAGGATACCCGGCAAGTGCCGATCCTGCTGGTGGTGGATGAATACGACATGCCGCGCCTGGTAAAGGGTCTCGATATCGGCGTCAGCGATTATTTGATGAAGCCGATCGATCCCAATGAATTGCTGGCCCGCGTGCGCATCCAGGTAAGGCGCCGCCGGTTTCAGGATCGGCTGCGGGCCAATTACGAGCGCAGCCTCTCCATGGCGCTCACCGACGGCCTGACGGGGCTCTACAACCGCCGCTACGCCATGCGCCATCTGGACGGCTTGATGCGGCGGGTGGTGCAGACGGGCAAGCCCTTGGCAATCCTGATCTGCGATCTCGATTTCTTCAAACGCGTCAATGACACCTATGGTCATGCCGCCGGAGACGACGTGCTGAAGCAATTTGCCCAGCGCGCGGCGGCGGCCGTGCGCAATATCGATATGGTGGCCAGATTCGGCGGCGAGGAATTCGTCATCCTGATGCCGGATACCGATGGCCAGGCGGCTTTGCGCGCCGCGGAACGCCTTTGCAAGCGCGTCTCCGAAACGCCCATGGTGGTTGCCGATGCGCCCGGCGGCGGGATCAATGTGACGGTCAGTGTCGGTGTTGCCGCCACCAGCATCGAGATGCCGGGCGACGAGCTGCTCAAGATGGCTGATGCCGCGCTCTACCGGGCAAAGCAAGGCGGCCGCAACCAGGCCGTCATCGATCCGATTTCGGCTCTGTGAGGGCCCAAAACAAAAGCGCCCGGCGGGGCCGGGCGCTTTGCCGATGCCTGCAGTGCAGGCCGATTCAAAGGGAAGATTACTTAATCTTCGCTTCCTTGAACGGCACATGCTTGCGCACGACGGGATCATACTTGCTGAATTCAAGCTTCTCCGTCGACGTACGCGGATTCTTCTTGGTCACATAGTAGTAGCCGGTATCAGCCGTGCTGACCAACTTGATCTGAATGGTAGTAGCCTTGGCCATGACAGCCCCTCAAAAAACGCTAGCTTAAGACGATTGGCGCGAAAGATGGCGCAAAATACCGGTTAACCGCCCGATGTCAAGTGCGGGCTTGTGGCTTTCTGCGGGGCAGAGCGATGACGGTGGCGACTGAGTGTCATCACATCTTTCTTATAATTCAGTAATTTAGGCTTTGTTTCGCCGATCGCCGACCGTGTCTCCCAGCGCCGGAATGCTTCTGTCAGGACGGCATGGGTCACATCCACGATATTGAGATCGTCCAGCTCGCTCTTGCGCCGCCAGCCCAGATCCTCCAATTCGCCATCGCCGGCGATCGTTCCGCTGGCCAGATCGCCGTCAGCCAGGAAAAATCGCGTATTGTAGCGTCGCCGTGACGTCACCGGGGTGATCGCGCGGAGCAGGAAATCGATATCGGCGAAATCGGGACTCAGGCCGGCTGCCGCATAGGCCTGCCAGATCGCCTGTGGCGCGACGTCACCGGTTTCCTTTCCCCAGGCTCGTCCCCCGGGCCGGCCCACCAGCAGGCCGGTTTCTTCATGGGTTTCGCGCAAGGCAGCCCGCAGGAATGCCGCCACCGGGCGGCGGCGTCCCCCGGAATCGAGCATTTCCGCAATTGCCGGATGCACCGCTTCGGAAAAGCCGGAGGGGAGGCTGTCTCCGCTATCGACCCGGCCGCCGGGGACGACATAGATATCGGGCAGGAAGCCGGCCCGCATATGGCGCCGTCCCAGCAGGACTTCGCCCGCACCGGTACTGCCCCGGCGGATCAGGACAAGGCCGGCGGCATCGACCGGCCTGACGGGACGTGTTCTCGCAGTTGTTTCGACGACCTCGGCCATGGCGTCAATAGAGCAAGCCCTGCTGATCCGTGCCGTTGAGCGGATCGGTATTGGCATTCGCTGGCGGTTCGGCCAGCCGGATCGCGCTGGCAAACAGGTTCGGCTGATGCAGAATCCGCTCGGCGACATCCATATCGATCGGATCGTCATCGACCCGGGCCGGGCAGGTCTTGCGTAAGGCATCAAGGCCGGCGGTATCATCCGGATTGATCGCATTGCGCCTCTCGGTGGGCACCGGTTTCAGGTGTCCCAGCGACAGGTCGCGGACGAGGGCGGCGGCGTCATGCTGGCCGACCGTGCAGATGGTCGGCAAGACGCCAAGATGGTGCAGCGTATAGCCGGAGGGGGCATGAAAGCGCGCCCAGGTCAGGGTGATCTCTCCCTGATTGGGCATGGTCAGGACGGTTTGAACCGTGCCCTTCCCGTAAGAATTGCTGCCGACAACCACGGCGCGTCGATTGTCCTGCAAGGCGGCGGCGACGATTTCCGCCGCTGAAGCGGAATTGCCATCGATCAACACCACCACCGGCCGGCCTTGCGTGATGTCGCCGCCGGTCGCTTCGAAATACTGATGGCTATCGGGGTGGCGTCCATGGGTGGAGACGATGCGCCCCCCTTCCAGGAACATATTGGCAATAGACACGGACTGATTAAGGAGGCCGCCAGGATTATCCCGCAGGTCCAGGATATAGCCGGCGAGACGCGGGCCGATATCGGACTGCGCATCCGAGATGGCGCGCTTCATACTTTCCGAGGTTTCGGAATTGAAGCTGTAGATGCGCATATAGGCGATATCGCCATCGCGGCGATAGGACACGGTTTCCGGGACCACATGGGCACGCAGCAGCGATATCGCAATCGGCTCCGGAGTGTCCGCGCGCTTGATGGTCAGCGTCACGCTGCTATCGACCGGCCCGCGCAGGCGGTTGACCACGTCGTTTTGCGACAGCCCATCGACCGATTTGCCGTCAATGGTCAGCACCACGTCATCGCGTTTCAGGCCCATCCGTTCGGCCGGCGTATAGTGCATCACGGAAATGATGCGCACCGTATTGTCTTCGACCGAGATGCGGACGCCGATTCCGCCAAAGCCGTCGCGGGCCGCGCGATTTTCGCGCGCCATTTCGGCACTCGAATAACGCGAAAAGGGATCGAGCTTGCTGACGACACCGCTGAACATCGTCTCATAGATCTTTTCCGGCGGCGTCGCCGTCAGCTTTTCCGAATTATTGATCGCTTCTTCGGTCAGCCTGCCGGTCAGTTTGCCCCATTTCTCGGCGTCGAAATCCGGTGTGACGGTGAAGCTGTCGATGGTCTGCTGATGCACCGAAAGATTAATTTTATCTTCGATGCGGACGGCGGCGATATCCGGATCGAGACTGGTCAACTGCTGCATGCCGGCCAGGGCCAATTTCGGCAAGTCCGGGGGCGTGATATAGACGGCATCGATATCTTCGAAGCCACGTTCGAACATGGTGCGGGTCAGATCGGCATCGGCGCCGCCGGCCGGTTGAACACCTGAATTGGCGCAACCGATCAGAAGGACGAAGCTGGGAAGGATCAGGAACGGGGCAAAAAAGCGCAAGGCGGGAGCATATCCTTCGGCGCGCGACTCCAACCGCGATATCGTCAACACTGGCATTTCCAAACGTAAAGCGGCCGTTCCCGGCGGCCCCCGCCAGTTTGACCTATCGCTATCAAGATTAGCAGAAAGTTTTGGTGATGCCAGTGAGTTATCGCAGGCGCGAGAAGCCGAATTGACATGAGTCGGCTGATCTTGTTCAGCGGAAATTAACGCTAAGGCAGGCCCGTCTCGAAAAGTTCATACATCTCGCTGGCTTGACTGCCGGGACGGTACAAATCCTTGCGCCGGCCATGGTTGTCAGCGGCGCGGCCTTTTGTGCGGCTTCCGTTTGGACGCTGCCGGATGTTCGGTCGATGCCGTCCCGCCGCCTGTCCGCCCTTCCGTGCCGGCCGTCTTGCTTCGGGATTTGGAACGGCCTGATTTCGTGCTGCCGGACTTCAAGCCACGTCGTTTCATGCCGCGCGGTGCGGTGCCGGGGCCGCCCGCGTGCTTCGGCGCGCCGGTATGGCGGCCAGGGCCACCGCCCGAGATACTGCCAGGGGGGGGGTCGGCTGGGCTTTGGTCGGCCGGGGCAGCAATCTCGCCGCCGCCGACGATTTCCAAGGTGATGCCGCCGGTCAAGGGCGTACAGACCAGCAGCCGAACCTCGACCTGGGCACCCAATTGATAGACACGGCCCCAGCGCCGGCCGACCAGGGCATGGCCGCGTTCGTCATGGTCGTAGAAATCGCTGGGCAGGCTGCTGATCGGCACCAGGCCATCGGCGCCGCTATCGTTCAGTGAGATGAACAGGCCGAAACGGGTGACGCTGGAGATGCGGCCGGCGAAGACTTCACCGACATGCGCCGAGAGATAGGCGGCGGTATAGCGGTCGATCGCCTCCCGCTCGGCCGCGGCCGCCCGGCGTTCGGTGGCCGAGATATGATCGCCGATATCGGAAAATTCCGCTTCCGTGCCCGGTGCCAGACCGTCTTCGCCGAAGCCATAGGCTTTGATCAGGCTGCGATGCACCAGCAGATCGGCATAGCGGCGGATCGGCGAAGTGAAATGCGCGTAACGCTGTAGCGCCAGCCCGAAATGTCCGAGATTTTCCGGGGCATAAACCGCCTGGGCTTGCGATCGCAAGACCAACGTATTGATCATGCCGGCATAAGGCGTACCGGCCGCTTTCTGCAGCAAGCCGGTAAAATGCTTGGGGCGAATGACCTGGCCCTTGGGCAGGGAAAAATGCAGTCCGCGGAGAAACTCGCGCAGCGCGTCGACCCGCGCCGGATCGGGCGATTCATGCACGCGGTACATGCAGGGCTGCTTGCGCCGCTCAAGACTTTCGGCCGCCGCGACATTGGCGGCGATCATGAATTCTTCGATCAGGCGGTGGCTGTCGAGCCGCATCCGCGGCACGATGCGGTCGACCTGGCCCGCTTCGTTGATGAAGACGCGGCGCTCGGCGATATCAAGCTCCAATGTACCGCGATGCTCACGGGCGATGAGCAAAGCGCGAAACGCACCGTAAAGCGGCCGGATGACAGCATCGAGGATCGGCGCCGTCACGTCATCGGTGATGCCGTCCATGGCACGCTGCGCCTGTTCATAGGTGAGGCGCGCCGCCGAGCGCATCAGGCCGCGCATGAACTGGTGATGCAGTTTCTTGCCCTCGGCGTCGATGACCATTTCGACGGCCATGCAAGGGCGCTCTTCATGGGGCTTCAGCGAGCACCAGCCGTTCGACAAGGCTTCCGGCAGCATCGGCACGACGCGGTCGGGGAAATAGACGGAATTGCCGCGCTGACGTGCCGTCTTGTCCAGCGCATCATCGTCGCGGACGTAATAGGCGACATCGGCGATCGCCACCAGCAGGCGCCAGCCGCCGGGATTGTCGGGATTGTCATCGGGGCGGGCGAAAACCGCATCGTCGAAATCCCGAGCATCGTCGCCGTCGATCGTCACCAACGGCACGTCGCGCAGATCGGTGCGGGAACCGAGGGGCGCCCCCTTCGCGTCTTCCGCCAAAGCCACAGCAGCCGACGGAAAATCCATGGGAATGCCGTGTTCGACGATGGAGATGAGGCTGATCGACTTCGCCTCACCCAGGCGCCCGACCTTTTCAAGGACGCGCGCGCGGGGCGTGCCGAGCCGCCTCGTCTCCACGGCGGCGATGACGATATCGCCGGCGCGTGCCTGGCCGATATCCTGGGGTGCGACGGAGAATTCGGTCTTGATCCGCTTATCGGTCGGGATGATGCGGCCACCGCCATCGCGGCCGCGTTCGAACAGCCCGACGACACGCTGGGCATGGTGTTCCAGGCGCCGGATGGGGTGCGCTTCATAGAGATCGGCATCCTTGCGCTCCAGGCGTGCCAGGATGCGGTCGCCGCCGGCCAGCGGCCGATCGGTCCGCTTATTGTCGATGATCAGAATGCGCGGCTCGACATCATCGGGACGGAAATCCACGGGTTTCGCCCATAGATCGCCATCTTCATCCGCGCCGATGACTTCGATCATCGTCACTTCGGGGAGGGCGCCCTTGCGGGCCAGCCGGCGACCATGACCGCGATCGATCTCGCCGTCGCTTTCCAATTCCTTGAGCAGCGCTTTTAGGGGGATGCGGTCTGCGCCGCGCAGATGGAAGGCGCGGGCGATCTCGCGTTTGCCGACCGGGATTTCCTGTTCCTGAATGAAGGCCAGGACCTGTTCCTTGGTGGGGAAGGGGACGGATTTCTGCTTGCCCCGCTTATCGGCAGGGGCCTGATCCGCCGCGGCGGCTTCGCTGCTGTGCCGGCCGCGTTTGGCCTTATCGGGTCGGTGTCTTGAATTCGATTTCGACAAAGACGAACTCGTAATCGTTGGCATTGATGACATTGTGCTCGACGCCGACCGGCCGGTAATAGGATTTCCCGGCGGTCAGCTCGGCGAAGCGGGTTTCCTTGCCGTCTTCCAGCTGCAATTTACCGGTCGTCTGGGGGACGACGACATAATCGAAGCCATGACGATGCCAGGTCGTCTCCGCGCCCGGTGCGAATCGCCACTCGGTCACCAGAACGCGATCATTATCGACCTGTATGGTGGGCTGTGCCTTCGGGCGTTCGGCCATGATGCGACTCCGCTTGCTCCCTCGCCGGCAGCATAGCGGCTCCGGCGAAGGCTGGCCAGCAATCAGCAAGCAGCCCGTTAGGGCCGGATCATGTCAGAATTCGGCGCCTTCGAAACGGAGCAGGGCCTCTTTCAAGGCAAGACCGCCAGCATAGCCGGTAAGGTCGCCGGAGGTGCCGATCACCCGGTGACAGGGCACGATGAGAGAGATGGGATTGGCGCCGTTCGCGGCACCGACAGCGCGATAGGATGTCGGCCTGGCGAGTTCTATTGCCAGCCGGGCATAACTGGTCGTCGCACCGAAAGGAATCCTGCGCAAGGCTGCCCAGACGGTGTGCTGGAAATCGGTGCCGCGCGGTGCCAGCGGCAGATCGAAGGTTTTTCGGTGTCCTGCAAAATAGGCCCGGATCTGCGCAGTGATCGGCGCCACGGCCTGATCGTTCCAGGCGATGTCCGGCGGCACCTGCCAGCGCCCTCGCTCGCATTCGGTCAGGAAACCGAAACGGATCAGGCGGCGCTCTTCATCCACCAGTGCGACGGCACCGCCCAGCGGCGTTTCGATCCGGCCGACATAACGAACGGTCTTTGGTATTGCCGCCGCGCGCATCAGACCGCATCCTTCAGGCTGGCCCAGAAATGACAGGTCGCGAGGCTGCGATGCGGCGCGAAGGGGGCCATCAAGGTTGCCGTCCCTTGTGCGTCCGGCCGGTTCTCCAGCAGATGAAAGCGTTGCAGACCATTGCTGAGAACGACATCGCCGACCGGCACGGCATCGGCAAAGCCGAAACCGCGCATCATGGTGTAATTGGCGGTCCAGGGACCGAGACCGCGAATGCCGAGCAGGACAGCTTCAGCCCGCTTGGCCGAACCCGCCTCCAATTCTTCCAGCGGCAACTGGCCACTTGCGGCAAGGCGCGCCATGTCGATCAGATATTCGGCCTTCGATCGCGAAAAGCGCAAACGTGTCAGATCCTGCGGATCCAGCCGCGCGACCTCCACCGCTGACGGATGCGCCCGCATATCGGTGCCGTTCCCGATGGGATGCCCGGCAAGCTCGATCAGGGCACGCCGCAAGGCGGTGGCGAAACCGAGATTGATCTGTTGGCCGATGATGGCCCAAGCCAATGCTTCGAAAGACGAGGTGGCCAATGGCACGCGCATGCCGCGCCGCCCCTGGATCAGGCGCGCAATCGCCGGATCGCGGATGGCGCGGCTTTCGAAGCCGCCGGCATCGGTGCTGAGACCGATCATCCGGATGACGGTCCGGTGCACCGAGGCGATGGCGGTGGCGCTCAATCGCCTGGCGGATTCCACATGGCATTGCGCTGTCGTACCAACAAAGGCGATGTGAAGAATGACAGGCGTTTCCTCGACCACCAATGCCTTGCCGAGCCGATTGCCTTCCGTCAGGCGCTCTGCCGGACCGACCGGATCGCGTCCATGATAGGCGAGCGCATCCGTCGCCCGGTAGCCGCGCGGCAGTTCCAGCACGAAAGCCGGCCTGTCGCGCAAGGCCCGATAGGCGCTGGGCGTCAGACCGGTGGCGGTTCGGAAATGCCGATGCAAAGTTGCCTCGCCATCGAATCCGGCGGCCAAGGCGATGTCGACCACCCGTTTATCGGTTTCGAGAAGCTGGCAGCAGATTGCACTGATCCGCTCGCGTCGAAGCAAGGCGGCCGGCGTCAGATGGGCATGGTCGCGGACGAGGTCATTCAGCTTGGTCGCGCTGATCCCGGCAGTCTTGGCCAGGTTGCCGATATCCGGAAAATCTGCAGGATCGGCGCGTAGCCGCGTGAGCAGGCCGTCGAACAGGGAGCGGTCCCAATCTTCGCCGCGATAATAGAGTTCCGGCCGGCAGCGCCGGCAAGGCCGCAGGCCGAACGCGATTGCTTCCGCCTCGCTTTTGAAGAAACGGACGTTTTCAAGCTTGGGTTTGCGGGCCGGGCAGGAGGGCAGGCAATAGATGCCGGTGGTCAGGACACCGGTCAGAAAACGCCCATCGTAATCGCGATCCTTGGCACAGATGCGATCATACATGAAGGCGTCGGTCCATCGCAGGACGGCTTTTGTCGCCATCTCAACCCCGCAATTGCGATGATCTCGAACTTGGATATTCATGACAGACTCCCGGTAGCGCCATTTATCGGGAGTCTGTCCAATTTTGTTATCCGGCGCCTCTCAACGGGACCGCCGGAATTCCAGGATCAAGCTTTGGCCGCCTTTTTGGCCGCAGGTTTCTTGGCGACGACTTTCGGTGCGGCTGCCTTTTTCGCCGCGACCTTCTTCGCTGCCGGTTTCTTGGCGGCCTTCGGCGCAGCTGATTTTGGCGCCGCGGTTGCGCCGTTAGTCGCCGGCTTCTTGGCGGTAGCCTTCTTCGCCGCCGTCTTGCGGGCCGGTTTGCCGTTGCCGACTTTTTCGGCGCGAGCCGAGATAAGGGCGACGGCTTCGTCGACGCTGAGCGATGCCGGGTCTGTGCCTTTGGGAATGGTGGCGTTGATGGCGCCATGCTTCACATAAGGGCCATAGCGTCCTTCATGCACCGTGATGGCGGCACCGCCTTCGGGATGCTTACCGATCTCGCGCGGCAGCGACAGCAGCTTGAGCGCAAGTTCGAGTTCGAC
>LNAP01000130.1_pt1 | contig 80054 bp, 78 predicted proteins | sample 602601 | NCBI WGS metagenome assembly LNAP01 (sample SAMN02440304, study PRJNA202911) | soil metagenome | biome: Subtropical and temperate rainforests or woodlands; isolation source: soil samples (1 kg each in a 20% v/v slurry with milli Q water) were... ...
ATGGGATACATTTTTAGCGATAGGGCCAGGTGGCGCGCGGGAGAGGCGAAGCCACAGCAATACAAAGCTTGTGCTGAATTTATTTCAGTACGGCAACCTGTCCCGAAATAACTTAATCGCCTTAGCAACCTGTCCCGAACTTACTTAATCACCTTAGCAACCCGTCATTGCGAGGAGGCGATAGCCGACGCGGCAACCTGTCCCGAAATGACTTAATCACCTTAGCAACCTCTCCCCAACTACCTTAATCCCCAAAGCAACCTCTCCCCAACCAACGAAATCCCCAATATAAAACACAAAAAACCCCATTGCAAAAGGCAATGGGGTTTCAAACAAATCAACTCCTGACTCAGACCACTTCCAATACCGTCAGCACATTGTACGTATTGTTTTTCAGCGGGTACTGGGTTCCGTTCATTTCCTGAAAAAATTCAATCAGGAAGTAATAAATGAACTTGCCGGCTCCGACAGGTATTTCGCTCGGCGTCAACGTATAGGTCGCCATAGCCGCAGTAACCGCAACGTTTTCTTTGTTGCTGTAGCGCGTTTTGTGTTCCGCCAGCTCAAAATCAATCCTGCTCACCGCCATGCTGAAACTCGCATGGGTAGTGCCGGTTGGCGCAGCCAAATGAAAATCCGGATTAAAATCGGGCAATACAACAACCCCCGTAACGGGATCCAGATAAAGTTCCCCTCTAAAAACACTGCCCATGGTGGCCTTGCTGTTAAAGTCGAAACCCTTTAGGAGCTTTTGGCCCTCAGGCGTTAGAATCCCGATGCCTACCTGTCGCTGTCCGCGATCGGAAACCAAATCCAGATTCTTGATTTGGCTCATGGTTTGTGTAAGCCGGCTGCTTACCCGCGAATCCTTGGCCAGTTGCATCAAGCTGACAGCCGAATTTCGCAACAGCTTGCCCATCTTTGCATTGTGGCCAAATTCAAGGCCGTTTTCCCGTGTTCGCTGAAAAGCAGGATCGGTTTTCATCCTTTTTTTGGAGATGCCTCCTTTGGCTCTTGCGAGCATTCCGTCTTTGGTGCGGTAAAAGGTAACTCCTTTTACGGTGCCCTGGATCTCAACGATCCCGTCGATTTTTGCCATATATTTTGTTTTAGGCGTTAATAATAAGACAAAGCTAGGTTGATTTATAGATCGAAAATAAAAATGGGTCTGTTAACGCATTGGTTAACAGTGTAATGCAATCAAATGCAGGAAATAGCCCAAAAGTGCGCAAAATCGCAGTATATTGCAGTAAAATTAGGTAAAAATTGATGTGAAATTGGCAGTGAGCCCTTTGCCATACTTGGCTGAAGCCACCTTACTTAGGGGATACTTAGGGGATACTTACGGGTTACTTACGGTTCGCCTGCAATTTTTGTCCATAAAACGACTTTCCCAAAGTTTTTATGGAAGGCATCAATGGGCAACAATTTAAAACACAAAACCAACCAAAAAATACAAATGCGAGAAGAAGACATAAACCTTAAAAGAAAATGGATTAAGGAAATAAAAAAGTTAACCATCGAGGATAGATTGATGGCCTTAAAAGAAGATACGCTGGAACAACAATTTAAATCAAATTTCAGGAACTGGATTTTTGTGGATGCTTTTGATGCTTTTGAAAGGTATGCGGGACCGACAATTTTTCAAATGATTGATAAATATTTGGAAGATGGAGAGTCAACATTGACGGAAGATTATTATTCTTTAAAATATTCCTATTCGAATTTTCAAATGGAAGAATTTATCGCGATTAAAAGGTTGCTGGAAGACGAAACACAAAACCCCAATTTAATTGAAAAAGCCAACCTTTATGCCGATTTTTTAAAAAAGAACAAAACCCGATTTGAACATATTGATCTATTGGCTGAAATCACAACAGGGGACAAGGCGTATCCCTCCTTGAAGGAACTGGCAAAAACCAAAATTAAAGCCGCTTTTGTGGATATACCAACATTGGACAAGGAACAAATTTCACTTTTCAAAAGCTTGGACGGCATTCTTAGGTTGATGATGGTGAATCCGGAAAATCTTCTCAAAAGAGATTCCTATATCGAGAATTTGGAAAGAAGGTTCGATTTCGAAGGCCACAAAAATCCATCCCTGTTAAGGGAATTCCCCAAAGAAAAGGAAACCTATCTCAAAATACTGAAAACCTGGTTGATAGACCAAATTGAAACGAGGCAAAATATATTTGATTGGGCCGTGCTTCCTCCGGAATACCAATATGTTCAGGACTATGCCGAAAGCTTGCTGCCCGAAATTGCAATAAAGCCAGCCAAGCCTAAAATGGTTCCTTCGGCATCGCCAACAGCGGATCAGCAAATAGACTACCCCAAACATATTTTTGCGGATGAAAAAGCCTTCCGGTTATTCTCTTTGCTGATGAAACATTTCAAAACACATGCAACCGTCAGCTTTGTTTTCCGGACTATGGCTGAAAAAGAAAAACCCAGCCTGATTTTGGTGAACGATACGCCTTTCAGGGCCTGGTTCAATGAACAGCAGTATCCGATCCAACTGGAATGTCATACCAAAACCTATGAAAAATCAAAAAATGATGACCGTATGGCAGCTTATGCCATAGCAAAGGATTTGTCATGAACAAATAATCCCAAGCAACTTTTTAAAATCAGGTTAAATGGAGCGAACAAAGCGTCAATTAATTTTTTTTGGATCATAGAAAGGGGTTTCGAAATGGGCTTTGAATTGGCTAAAAGTTTAATGACGCTTTCCCCTTACTGAAATCTTTGTGAATTCAATAGCAATTTTTGCCTTATCCGCAGAAATACAGACAGATAAGTGGCTGACAATGAATAAGTAGCGAATCTGTCGAGTAAACTCTTCAAGTTCGCACAGTAAACTCTCCAGTTTCGGTGGCGGTCCAAAAAGGATTCCCCTTAATTTTGAATAAAAATACAAAACGTGTTTTTTTCGTTAGTATAATAAGCAGTTTAAAGAGGCGCAATGATGGCAATAACCAGACAGGTAATAAAAGCAAGGGACATCCAAAATTTTTTTGGCAAACGAGAACGCCAGAGCTTTAAGATGATGGCGGAAATGAAAAGATATTTTAGAAAGGAAAAACACCATCCCATTACAGTGACCAACTTTTGCGAGTATTATGCTATAAATGCAAGTGAAATACACGAGGCAATGCATGCCACAGATTTACATGAAACGAAAAATGCCGAGGATCGTAAAAACAAACCCGAAACAACCCCGCCAATCTTCGATTTCAACAGCACCAAACAAACCCGCTATCAATTTAGCCGTAAAACGGAATAACAGATTGTTATTATTTTAACGACAATCAACTGGCTCACTTACCTCAAATTGCCACAGTTTTTCCAAAACTTCAAATCCCGACAAATAATTACCGATACGCACCAAAAATAGTTTTTACCCCAACCCAAAAGCTTGCCTGCGACAGGCAGGGGAGAACTATTTTTCTCAACTTCACAATTGGTACTTAGTTCATTAGCCTTTTTTCCACCTCATTGCGAGAAGGCGATAGCCGACGGGTAACCTCTCCCCAACTAACAAAATCCCCAAAGCAACCTCTCCCCAACTAACGAAATCACCCTAACCGGCGTCATTGCGAAGGACAGAGCGTTAAAAAAATGTATGGGATACATTTTTAGCGATAGGGCCAGGTGGCGCGCGGGAGAGGCGAAGCCACAGCAATACTTCAGTACGGCAACCTCTCCCGAACTAACTTAATCGCCTAAGAAACCTGTTTTGAACTAACAATTTCAATATTGCCTAAATCAAACTCCCTTTCCTTAGGAAAGGGCTGGGGATAGGATCAAACTCCCTTTCCTTAGGAAAGGGCTGGGGATAGGATCAAACTCCCTTTCCTTAGGAAAGGGCTGGGGATAGGATTTATGCCACAGATACACAAAAAATCCGTAATTTTATCGCTTACAAGAAAAACCGCCCTATGAATAAAAAAATATGGCTGTCTCCCCCGGATATGTCGGGAAAAGAGATGAAATATATACAGGAAGCTTTCAATACCAATTGGATAGCGCCACTGGGTACCAATGTAACCGAGTTCGAAAACACCCTGCAAGCATATTTGGGTGAAAAAAACTATGTTGCGGCACTAAACTCGGGAACTGCAGCCATTCATCTCGGACTGCTGCTGGCAGGGGTAACCAGGGGTGATGAGGTATTCTGCCAAAGTTTTACCTTTTCCGCATCGGCAAATCCGATTGTGTACCTGGGCGCCAAACCTGTTTTTATCGACAGTGAACCCGATACCTGGAATATGTGTCCAAAATTTTTGGAAGCCGCCATTATCGACAGATTGGAAAAAGGCAAAAAACCTAAGGCCGTCATTGTGGTAGATTCTTATGGAATGCCTGCCAAATGGGAGCAGCTGGGGGCCATCGCAAAAAAATACAGCCTCTTTTTAATTGAAGACGCGGCAAGTGCTTTGGGAAGCACCTACAAAAATCAAAAATGCGGCACTTTGGGCCTCATCGGCATACTTTCTTTTAACGGCAACAAAATCATCACCACTTCAGGCGGCGGTGCATTGGTGGCAAAAACACAGGAAATAAAGGACAAGGCGGTGTTCATCGCCACCCAGTCGCGCGACAATGCACCCCACTGCCAGCACAGTGAAATTGGCTACAATTACAGAATGAGCAATATTTTGGCGGGCATCGGGCGCGGACAAATGGAAGTGCTAAACGACCATATCGCCTTGCGCAGGGCCATGCATGAATTTTATAGGGATTATTTCAAAGACATTAAAGGCGTTACCGTTTTTACCGAACCCAATACCGATTATTATTCAAACCACTGGCTCACTGCCGTCTTGGTAAACCCCGAACAAACCGGCGGAAAAACACGTGAAGGCCTCCGTTTGGCCTTGGATGCGGCAAATATAGAAAGCCGCCCGTTATGGAAACCCATGCACCTGCAGCCCATTTTCGCCAACGACCCCTACTACGGCGGCACTGTGAGTGAATCGCTTTTCCAAAACGGCCTCTGCCTGCCCTCCGGCTCGAACCTTGATAACAACGGCCGCACCAGAATCAAACAGGCATTGGATCACTTTTTTTAGCCCCCTGAACCCAAAGAGGACAGAGCGTTAAAAAAAACAGCTGGCAGCTGTTTTTAGCGAACGGGCCAGCCGGCGCACAGGAGGAGGAAAGAAATGCCTGTGCCGATCCCGATATCGGGACTTCGGTACGGCGACCTCTCCCCAACTAACAAAATCCCCTAACCGCGTCATTGCGCTACACCAAACCCCAATAAAACCGCGTCATTGAGAAGGACAGAGCGTTAAAAAAATGTATGGGATACATTTTTAGCGATAGGGCCAGGTGGCGCGCGGGAGAGGAGAAGCCGCAGCAATCCAAAGCTTGTGCCGATCCCGAATCTATCGGGACTTCGGTACGGCAACCTCTCCCCAACTAACAAAATCCCCTAACCGCGTCATTGCGCTACACCAAACCCAATAAAACCGCGTCATTGCGAAGGAGCAACGAAATGAAATGAAGTTGTGACTGCGGCAACCTGTCGTGAACTAACGAAATCCCCCTAACCGCGTCATTGCGCTACACCAAACCTCAATAAAACCGCGTCATTGCGAAGGAGCAACGAAATGAAATGCCTGTGCTGAATTTATTTCAGTATGGTGACTGCGGCAACCTCTCCCCAACTAACGAAATCCCCTAACCGCGTCATTGCGCTACACCAAACCCCAATAAAACCGGCGTCATTGCGAAGGAGCAACGAAATGAAATGCCTGTGCTGAATTTATTTCAGTATGGTGACTGCGGCAACCTGTCGTGAACTAACGAAATCACCCTAACCGGCGTCATTGCGAAGGAGCAACGAAATGAAATGAAGTTGCGACTGCGGCAACCTCTCCCCAACTAACAAAATCACCCTAACCGGCGTCATTGCGAAGGACAGAGCGTTAAAAAAATGTATGGGATACATTTTTAGCGATAGGGCCAGGTGGCGCGCGGGAGGAGGACTGAAATGACAGCCTGTGCCGATCCCGATAACTATCGGGACTTCGGTACGGCAACCTGTTGTGAACTAACGAAATGCCCCAAAGCAACCTCTCCCTAATCCTTTAAATCCCCAATGTTTTGCATTAAAAACAAAATAAATGGCGCTAATTTACCAATTGTCTGTCCTAAGTTGAATTGACTTATCTAAAAATCACTTATATTTGCAGAATTAAAAATTAAAACAATCTAAAACCACGACAATCACATTAAACTTCAAAAATTGCATCATCATAGCAATCTGATGAATATAAAGGAAACTGTAAGGACATAAAAGCATAGGGCAAATCTGCTAATTACGCGATTTTGGCTGTTGTGGGGAATAAAATTGGAAATTATGTTGAAAAGGATTCGGAAGCAGTTTTTTATCAGGAGCGCACCAAGTTGGTTGGTTTTGGCGATTGATTTATACTGGGTGGTAAATAATTTTTTATTCGCCCACTTTATCCGCTTTAATTTTAATTATGTTTTGAATGGGTCAGAGCTAAAAATACAGCTGCCTATTGTAATCGCCATCACGGTATTCTCTTTCTTAATCACGGGTTCCTACAAAGGAATCATTCGCCATACCGGCATCATGGATTCCGTAAAAGTGATTTCGTCCAGTTTTTTAATTATGGTTTTCTTGATGGCAACGGTATTATTAAACAATTATCTTAATTGGAGCGGAAATTTAAATTTTCCCATGTCAATAATTGTCATCCATTTTTTGCTGAACATCATCATGCTGATCGGATTGCGGTTTTTGTTTAAGATTTTTTACGACATTTTATTCTCCAGATTTAAATCAGGGCCACGGATATTGATTTATGGTGCCGGGGAAGCAGGATTGCTGACCTACGGCATTTTTAAAAATGACAAAGAAAACAATGCGCAAATTGTGGGATTTATTGATGACGACAAAAAAAAGCAAGGAAAAAGGCTGAATGGATTAGCCATCTACGCTTCCAATAACATTACCCAGAAATTTGTTGCCGATAAAAAGATCACCAGAATCATTATTGCCATGCAATATATTAAACAGGCAAGGTTGATAGAAATAGTGGCCCAATTGGCAACCCTTTCGGTGAAGGTGAAAATTGTGCCGCCCGCAAAAACGTGGATAGACCGCCCTATTATAAAAGCAGCCCAGATTAAAACCATCGACATCGAAGATTTATTGGGAAGATCGGTGATTGAATTGGACAGCACCGCGCTGCATAAAGAATTTAGGGACAAAATAGTGCTGATAACCGGGGCTGCAGGCTCCATAGGCAGTGAAATTTGCAGGCAACTCGCCAATTTTAATTACAGACACTTAATACTGGTTGATCAGGCCGAATCTGATTTATACAACCTGCAACAATATTTCAGCTTTAAAAAACATCAAAACATCACCTGTATTGTTGCTGATGTGAGAAATGAAAAGAGGATGGATACCATTTTCGAAAAATACAAACCCGATATGGTGTTTCATGCCGCAGCCTACAAACACGTGCCTTTTATGGAAGACAATCCGTATGAAGCCGTGTTGGTGAACGTGTTTGGCACAAAAACCATCGCCGATTTGGTGATCAAACACCAGGCCAAAAAGTTTGTGATGGTCTCTACCGATAAAGCGGTAAACCCAACCAATGTGATGGGCGCCACCAAACGCATTGCCGAAATGTACATCACCAGTCTGCAATCCAACGGCACTTCAAAATTTATCACCACAAGATTTGGTAACGTGTTGGGTTCAAGCGGTTCGGTGATTCCGCTGTTTAAATCACAGATTAAAAACGGCGGCCCCATTACCTTAACCCACAAAGACATTACGCGCTATTTTATGACCATTCCCGAAGCTTGCCGGTTGGTGCTGGAAGCAGGCATTATGGGCAACGGGGGAGAAATATTTGTGTTTGATATGGGTTCGCCCATAAAAATTTACGACCTGGCGCTCAATATGATTCAGTTGTCGAACCTGAAATATCCGGACGACATCGATATAGAAATTACCGGTCTCAGGCCGGGGGAAAAAATTTATGAAGAATTGCTGGGTGATGGTGAGAACGCCATCCAAACCCACCACAGCAAAATTATGATTGCAAAGGTAAAAATGCTGGATGCAAAAGAAATTGAACAAAAAATAAATGAATTGTGTGTTTTTAATAAAGAATTGGATTTCGAAAAAACAGTTTCAAAAATGAAAGAAATTGTGCCCGAGTTTATTTCAAACAATTCCATATACGAAAAATTCGACCATTAAACTGGCGAGCAAATTAAAAATAGGATAGATGAAAAACAGTTTAAAAACAGTTGTTGTGATAGTGCTTCTAATAAGCATGGGATCTTGCGTTGCCAAAAAGGAAATGCTTTATTTGCAGGAGGAGGAAGGAATAAACGCGTTGGAAACCATTGTAAAAGTGGAACCTAAAATTCAGCAAAACGATATATTGTCCATCAATGTATCCGCATTGGATGCCGAGGCTGCCTTGCCTTTTAATTTGTTTGAGGCGGGAAATGCCACTTCAGTGCCAAAACCCATCACCTATTTGGTGAATTCCGACGGGGAAATTAATTTTCCGGTGCTGGGAAAAATTAAAGTGGAGGGATACACCACCAAAGAAATCACCAACAACTTAACGGAAGCATTGGCGGTGTACATCAAAAATCCCATCGTAAACATCAGGCTCACGAATTTTAAGGTAACCGTATTGGGGGAAGTGAAATCGCCAGGAACCTATCCGGTTCCAAATGAGCGCATTTCGATATTGGAAGCCATCGGTTTGGCAGGCGATTTAACCATACAAGGCAAGCGTAAAACGGTGGTTTTGGTGCGGGAACAAAACGGAAAAAGAACTTTTGTCAACATCGATTTAACCAACCGCGAAATTATGAATTCCCCTTATTTCTATTTGGCCCAAAACGATGTGTTAATCGTGGAGCCCAACAAATCCAAGATAAATTCATCTGCGGTGGGCGCAAATACCGGCATCATTTTATCAACCATTTCATTCTTAATCTCAATACTGGCAATAGTTACCCGTTAATAAAACATATTTCATGCAAGACAACAATCAGTTCAACCCCATAAACGACAATGACGAATCCCTAAACCTGCGCGAGCAGCTTGAAAACTACCTGTTTCACTGGAAATGGTTTGTGCTGGGAATGGCTGTGGCCTTGTTGGGCGCTTATTTTTATTTGCGTTACACCCCAAACCAATACACCGTTTCAACCACCATTTTAGTGGACGATAAAAATTCGGGAGGCCTTGCCTCAGAGTTGTCCGCTTTTGCGGATTTGGGATTGATGGGAAGCTCCAAAGCCTCGCTGGACAATGAGATGGAATTGCTGAAATCCAAGTCTTTGGCCGAAAGGGTGGTGAAATCTTTGGGGACCAACGTGAAGTTTTACAAACAGGGCACCGTAATAAAATCGGAGTTGTTTAGGGGCGATGCCCCCGTAAAAATAAATTTCTTTTCGCCCGATTCGGTTTTTCACAAACTGGATACCATGTTTACGGTGAGAACAACCTCTTCTGCAACCTTTGTCTTAAAAGATGCGGAAGGAAAAAAATCTGAAAACCATAATTTTGGGGAACTGGTAAAAACAAGTTATGGGGAAATATCTGTGACCCCTTTAACGGAAGGAAAATTTGATGGCAATGAAGAGGTGATGGTCAACATCGTTCCTTTTGAACAGGTGGTGAACCGTTACCGGAATGCGCTGCAAATTCAGCCGGTCAGCAAACAGTCAAGCGTATTGCGCTTGAGCCTTACCGATCCCGTGAAACGCAAAGCGATTGAAATACTCGACAATTTGGTGGCCCAATACAACAATGATGCGGTGGAGGACAAGAATTTAATGGCGAAAAACACCAATGATTTTATTGCAAAGCGAATTTTAATTGTCAATGCCGAATTGTCTGGGGTGGAAGCCGGGGCAGAGCAGTTTAAAACGGAGAACAAATTAACCGATTTGGCCACCGAAGCGGGCCTGGCCGTTGCGTCAAAATCAGAAACGGAAAAAAAGGTGCTGGAGCTAAGTACCCAGTTAAAATTGGCCGAGTATGTGAGCGATTATGTAAATGCCAATTCAGGGGAATTGATTCCCGCCAATTTGGGCATTGGAGACGCCACCATTGACGGCAATACCGAAAAATACAACCAATTGGTTTTGGAGCGAAACCGCATCCTCAAAGGATCGAGTGAAATAAATCCGGTGATCGTAAATTTAAACGGACAAATAAAAAATTTGGAGGAAAGCATCAAACAAAGTCTGGCGAATTCAAAAGCAGCCTTAAAAATTTCCTTAAACGCCATTAAAGGCCAGGAAAACCGCTTCGCTTCAACAATTTCTGAAGTGCCTAAACAGGAAAGGGTTTTTAGGGACATTCAGCGCCAGCAACAAATTATGGAAACAATTTACCTGTATTTGCTGCAAAAAAGAGAAGAAAATGCAATCACCCTGGCGGTAACCCTGCCAAGTGCCAAAATTATAGACAAGGCTTATGGCAGCACTGCGCCCGTGGCCCCAAAACGAAACATCATTTATTTGGCGGCTTTGTTGCTGGGCTTATTGATTCCCTTTGGCGTGATCTATATCCTGACCTTAATCGACAACAAATTACATACCCGAAAAGATTTGGAATCGGTGGTGAAGGCACCAATTTTAGGCGACATTCCGAAAACGAATTCAGAAAGAAAAATAGTGGTTTCAGACAGCGACAGAAGCAGTGTCGCAGAATCTTTCAGGCTGCTCCGGACCAATATCAATTTTATGCTCACAGGCGTAAAAGACGGCGGGAAAACCATTTTCATCACCTCAACCATCAGCGGCGAGGGAAAAACATTTGTGTCCATCAATTTGGCGGCTGTGCTGTCATTGACCGACAAAAAAGTGTTGCTGGTTGGGGCCGACATCAGAAAGCCTAAAATTGGGGACTATCTGGAATTGAAATATGAAAAAGGACTGACCCATTATTTGATGGACAAAACCTTAAAAGTAACAGACATTATTGAATCGGTAAGCGAAGTGAATTTTGATTTTATAAGCTCCAACCTGATACCGCCAAACCCTTCAGAATTATTGATGAACGGGCGATTTGATGACGTATTGGCCTATGGAAAACAGCACTATGATTATGTGATTGTGGATACCGCTCCCGTAAATTTGGTGACCGATACCCTATTGCTGAGCCATTTGGCAGATATGTTTATTTATGTGGTAAGGGCCAATTATTTGGACAAACGATTGTTATCGATTCCTAAAATGATGTATGATGACAAGCGACTGCCCAATATGGCAATGCTGATTAACAGCACCGATCTTGAAAGAGGATATGGTTACCAATATGGTTACCAATATGGCTACACCCACTACGAAGAAAACGAAACCAAAAAACCTTGGCATAAAAAGCTGTTTTCCAGATAGGGCTGGGCGTAAGGAAAATGTTCACTGAACATTTTTAGCGATAGGGCCAGCCTGCGAGTTGGGTCTTAAAAGTTCAAAGTCAAAGCTGAAAGCTCATTAAATCTGTTAATGCGCAACTCTAAAGCCCAATAGAACACAGATTATTGCGAGCGCAGCGCGGCAATCTTTTGAACATATTGCTTCACAAACTCGCAAAGCCGGGATTTCCGCTTCAACCCCTGACACGAATCGATTTACGATTTACGATTTACGATTTTTTCATAATTGTACGGACAGGTCGCGACCTGTCCCTACTGTTTCATCAAATCAAACTCAAAATTTGAACCACGATAATCAGCAACACCATTGCAATGGGATATACCGTTGCGTAAGCAATCGCAGGCGCATCTGAATCTACCATATTGTCTGTTGCCGCCAATCCTGGCGTGCTGGTCATGCCTCCTGTAATGGTTCCAAGTAAGACAAGCAAGTTTAATTTATAAAAATAACGTGCCGCTATCGTTGTGATGATCATAGGAATCAGCGTAATTAGGGCTCCATATGCAAATAACTCCACGCCATATTCCTGAAAGGTGCTTTCAAGATGGGAACCTGCGCTGGTACCTACTGCCGCCAAAAAGAACAACAATCCGAACTGTCTCAAAATTTGATTTGCTTCGCCGGTCATCGTCCACATGATTGGTCCGGTTTTTCCTGTTCTTCCCAAAATAAGCGCCACAATTAAAATACCGCCGGTCAATCCAAGTCCGAATGAAAAATTATCAAAATTAATACTCATTTTTCCAACCAATATCCCTAAAATAATTCCCAAAGCTATGGGTAAAAAATCGGTGCTTGAAAGTTTGTCATCACCAAAAATTCGGCTTACTTCCGACATATTTTCTTTAGTGCAAATCACAATTAACTTGTCTCCAAATTGCAATTTCATGGACGGGCTTGGTGAAATATCTATTCCTGATCGCCTGACTCTTGTTATGGTCGCATTATAAGTTTCTAAAATTTGAAGCTGTCCCAATGTTTTTTTAACCACTTCTTTATTCGTCACTAAAATGGAACGCACATCGTATTTGGTGTCTAAAGGAATTTCTTTTTTTGTTTCCGGACCCACCAGCAGTTTCACTCTTTCCAAAGCTTCATTTGACCCAACCGCTCTAATGGTATCGCCTTTTTGCAGAATAACTTCGGCATCAGGAATAATCACCGTGTTTTCATGCATAATCCTTGAAATAACGGCTTTGGTCATAAAACGAATGCTTAAATCCCTAAGACTTTTTCCAATTACATTTTCATTTTCAACCACAAAATGTTTGGCTATAATTTCGGGATATTGGGCTGTCATTTCAGAATTATATATTTTTTCCTGCTCTTTTATGTTTATGCGCAGAATACGTGGCAAAAAATTCACAAAAAGAATGACGCCAATTACCCCGAAAGGATAACCGATACCATAACCGATGGACGCCAAAGGTGAGCCTGTAATATCAATGGCTGTTGCCAAACCTGGCGTGCTGGTTAATGCACCATTCAGCAATCCGATAGCTAAATTTTTGTCAACGCCTAAGAAATAAGTTATCAAAAAAGTGATTAAACCTGCGCTAAGAACGAGCAAAGTGGTTAAAAAGGCAAGTTCGCGCCCATTCCTTTTAAAAGATTCGAAAAAACTGGGCCCGGCCTGGATTCCGATGGTAAAAATGAACAGCACCAAACCGATATATTGAAAATCTATAGGGACAACCACGCCATAATGACCGAAAAACAAGGCCACAAAAATTACGGCGGAAACATCCAAAGAAATCCCTTTTATTTTAATACGACCGATAATAAATCCAATTAATATTATCAGAAATAATACAAAATAACTATTTGAAAACAAATCCATGACCTTAATTTTATTAGGCAAAATTAAATACTAAATAGGCTCATTTCCTATTAATGGCACTACTTTTTACGAAAACGATTGCAATAATTAAAGGATAAAAAAAGCCTAATTTAATAATATTAGGCTTTACTTATAATTTTTATTTAAATTTTAATGCAAGGATCCCAAATAACGCTCGGCATCCAAAGCGGCCATACAGCCAGTGCCGGCTGCGGTAACTGCTTGTCGGTATTCTTTATCCTGCACATCGCCTGCGGCAAATATTCCGGGCAAATTTGTTTTGGCGGATTTCCCTTTTGTGATTAAATAACCCGTTTCATCCATATCCAATATGCCTTTAAATATATCGGTATTTGGCACGTGCCCTATCGCAATAAAAATTCCGGTAACCTCAATTATTTCTTTTTTACCTGTTTTGTTGTTTACCACGCGAACGCCTTCAACAACCTTTTCTCCTAAAACCTCCTCAATTTCAGTATTGTACCTCACTTCAATATTGGCTGTTTTATCAACCCTGTGCTGCATTGCTTTTGATGCACGCATAAAATCTTTTCGCACTAAAATAGTCACTTTTTTACAAAGGTTGGCCAAATAAGTTGCTTCTTCTGCCGCAGTATCACCGGCGCCAACCACAACCACTTCCTGACCTTTATAAAAGAATCCGTCGCAAGTTGCACAGGCAGAAACGCCTCCGCCAATTAAGCGCTGTTCACTTTCCAATCCTAAATATTTGGCAGTGGCTCCGGTTGAAATAATGATGGTGTTCGCTTCAATTTGAATGGATTCATCTACCGTAACTTTATGAATGCCTCCAGCTTCTTTACTGAAATCTACGCTGGTTACCACACCAAATCTCACTTCAGTTCCAAAACGTTCGGCTTGTTTTTTTAAATCTTCCATCATCGCAGTTCCGTCGGTTCCTTCTGGATATCCGGGGAAATTATCGACTTCTGTTGTGGTGGTCAATTGGCCGCCCATTTGCATTCCAGTGTACATCACAGGTTTTAAATCGGCTCTGGCTGCATAAATTGCCGCAGTGTATCCGGCAGGGCCCGACCCAATTATTAAACATTTTATTTTTTCAATTTTATCAGACATGATCAATTTTTATTTTAATAAGTAACAAATTTATGGCTATTTATTATAAATTAACTCCTTTGGCCATTATTTTTTATGATATCATTATAGCCAAAAACCAGATGAAACATTCCTTTCGCTACAAATTAAAAAATGTGGTAAATTTGAGTCTAATAATTTAAATAAAATGAACGAAATCAAAACCATAAATTCTTTGGAGCAACTTGAAAATATCTTGCAGGAAAATACTGCCGTTTTGGTCTATTTTTCTACAATTTCGTGCAATGTTGGGGAGGCTTTGGAACCTAAAGTGCACGAATTGCTGAATGCCGATTTCCCGAAGATGGCTTTTTACAAAATAGATATGAATTTTTCTCCTGAAATCGCGGCAAAATACAGCGCTTTTGTAGAGCCAACAATCTTGGTGTTTTTTGAAGGCAAAGAAACCATCAGAAAAAGCAGAAATATTGGCATTCACGAATTGCAATCTGCCATTTTGAGACCCTACAAACTTATTTTCGAATAATTGCTTGTAAAACTTAATTTTAGCTCTATATTTGCACACCGAAATTAGAATGATTTCTAATTAGGGGTGTAGCACCGTGACAAGCACGGCATAAACTACGCCCAGATGAACAGAAATAAAAATCACCTTCGGGGTGTAGCGTAGCCCGGTTATCGCGCCTGCTTTGGGAGCAGGAGGTCGCAGGTTCGAATCCTGCCACCCCGACCAAAAAAAGAGCCTAAAAATTTAATTTGAATTTTCAGGCTTTTTTTTCTTTATGTTTCAATGTAAAAAACAAATCCCTCTTTAACAATTGTCGAAACCTTGATAATAATCATAGCCAAAATTAAAAATCTGGTTTGTAATCATTCCCAATATTTTTAAAATTGACTTTTCTCATTGCACTTAATTGCCAATCACAATAATTTTGACTAATAAAATTAGAAGCATCTTATTATTTGCTCAGATATTAATTTAAACATTTTAACATATGAAAAAAATAATTTATGGTTTAATAATTTTTGGATTAACCATCCAAACTTATGGTCAGATAAGAACCGAAGAATTGTCTGAAGTTGTGATATCTGCCACAAATTACAAATATCTCAACAAAACAGGTCTTGAAAATGCCTCTATACCTGTTGCTTTATTGGAACAAAAAGTGGCAAGTTTCAATGTAAAAGATGCTGATTTTTATGTAGATGAATATGGAACATACGAAGTATCTTTTTATATTCCTGATGGTTATATTTTAGCCTCTTATGATGGAGATGGCAATATTTTAAGAACTGCAGAAAGATTTAAAGATGTGGCTTTACCTCAAAAAGTTATTGAATCTGTTGCCAGAACCTATCCAGGCTGGACTTTCGCAAAAGATGTTTACTTGGTAAACTATCATGATGCCGGTGAGGCCGGTAAAATTATCAAAAGATACAAAATTGTATTGAAAAATGGTGATGATCGAATTAGGGTAAAATGTGATGAAGAAGGAAATTTCCTTTAAACGCTAATTAAAACAATAAAAAAGGAGCCTTTGGCTCCTTTTTTATTGCAACCTATGGTTAACAATTTTTTATACTGATTTTTTTGGTCTTAATTCACCAAACCACCATTTGGATTTATATGATTTATTTTTTAACCCAAATTTTTTAACTGCATGAATTCTTAGATGGGCAATCATTTCATCTACAGAATCCGTCATAAAAAGCAGATTCATAGCTTCTTTTTCAATGCTTTCATTTTTTGCCATAAGCTTAATATGGTGATACAATTCCTTATGATATTCCTTGCCAAAAATTACTATGGGGAAATCCTTGATCATTTTTGTGTGAATTAAAGTAAGTGCTTCAAACAATTCATCCAAAGTTCCAATTCCGCCAGGCATCACGATAAAACCAAAGGAATACTTCATCAGCAAAAATTTACGCACAAAAAAGTAAGGAATATTGATCCATTTGTGCAAATAGGCATTTGGTTTTTGCTCCTTCGGAAGCACAATATTACAACCAACGGAATAACCGCCGGCTTCGTACGCGCCTTTGTTTGCAGCTTCCATAATACCTTGTCCGCCACCCGTCATCACGGTAAATCCCAATTTGGCCAAGGCCGCTCCCACTTCTTCCGCTTTTTTATAAAAGAAATTGTTTTCATTGAATCTTGCTGAACCAAACACCGTTATGCAAGGCCCAACAAAGTGCAATTTTCTAAACGCTTTTATAAAATAGTATTGAACTTTAATTGTGAACCACAATTCTTTAAGCCGATTGCGGGGTCCCTGAAGAAATGAACTTTCTTCAGTTAAATAATTATTATGATTGCCATTTGTGGATTCCATCGTTTTACTGTTATTTTAATTCTTTAAAACCTTGATTCACCCCTTAAAATTATAAATTTTCATCCCATTAAGAATTGATATAAATCAATTGTTTTAAAACGATTTCTGATAGTTTTAAATAATTAATCATTGTGGATAATAGTTTTAAAACAAACAAATTAGGCGAAAAACTTAACACACAATCGGCAAAAATTAATCATTTTCGTTCTTTCAGAACAATAAAAAAACTACCTCATAAAATTATTCATAAAAAATTCAGCTGATTGATTTCCCTCATTTTAATTGGAAAATTGATAACGTATTTTTGACTTCTAAATTTATTGTTCAATTAAAACTATATGATTATGAAAACCGATGCCGAAATTAAAAATGATGTGTTAGATGAATTGGCTTGGCAGCCAAACATTGATGAAACAAAAATTGGTGTTATTGTTGAAGATGGTGTTGTAACGCTCAACGGCGTTGTGGACAATTACACAAAAAAAGTAGCCGCAGAAAAGGCCGTAAAAGCGGTAAAAGGCGTAAAAGCAGTTGCACTTGACATAGAAGTTAAATACGGAACCGACTACAAAAAAACTGATAAAGAAATTGCAAAAGCAGTTGTAAACGCCTTGGCTTGGGATACTTCTGTACCTGAAGACAAAATTTCCATAAAAGTGGAAGACGGCTGGGTTTATTTATCAGGAGAACTAAAATGGTTTTACCAAAAAGATGCCGCAAAAAAAGCAGTTGAAAATTTATTGGGCGTAAAAGGCGTGGTTAACAGCATCCAAATAAAACAAGCTTTGGAACCTTTCCAAATAAAAGAACGCATTACCAAAGCATTTGAACGCTCTGCAGATGTTAATGCCAGAAACGTAACTGTTGCAGTTGACGGACATACAGTTACCTTGCGCGGAACCGTTAATTCAATTGCCGAAAAAGAAGAAGCACAAAGAGCCGCATATTTCGCACCTGGCGTATATGAAGTTAAAAATGAGCTAAAAGTGCAATATCATCCAGAATATGCTTAACTAAAATAAATGTTGAGCAGTATCATTATTTGTTTAAATCATTTACAGCCCTAATTAACTTTGTTTGATTAGGGCTGTTTTTTTAAAATACAGAAAGTAAATTTCACTGAGAATTAGGAATGCTTTTAAAAAAAGTTGTCAGTTAATAAATAAAATAAGCTATGCGTATCGTTTCTTGGAATGTAAATGGCCTAAGAGCCATCATCAATAAAGATTTTATTGAATCTGTAAAAAATTTGAATCCGGACATTCTTTGTTTGCAGGAAACAAAAGCGGCCAATAATGAGGTTAACCATGCATTGTTGCCATTTACAAATTATTTTATTCATAGCAATTCGGCCGGCAGAAAAGGATATTCGGGCACGGCATTGCTCAGTAAAATTAAACCCATAACTATCAACGATTCAATATCTTTGGTTGATGGCGATTCGGAAGGAAGATTGATTTGCGCTGAATATCCAAATTTTTACCTGGTAAATGTTTATGCGCCAAATTCCGGACAAGAATTGGAACGGCTGGGTTATAAGAAAGTTTGGAATGCCCATTTTCTTGAGTATTTAAAAGAGCTTGAAAAAGTAAAACATGTAATCGCCTGTGGTGATTTTAACGTGGCGCATCATCCTATCGATTTAAAAAATGACGCTGCCAATTATAATAAAACGGCGGGTTATACCCAAATTGAAATTGACGGCATGAATGCCATAACCAATGCAGGATTTGTTGATTCATTCCGGTATTTTCACCCAAAAGAAGTGGCTTACACTTATTGGACTTACCGCTTTAATTCACGGGCCAAAAATGTTGGTTGGCGTATCGATTATTTTTTAATCAGTGAAGCGCTCATCAATAAGGTAAAATCCGCCACCATAAATCAAGATTTCTATGGATCGGACCATTGCCCCATAAGTTTGGAAATTGATTTATAGAAAATTGCAAAAACATTAAAAATAAATTGATGCTGCTTTTACATTATTTTATGATTCCCAAAAACTGATTCTACAACTTTTCCAGCCTTTCTTTCACCCTGTCGATCACTTTTTGGACTGTTTTTTCATCTGCGGACAAAGTTTCTGCGATTTCAGCTATTCCCTGATCTCCAAACACGTACAATTCAATAATGGTTTTGCTAATAGGCGGCAATGTATAAAATGATGCTCCAAACAAGATTCTGTTTTTGTCTGAAACCAACGACACATCGCTCAAATCCAATTTGCCGGTGAGTTCCATTTCCATTGACTCGTCCAAAATAAAATGAACAGGATTAAAACTGTTTTGTTTGTACGAAATATCATCAAGATCTTCATCAAATATATAATCTCCATCAGCCTCTATTGAATAATCTTCTTTCAATGAATTCATTTCATCCTTTAATATGGCATCAATATTTATTATGTCGGCGAATTGATTTTCCCGCTCAATTTTATGGTTTATTTTTAGTATGGTTTTTAAAAAAAGGGTTTGTTTCACCATTTTTTCATCAAAGTCATCAGAATAAGTTTTAAAAACATCCATAAACACTTCATCTAAAATTTCATTGGCATCGTAAAATCCCTTGTCAATTAAGCCTTCTTTTTCAGCCAATTTTAATTTTGCATCGGCGAACTTTTTCAAACTTGGAAGAACCGTTGAACTTTTTTTATAAAATTCCTGGAAATCGTTTTCTTGTTTGAGATACTGTGATTCTTTAATTTTCATAATTTAAGAATTAGTGGTTATTAATACTTATTTCACGTTTAAGTTTAAACATACTTACGTAAAGTTAAAAACTGCTGTTTTAACTTTAAATGATAAATATCAAGTAATGAGTATAGTTAAATGGTTTTTAGCATTTTTTTTAAAAGAAATTTCCTGAATTTCATTTTAAGCGGACTCGAATTTGAATTTTGTCAAATTATAATCAATTAATTCGTTTTTTAAGGCTGTAAAATTGATATTAATCATTTTATGCCATAGAAATCAGCAATAACTTTACAATGGATAATGGAAAAATGCTAAACTGATGATCACATCCATTCAAATAAAAAATTCACTCAATAAATTTTTTACTGAAATTGGTGAACTGTCCTATTTTGCCGGCCGATTTTTTAAAGAGCTTTTCACCAGGCCTTTTGAATTTAAGGAATTAATGCGGCAATGCTACAATATGGGAAATCGCTCCCTGTTTTTGGTGGGCATTACCGGTTTTATCTTGGGCTTGGTATTTTCTCTTCAAACGCGACCCACTTTAACAGAATTTGGCGCAGAATCCTGGATGCCATCCATGGTCAGTATTTCAATCGTTCGAGAACTTGGCCCGGTGATTATTGCGCTGATATGCGCAGGAAAAATAAGCTCGGGAATTGGGGCAGAATTGGGTTCCATGCGCGTGACTGAGCAAATTGACGCCATGGAAGTTTCCGGAACAAATCCATTTAAATATTTGGTGGTTACCCGCGTAATTGCAACAACGCTAATGCTCCCTTTGCTTATTCTTTTTGGCGATACAATAGCCCTGTTTGGATCTGCATTAATAGAGAACTTTAGGGGTGATGTTTCTTTTCAATTGTATTTTAACAAGGTATTTAACGCATTGGAATTTTCAGATATTATTCCCGCTACCATAAAATCATTTTTCTTTGGCTTTGCCATTGGGCTTGTGGGAAGTTTTAAAGGATATAATTGCACAAAAGGAACCGTTGGCGTTGGGGAAGCCTCAAATTCGGCCGTTGTTTATACCTCAATGCTTTTATTCATCGTCGACTTTATAGCTGTTTTTGTGACTGATATTTTCTTTGAACTTTAGGCATGGAAAAACCAAAAAACATAGTGCCCATTTTAAGCATCAAAAATTTAAAGAAAAGTTTTGGCGACAACCATGTGCTAAACGGGTTTAATATGGAATTGTTTGAAGGCGAAAATTTGGTGTTGATGGGAAAATCGGGTTCAGGGAAATCGGTGATGATAAGATGTTTGGTTGGTTTAATGCAACCCGACGAAGGTTCTTTAGAAATTATGGGAAAGGACATCAGCAAAATGCCGCAAAAAGAATTTAATGAATTGCGCACACAATTGGGATTTTTATTTCAGGGAAGCGCTTTGTACGATTCCATGACCGTTCGTGAAAATCTGGAATTTCCTATGCGCCAGCAAAATAAATCAGAAGAAGAATCGCATAAATTGGTGATTGAAGCCTTGGGAAGTGTAGGATTGGTTGACGCCATTGATTTAATGCCCGATGAACTTTCTGGCGGCATGAAAAGAAGAATTGCGCTTGCAAGAGCGATAATCCTGAAGCCAAAAATTATCATTTATGATGAACCAACAACTGGGCTCGACCCAATAACCGCAAAAGAAATTATACAGTTGATGCGAAATATTCAGCAAAATTATAAAACCTCGTCGCTTATTATCACTCACGATGTGGATTGTGCCAGGGTAATTTCAAACAGAATGATTTTGCTGATTGACGGCATTAATTATGCGGAAGGAACTTTTGAGGAATTATATGCCAACAAAGACGAGAAAATTCAGGCGTTTTTTAAATAATATTCAATTATGAAAACTTCAAACACACAAAAATTTAATCTTGGATTGTTTATTTTTATTACAACAATTATTTTTGTAATTGCGCTTTATTTAATCGGCAACAAGCAAAATCTTTTTGGAAATACCTTTAGGGTAAGCGCCGTATTCAACAATGTAAACGGTTTAATATTAGGCAATAACGTGCGATATTCGGGCATTAATATCGGCACCGTAAAAAATATTGTGATGTTAAACGACAGCACCATTTGCGTTGATATGGCTATTGAAGACAAAATGCTTCAACACATGAAAAAAAATGCGATAGCTGCCGTTGGCTCGGATGGTTTGGTTGGAAGCATGGTGATAAATATTGTGCCCGGAAAAGAAGTTTCCGAGGCTTTAAAACCTGGTGATACCATTCAATCTTACAACAAAACATCAACCACCGATATGCTTGAAACATTGAACACCACCAATGACAATGCGGCCAAATTAACTTCCGATTTATTGAAGATAACCGAAACCATTAAGCAGGGAAAAGGCACCATTGGCATGTTAATTGAAGATGCTGAAATGGCTTCCAGCGTAAAACAAACCGTGGTAAATTTAAGAACAGCAAGCGCAAGCGCTTCGGCAACATTGAATGAATTGAAAAAAATTATAACCGCCATTAATTATGATGAAAGTCTGGCTTCGGTGCTGTTAAGCGATACCGCTTCCGCAAATAAAATGAAATTAATTATTGATAATATTGAGCAATCAAGCCTGGACATTAATGCGGTAATCACCAATTTGAATTCGGTGGTTTTAGAGGTCAAAAATGGAAAAGGCACTGTAAATTATATGATAAACGACACTATTTTGGTTAATAATATCGACGAAACAATGAAAAATATTAAGGAAGGAAGCGTACGTTTAAATGAAAATATGGAAGCTTTAAAACACAACTTTCTGTTTAGGGGTTATTTTAGAAAGTTAGAGCGACAACAAAAAATAGAAGCAAAGAAAAATTAATGACACTGCCTCTCACAATTGATATATATCATTTTCGACATTTTTTCTTCTTTGTAAATTGCTTTTGTTAAATGCTGCGATTATGAAAAAAACTGTTTTTTTTACGCTTGTAATGATGTTTTCCTTTGTCTTTTCTTTAGAAAGTTGCGGACCCGTAGTGGTCACTTCAAGAATTGGGACGCCACCACCGCCCTGGTTTTATCCGAACCGGGCGGAAACAGTGCGCTATATCTATTTTCCCGAACATGATATTTACTACGATTTCTCCACAAGAAGTTACCTTTATCTCGACAATAATTTTTGGATTGCTGCTGATCTTTTGCCAGCCAGATATAATCACCTCGACTTAAGGCGAAGCCGTCAAGTCAGAATCCATGATTATTATGGAGATGACATAAAAATATATCACAACGATAATAGATACAAAAGCAATATCAACAGAAGCAACACAAGCAAAAGGAATTCTGATGTGAATAGAAATACGGTTAAAAGAAGAAATTAATTTTTAAACAAACCCTTATGAGTATAGGATTGGCGCTCTCCGGCGGAGGCATGAAAGGTATTGCCCATATTGGGGCCATTAAGGCGCTTGAGGAATACAACATTCATCCTGCCCAAATCTCGGGCAGCAGCGTTGGCGCCATTGTGGGCGCATTCTATGCTGCAGGATATCCGCCCGAAGAAATTGTGGCATTTTTTAAAGCCGTCCCCCTTTTTTATCCAACCCGATATGCTTTTGGGAAACCCGGACTTATAAACACAGAAAATTTTTATGAGGATTTTAAAAAATATTTTCCGAAGGACAATTTCAATGCGCTTCAGAAAAAACTTTTTATAACCGCTGTAGATATGCTTAACGGAACCCAAAAAGTTTTTACAGAAGGAGAATTAATAAGACCTATTTTAGCTTCGTCCGCTTTTCCCGGAATATGCTCGCCGGTTGCCGTTAATGGCAGTTTGTATGCGGATGGAGGTATTCTCGATAATTTCCCAATTGCGCCATTAAAAAAAGAATGCAAACAAATAGTGGGCGTATATGTGAGTCCGCTTGATGAGATAAAAGCCGATAATCTAAAATATGCCGTTGATGTGTTGCAAAGAGCCATCAGAATAAATTTTTCAAATGCTTCGGCGCAAAAATTTTCGGATTGCGATTTATTAATTTATCCGTCATTGTCCAAATTTGGCATGTTCGACAAAAACCATATCGACGAGATTTTTAACATTGGCTACGAAACAACCATAAACAAACTTAAAGACGTCGAAAAATATTTACAATTGGTTGGCTGAAATAAAAGCAGTGGCGTTTTTATTTTTGATGAAGCTCAATTAAGGTAATTTCAGGACGCATTCCCAATCTTCCCGGAAATCCCATCCAGCCCAAACCTCTGGTAACATAAAGATATTGGTTAAAACGTTCATACAATCCGACCCATTGTTTATATTTATACTGAATGGGGCTCCAATTTTTGCTTTTGATATTAATTCCGGCTTGCATTCCATGTGTATGGCCCGAAAGTGTGAGGGCAATATTTGTTTTTTCCGTAACTTCTTCATTCCAATGCGATGGATCGTGGGAAAGCAATATTTTAAAAGGAATATTGGCAACACTTTTTAAAGCCTTTTTTAAATCTCCATATTGTTTAAATGGCGGATTTCCCCAATTTTCTACGCCAACGATGGCGATTTTTTGGCCTTCTTTTTCAATAATTACGGCTTCATTCAGCAATAATTTGAAATCTATTTTTTTGTAAAAATATTTGATTGACTCGAAATTCGCCAGTTTCCTTTCTTCTGATTTCCAATTGCCATAATCTCCATAATCATGATTTCCCAAAACTGCATATTTACCCGTTTTGGCGTTTAATTCTTTCAAAATAGATTGCCAGCCTTTCAATTCCCAGGCGTGGTTATTGACCAAATCGCCTGTGAAAAATATAAAATCAGGTTCTAAATGATTGATTATTTTAACCGCTCGCTCCAAAATATGATAGCGCGACCTAAAACTTCCAAGGTGAAGGTCTGAAATATGGACAATGCGCAATCCTTCAAAATTTGACGGCAATTCATCAAAATTAATTTTTATGCGATGCACTTTAAATCGGTATAAGCTTCTGAAAACACTGTAAAGAATGACAAAAAAAGGCAGGAATCCTGAAAATAAACCAAGAATTGGAATAGCAATCAAAGATTCGTCATCAGAAAAAACATAATTTGTAAAATATAGGATTGAAATAACAATCACAAAAATTAATTTCGGAATAAATGAAGATACCGCAAGCCCGTAAAATGAAGTTACCAGCAACTGTTTTCTATAAGGATGCATGCGCTCCAACCTAATTTTTAACAAAATAATTGACGCAATTAGCCCAATGGTAAAAATCCAAAAAACAATGTTAATTAAATTTTGCAGAAATACAGATTGCAGCAATTTGGTAATGGATTGCAGCCAATAAAATGCAAGCGTATCCACAAGCAATATTGCCAAGCATAAAAGCATTATGGTAAAAAATGAATACGAGCGCATGGAAAAACGTATTAATGGGTTCTTTTTCTTTTTCGAAGTCTCCTTTTATCCCTAACTGCCCAATAAACACCTTTCACACCGGCAACCCAGTTATCATACATAAAAATAAGTGCAATTTCTTCTATTGTTTCCAACAAACCCAAAACAATCATTACATAAAACAACCAATAAATTGGACCAAAAAACAACAGCCAAAGAATAAAAATCCCTTGCGAAATTGCCGATAATTTTGCCAAATAGGTATGAAATGCGGTTGCTTTTCTATATTTTATAAATGCGATAATCATTTGAAATATATAAGGCACAAAAACTAGAATTATATAAAAGGAATGTTCTTTCATGAAGTCAAATTCATAAATCAACAAACCAATTATGGCCACCACAAAAGTGATTTGATCACCAAAAGAATCCAATTGTGAACCTCTGGCGCTGGTTATTTTTAACCTTCGGGCCAAAAAACCGTCAATCATATCCGTGCAATAACTTACCAAAAGGAACGATGTAAAAACTTCCCGCTCATCCAGCCATAAAATAAGCAATAAAAAAGGTGCGGCAGCAATTCTGTAAAATGAAAACCAATCGGCGATGTTAAAATTTTTAAATGTCAGCATAACTCTTTTTTTAGTTTTGTATTAGAATTTATGACTTAATTAATCCAATTTCAGGAATGAAAAACATAAGCATCTGTTTTTTGTTTTTCAACAAATTTTTTCAGGATTTTTCCCTAATAAAGATAATATTTATAAATGTATAATTAAATGATATTGTCAAAATTTAGTTGCATTCTCAGCATATTTTTCAAACAAACGCTTGTCTTCTAAAATATTGCGTTTTTTCAATCTTATGTATTCATTTTTTCACTACCTTTTATCTAAAATTAATTTTGTTCAAAATCAATAAAAATACGGGGTTTTATCAAAATCAGGATATCTTTAATATCCTGTTCGAAGCCATTCCTGGAGGAATATTCATTATTGATCAACTTACCAATATAATTGCCGTAAATACCGTGGCAGAAAAAATGTTTGGTTATGAAAAAGGGGAATTGCTCAATCAGTCGAAAGATATTTTGTTGCCAAAAAGATATTTATCATCCCATAAAAATCAGTTAAACTATTTTACAAATCAAATTAACAAAGGAAAGAACGCCCGTGGATTGTACTTATTTGGCTTAACAAAAAGCAATACGGAATTTCCTGTTGAAATCTCCATAAATCAATTTACCATTTATGCACAAGAATATATGATGGTGCTTGTTATTGATATGACCATTAAAAGAGAAACTGAAAAAAAAATAGATTCCATAAAAGTTGTGCTGGAAGAAAAAGTTAAAAAAGGAACCGTTGAATTGGAAAAAACCATAAAAAAATTAAAAGAAGTAAATTTCAACTATAAAAAAGAATTACAGCGAAGAATTAAAATAGAGGCCAAAATTAATGAAGCCTTAAAAAAAGAAAAAGAACTAAATGAGCTAAAATCAAAATTTTTATCGCTTGTTTCGCACGAATTTAAAACACCTTTAAGCGGAATTTTAACCTCTGCAATTTTATTGGAAAAATACCAATTAACCGAGCAACAGGAAAAAAGAGAAAAGCACTTAAAAACAATTACAGACAAAGTGCAATACCTAAACATTGTTTTAAACGATTTTATTTCTTTAGAACGTTTAGATTCGAGCAATGAATATTATAAATTCAAGACTTTTAATTTAAGCAAAGTAATTAATGAAGTGGTTTACAACGCCAATATGCTTTTAAAAAGCGGACAACATATAAATGTTTCCCAAAATTCAGATGATTATATACTTCGCCAAGATGAGAAAATTTTAGAACTGACCTTAAATAACATTATATATAATGCCATAAAATATTCACCCGAGAACACTGATATTGATTTAAAAATTTATAGAAAGGGTAAAAATCTTATATTTAAAATTACCGATAAAGGGGTGGGAATTCCGGAAAACGACCAAAAATTTATCTTTAATCGCCATTTTAGGGCAGAAAATGTATTAAATATTAAGGGAACAGGCATCGGTTTAAATATAGTTAAAACGCATTTGGAAAATTTGGGAGGAACTATCAGTTTTGAGAGTATGGAAAATACAGGTTCTGTTTTTTATGTTGAATTACCAATAATTAAGGAATCATGAAACGAGCATTGCAAATTTTGAAATAAAAAGAATGATTAATGGCGAACAGCATCTGTTACCGCTAAAAAATAAAATTTAAACAGATGAAACGAGCCATAACAAATTTTGATACACACAGAAATGATTCATGGCGAACAGCATCTGTACCAATAAAAAATAATATATAAACAGATGAAAAAAGTTTTATTAATAGAAGATGATGAAGTAGTCAGAGAAAATACTGCTGAACTTTTAGAATTGGCCAATTACAAAGTATATACTGCCGCAAATGGCAAAATTGGGATTTCCGAAGCCAAAAAACAGCTTCCGGACATTATTCTTTGCGACATTATGATGCCTGAATTAAACGGTTACGGCGTGCTTCAAATTCTCTCAAAAGAGCCCGAAACAAAACACATTCCTTTTATTTTTTTATCGGCAAAAACAGAACATAAAGACATACGCAAAGGAATGGATTTGGGTGCCGATGATTATATCACGAAGCCTTTTGATGAATCGGAACTATTTAGCGCCATAGAAAGCAGATTGGCCAGGGTTGCCATCATTAAAGAAAATATGGAGAAAGTTGGAACCACAGAGCTTTATTATGCGGAAAATGAACTAAAAACATTGAACCATCTTAAAAACTTTTTCGCGGACAATGTTGAAGAATTCGAATTTGAGCCCGGCGAAATTATTTACCATGAAGGAGACAATTCCAATTTTGTGTTTTTAATAAGTGAAGGCATCGTAAAAACATTTAAAATTGATGAACAAGGCAAGGAATTAATTACAGGATTGCATAAGGAAGATGACTTTTTTGGTTTTACGTCGTTCTCAAACAATATTTCGTATCAGGAATCGGCCGCAGCCATTGAAAAAGTAAAAGTATTGCGATTATTAAAAAGCGAATTCAAAAATATTTTACAAAAAAATCACGAAGTCACCTTCGAATTGATAGATCATTTGACGGATAACGTATCGGAAATTAAAGACCAATTGCTGCAAATGGCCTATAGTTCCGTCCGAAAAAAAACTGCAAATACCCTGTTGCAATTTTCAGAAAAAATGAAAAATGCGCACAACAACAATCCAAAAATATCAAGAACCGATCTTGCAGGTATTGCCGGCATTGCCACCGAAACTTTTATCAGGACACTTTCCGATTTTAAAAGAGACGGCCTTATTGACATAGAAGGAAGAAATATCAAAATTTTGAATATTGAGAAACTGAAAAAAGTGTATTAGTCAAAATATTTGATTTAGCAAAAAAATTCTCTTGATATATATCATTTTACATTAAAATTTTAGGACCTAATTTTAAGCATAACTCTAATTTAAAAGGTCAAATGAAAAATATTTTAATTCCAACCGACTTTTCGGAAAATTCATGGAACGCCTTAAAATACGCTTTGGCGTTTTTTAAAGACACCGCTTGTGATTTTTATTTATTGCATGTCACTTTAATTTACAATTACGCCAGTGGCGAATCGCCAATAATGCCGCTTCCGGCTGTGGAAGTTATTGACAAAACCATATTAAAACAGGCAAAAACCAATTTAAAAAAATTACTTGCAAAAATTAATGAATTACCGCCCAACCCAAAGCATAAATTTTATACGCTTAACAATTACGATTATTTTATTGATGCCGTAAAAAGCCACGTTGAAGAAAAAGGTATTGATCTTATTGTTATGGGAACAAAAGGCGCATCAGGACTAAAAAAAGTGATGATCGGCAGCAATACCGGCGATTTAATTACCAGGGTAAAATGTCCGGTACTGATTGTTCCTGAAAATGCAGCGTTCACAGACCTTAAAGAAATTGCTTTCCCAACAGATTATCATCTTTTTTATCCAACAAAAATTTTGAACAGCATTTTAGAATTTACCAAGATGTTTAATGCCACTTTAAGAATTGTGCACATTGTTAAAAAAGAGGAAGAATTCACTGAGTTTCAAAAGGAAAATAAAGAATTTTTAACCAATTTCTTTGCTGAAGAAAAGCATAGTTTTCATAAAATTACCAATAAAAAAATTGAAGAAGGCATTCAATGTTTTGTGGAAAGCAGGGATATTGATATGATAATTATGATTGCCAAAAACCTTAATCTTTTTCAACGTATTTTATTCAGGCCAACTGTTGAAGAGATTAGTTATCATACCGACATTCCATTTTTAGTTTTACACGAGTAACAATTATAAATTGCAATCATGGATGAAACATCTGTATTTTTAGCCAAATTTTGGGGATGGTATTTAATTATTTTCTTTTTGATTTTAAGCTTCAACCCAAAAAGAATTGTACAAGTCATTAAAGATTTAGAAGACCAAAAATTTGTGATTGTCATCTCTTTTGCGGCTATTGTTATTGGATTGCTTAATATTTTATTCCATAATATTTGGGAAGACAATTGGCGGCTGCTCATCACTTTAATTGGCTGGCTGGCGCTTTTTATTGGATTGTCACTCTTTATTTTTCCAAAAAGAACCGTTTTATATTTGGATTATCTCAATATTAAATTTGTTCAGGTAATTTATATGCTGCTCTTCTTTATTGGCTTATTCTTATTGAATATGGGTTATGGAATTGTGATATTTTAATGAAAAAATGGATGAAAAAAATTTCAATAACTGATAACAATCATATGCCAAATTGATGCATATCATTTTAAACCTAATATTTTGGCATTAATTTTACCCCATTAAATAAAAAGTTCATTGATTTTTAGAAAAACAAAAAATTTCCCCACGCATGTAAATTTGCATTTTACATAGCAATATGGTCTATATTGAAGAGTTTAAGATGTCCATAACTAAAATTAATTTTAGTTTTGTCTTAGAAATAAGGTGACATAAGAAATTGAATAAAAGTTATAGTAAACAACTTAATTTCTTCAAGTTAGAAGCAGGAGGCCGACTCCTCCTGCTTCTATCAAAAAAAAGGTCTCCATTGTTGAAAAATAATGAAGATCAATATGAAGGTTTAAGTGATGGTTTGTTTGAAACTAATTTTAGTGTTGTTTTAGAAATGAGACGCTATGAAAAATTAGTTATCGTTATAAAACTAACTGCTTAATCGCTTCAGGAAGCAGGAACTTGAAACTTCCTGCTTCTCCTAAAAAATAGATCTTCATTGTTTTGCGAAATAATGCAGATCAATATGAAGAGTTTCAGGGTTTTGTTTAATGTTAACCAGTTTTAATGTTGTCTTAGAAATAAGGCAGTGTAAAAAACCAGTTGAACGTAAAAGTAAAATCTTCATCTCTTCAGGAAGCAGGAACTTGAAACTTCCTGCTTCTTTTAAAAAATAAGTCTTCATCGTTGAAAAACAGTGCAGACTGAAATGAAGCGTTTCGAGTTTTTATTTATTAGAACCAATTTTAGTATTGTTTTAGAAATAAAGTGACACAAAAAATTAGTTTAACGTTTTTAAAAACTTAACCTCTTCAGGAAACAGGAAGTTACGGCTTCCTGTTTCTATAAAAAATAGATCTTCATTGTTAAAACCAATGAAGATTGAAATGGAGAGTTTTAATTATTGTTTGATAAAATTAATTTTAGTATTGTTTTAGAAATAAAATGCTATGAAAAATTAGTGAGTATTTAGAACAAAATTATTCTCTTCAGGAAACAGGAGGTTGCGACCTCCTGTTTCTATTTTAACACTTTTTAATGAAAATAAAATAATTGTCGTATATTTCTAAATTGCTAAAAACAATTATAAATTCAAAATCACTAAAAAAATGGACTATTATTATTCAACCATATTAAACAATATTACTTTTGGGGAAGCCATAGAAAAAGTAACTGCAGAACTTCAAAAAGAAGGATTTGGCGTGCTTACAGAAATAGACATAAAAGCCACCTTAAAGAAAAAACTGGACGTTGATTTTTACAATTACAGAATTTTGGGAGCCTGTAACGCTCCTTTTGCTTACAAAGCTTTAAAAGCCGAAGATAAAATTGGAACCATGCTTCCTTGCAACGTAATTTTACAGGAAAAAGAACCGGGAATTATTGAAGTTTCAGCCATAAATCCGATTGTTTCCATGCAAGCCGTGGTCAATGAATCTTTGGCCCCAATTGCTTTGGAAATTGGCGACAAACTTAAAAGAGTTCTTGCCAATCTGTAAAATTTAAAGAGTTTCCAAAACAACTTTTTTCCAACTAAATTTAATGTTGGTGTCACTGTATTTGATATATATCATTGGCAATTGCAACCGTATTGAATAACTTTAACTGTTCGTAAAATTTCAATTTAAAAATTTTATTATGGAAATTAGAATTCAATTTGTTCAAGTGCCTAAAAGTGAAGCTGTGGAATCTTTCGCCATTAAAAGATTGCTTAAAATGGCCGAAAAATATGAATGGCTCATTAAGGCCGATGTTTTTTATAAATTAGAACATGACACAAAAGGAAAAGGAAAAATTTGTGAAATAAGATTAAGTCTTCCCGGTCCAAGAATTTTTGCTTTTTCTGATGAAGCAAGCTTTGAAGCTGCCACCGATGAAACCATCCGTGACATAGAAAAGCAACTTCAAAAACGTAAAAACGAAATGAAGCACTATTTATAAGCGTGTAATATGGCGGCTTTAACAAAAAATGCCAAGGAAATTTTAAATGATCGCTATCTTCTAAGAGATCGCAACGGAATTGTAATTGAAACACCCAAACAACTATTTAAACGCGTTTCAAAATTTTTGGCTTCCGCAGAAATAAATAACAAAAGCGAGTGGGAAAAGCGTTTTTTCAACCTTATGAACAAGCTCTATTTTCTTCCAAATTCTCCCACGCTTATGAATGCTGGCACGCCAAAAGGCCAGTTAAGCGCCTGCTTTGTTTTGCCGGTGAACGACAGTTTAAAAAGCATTTTCACCACCTTAAAAAATGCCGCATTAATTCACCAAAGCGGCGGCGGAACCGGATTTAATTTTTCCAGGTTAAGGCCGAAGAATGATAAAACTTCATCGAATCAGGGAACTTCTTCCGGGCCAATTGCCTTTATGAAAATTTATGACACGGCAACAGAAAATGTGAAACAAGGCGGAAAACGCAGGGGCGCAAATATGGGAATTTTAAATATAAACCATCCGGATATTGAAGATTTCATAACGATTAAAACCTTCCAAAACGAGCTTCAAAATTTTAATATTTCTGTCGGAATCACCAATGATTTTATGGAAGCCGTTAAAAATGACAAGGTTTGGAAACTCATCAACCCAAGAACACTGAAAATTGAAAAGAAAATAAATGCACGCATCTTATGGCAATTGATCATTGATGAAGCCTGGAAAACCGGTGATCCCGGACTTGTATTTTTAGACACCATAAATAATTATAATCCCACTCCGGCCATCGGAAAAATAGAGAGCACAAATCCTTGCGGGGAAGTTCCATTGCTCGATTATGAAAGCTGCAACCTCGGCTCCATAAATTTATCGCACATGGTAACGCAAAAAGAAAATTTTGCCGAAATAGACTGGGACAAGCTGGCTTCAACCATTACGACAGCGGTTCGATTTTTAGACAATGTCATCAGCCTAAATCATTATTTATTGCCGCAAATAAAATCAATTACCCTAAAAAACAGGAAAATTGGATTGGGCGTTATGGGTTGGGCAGAAATGCTCATAAAACTTAATGTTCCTTATGCGTCTTTGGAAGCGCTTGATTTAGCCAAAAAAGTGATGCGGTTTATAAAAGAAAAAAGCTACCAAACATCCAAAAAATTGGCCGTAGAAAAAGGAATGTTCCCCGAATGGAAAAACAGCAAACACTTCAACGGAAATCCGCTTAGAAATGCAACCTGCAACAGCATTGCGCCAACAGGAACTATTTCTGTAATCGCAGATGCTTCCTATTCCATAGAACCTTTATTTGCATTGGCCTTTAAACGCTCCGGAATTCTTGGCGGCAAAACTCAGGTTGAAGTGAACAAACTTTTTAAGGAAAAAATGAAATCGCTCGGACTTTGGAATACCAACTTAAAAAAATACATTTATGAAACCGGAAGCATCAAAAACTATGAGGCAATTCCGAGTTCCCTTAAAAAAGTGTTTGAAACGAGCCAGGAAATTCCTTGGAAATATCATTTATTGCATCAAAAGGCTTTTCAGGAATTCACAGACAATGCGGTTTCTAAAACAATAAATTTACCCGAAAATACTTCCAAGGAAGAAATTGCCGAAATTTATTGGACTGCCTGGGAATATAACCTCAAAGGCATCACCATTTACAGATATGGAAGCAGGGAAAAACAAGTGATTCAAAAATGCGATTTCAATAATATCTCCAAAGATTGTCAATAAAACAACTCATTTTGCTTTTTTCAAAACATTCTCTTCATTGGCCTTTTTTAGTAATTCTATGACTTCCTTATCATCCACCTGATTAAATTCTTCATAAAACTGTCCTACTGCCTGAAAATTAATCGGCGTTGACAAGCAAATTGCTTCGTCAACCTCTTCCATTTCCTTTATCTTTTTAAATGCAGACGGCGGCGCAACCGGCAAAGCCACAATAATTTTTGACGGTTTTTGCATTTCAATAAGTTGAATGCAGGAAATCATTGTATTTCCTGTGGCGATGCCATCATCAACCAAAATAACTATTTTATCTTTCAAATCCATTGGTTTTCTGTCTCCATAATACGATTCATGGCGTTGTTTCAACAACTTTCTTATTTGTTCGGTTTCGTCATGAATATAAACTTGTGAAACTTCCAAAGCCGCATCACTTAAAATACTGTTTTTTAAAGTTACGGCGCCAATTGCGTATTCTTTGTTAAACGGATGTCCGATTTTTTTGGAGAGGACAATTTCCAAAGGCAAGTCCAATTTTTTGGCAATTGCATATCCGGTAGCAACGCCGCCCCGCGGAATTGTGACAATAACGGCATCCTTATTGCCTTTGTATTGCAACAATTTTTCAGCAACCAAATTGCCTGCTTTTTCCCTGTTTGTAAACATCTCAATTTATTTTAGCTATTTTTTTAAATATGTATCAAACCAATCTGCCGTAAGTTTGGCCACAATTTCCAATTTTCCCGCTTCTGCAAATAAATGGGTGGCTCCTTCAACAATTTTTAATTCACATACCGCTTCTATGGCCGCTTTTGCTTTTTTATTCAATTCAATAACCACTTCGTCATCGCCGCCAACAATTAGCAGCGTGGGTGTTTTTATGTCTTTTAAAATTGGCATTGCCAAATCAGGACGGCCGCCTCTGGAAACAATTGCTTTTATGCTTTTTCCCATTATGGCGGCAGCGCTTAAGGCAGAGGCTGCGCCGGTGCTGGCGCCAAAATATCCTATGGGCAGTTTTTTTGTTTCCTCAAATTTCATCACCCATTTTGTGACTTTAACCAGCCGTTCCGTCAACAATTCAATATCAAAACGATTTTCGTAAACCATGTCTTCTTTGACCGACAATAAATCAAAAAGCAAACTTGAAAAACCCTCTTCAACCAACAAACTTGCCACATAATTATTTCTGATGCTCAGTCTGCTGCTGCCGCTTCCATGAGAAAATAAAATGATTCCCTTTGGATGGTCGGCAAGCCTTAAATTTCCTTTTAAACTAATTTCACCTATATCAATGTCAATTTCTTTATAGGTTTGAACAGTACTTTTCATAACTTTATTTTTTGGCGTTTTTTAAAACATCAAATTTTGATATACAATTGATTTTATGTCTCTGGGAAGTACCGTTCTAATATCCTCTAATTCGCCCAAAGAAATGTATTTACGCAAAATCATAAACGTTGAATTGATGTAATTTTCAGCAATTTCCTCAGATCCGAAATCGTGCAGTGCAGTGACTCCGTCCAATTCACGAATTAAATCAATAAAATCGGCCATGTTTTTAACTTTATGCTTTTTGCGTGTGGTCCATCGGTTCACATACACTGCTTTTAAAAACATGGGAAACTGGGAAATTAGCTGTAAAGATTCTTCCACGGTGATTACTTCACGCAACCCGTGTAAAGTAGAAGACAAAATTCTTCCCGCCTTGTCGGTGTCGTCGGGCATATTTAATTTTTTTGCATAATCCTTTAAAAATGCATTGCCTTCTCTTGCATATTGATTAAAATTTAGTGACATAACCGCTATTTTTTAAGTTATAATTGATGTATCTCCCATTTTTTAGTTTTGGTTTTTGTGGCAACCAAATTCGGCGCTATAAACTTCGATTCAATGGTTGGAATGCCTTTTTTTTGATTGGCCGACACGTTTTTTCTTGGATTGTATAAATATTTTACCAGCTCGCCCGAAGTGTCAATAACATATTCTTCCATATAATTTGACATAATAGGTTTCCTTAGCACTTGGTTAAAACCGATGGAATCTTTTGACGCCAAAACAACAATGGCATAACCATTTGAAAAATTGGTTGCGTTTAAAAACTGAGGCTTAATGACTTCAACGCCTTTTTCATTGATGAATCCAAAATAATAAGTGTTTGCAATTAATTTTTTGATTAAACACCTTCCTTCATAAAAAATAGGATATGAAGTTGTTTGGTTTGAAGCATTTACCTTGTTGGTTAACACCAAATCATTTCTGAAATCAATGGCTATTTTCCCGTCTTTTGTGATAAAAGCCCATTGATCTCCCTTTTTAATGGCTGCAAATTCACCTTGCAAAGGATAAACCTCATCAATACCACTTAAAATTTGCGCAAATGCAGCCGAATAAATGCCAAAACAAAGAATTAACAGGAACAGCTTTTTCATGATTGTATATTTTATAATAACATAAAGCTATAATTAGTTGCCGTTTTAAAAAATGATATTGCTCAATTTGAAAGGCATCCAATGATGCTAATTCATCTCTTTTAAAAATTAATTTTGATGAAATAAGGGGCAGAAATTTTATGAATTGATAAAAAATACGAAATTTCGCCTATTTTTTAACGGCCGCAATCCAAAAATTGATTTCCCATTTGATATATATCATTTTTTATAAAACTTAAAATGAATTACTTAGCTATGAATTAAAAAAGATAGTTATGCAAGCCAACCCAGTTTATAAATCATTTTCGAGAGATAAAACCATGGAAGAATTGCTTTACAATATTTCTTTGTGGACAGCCGAGTTTGATTTTATCCATGGCGAATTGGCCTTTATTAAAAGGCTCATTAAAGCCTATCCGTTCACTGCCACAATTCCAAATTTGTACGAACGCCTGCAATTATTTACACTGGAACTTGACAATTTTGAAAAGGAAAAAAACAAAATCACTGAAAAAATTAATGATTATCGCTTTAAAATAAGTGAAACTACCGAAATCAGTGTAATGGAAAGCGGCCATTTTTACCTTTTGGAATATGAAAAATTAGCGGAAGAAGTTTTCATGTATTTGATACACTACAAAAATTTAAAGCTTCAAATATTTGAATATATGAATGGTCTCATCAATTAATCTTTTCCATAAAATCTTAAAAATTTGCAAACTGACGGATATCAAATTATTCCTCAGTTTTAGCAATTAACTTTATGTCATAAAATAACTAATTTGATTTAAGATGAAAACTAAAATGAAAAAAGATTGGTTTGGCAGGGAAAAAAGCACAGACGAATTGCACAATGATTCTAATGTATGGATTTCTGAAATAAATTTGATTAAAGATGAAATACGTTTTTTGGAACATTTGCTCAGCGCAAATTATATTGATTTTTTGGCAGCTGGTTTGCATAAAAAAATCGAAGAAAACGTCAAACAAATATCGCTTCAAAAAAATTTGGGAACCGAACTTCAAGACCTCATAAGGGAACAGGAGAAAATTCTTTCTAAATTAATTGCAACCGAAAGCGTTACCGCCAATATAAACTATATAGAAAATCATAAAAAATTAGAAGTAGAAGTAAATACCTACCTAAATAAATATAAAGACCTTAAACAGCAAATTTTTAAAGTGGTTGAAAATGTAATGCGTAAAAAAGACCAAAAAAAATTACCGGAAACAGAGGAAATTCCAAAATTACTGGATAAATAATTTATTAAAATAACACGTGCATTTCACTTATATTTAAAAATGGGCAATGGCATTTAAAAAGCATTGCCCTTTTTTATGGCCAAAAAAAATTAGGTTAAATGATGCAATTTCCTTGCTGCCAATTAAATGAAAATTAATTAAAAAAAAGTGCAGAAATAGTTGCTTATTACTTTTAAAGTAATTTAATTTGCAGACACAAAAGCCGATGTAGCTCAGCTGGCTAGAGCAGCTGATTTGTAATCAGCAGGTCGTGGGTTCGAGTCCCTCTATCGGCTCCAAGAAGCCTCTTCAAAACGAAGAGGTTTTTTTTATTTCAATTCTTGAAATTATTCCTTAAATTTAAGCCTTATATTTTTTTCAACAGCGCCAAAGCTTTTGGCGCAACAAATGCCGACATAGCTCAGTTGGTAGAGCAGCTGAATCGTAATCAGCAGGTCGTGGGTTCAAGCCCCTCTGTCGGCTCAAAAATATTGAAAATGTTTCTGGCGAGAAGTTTATCCCGAGCCTGCCTGTCCGGCAGGCAGGCGCAGCCGAGGGAAGCCCCTCTGTCGGCTCATTGTTTGATAAAAAGTTAATGGGCGAGAAGTTTATCCCGAGCCTGCCTGTCCGGCAGGCAGGCGCAGCTGAGGGAAGCCCCTCTGTCGGCTCATTGTTTGATAAAAAGTTAATGGGCGAGAAGTTTATCCCGAGCCTGCCTGTCCGGCAGGCAGGCGCAGCCGAGGGAAGCCCCTTCTGTCGGCTCTAATATTGAAAATTTTCTGGCGAGGAGGGACAGGTCGCAACCTGTCCGTACTTAATAATAAATTATTCCTTTTTAATTTTTCATTATTAATTCAAAACCGCGTATTCTATGATAGAAACCAAATTAAAATGTTAAAAATAACAGTCAAACAAAATTTTTATTTAACCGCAAAGAAAAAAACGCAAAAATGCGTAATCTTGTTTTGGATAATATTTTATTACGATACATTTAAAATCGTAAATCAAAAATCGTAATTCAATTTGCGTTAAGGATTGAAGCGGAAAACCTTTTTTTCTTTGCCTTTTCGGCAATGAAAAAAGTTTGCAGCAAAAAGCCTGACCCGCAGGGGAACGCCCACCAAAAAGTAGGGCAGGCCCAAAATATTGAAAATTAAACAGGCCTCACTTGTAAATTTGAAACAGCATTTAAAATATTATTTAAATCTGGTTTTTGCTATTTTATATTGATTAAATTTGAACGAATTTAAAATTAATGATTTAGATGCTGATAATTGGAATTGCCGGAGGGACAGGAAGCGGAAAAACGACTGTTGTAAATCAAATTATACACGAATTGCCTACGGATGAAGTTTGCGTAATTTCGCAAGATTCCTACTACAATGTAACCACCAACTTGTCTTATGAAGAGCGCACAAAAATTAATTTTGACCATCCGAAAGCCATCGATTTTGACCTTTTGGTCGACCATTTAAAGCGATTAAAAAATGGCGAAATTATTGAACAGCCCGTATATTCATTTGTAACACACAATCGCACCGCCGACACCTTAATTACGCATCCCAGAAAAGTAATTATTGTTGAAGGAATCCTAATTTTTAACAACAAAGAATTGCGCGATTTATTTGATATAAAAATATTTGTGCACGCAGATACGGATGAGCGCCTGATACGACGCGTAAAACGCGATATTGAAGAGCGTGGCCGAAATATTACTGAAGTGTTGGATCGTTATCAGAACACCTTAAAACCAATGCATCAGCAATTTATTGAACCCACAAAAAATTACGCCGACATTATTATTCCAAATGACCGGTACAATACGGTAGCCATTGATATCGTTAGAACCGTAATAAGCCACAAACTTTAGTTCATGACTCTTAAGCAACTTAAAGACAAACCATCTGTAAGATTTATTACGAACCGATACGTAATGATTCTTGCAATATTTGTTGTTTGGATGCTTTTTTTTGATGAAAATTCCTGGGTGAACCATCGAGAATTTGACAAGGAAATTGACAAGCTTAAGAGTGAAAAAGATTATTATGAGTCGGAAATAAATCAGGACAGAGATTTTATCAATAAACACAATGATCGTGAAGAATTGGAAAAATTTGCAAGGGAACAATATAAAATGAAAAAAGAAAATGAGGAAATTTATATCATTGAATACGACACGATTCCTGAAGAATAGCTAAATATATTTTAACAAATTAATCCGGATTTTTGGCAGACTTCTAACAATTATTTCCGAAATTTGTTTAAAATTCTTTACTATGGGTAATTTTATTGCTGATGAATTTCAGCCTGTTTCGGCGGCTGCCTGGAAGCAAAAAATTCAGGCAGATTTAAAAGGAGCCGATTACAACGAAACCCTTCTCACCAAAACAAATGAAGGCATTGCCATAAAGCCTTTTTACCACGCAGACGATTTTGAAAAACTAAAAATTCCGCTCGCAGAAGAAGATTTTAAAATCTGCCAAAAAATAATTATCTCCGAAGAAAGCGATGCAAACTCAAAAGCAATTGAGGCCGCCAATAAAGGCGCCAATTCGTTAAAATTTATTGCAAAAAAACCATTCAATGCCGAATTGTTATTTAAAAACTTATTGGCGAAAAAAATTGAATTCCATTTTCATTTTGAGTTTTTATCCGAAGCATTTATAAATGAACTTGCCGAGTTGCTTAAAAATGAAACGGTTTTTTACAATATTGACATTGTTGGCAAGCTGGCAAGAACAGGAAACTGGCACAAATCCCTGAATGAAGATTTTAAAACTTTAGAAGCCCTCATTCATAAAAATCCGGCTTCATTTATTTTGGGCGTCAATGTGGATATTTATCAAAATGCCGGCGCAAATGCAGTGCAGCAAGTTGCTTATGCTTTGGCGGTTGCCAACGAATATTTAACCCGATTTGGCGCAGAAATCGCCCAAAAAATTCAATTTAACTTTGCTGTCGGCAACAATTATTTCTTTGAAATTTCGAAAATACGGGCTTTTAAATACGTTTATAATTTAATACTGAGTGAATATAACACCAGTGCCAACGCGGTTATTTTTGCCGAACCAAGTTTGCGCAACAAAACCATTTACGATTATAACGTAAATTTATTGCGCACCACCACCGAAAGTATGAGTGCTATTTTAGGCGGCGCAAACACCATTTCAAATTGCGCTTATGATGCACTTTTTCACGATTCCAACGATTTTGGCGACCGCATTGCCCGTAACCAATTGCTCATTTTAAAGGAAGAATGCCATTTTGAACAGGCACAACATTTTGCCACAGACGCTTATTATATTGAATCCATTACCAAACAACTCGCGGAAAAATCTTTGGACATTTTTAAGGACATTGAAAAAAAGGGTGGATTTTTAATCCAGCTGAAAGAAGGCATTATCCAACGGAAAATAAAAGAAAACGCTCAAAAAGAACAAGCGCAATTTGATTCCGGAGAATTGGTTTTACTTGGAACCAATAAATATCCGAATGAAAAAGACCACATGAAACACGATTTACAGGCGAATCCTTTTGTTGCCAGAAATCCACAAAAAACCCTGATTATTCCTATAATCCCTGTTAGATTGTCAGAAAAATTAGAACAAAAAAGACTGAAAGATGAAGCGTAAAGATTTTTCACAACTAAAAATAGTTAGTCTAACCAAGAAAGAAACCAATTTTGAACACGAAAATTATGTGGCGGGAATTGAACCTTATTTAAGAGGCCCATATTCCACCATGTTTGTTCGCCAACCTTGGACTATTCGTCAATATGCCGGATTTTCAACGGCCGAAGAAAGCAATGCATTTTACCGCAGAAACTTAGCTGCAGGCCAAAAAGGTTTGTCGGTTGCTTTTGATTTGGCAACTCACCGTGGCTACGATTCGGATCACGAACGTGTGCAGGGCGATGTTGGAAAAGCTGGGGTGGCGATTGATTCTGTTGAAGACATGAAAATGTTGTTTGACCAAATTCCGCTAGACCAAATGTCGGTTTCAATGACGATGAACGGTGCTGTTTTACCCATTTTGGCCTTTTATATTGTGGCTGCAAAAGAGCAAGGCGTTGCTGAAAAATTCTTGGAAGGAACCATTCAAAATGATATTTTAAAAGAGTTTATGGTGCGCAATACCTACATTTATCCGCCAACGCCATCGATGAAAATTATCGCTGATATCTTTGAATATGCCAGCAAAAATATGCCGAAATTTAATTCTATTTCCATTTCGGGGTACCATATGCAAGAAGCCGGCGCCACACCCGAAATTGAATTGGCCTACACCTTGGCCGACGGATTGGAATACATCAAAACCGGAATTGCAGCGGGCATGGACATTGATACTTTTGCGCCGCGATTGTCCTTTTTCTGGGCCATTGGCATGGATCACTTCGGTGAAATTGCAAAAATGAGGGCCGCACGTATGTTGTGGGCAAAATTGGTAAAAGAATTCAACCCTAAAAATCCGAAATCCTTGGTGTTGCGAACCCATTGCCAAACAAGCGGCTGGAGTTTGACAGAGCAAGATCCGTTTAACAATGTGGCACGAACCGCCATTGAAGCGATGGCAGCAGCGTTTGGCGGCACACAAAGCTTGCATACCAACGCGCTTGATGAAGCCATTGCCTTGCCCACCGATTTTTCGGCCAGAATTGCCAGAAATACCCAAATTTATATACAGGAAGAAACAAAAATAACCAAAACCGTCGATCCTTGGGCCGGTTCCGATTTTGTGGAGAAACGAACAGAAGAAATGGTAAACACCGCCTGGGAATTGTTGCAGGAAGTTGCCGAATTGGGCGGAATGACCAAAGCCATTGAACAAGGAATCCCGAAATTGCGCATTGAGGAAGCTGCCGCAAAAAAACAGGCCAGAATCGACAGCACGCGAGATATTATTGTCGGAGTCAATAAATATATTTTGGAAGAGGAAGATCCGATACAGATTTTACAAGTGGATAATGATGCAGTAAGAGCATCCCAAATCGCGCGTTTAAATGACTTAAAATCCCACAGAAATACCGCTGAAGTTATCGAGGCATTGCAAAATTTAACTGAGTGCGCCAAAACCCAGGAAGGCAATTTATTGGAATTGGCGATCATTGCAGCAGAAAAAAGAGCTACTTTAGGGGAGATTTCCGATGCTTTGGAGAAAGTTTACGGACGATATAAAGCAACCATTAAATCCATTTCCGGCGTGTACAGCAAAGAAATTAAAAACGATCCAGATTTTGAAAAAGCCAAGGAATTGGCCAACAAATTCGCTGAATTAGAAGGCAGGCGTCCAAGAATTATGATTGCAAAACTGGGGCAGGACGGGCACGACCGCGGCGCAAAAGTGGTTTCTACTGGCTATGCAGATTTGGGATTTGACGTGGACATTGGCCCTTTGTTTCAAACTCCGAAAGAAGCAGTAAAACAAGCCATAGAAAATGATGTGCATGTGTTGGGAATTTCCTCCTTGGCGGCAGGGCACAAAACCTTGGTTCCCCAAGTAATCGCCGAACTAAAAGCTTACGGCCGCGAAGATATTATGGTAATAGCCGGCGGTGTAATTCCGGCGCAGGACTATCAATTTTTGTTTGATGCCGGCGTGGTGGGTGTTTTTGGCCCGGGAACAAAAATATCAAAAGCAGCCATAGAAATATTAAATGTGCTGATTGATAGTGTGGCTGAGTAACGACTTCTGAAAAAAATTAAAAATCCATTGATTAAATGATTGTTAATCAGTGGCTTTTTTTATTAGTTTAGCGCTTTCTTAAAACGATTTATTGCCTCCATTATTAAAAATACGGCAAACACTTGGTATGCTAAGGAAAATAATGCTATAAAGAGATTACTCTTAGTCCAAGTTGCTAAAAATGTCCAAAGCCACAAAACGCAGGCAACAATTAGCCATACCATTCCAGAGCCATCATCACCTTTCCAATCCATTGCAAGTAATAAACATATAAATGATGCTATCCCACGAATAATGACCCCCAAACTAAATATATTATGATCATATTTTTCAAGAGCTATAGACCATAAATAATAACCAAATGCAAAAAATGCTATTATACCTAAAATAATTCCAATAATATATAATGCTGTCATTTTATTTTAATTTTATAGATTGTTTCAAAATATTAATTAATACCATAAAAAATATTTCAACTTATTTTTTAGAATCAGTTTTTAACATTTTTTCATAAATAGTTAAATTATATTTTTTTATTTTATATGGTATTGCAAAAAATTGGTTTATTGGCCAAATACTAAATAATATTAGGGGAATAACTAATGATGGGTCAACATCTTTTTCGCCACTAAATAGAGTACTTAAAATAATAAAAAAATAAATAATATTAAGCCAATATAAAAGCTGTAGTCCCCATTTACCCAAGTAAGAATAAGGTGCCTGAAAAACAAAAAACCATAAATAAGCTGTTTCCACTAAAAGAGATTTTGATTTTAAATGATTTATATTCATAATTATTTTATTATTAAGTTAATTATAATGCTATATTGAAATCACCTCTATTTAAAAAACTATCTATCTCGTCATCAATTTCACTCTTAGAGATTCCATAATCAGCATTTTTATTTATTAAAATAGAAGCTTCCAACAAATCATCCGCGGTCATAGCTTTATTTAAAATATTTTCTATTGATTTCGCTTCAAGATTATTCTGTTCTAAATCTAACTTAAAAGATTCAATAGACTTTTCAAACTGTTTTAAAAATGTTTGATCTAATCTATTATTTAATTCTTTTAAATAACTTGTTTCCGCATTTACACTTTGATTTTTCAAAATACTAACAAATACATCTGTAGCTAAATTCACTAATTTATTTGCCTGCTCAATATTTAATTCTGAATTTTCAAGTAGTTTTGAAGTTAAACGGACTCTTACATTTTCTTTTTGGTCGGTAATAAGTTTAGAAAGAACATTCTTCTTTTTATCTACTAAGATAGTAACCATCTGATTATTTAAATCAATTAAGCCATTTTCAATTAAATAACTTAAATCATCCAATCTTATTTTTGAAATTGGATTTTCTTCTTTCTTAGAATTCAAATAATTTAATATTTTATTTTTCTTAGATTCAATTATGTCCAAAATTACACTTGGGCTTTCTTGATGTAATCCATTTATTAACAAACTATTCAACTCAACCAACTCTTTATTAATATGTTTATCAGATACTTCTATTGATAAATGCCCCTTTATTTTTTCTGAAACTTTTTCAATTAGAGCTCCTGTTAATAAAGTTTCTGCAACAAATTGAATAAGGCCAACTTTAAGTTCCATTTGGAATTTTTTATTGCTCAAAAAAGAAATGTCATTTTTAGACAAACCATTATTTGAGGATAAATTTTGATTAAAAATCTCATTAATATTATATAGCTCATCACTTTCAATTTTGGAAGCTGTTTTAATTAAATCTTCATTAATACTTGCTTCCAAAACGTTTTTTGATGATTTTGCAAACCGTGTAATTTCATTAAACAAAACAATTAAATAGGGTCTAAAACTCTCACTTGGTATAATTTGCTCTTTAATCTTTATTGAATTGATTTCCTTTTGAGTATATGTTTCTTCCAATCTTTTTCCTAATTGAAGTATTATTTCATCAGATTTTCTTAAAATTTGTTCTTCAATCTTTTTTGAATTTAAATAAAAATTATAATTTGACCTCACAGGATTGGTAATGCTTTCCCAATTAGCTAAGTGTTTATTATAGTTTTTTTGCGCTTGATCAAAAGATACAAAATTATGTATAGAACTTGGACTCGAAGGTTTTAAATCCAATACATAATCATACTCGAACTGAAGTTCTGTTATTAAATCATTATATATAGATATTTCATCTTCACAAATTTTAATTCCCAGTTTTTTATCTTCTAATTCTAAAACTATTTTTCTGCTTTCTGAGTTCAAATTCTTACTTTCATTGGTCAATTCAATTATTGTTGTATTCTTAACAATTTCAAAATATGCACCTTTAACTTTATCATCAAAAATTTTATTTGTTTTATCAATAAATTTTTTTGTTTCTGGAATTAATGTATCCTTTAACCTAGAAAAAATTTTACCTAACCTTAACAAATCTTCAACAATTATTTGGCTGTCCTTTCGAAGATTATATTTTAATATTTCTATATCTTGTTTGAGCAAAACAACTTTCTCATCAGCTTTTTGCCTTATTTCAATAATGTTAGTTACAGCATCAAAAGCAAAACCTAATGCCGCCATAGCTAATTGTCCTTTTACTTCCCCTCTTGAAACATACCCCCTCTTTTTTTTAATTTTAGCATAATTTTCCAATGCATTATTAGCATGACTTGTCCCAGCATTCAAAATATTATCCATTGTGTTTTTATGATCTACTTTAAAAACAGTTAATTTTTCATTCATATAATCAAATGCCAAATCCAATTTTTTCCAAGTATTTTCGAAATCTAAAAACTCAATTATAGAAAAATCAAACAAATCAGGATGCGATTTCATTTTATCATTTCCTATAATATTAAATAATAATTGAATTATATCTTCCCTTAAATATTTAAGATCATTGCGGAGTAATTCGAAATCACTAAATAGCTCCAAATTTTTATGTTTTAACAATTCATACTCAGAAATAAGATTTTCATAAACTTGATATACATCCATTGCATGGTTAAACATTGCTTCTACTTTATGTTTTCCTGAAAGAGACATAATATTTTCAGGCACAAGAAGGTCAATATTGGCTAACAAAGTGTTGATTTTTCCAATAGCATCAACTTCACCTAATTTTTCAATATTTTTATTTAAAATTTCTGTTTTTTGATAAAACTCGTATAAATTTAAAGGGTCATCATTTGAAAAAGATACACTACTGTTTGAAGTAAAAATTCTATTAGGGTCAAAAACTAATTTATTTCCTGAATTTTCAATAAAACAATCTGAAATTGCAGTTTGAATACTTGGAGAATGCTCAGTTTGCAAATAAGCTTCTCTAATTAATGATTTTACAATTAAACCATCCATTAATTTTAGTTCTGGCACAAGATCATTTAATTCCGTTACTAAATTCCTTCTGGTAAGTTCCTTATTGTTTTGACTTAAATAAGCAGCTATTTTTTGTATACCACTTATAATATCAGGGACTAAGGCCTTGTTTTCTCCTAAAACAATTTCATTAAAATTCATTTTTTTAATTTTTAACTTAATTATAATTCAATATTTTTCATCAAGAATGACGTGAAAGTGTTGCACTTAAATTTGATTGGTTACATCATTTTGATATTAACAATTCTGACAAAAGGGTGTCGTTTTTTTTAATTCCACAGTTATTAAATCTATACGTTGCCATATAATCGCATTTTAAATAAGCCTGCTCTAAAGTTTTTAGCATCCCTAATTTTTTATTACATCTTCTCCACTTCCAAAAAAGTTTCACTTAACAAACCTTTTGGTTTTAAGTCTATTCTAAAAATTCTTAGAAAGGCCTTGTTTACTTCATTAACTCCCATACCCTTCGTACAATCCCTTCATCGGCTTTTTTCAAATTGGCTAAAGTCAATTTTAAATCAATTTCGTTTACAACGATGTTGGAAGGATTGCCCAGCCAATTTTCCATTTTGCGTTTGCCTTTCGATTTATTGATAAAAGAAAGGGTAACTCCAATATTTTCTGGACAGTTAACCACCAAAGCAATTTGGTCATCGGATAAAACGGATTTATACTTGCTGTGAATTTCTTCAGAAGACCTGATATGTTCATAATCATAAGCATCACCGCCAATTAATTCTTTACCTGTATAAATATCATAATAGTGCGCTTTTTCAAGGCCTTTTTCTTTGCCTCTTAACAAGGCAGCATTATGCATTACTTCTTTGGCTTTTGTAAATATCTTGTCAATTTCTATTCTTCTGTAGGGACGATTTTCATCTATCATTTTAAGTGCTTAATATTTAGTGTTGTGGGCAAAAAATTATGGTCAAAATATAACTTGACAACCATCATAATTTAAATTAATATTCACATCTTCTCCACTTCCAAAAAAGTGGCACTCAATAATCCTTGTGGTTTTAAGTCGATTCCAAAAATTCTGATAAAGGCATTGTTCACATCATCACCGTCATTATAATACAAAGGATTTGCAGCAAACGACGAAACCTGCACCGTCATTCCCTTATCAATCAATAAATTGCCATTGACAAATTTTCTTTTGGTGGTTATTTTATACAATGCCATTATAAGTGTGTTTTGAGATAAATTTCCAACTTCAATCAACTCCTGAATCTATTAAAAAATTAAAACCACTGACTAACAAATTGTTCGCTAGTGGCTTTGTGTTTTTTAGCAATTTACCAATGTTTAAAAACGATTAATTGCTTCAATAATTAAGAAATTAAAATTGTTGCCCTTTTTAATGATTTACCCAAAACCAAACTTGCAATAATGAAATTCCCCCAAAAAAATAACCCTAAATTAAATTGCATTTTTCGGGGACAATTTCATAACTGATAATTTAGCAACTTCCCTAATTTTTATTAAAGATAAATTGTAGGTTAAAGCCAAGGATTGTCGTTTAGTAAACGTGTGGAATTTAAAAGTAATCGTTAAACCTGCAATTCGATGATGATGGAAGTGCCTTTATTTTTTTCGGAAATTATTTGTATTGCTTTATCAACATTGTAACCCAGCAATGTTAAACGCTCTTTAACCAAGGTAATGCCTTTGGACTGGTGTAAACTGTTTGTGGAATTATGGGCCAATCCAATGCCATTATCTTCAATCTTGCATTGTAATGCATTTTCCGATAACAATTTAAAGTCAACTTTCAAGGTTGGATTTGTGATGCTTGGCGGAAATGCATGAACAAAAACATTTTCAATAAAAGACTGCAGCAACATGGACGGAATTTTAACATCATACACATCAATTGAAGGATCTACTTCAAAATGGACTAAAATTTTATTGTTAAATCTTGTGTTTTCAACCCGAATATAGGATTGCAAATATTCAATTTCTTCAATTAACAAAATGGTTGGCCTTGTGCAATGGTCTAAATTTTGCCTTATTAATTTGGCGAAATCGCCCAGAAAAAGCGTGGCATTATCTATGTCATTGTCCATAATAAAGTTTTGAATGGAATTCATCGCATTAAAAATAAAATGGGGATTCATTTGTGCCAACAAAGCTTCCATTTTGGTTTCTTCAAAACGTTTTTGAATCAATCCTTTCTGTTCTTCAAAATTTTTGGTCTGCCTTATTTGAAATTTATAAATACTGTAAACCACCATAAATATTGTGCTCATTATTATCAATACAAACCACCAAGTTTTCCAAAAAGGTGGAAGAATTGTCAATTTCAGCAACGACTGCGAATAACTTAAACCAGTGCTTTGGTCTAAAATTTTTACTTCTACATCATAATTTTTTGGCGGCAAAAATGGCAAGAAAATTTCGGGATTTGGTGATGGATTGCTCCAATCATCTTTAAAATTTAATCGGTATTGATAAGATAATTTATGTGGATAGGGATGGGCGTTGGTGCTAAATTTCAGCATTATTGTATTTTTATTGTGCGCCAATTTTATTTCCGCTTTATTGGCAAATTGCCCCAAATAAAATTTATTGTTGTTTATAAAAATCTCTTTTAGTTTTACTAGACTTACCAATGCTTTAGGGTTTGTAAGCACCTCAAGATTTAAGGTGTAATAGCCATTTTCACTGCCAACAACCAAATTGTTTTCAAAAACATCGGCACTCAATAATGGCTGTTTTAGTCCTTGCTCTTCATCTAAAAATATAAAACGGTTGTTTTTAAAAAGAGTCAATCCTTTTTCTGTCCCAATCAATAAAGTTCCTTTATATTCCTTTAAAAATGAAATTGAATTGCCTTGAATTTGAGCCCTTGGTATTTTTTTGAAAAGTTTAAACAATGCTTTGTCATTGATGATAAAAACATCGCCAAACTCATTGGATATCGCTATATTTTCGCCTAAAGGGCTAATGTGCTTTAATTTTTTTTCTTTCCAAATTCCGTGATGCACATAGGATTTAAACCCATTATTTTCCCACACAAAAAGACCGGAAAAAACCGACAATAAATACGTTTTATTTGCTTGTTGCAAACTATTTACCACCATCGTGGGTGTATTGGCGTCTTCTTCCTTAAAATAGGTATAGTTGAAATTTTCCAAATCATGATACACCCTAAGGCCGTGATATGGATTTGTTTCCAAAAGATTCCCGGCTTCGGTAAAATTTATTTCTTCTGTGTGCAATGGCAAATAACGAAGCAATGTGCCCGATTCTTTTATGGCAAATAAACCAATATTGGTGTTTACCCAAAAAATATGCTGTGACGTTTTTATATCGTAAAACTTGATGTCATTGGCTTTTAGGGCATAATCCAATTCATAAAAATAATCCTGGTATTTTGGCAATGGCCTTTTGGAATTTAAAACATAGTCCGTTTGCCATTTTTTTAATTGTTGTGTTGTAATGTGCTGTTGTTTTTCTGAATTTGTTAAAATGACACCATCATTCAGCAACATAGCTGTTGTGTTTTGTGTTTTGGCAAACCCCATGATATTTGCTCCTTGAATCCTGTTAAATTTCACCTGTGATTTTAAACTTACCTCAAACAAGCCCGCATCTTTGGTTCCAACATATAGTTTTTCAAATGCTGTATCATAAGCCAAGGAAATTACATTTTTAGCGGTAATATAAAAATCGGCAGCTCTGGAAATTAAATGGCTGTTGATCACTTCATAAATGCCGCCGTTATTGTCATAAATACCCCAGGCTGCCGCAAAAATTTTGTGGTCATTGCTTTTAACATAATCCCAAATGATTGATTTTCCATATTTTTTTAAAGGAATAGAATCTTTTTCCGCCAGATAAGCAAGCACTAAATTTTTGGTAAAAAAACCTTTGTTGCTGCTGTAAATGCTGTCATTATCCACCAAAATGGAATAAATATATTTATGGTTATTTATTTTAACTATGGCATTTTTGTCATTTTTATTAAGAATTTTGAAGATTCCCGAATTATAAGTGGCAACGTAAATTTGATTCTTGTATTCAAAAAAATCCTGAACCCTAAACAGCTCTTTATTAGATTGTTTATTTAAAGAAAGCACTTTAAAAGTATTCACGTCAATTATAGAAACACCATTGCTGGTTCCCACAAACATATAGTTTCCGAAAGAAAACAGGTTGGTTATTTCGTTATGAACCAATCCCTCTTTTTCTGAAATTATGGTAAATTTATTTCCGTCATAAATACTGAGGCCACCACCATAACTGCCAAACCACATTTTTTTATTTTCATCTTCAGCAATGGCCCAACAACTGTTTAAAGCGAGACCGTCTTCTTCAAAAAAGCCTGTAAAAACGTCATTTTCCTTCTTCACCAAGCCGTTTTCGGTTCCAATCCACAAAGTGTTATTGCTGTCCACAAATAAAGACCTTACCGCATTATTTGGCAGTTCATTGGATGCGTTATAATTTTTAACGGGATAGTTTTGGGAAAATGCAATAGTGCCCAACAAAAAAAGAAAAATGAAAAGTTTAGTACTTTTGTAGAATTGCATTTATAAATTCTTCTTCTTTTCGAAAAGAAACAGGGAGTTTCTCTCCATTTGTTAGTTCAACTTCCTTATTTCCCTTATGGTACCTCACCACATAATTTAAATTTATGACAAAGGTTTTATGAATTCTTTTAAATGAAATTGGCGGCAGTATTTCTTCAACATATTTTAAAGTTTTTGTCACCATTTTAGTGACACCGTCAATTTTTTTAATGCAGCAATAATTGCTCTCGGCTTTACAATATAAAATTTGATTGGAATGGATGAGCTCAAATCCTTCAACAGTCGGAAAAGCAATTTTACTGACATTTTGATCATTTACATTCAAATTTTCCAATAAAAGCGTCAACTTTTTTTGCGCAAAACTGCCTTCATTTCTGGTTTCAAACCGTTTAATGGCATCCGCCAAATCCAAATGGTTTATGGGCTTCAGCAAATAATCCAATGCGCTGCGCTTGATCGCTTTAATGGCAAACTGATTGTAAGCTGTGATGAAAATGACTTCAAATTTAACAATATCGAAAGATTTAAACAATTCAAAACCGTTTTTTTCAGGCATTTGAATGTCCAAAAAAACCAACTCAGGGTTGTGATTTTTGATTGCCAATACACCCGAATCCACCGAATTGCATTTTTCAACAATATTAAATTTATTGAGAAAATACCTGTCAAGGGTTTTCTCCAGCAAACTTTGGGCATTTATTTCATCGTCAATAATTACAGCTTTTATCATATTATAAAAGTACAACTAAATGGTGAGTTGTGAACCTCATTGAGTAAATGTATAGAATTTAAAAGTAATCGTAAACCAAAGAAAAGAAATCATTTATAGGCAATGTCCAATTATCACCCAATAAAAATGGTTAAAAACTGAAAAATAAAAATAGAAATCATTAATTAGAATTGTCCGTTTATCATCCAATAAAAATGGTTAAAACCATTCCCAAACGTGATTTTTATTCATCATAATCATAATTTATAGCCCACGGTTTAAACCGCGGGCTATAAATTATATGTTGAAATGCCAAACCGTTTTAACGGTTTAAATGGTTTTTAAAGCTGGGTTATTTTGAAATGGAAAATAGCAGAGCATCGGGGGAATTCCATTGATTTAAATATCCGGATTTTGAACAAAAAAAGGCTTAAAAAATTTAAACAGAACAATTTGAGCAAAAAGCTTAGCGATTAAAAGAAAAAAAATAAATATATTTACACGACAAAAAATTTTGAGACTGATTTCCACGCCACAGAATTTAGCGTCGAAACAAAAAATTAGCTTGAATAATTAAATTTAAAAAAATGAATGGAAAAGAATTTATTAAAAATGAACATATAGTTTATAAGATTGTCTATTTAATTGGAATAATCTTTTTATTTATTAATTTAAATGATTTGACAACAGGAAAAGAAGAAATAAACATTATTTTTCCAATTCTTGCATTTGGGACATTGACTTTTTTCTTTATAAGATTGGCTATTTTTAGCAATAAAAATGACGATTAATTAAGTCAGTTAAATCATATAAAATACAAAAATGAAAAAAATAACCGGCTTTATCATACTTTTAACAATCACTTTTTCAGTGATGGCACAAAACGAAAACGAATTAAAAATTGGGGACAAAATTCCTGAATTTTCAGGAACAGACGATACCGGCGCCAATTGGAATTCGGGGAAAGTAAAATCCGATTTTATGGTGGTTTATTTTTATCCTGCGGCTATGACAGGCGGCTGCACCGCTCAAGCTTGCGCATACCGCGATGACAAAGCCACTTTCGATAAAATGGGCGCAACAATTATAGGCATTAGCGGTGACGAAGTAAAAAATTTAAAATATTTTAAAGAATCATCCCAACTGAATTTTCCCTTAATCTCCGACAGCAATGGCGACATCTCCAAAATATTTGGCGTTCCAACAAAAGACGGCGGCTCCATAACCCGTGAAATTGCTGGTGAGAATTTCTTGTTTGCAAGAGGAATCACCGCATCACGCTGGACTTTCGTTCTGGACAAAAACAGAAAAATTATTTATAAAAATACAGAAGTAAATGCTGCCGAAGACAGTAAAAAAGTCATGGAAGTGATTAAAAATTATAAAAAGCATTAAGGCTACAAACCTTAGAAGCCCACGGTTTAAACCGTGGGCTTCTAAAATTATTTATTGTTCATTCCGCAATTATGTGATTCCGCTCTAAATCCAATATTCTCCGCAACCAAATCATCAAAAAAACTGCCAGCAAGCCCAAGCCGCCCATCAAAAACCAGTTGGTTAAAAATCCGAATCGGGCTATAACTTCCATGCCTGTTTTGGCGCTAAAAATATGGGCACAGGAAAATGCCATGGAATACAAAGCCAAATAACGGCCTTCACTTCCTGTTGGCGCCCTATTCATCGCAAAATTATTGGTAAAAGGAAACGCCAACATTTCGCCAACCGTAATTAACAACATTCCCACAATTAAAATACCGCCCCAAGAAGTAGTGTTTAAAACCAAATAACTCAATGACAATAACACCAAACTCCAGGTAATTATTTTCATTCGGTCCAATAATTTTTTTTCTATATAATGAATCAAAGGCATTTCGAACAAGAAGATCAAAAATCCGTTTACCGACATCAGCAAACCAATCTGAACTTCCGTCATCCCGTGAACTTCCCTATAAAACAAAGGCATGGTGGTGAATAATTGGTAAAACACAAAGCCCATTAAAAATATAATCAATAAAAATAACCAGTACGGTTTGTCTTTGTAAACTGAGGTTATTATATTTTCCTTTTCAACAATTACAATTGATTTATCAACCTTAATCTTTTTATCTTTCAACACCACTTTCATCACCACAATTGCCGCGATGCAGGTAATCCCATCCACCCAAAAAAGGCCGGAATAACTTATGGCGGCAATAATCAATCCGCCAAGAAATGGTCCGAATGAAAAACCCAAATTAATGGCCAAACGAATCAATGTCAGCGATCTTGTCTGATTTTTAGGCTTGCTGTACGCTTTAAGTGAAACAAACATGGCCGGCCTAAAAGCATCGGCAAAAGTCATTGTCAAAAATATGCCAATGGCAAAACCCAAAAATGTATGCACAAATTGCAAGGCAATAAATGAAATTCCGGTGATTAACAAACTGAAAAACATAACCTTGTAAAAGCCAATTTTATCGGAAAGTTTTCCCCCAAGCCAAGAACCCAACAAAGAACCCAAGCCAAAACAAGTCATAATCCAGCCAACTTCCGACAAAGTTAAGTGCATTTCGGCGGTTAAATACAAGGACAAAAACGGAATTACCATCGTCCCGGCCCTATTTATAAAGGTAATCAACGCCAGCCACCAAACTTCTTTCGACAGTCCGCTAAACGAATCCCGGTAACTGCTGAATGTTCTTTTTAACATTTTTTATCTTAATAATTTTTATAAAAGCACCAAAAAATAGCTTTAATATTTTGGCGTTCCCCTTTGGGTCGGGCTTTACGTTGCAATCTTTTTTTCGGTAAAAACCTCAAAAAAGTATTTCCGCTTCAATCCTTAACGCAGCTTGTATTCATCATTCAAAATTCATCATTCAAAATTCTTCCTGGCGTTCTTTTCGAATAAAAAATCCCATCATTTTACTCCCATTTAAAAACTAAAAAACCCGACTCTAAGTCGGATTCAACCCTTTAAAAATATAATTTTCAAAAGGCGCATGCTATTTTTTCAAAATTACAAAAATTTGTGTCATAGCTAATTTTTAATTTCCATTAAATATTTTAAGCCAAAAAATGTAGATACTTTAGTTCAAAAAAAATAGTTTTTATTCTTTTGTTTAACTTTAGGCACTTTAAGTACTTTTTTGATAATATTCTGTATTTTTGGGCATAAATTTTAAACAGATGAAACGAGCATTACAAATTTTGACACACAAAGGAATGATTAATGGCGAACAGCAGCTGTTACCACTAAAAAATAAAATTTAAACAGATGAAACGAGCCATAACAAATTTTGATACACACAGAAATGATTAATGGCGAACTGCATCTGTACCAATAAAAAATAAAATATAAACAGATGAAATACTTCATAAGTACACTTGTCGCCTTTGTTTTATTAAGCTGCGCGAAAAAAGATGCAACCCATGAAAATGAAATCAAGTTATTCCAATATGAATTAAACAGGGAATTTGCCGATGCGGCAAGATCACCTTTAACTAAAGAAGACCTGAAAACATTTAAAGCATTGGAATTTTTTGACATTGACGAAAATTACAATATAGAAGCTGATTTTGAATTAACGCCGGGCACACCCATATTTGAAATGCAAACAACAACCAACCGTTTGCCATTGTACAGAAAATACGGCATCGCCCATTTTACCTTGAATGGAAAAAAAATGGCCTTGAGCATTTACCAAAGCCAGGAATTGATGATCACGGTTGAATATGCCGAGCATTTATTCTTGCCTTTTAATGACACCACAAACGGAACGCTCACTTATGGAGGCGGGCGTTTTATAGATTTAGAAATTCCAAAAGAAGGCAGCAAAACAATTCGCATCGATTTCAACAAGGCATACAACCCTTATTGCGCCTACAACCATACCTTTTCATGTCCTATTCCTCCAGCAGAAAATAATTTGCCAATTGCCATTCCTGTTGGCGTAAAAGCCTATAAATAAAGCATAAAAAAGCCTGCCCAGTTTTTGTACACCCTGGACAGGCCAAACCTAATATAATAATTAACCAATAACTATTCTTATAAAGAAATCACAAACACCAAGTAAGCATCATCTGTATCCGGATTAAAAATGGCTGATGCGGATACGCCTAAACTAAATGCGTCTGTGATTTTAATGGCTTTCGATGCCGAAAGCCCGAAGTTGGAAACTTTATATTCCCCGTCTGTGGTATATATTTCATTTCCTGCCCCAACAAAAGCCTTCAATTCTGTTTCTCCAATTTTGAAAGGGTAACCCAATTCGGTGTAAATTGAATTGTTGTCATCATTGTAAACATTGACGCCCAACAAAACAGTTAAAGGAAATTTCTCAACACCGTCAAAACTTAAAGTTGCTTCCCCAACGTGATTTTGCATTTTAAAATAACCGTCTGAAGCGCCGTCCACCGGAAATGCATAATCAATGAATCCCAATGAAACGGGACCAAAAGCATAACTTGCATACAAATCCAATTCTTGTCCAACCACTTGCCCGCCAGTTTCATAAGAAGCCCAGGCGCCAAGCGTAAAATTGCCCGTTGATAATTCAGCATAAGGCTGCACAGCAGGAGAATCGGAAAATTCGAGACCTCTCCAAACATATCGGCTGGCAAAATCTACACCCACATCAAATTTGGTTTTTGGTTCTTCTTGTGCATTTATGGTACTTATTGAGGCTATTGTTATCAGTAATAATAATGTTTTTTTAATTGTATTCATCATTTTAAATTTTGATGGGTTAATTTATTTTGAAATTAATAAATTGTGTTGTCCACAATCATTTTAGTTAAAAACATTTGTTTTATGCTCATGAATATCCAAGCCATCTTCTTCCTCTTCTTTAGAAACTCTTAAACCGATGGTCTTTTTCAAAATAAACAGTACAACAAATGAAGCACCTATTGCCCAGGCTGCTACCGAAAATACACCAATCGCCTGCACACCTAATTTATGAAATCCACCTCCATATAATAGACCGCCATCTGTAGCAAATACCCCAACCAATAGTGTGCCTAATGCACCTGTTACGCCATGAACTGATATAGCTCCAACTGGGTCATCTATTTTAAGTTTTTTATCAATAAATTCAATTGAAAATACGACAACAACACCAGCGATAAGGCCAATCATAAATGCACCGAAAGGACTTACCGCAGCACAACCTGCGGTGACAGCAACCAAACCTGCCAGAACCCCATTAAGAGTCATGGAAATATCAGGTCTTCCGTAAATAATCCAAGTAATAAACATTGCGCTCAAAGCTCCTGCAGCTCCTGCAAGATTTGTAGTAATTATTATTCCGGCAACAGCATTTGCATTATCACCTGAAATTGCCAATTGTGAGCCTCCATTAAACCCGAACCAGCCAAACCAAAGTATAAATATTCCCAAAGATCCAATGAGCAAATTATGACCAGGAATGGCGTTAGATTTACCATCGGTGTATTTTCCAAGTCGGGGACCTACCATAAATGCGGCCACCAATGAGGCCCATCCACCAACTGAATGCACCACTGTTGAACCAGCAAAGTCTGTAAAACCAAGTTTAGCCAGCCAGCCACCACTTTGCCATACCCAGTGACCTGAAATAGGGTAAATAATTAAGGTCATTAAAAGAGAAAATATTAAATATGTTGAAAATTTGGTTCTTTCTGCAATAGCTCCCGATACTATTGTTGCTGCTGTTGCGGCAAATACTGTTTGAAAAAACAAACTATGCATTTCTGCGGAGTTGTCAAAGAACCAAGAAGGCTTACCAATCAATGATCCAAAAACACCCTCTGAGTCGCCATACATAAATGTATAACCAATAGCCCAAAAAGCGATGCTCCCAATACAGAAGTCCATTAAATTTTTCATTATAATATTCCCTGTGTTTTTAGATCTGGTAAATCCCGTTTCAACAAGCGTAAAACCAGCTTGCATAAAAAACACTAAAATCCCAGCAATCACAATCCACATTAAGTCTAATACTGCATTCGTATCCATAATATATTTTTTATCGTTAGTAAATTGATTTTATTTTAGAGCATCAGACCCTTTTTCCTTTGTTCTTATTCTATATACTTCTTCCACATCTGAAACAAATATTTTCCCATCACCAACAGTTCCCGTATAAGCTGTTTTTAAAATAGCATCAACTGTTCTATCTAAAAACGGATCGGAAACCACAATGGATAAAAACCTGCGCTGTATATCGGAAGTGTTGTAAATAACGCCACGGTACACATGTCCTTCTTTTTCATTTCCAACTCCAGTGACATCCCAGTAACTAAAAAAGTTGACTTCAATTCGATGCAGGGCTTCTTTTACTTCATCAAATTTTGATTTTCTGATAATTGCTTCAATTTTCTTCATAATAAATTGATTTTTTTGATTGATTTCGGGTCAAAAATATATATATAATTCTTTACCCCAAAATTTTAATGGGGTGTAACTGTCATTTTTATGAATATTTTTAATTTAACCCTATTTTTTTATGGGGTATTCAAAATATATTGATAATTATTAGGATTCTTTCCCCAGTTTTTTGGGGTCGATGTTTCTAATTATAAAATAATTGGTTTTACACCCCTAAATTTTAGGGGTGTATGCGCTAAAAATAATTTTTATGATAAAAAGTATAGGTATTCTTTGCTTATGAAGTTGAAGAAAAGAGCTTTTAAAGAATTTTTGATAAATATAAACCTAAAAAAACGGCTAAAAAACCTAAAATTAAGGTTCCTAAAGTGTAGGATAAAAAACTTACATAATCGCCATTCTTCAGAAACAGCTGATTTTCATAAGCAAATGTTGAAAAAGTTGTGAATCCGCCACAAAAACCGGTGGCCAATAATAAGGACTGTGTTTCTGTTAAATTTGAAGATTTGGCCAGATAACCGATTAGAAAGCCCATTAACAAGCTTCCAAGCACATTTGCCAAAAAGGTGCCGAGTGGGAAGTAATTTTCAATATTGTTTAACCATTTCCCCAAAAAATACCTGGCCACACTTCCAAAACCGCCTCCTATAAATACCATTAAAGCCTGCTTCATATTAATAAGTTGACATGTTAAAAGTTGTCGGTTTTAAGTTTCTTAATAATTAATTGACAAATACTTCATCAGCATCTATCCAATTCCATTTGCCGGTTACGGTGCCTTTTTGCAGGGTTACAATTCCCGGATTTGCCCTAATGATTGTTTTTAAAGTGGTTTCGTCACAAAACAACATTTCAAAATTCAAGTTATACTCGTCTTTTATGCCTAAAAAATCTTCTTCCAAAGAAGCCGTTAACAAATATACTTTATAACCATTTTTCAATGCTTGATCCGTCACTGTCTTTATTTTCGGAAACCCCTTTTTGTCACTTTTATCCAGATTATACGCCACAATAAGCATCACTTTGTCTTTTTGTAACACGGCATCGGTTAAATTTTTTCCATCATTGCTCTCTAAATAAAAATCGTGAATCGGCGGCAATTCGGTACCTGCGGCTTTCATTCCGTCTGGAATATTTTTACCGATGGCATAAGGCCTAAAATCGATGAGTGGCAAGTGAACCAATACGTGATAGGTGATATAAAGAAAGGCGAAGAACGATAAAAAGGTTGCCCATTTTGCAAAAGTAAGGCTTAACAACGGGCGAATATGTTTTGTAGTAAAAAGCAATACCAAAATAAACGCCAACAGCACCACGTTTTTATAAAAAGTATCCCAGGGCGACAGTGTTAGCGCATCGCCAAAACAACCGCAATCGAGCACTTTGTCAAAATAGGCGGAATACCAGGTTAAAAACAAAAATATGAGGATCATAAAAAACAAACTCCACACTGTGAACTTTGGCAAATAACCTAACAACAACATTACGCCCAACAGCAATTCGGCCATAATCAGGAAAATTGAAAATGGCAATACGTAAGGAATCAAAAATTCAAGATTTAACACATCAGAACTGAAATATTCCTGAAATTTATAGGAAGAACCCAAAGGATCCACCAATTTCACAAAGCCTGAAAAAATAAAGGTAAAGGAAACAATGAGTCTAAAAATTAAGGTTAAAATTTTCATATCAGTCAGATTCTTTAAGGTGAATTAAAGCAAAAACAGCATAATTTATCATATCTTGGTAATTGGCGTCAATGCCTTCAGAAACAATGGTTTTTCCTTTGTTGTCTTCAATTTGCTTAACGCGCAACAGTTTTTGAAGGATTAAATCGGTCAGTGAACTTACGCGCATATCTCGCCAGGCCTCTCCATAATCGTGATTTTTGTCTTCCATCAAACTTTTGGTGATTGCCACATGACGGTCGTATAAATTGATGGCTTCTTCAGCAGACAAATCTGGTTGTTCTGCTACGCCTTTTTCCAGCTGGATTAAAGCCATTACAGAATAATTAACAATTCCCATAAATTCAGAAACTTCGCCTTCATCCACTTTTCTTGTTGAATTTTGCTGCAATTGACGAATGCGCTGTGCTTTAATAAAAATTTGGTCGGTTAAAGACGGTAATCGTAATATGCGCCAGGCACTTCCATAATCTTTCAATTTATTTATATACAATGAACGGCATTTTTCAATTACCTCATCATATTGTTTTGAAGTTTGTTGCATATACTTTTAATTATTTCCGTAAATTTCGACAAATTTAATGAATTAAAAAATCAAAATTAAATAATGAAACGAGCAATGCAAATTTTGATACGCAAAGGAATTACTAATAGCGAACAGCATCTGTTCCAGCAAAAAAATAAATTATAAACAGATGAAAAAAGTTGCTGTTTTTTGTGGTTCAAGTATCGGATTTAATGAGATTTACAGAAATGAAGCCATTAAACTTGGAAATCATTTTATTGAAAATAATATTGGCCTTGTTTACGGAGGCGGGAAAATTGGCATGATGGGAATTTTAGCCGATACCATCCTTGAAAAAAACGGAGAAGTGATAGGCGTTATCCCTGGATTGTTGCGCCACGAGGAAGTTGCCCATACAAAAATTACCCAAATGATTGTCACCAAAACCATGAGCAAACGCAAAATGAAAATCAACAAATTGGTTGATGGTTATATCGCGTTGCCGGGCGGCTTTGGCACCTTGGATGAAATTTTTGAAGCGTTGACTTTAGGACAGCTTGGCATTGAAACCAAACCTGTCGGGATTTTAAACACCAATGGATTTTTTAATCATTTAATTAAACAGCTCGATGTGATGGTAACGGAAGGCTACCTGAAACAATCGAACAAAGAAATGCTGATTGTCAGTGAATCCGTTCCCGATTTAATAGCTCAAATGTTTAGTTACAAAGCGCCAGAAATGACCAAAGTAATTAACAAAATAGTGAAATAATGGGAAGCATTAATTGCAACGGAACATTAATCGACTTGTCGGCTCCAAAAGTAATGGGGATTTTAAATTGCACGCCCGATTCCTTTTTTGACGGCGGAAAATACAAAGATTCAACCGCAATTGTAAATCAGGTTGAAAAAATGCTGGATGAAGGCGCAACATTTATCGATGTTGGCGCGTATTCCTCACGTCCGGGCGCAAAACATATTTCAGAAGAAGAAGAATTGAACAGAATTTTACCCGTGATTAAGCTTTTAAAAAGCGAATTTCCAGCCATTTTAATTTCCACAGACACCTTCAGAAGTGAAGTTGCCAATCAATGCATACATCACGGCGCCTGCATTATTAATGACATTTCGGCCGGCGATATGGATGCCAATATGTTTCCTGTAATTGCCAAACTTCAGGTTCCTTATATTATGATGCATATGCAGGGCACGCCTCAAAATATGCAAAAAAAACCTATCTATAATGATGTTGTGAGCGATGTGCTTTACTATTTTTCTAAAAAAATAGGCGAATTGCATAAACTTGGCCTAAATGATATTATCACCGATGTGGGATTTGGTTTTGGAAAAACCGTCAGCCATAATTATCAGCTGTTAAAACATTTAGATTTGTTCAAAAAACTTGAAGCGCCAATGCTTGTGGGCATGTCAAGAAAAGGAATGCTTTACAAACCTTTGGGAATCACAGCGGAATCTGCCCTGAATGCCACAACTGCCGCAAATACCGTCGCACTGCTTAACGGAGCATCGATTTTACGGGTTCATGATGTAAAAGAAGCTGTGGAAGCCGTAAAAATTGTTGAATTGCTAAACAGTAAACCATGAGAAAATTAGCGCTGTTGCTCCTTCCTTTTTTAATGTTAAGCTGCGCAAAAAAAGAAGTGAAAATTCCGACTTTGGCCGAAAAAGGAATTCAGGAAATACAAAACCATTCACAGGTTTGGCTCTTTTTTGAAGCTAAAAACAACGATACCATTGCCGTTGTTAACAACAAAAACACCATTAGCACCACACATTGGATCTATAATATCGACAAGCGCTTGCCTTTAAAAACAATTATCCCATCCATTATAACCTTGCAGGACAAACATGCAAATTCCATGCATTCAGAAAAAGGGATGCATGATTATTTTAGTTATTCGGACACCATTTCAAAAAAGCTTTCATTTTTAGCATTTGACGGGGTCACTTTTATAAATGATGGTTTAGTTTCAAAACAATTTATTGAAACCCATAAGAATGATTATCTCAATTACAACAATATAAACCTGATCTTCATCAAAAACAAAATTTGGATTAATGCCGTTGAAACCGACAAATCTAATTTTAAATCTGCACTCTCGGCGATCTTGGCAATTTCTTCAGAAGAAAAAAAACCGATGTTGCATTTAAATTTTAATCAAAACCTTCTTTATCAGGATTATTTATTTTACAGAACCATCATTCATGCAATTGGCACCAAAAACATTTTAATAAATCACAACGAATTTATTTTTAACGAAAATAAACTTTAGGCTTGTTGGCCCAATTAACTGTTAATTATGCCATCTTTTTTCCTATTTTTACAAAAACAAATTGAATGCTCGATTTCTTAAACTTTGATTTTCTTGATATTTTAGATATCGTTTTAGTGGCTACACTGCTTTACTATGTGTATAAATTGCTAAAAGGAAGCGTTGCCATAAATATTTTTATTGGAATTGGGCTTATTGTTATTATTTGGAAAATAACGCAGGCGCTTCAAATGGAAATGCTTAGCGGATTGTTAGGAACGCTCATTAGTTTGGGAGCTATCGCCATACTTATTGTTTTTCAGCCCGAAGTTCGAAAATTTTTATTGATGCTGGGTTCCACAAATTTCACGAACCGACGAAGTTTTTTAAAACAAATCAGTTTTTTAAAGAATGAAATATACATTACGATGGATGTTGAAACCATTGTTAAAGCCTGCACAACAATGTCGGCTGTAAAAACCGGCGCTTTAATTGTTTTGGAGCGAACCCATAATTTAGATTTTGTAAAAGCTACCGGTGATAAAATGAATTCAGAAGTAAACCAGCCAATATTGGAAAGTATTTTCTACAAAAACAGTCCGTTACATGACGGCGCCGTAATTATTAAGGATAACTTTATTATTGCCACCAGGGTAGTTTTACCGCTTTCCGCAAAAAATATTCCGGCCCGTTTTGGGTTGCGCCACAGAGCCGCAATAGGAATCACCGAAAAAACCGATGCACTTTGTTTGGTTGTTTCAGAAGAAACAGGAAAAATATCTTATATAAGAGACGGGGAATTTGTGTTGTTTAAAAATACCCAGGAACTTATTGAACTGATTAGATATGACCTTGGCTAATTCTATTGCAACAGTTATACGTTATAAGTTTTAAGCAAAACTGAACAAATAAACGACTACACGATTAAACAATAATTAGACGGCTTCACCGGCAAATTGCATATCGTAAAGCGTTTTGTAATAACCGTTTTTCTCCAGCAATTCCAAATGCGAGCCCTGTTCCACAATGCGGCCTTTGTCCATCACAATAATTCTGTCGGCTTTTTTAATGGTTGTTAACCTGTGCGCTATAATGATGGAAGTTTGGTGACGGGTGATTTTGTCTGTTGCCTCCTGTATCAATTTTTCTGAATAAGAATCTATGGAAGATGTGGCTTCATCCAAAATCAATATGCTTGGTTTGCTTACATAGGCGCGCAAAAATGCGATTAACTGACGTTGCCCGGTCGACAGCATGCCGCCACGTTCCTTCACATTGTAGTGGTAATTATTAGGCAAACTCATAATAAACTCGTGAATGCCAATTTCTTTGGCGGCGTCTATCACTTGTTCCAAAGTTATTGATTCGTCACTTAATGCAATATTGTTATAAATGGAATCGGTGAATAAAAAAACATCCTGTAAAACAACGGCAATCTGACTTCTTAAAGAAGCCAAAGTATATTGTAAAATGTTTGTATTGTCGATACAAATTTCGCCTTCATCAATTTCATAAAAGCGATTTACCAAATTGATGATGGTAGATTTTCCGGCTCCTGTTGCGCCAACAATGGCAACAGTTTCACCTGCATTAACTTTAAATGAAATTCCTTTTAAAACTTCTTCCCCTTTATTATAGCTAAAACGCACATTTTTAAATTCAATATCGCCTTTAAAACTTTTCGCTTCCAAATCTCCGGTTTGGGCAATTTGATCTTTGGTGTCCATAATCTCAAAAACCCGATCTCCTGCCACCATTCCCATTTGCAACGTATTAAATTTATCGGCAATTTGATTTAAGGGCCTAAACAACATTTGGGCCATCATAATAAATGCGATTATTTGTCCTATTTCCGTAGTTCCGTTATTTACAATATCCAATCCGCCGTACCAAACCAGCAATCCAACAGAAATAGAAGCTAAAATTTCAGCAATTGGAAAGAAAATAGAATAATACCAAACTGTTTTGATATTTGCTTTTTTGTGTAAATCATTAATTTTGACAAATTTCTCATATTCCACTTTTTCATGGTTAAACAGCTGCACAATTTTCATTCCCGTAACGCGCTCCTGAACAAAACCATTTAAATTTGCCACTTGAACCCTCACTTCCTGAAAAGCAGTTTTTATGGCGATTTGAAATAATTTGGTGACATAAATTAAAACAGGAAGCACTATAAAAGCAATCAAAGCCATTTTCCAATTCATCCATAACATCACAATGGCCACCACCAGCATTTTTAACAAATCGCTTATGATCATAAACAATCCCTGTCCGAAAAATTGCGCGATCGTTTCTGTGTCAGAAACCAAACGCGTCACTAATTTACCAACGGAAGAATTGTCGAAATAGGTCATTTTAAATTGCAGCATGTGTTTTTGCAATTGCACTCTTATGTCTTTAATAATATGTTGTCCCAGCCAATTTACCTTGTAAATAAAAATAAACTGCAATAAAACTTCCGCTATTAAAAAAACGACCATTAACAGCGAAAAATACAGGATGCCTTCCTCGTCTTTGTTTTTAAAATAAATATTGACTATTTCCTGCAATAAAATAGGTTTTGCCACAGAAACCAACGACAATAATATTGCCGAAAAAGTTCCTATAAAAAATTGCATTCGGTATTTTTTTGAAAAGCCTAATAGACGATTGAAAATTTTTACGTCAAAAGCCTTTCCGCTTACTTTACTGCTCATGGTTAAAAATTGTTTTTGGGTAGGTTACATTCGTTAAAAATAATCCTTGAGATGGGGCAGAAGGTCCGGCGTTGCTTCTGTTTTCACTTTCAATGATTGTTTTAAACTCCGCTAAAGTCATTTTATCTTTTCCTATTTCTATTAAAGTTCCTACAATGGCACGCACCATATTTCTTAAAAACCGATCGGCTGTAATATGAAAAACCAACAACTGACCTGTTTGTTTCCATTCGGCCTGCATCACCTTACAATTATACGTTCTTACATCGGTATTTGAACGGGAAAAACATTTAAAATTGGTGTATGTTTCTAACATTTTAGCTGCCTCATTCATTTTTTCAATGGCCAACTTTGCGGTGAGAAATTGCCAGGCAGTTTCGGCATAAAACGGGTTTTTACCTAAAAAAATACGGTATTCATAGCTTCTGCTGGCGGCATCAAAACGCGCATGGGCATTTTCTGTGGTTTCAAAAATATTGTAAACAACAATATCATCCGGCAGCAAAGCATTCACTTTATAAATAATTTCTTCCGCCTTAAATTCATTTTCAATATCAATATGCGCATAAAATTCTTCTGCATGAACACCGGTGTCAGTTCGTCCGGCGCCAACTATTTCAACCGGAATTCTTAAAACGGTTGAAAATGATTTGGTCAATAATTCCTGAACCGTGATCGCGTTGGGCTGCACTTGCCATCCGTGGTAATTGGTTCCTTTATATGCTAATTTGATAAAATATCTCAATTGAAATGCTATTTTTGTGCCTTGCAAATATACGCCATATTTGTGAGTTACTAATTTCACAAATCATGAAAAAGATTTTATTGCTTTCTGATACCCACGGTTATATTGACGATCAAATTATAAAATTTGTAAAACAGGTTGATGAAGTTTGGCATGTGGGCGATATTGGCTCTTTTGAAGTGGTTGATGCCCTGAAAAAGTTAAAACCTTTGCGGGCGGTTTACGGAAACATAGACGATTCAATAATAAGGGCCGAATTTCCTTTAGACAACAAATTTACCATTGAAAAAGTTGCTGTTTGGATGACGCACATTGGCGGCTATCCAAACAATTACGATCCGAGAGTTAAGTCAGCACTGGCTGTAAATCCGCCAAAATTATTTATTACCGGCCATTCGCATATTTTAAAAGTGATGTTCGACAAGAAACTGAACATCCTTCATATGAATCCGGGAGCGGCAGGAAAATACGGATTTCATACGGTAAGAACCATGCTTCGGTTTGAAATTAATGAAGACAATATCACCAATTTGGAAATTATAGAACTGGAAAAACGTTCCTAAAAGTTAAATGTTAAATGGTTATTGGTTTTAATTGATAATTAAAGCTGCGTTAGGGATTGAACGGTATGTTTGAGCTCTCCCGTTTTTCACGGGAAGCGAGTAGTGAAAGCCCGACCCGCAGGGGAACGCCCACCGAAAAAGCGGGCAGGCCCAAAATAATATTATTTGCATTGTGCCCTAAAAACCAAAAAACCATTTCAAAATAAATTGAAATGGTTTTAGCACACTAAATATACAAAGATTATAGGTTTATCGCAATCTGTCCACAGATTTCACGAGTTCCTCATCCTTTTTTATCGCTTTGTTGGCCAAAGCCACAAAAACAATAGTAAAAATAGGTATGAGCAACCCAATACCCTTCTCAGAAACTTGCATTTCTCCAGATAAATTTTGTGCAAAATACACGAGTATGCCTACTAAAATAAAATTAATCAAAATTGTTAATCGCCCTAAAACAAATTGCAGCTGTCTTTTTTTGAACTGAAAAATTGTAATGAGCGTCAGTAAGGAAGATGCCATGAACAATACAAAAACACTTGCCAATACTAAATTGTCTGAACTTAGCGAATCCAATGCGTAAAATTCGGTTCCTTGCTCAGTGATCCATAAATTAAAAGGAAAAATGAGTCCTCCAGACAGCACTGTGGCAATTAATAAATATATCGATTGAATTCTTTGAATCATATTTATACCAATTGCCAGCAAAAATACGTTTTATTTTTAATGAATAAAAGATAACTATCTAAAATAAATTTATATATTTGCAATGTCCTACCGCATAATAGAATACAGGACCTACAACTAAAACTAATCACCACCCAGATTAACTCAAAATGAAATTCTTAATTTAATAAGATAAAAACATTTATTCACTAACAATTATTACATATTTACATAATGTTTGAAATTTCCGAACTAAAGGATAAATCTCTTTTAGAATTACAAGAGATTGCTAAAACCGTTGGAGCAAAGAAGTTTAGTCAATTAAAAAAACTGGAATTGGTTTATTTGATTCTAGACATTCAAGCCGCTGTTCCGCAAGCACCTGCAATAAACGAGACTTTATCTGATGACGACAAACCTAAACGCAAACGAATCATTTTAAAAGCCAATTCACCTAAAACAAATAAAAATCTTCCTGCTTCACAACCACAAAGAGAAAAAGCGCCAGAACTTTTTGCCGCTGTTCAAACTCTGGAAGTTGCAGAAGCAGCAGTAAACGCACCACAAGCCACCACTGTAAAAAAACCATTTAAAAAAGCCATAAAAATTGCACCGGCAACCCCAGTTGCTATTACAGAGACTGAAACTGTCGAAATTCCTGCAGTTAGAACCGGCACGGTAAAAGTGGCCATTAAAAAAGCGGCGAGACTTGAGCAGCCAAAAGTTGAATTTGAAAGCCAGCCTGAAAGCATTGAAACCAATATTATTGACAGTGCCGACATAGAACTGGAAAGACCTCAGCAAAACCAGCCTAAACAGCAAAATAAGCAACCCAAACAACAAGGCAACCAACAACAAGGCAACCAACAACAAGGCCAACAACAACAAGGCCAACAACCAAATCAGCAAGCAAACCAACAAAGAGAAAAAGGGCTTCGCAAACAGGGAAACCGCTTTAGAGATCCTGATTATGAATTTGACGGCATTATTGAAAGTGAAGGCGTTTTAGAAATGATGCCAGATGGTTATGGTTTTTTACGCTCATCCGATTACAATTACCTTTCTTCACCCGATGATATTTATTTATCGCAATCACAAGTTAAATTATTTGGTTTAAAAACCGGCGATACCGTAAAAGGTGTGGTTAGGCCACCAAAAGAAGGTGAAAAATATTTTCCGCTAATACGCGTTTCAAAAATAAACGGCTTAAATCCGAATGTGGTTAGGGACCGTGTTTCATTTGAACATTTAACGCCTTTATTTCCGCAGGAAAAATTTAATCTGGCAGGAAAAAACAGCACACTTTCCACAAGAATTATGGACTTATTTTGTCCGATAGGAAAAGGACAAAGAGGAATGATTGTTTCGCAGCCCAAAACAGGTAAAACAATGTTGCTGAAAGACATTGCGAATTCAATTGCATCAAATCACCCGGAAGTTTATCAAATTATTCTTTTAATTGATGAAAGACCTGAAGAGGTAACTGATATGCAACGAAGTGTAAAAGGAGAAGTTGTTGCTTCCACTTTTGACGAACCGGCAGAAAAACATGTAAGAGTTGCCAATATTGTTTTGGAAAAAGCAAAACGTTTGGTTGAATGCGGACACGATGTTGTTATTTTATTGGATTCCATCACACGTTTGGCCAGGGCTTACAATACAGTTGCGCCTGCATCAGGTAAAATTTTATCGGGAGGTATTGATGCCAATGCATTGCACAAACCAAAACGATTTTTTGGCGCTGCGAGAAATATAGAAAATGGTGGTTCCTTAACCATTATTGCCACAGCATTAACCGAAACAGGTTCGAAAATGGATGAAGTGATTTTTGAAGAGTTTAAAGGTACCGGTAATATGGAGCTTCAATTGGAAAGAAATATTGCCAACCGAAGAATTTATCCGGCGATTGACCTTGTTAAATCGAGCACAAGAAGAGATGATTTATTGTTAGATCCAAAAACTGTAAAACGTATGTGGATCCTAAGAAAATATTTGGCTGATATGAATCCGGTAGAAGCTATGGAATTCATCAAAAGCAAAATTCAATACACCACTTCAAACGAAGAGTTTTTAATCTCTATGAATGGGTAACGGGTAACTGGTATCGGTTGACAGTTGTGGGTTGTGGGTTGTCTGAAAAAAAGTGAAAGCCAGCCGGCAGACAGGTTTAAAGCTCAGATTATTTATTGCTAAGTGCTAAATGAGCAGCCTGGCGCTTCACTGCATTTCGTTAGTTCACAACAGGTTGCCGTACCTAAATAAATTCGGCACAGGCTTTGGATTACTTTGGCTACGCCAGCAGTAATCCATCTCGGATGACGGATTGCAACATAAAACCCGACCGCTTTTTAGCGGGAACGCCCACCAAAAAGGCGGGCAGGCCCAAAATATTATGATTGTTAAATGATTACCTTTTGAAGAGGCCAGCTTTGTCAAAAAATTCTGTCAAAGTGATTTTAGGATTCGAAAATAAATAAACTTCCCCTGAATTTTTTATTGATAAATCTACAGTTTCAGTGGCATTTATATAAGCAATTGAATTGTTTGAGGTATTTACCACAGCAGTTGCGGATTTAAATTCTTTTCCTTTAAAAGCGCTGTTGTGTAACGTTTCTATTTCAAAATTGGTGGCATTGCCGCTCAAATTAACGGAGGCCCTGTCCAAAGTATGGATAACCATATTTTTGGTGTCAATAATTCCCTTGATGTTACTTGACTCTTCTGAAATTATAAAAGTGTCTTCACTCAAAATTTCCAATTCTAAATTGCTTGTTTTTTTTGCATTGATATGAACAATTTTTGAACTCAGTTTTAAATTGATATCCGAATTGTCAAAAGCACTTAAAGCAATGGCGTCAATTCGAAGGGAATTGTTCGATTTTACCTTGGCTTTGTTGTAAACATAAATTTCATCCAATTTGCTGTTTACATTCACATGAACGATTAATTCTTTGGCTCTCACTATTTTAGTGCTCGTTTTTATAACAAGCGATCCGTTGTTAATTTCAGTAATTATGGCACTTTGTATATTGGAATCAGTTTCAACAATTACAGATTGTTTGTCGTTATAAACCAATAAAACGGTTACGTCATCAATGACTTCAATTTTCGTGAATTCTGAAAGATCTCTGTTTTCTATGGTTACATCTTTGTTTCCTATTAATTTTTCTTGTGCGTTTATGGCAGAGAAAATAAGTAAAAAAGAAACTAGAATTCGGGTTTTAACTGTTTTCATTGAAAGGTTTTCAACAAAAATACGCAAAATAAATTTTACATTTAATTTGTGTATTTAAAAATCTATGCTAAATTTGCAGCAAATGGCATTAAAAAATACAAATACTAATTGGTGGTGGAACGCTCTTAATTTATAAGCGAGCCGAAACTGCTATATTTCTATTTAAAATATATAACAAAAGGACTTATCTCGCGGTAAGTCCTTTTTATTTGAACAAAATAAAATGATAGAATTAAAATTTAAGACAATTTCTAAAACGCTATTGGCCGACACGATAACGCCGGTTGGAATGTATTCGAAAATCAGGGACAAATACGCCAACAGTTTGTTGTTGGAAAGCTCCGATTATCACAGCAAAGAGGAAAGTTTCACCTTTATCTGCGCTGAACCCATTGTTACCTTAAAGGCGGATAATAATGTATTTACGTACCATTATAAAAATAAGGAATTCAACCGAAAGGAAATAAATCGCGATTTTTATCCGATTTTTGAAAGCTACACCAATACGGTAAAAGTGGATTGTGATGCTGCCATAAAAGGTTTCAACGGATTTTACGGCTATATTTCTTACAACGCTATTCAGTATTTTGAAACGATCAGACTAAATGCCAAAAAAGCGGCTTCTGAAATTCCCGATTTTCAGTTTAGCTTTTTCAAATTCATCATCGCCATCAACCATTTTAACAACGAGCTTATTTTAATTGAAAATATTGAAGAAGGCGAAGCGTCACGAATTCATGAAATTGAAACGTTGATTAATGCGCGCACTTACGGATTGTACAATTTTGAAACCGCCGGCGAAGAATCTTCCAATTGTACCGATGCCGATTTTAAAAATTATGTGGTTAAAGCAAAAGAGCATTGCAAACGTGGCGATGTTTTTCAATTGGTGTTGTCGCGTCAGTTTCAGCAATCTTTTACGGGCGATGAATTCAATGTTTACAGGGCTTTGCGCTCCATAAATCCGTCGCCATATTTGTTTTATTTCGATTACGGAAGCTTTAAATTGATGGGCTCTTCACCAGAAGCACAAATTAAGATTGATGAAGAAAAAGCCATTATCAATCCGATTGCAGGAACTTTTAAACGCACCGGAATTATGGCGCAGGATATTTTGCTGGGCGAAAAATTGTCAAAAGACAAAAAAGAAAATGCAGAACATGTGATGTTGGTTGATTTGGCCAGAAACGATTTAAGCAAACACGCGAGCAACGTAAAAGTGGAAGTTTTTAAAGAAGTGCAATATTTTAGCCATGTGATTCATTTGGTGTCAACCATACAGGGAAAACCCATCGGAAAAGCCATTGAAATTGTGGGCGACACGTTTCCTGCAGGAACGTTAAGCGGCGCGCCAAAGTTTAAAGCGATGGAATTGATTGACAAATATGAAAACCAAACCCGCGGATTTTACGGCGGCGCGGTCGGATTTATTGGACTAAACAATACGGTGAATTTGGCCATTGCCATTCGTTCTTTTGTGAGTAAAAACAACATCTTGTTTTATCAGGCAGGCGCGGGAATTGTGATCAATTCAACAGAAGAAGGCGAATTACAGGAAGTAAACAACAAATTGGCGGCATTAAAAAAAGCGCTGATTTTAGCAGAAAAAATATAAAAATGAAAATACTCATCATAGACAATTACGACTCATTTACCTATAATTTGGTGCATTTGGTCGAGAAAATTACGGGTGAATATCCTGCGGTTTTCAGAAATGACGAAATTACGGTTTCAGCAGTTGGAAAATACGATATCATCATGCTTTCTCCCGGACCGGGAATTCCCGATGAGGCCGGAATTTTAAAAGAAGTGATTAAAACCTACGCCGCAACAAAACCAATTTTTGGTGTTTGTTTGGGTTTGCAGGCCATCACCGAAGTGTTTGGAGGTTCGTTAGAGAATTTGGATAATGTTTTTCACGGCGTTGCCACCACGATGAAAGTGAAAAGTCCGGATGCGGTTATTTATAAAAATATTCCTGCGGAATTTGAAGCAGCGCGCTATCATTCCTGGATCGCTTCATTAAGTGATTTTCCCGAAGAATTGGAAATTACGGCGGTTGATGAATTTGGATCGGTGATGTCTTTGCAACATAAAAAGTACAACATCAGCGCGGTGCAATATCATCCCGAATCTATTTTAACACCCATTGGCGAACAAATTGTCAGAAATTTTATAGAAGCAAACGCAATATGAAGACGATATTAAGCAAATTAATTGAACAGCAATATTTAACAAAAGCGGAAGCCAGTGAAGTGCTTGTGCAAATTGCGAACAACAGCTACAATGCTTCTCAAATGGCGTCGTTTTTAACCGTTTTTATGATGCGGCCAATTTCTGTGGAAGAACTTTCCGGTTTTCAGGAAGCCTTGCTGGATTTGGCGGTAAAAGTGGATTTATCGGAATTTAACACGATCGATTTATGCGGAACGGGCGGCGACGGAAAAAATACGTTCAACATTTCAACCTTAACCTCATTTATTGTTGCCGGAACCGGAAACAAGGTTGCCAAACATGGGAATTACGGTGTTTCTTCTGTTAGCGGTTCTTCAAATATGCTGGAGTTTCTGGGCTATAAATTCACCAATGATGAAGCTGTTTTAAAACGCCAGATGGAGCGTGCCAATATTTGTTTTTTGCATTCGCCATTGTTTCATCCGGCGATGAAAGCGGTTGGTCCGGTGCGGAAAGAGCTGGGCGTGAAAACATTTTTCAATATGTTGGGGCCGTTGGTAAATCCGAGTCGCCCGCAAAATCAAATGGTGGGTGTTTTCAACCTGGAAGTGGCAAGAATTTACAATTATTTATTGCAAAAAACAACGAAAAATTACGGGATTGTTTACAGTTTGGATGGCTATGACGAAATTGCGTTGACAAGCGGATTCAAGTTATTTACCAAAGAAAATGAGCAACTGATCACGCCTGAAGAATTGGGATTGAAAAGATTGAACCAGTCGGATATTTACGGCGGAAATACCGTAAAAGAAGCCGCCGAAATTTTCAGTTCCATCTTAAATGGCGAAGGAACCGAAGCCCAAAATAATGCAGTGTTGGTAAATGCCGCCTTCGCTTTAAAAATAATTGACAGCAACAAATCGTTTGAAAGCGCATTTGAAGAAGCCAAAGATTCCTTGTTCGGATTGAAGGCAAAAGAAAGTTTGCATAAATTGATAAATCAATAATATTATGAACATATTAGATAAAATAATCGCCCATAAAAAGCTGGAAGTCGCCAAATTAATGCGAGAAGTTTCCTTGGAAAAATTGGTAAAAAGTCCGAATTTTAACCGCACGCCAATTTCCTTGAAAAAAGCGTTGACCGCTAAAAATTCGACAGGAATTATTGCCGAATTCAAAAGAAAATCGCCTTCAAAAGGAATGATCAATGATAATGTGTCGATTGGCGAAGTAACGCAAGGCTATTTGGATGCCAATGTTGCCGCACAATCTATTTTGACCGAATCGCAATTTTTCGGCGGAAGCATTGTCGATTTAATTCAGGCGCGCGCCGTAAACGAAACCATTCCGATTTTAAGGAAGGATTTTATTGTGGACGGACTTCAAATTGTGGAGGCAAAAGCGATTGGCGCCGACGCCATTTTGCTGATTGCGGCCTGTTTGACAAAAGAAGAGCTTAAAAATTATGGGAAATTGGCCGAAGATTTGGGAATGGAAGTGTTGTATGAAGTGCACAATCAGGAAGAATTGGATAAAATTGACCTGAATCATAAAATCATCGGCATCAACAATCGGAATCTTAAAACTTTTGAGGTCGATTTGGAGCATTCTATTGCATTGATAAAAAACATTCCGGAGAATTGCATTAAAGTTTCCGAAAGCGGCATCAGCGACCCAAGAATTATTACCGGACTTAAAGAATACGGATTTCAAGGGTTTTTAATTGGCGAAACTTTTATGAAAACCGAGGATCCGGGATTGGCTTGCCTTGAATTTATTTCTCAAATCAGGTAATTATGCAGATTAAAATTTGCGGAATGCGGGAAAGTGAAAATATTTCAGGCTTATTGGCTTTGAAACCGGATTATGTCGGATTTATATTTTACGCGCAATCAAAACGCTTTGTCATCAATTTTCCGCAGATTGAAATTCCTTCAACCACCAAAAAAGTGGGCGTTTTTGCCAATGAAACCATCGAAGAAATTATTGAAAAAGTAAATCAACATACATTGGATTTTGTGCAATTGCACGGAAATGAAACTCAGGAATATTGTTCAGCATTATCAGCAAAAAACATCAAAATCATCAAGGCATTTTCTGTCGATGAAAATTTTGACTTTAGCAAAATTTTGCCTTTTGAAAAGCATGTGGCTCTTTTTTTATTCGACACAAAAGGAAAAAATTATGGAGGAAACGGCATCAAATTCAATTGGGACTTGCTTCAAAATTATACAGGAAAAACACCTTTTTTGTTGAGCGGAGGCATCAGTATAAATGATGCGGTCGAAATCAAGAAGTTTAAGCATCCCGCATTTTTGGGAATCGACATCAACAGTGGTTTTGAATTGGAACCCGGGTTAAAAAACATCAAAGAAATTAAAGAATTTAAAAGTTTGTTATTATGAGTTATTTTGTGGACAAGAAAGGTTATTACGGAGAATTTGGCGGGGCTTTTATCCCGGAAATGCTGTATCCGAATGTGAAAGAATTGGAGGATAATTATTTGAAAATTATGCAGGAGCCTTCTTTTCAGGAGGAATTTCAGGATTTGCTGAAGGAATATATAGGCCGCCCAACGCCGCTGTATTTTGCAAAAAGACTTTCGGAAAAGTACCAGACAAAAATTTACTTAAAACGGGAAGATTTGTGCCATACCGGCGCCCATAAAATAAACAACACGATCGGACAAATATTGGTGGCGAAAAAGTTGGGAAAAACCAGGGTAATTGCAGAAACAGGCGCAGGGCAACACGGCGTTGCAACCGCCACGGTTTGCGCTTTGATGGGCATTGAATGCGTGGTGTATATGGGCGAAATTGACATTGCGCGCCAGGCGCCAAACGTGGCTCGCATGAAAATGTTGGGCGCTAAAGTGGTGCCGGCTTTGTCGGGCAGCAGAACGCTAAAAGACGCAACAAATGAAGCGATCCGCGATTGGATCAACAATCCGGTAAACACGCATTATATCATTGGTTCGGTCGTTGGGCCGCATCCGTATCCCGATATGGTGGCGCGGTTTCAATCGGTGATTTCAGAAGAAATAAAAAAGCAATTACTTGAAAAGGAACAAACTGAAAATCCGGATTATGTGATTGCCTGTGTTGGTGGCGGAAGCAATGCCGCAGGAGCGTTTTACCATTTTTTGGATGAAGAAAACGTGAATTTAATTGCCGTTGAAGCAGCCGGTTTGGGAATTCATTCCGGTGAAAGTGCCGCAACCAGCATTTTGGGAAAAGAAGGCGTGATTCACGGAAGCAAAACCTTGTTGATGCAAAGTGAGGACGGACAAATAACGGAGCCTTATTCTATTTCCGCAGGATTGGATTATCCGGGAATCGGACCATTACACGCACATTTATACAGATCAAAACGCGCGGAATTTATTTCAATTACCGATGCCGAAGCGATGGAAGCCGGTTTGGAATTGTGTAAATTGGAAGGAATTATTCCGGCCATTGAAAGTGCGCACGCGTTGGCGGTTTTCAACATGAAAAAGTTTAAGGAAAACGATGTTGTGGTGTTAAATTTATCTGGACGCGGCGACAAGGATTTGGACACTTATGTAAAATATTTTAAACTATAATTGAAGCACAAACCATTGACGATTTGAAGTTCTTCTTAGTGAAACTCCGTGAAACTTTGCAATTCTCTGTGTAATAGCTATTTCACAAAGATGCACAAATAAAAACACAAAGATGCACAAAGTCTTCCTTATTGAATTGTCAAAAAAATTTTAAAGATGAACAGAATCAATCAAAAATTACAGGAAAATAAAAAATTGTTGTCCATTTATTTTACGGCGGGTTTTCCGAAAATAAATGACACGGTTTCCATTATTGAAAACTTGGAGAAAAGCGGGGTCGATTTTATTGAAATCGGTTTGCCTTTTAGCGATCCGCTGGCCGACGGCCCAACAATACAAGCAAGTTCCACAAAAGCATTGGACAACGGAATGACTACGGAAGTCTTGTTCAGTCAATTAAAGGATATTCGTAAAACGGTCAAAATTCCCTTAATAATTATGGGTTATTTTAATCCGATGATGCAATATGGCGTGGAGAATTTCTGCAAAAAATGCGCTGAAATTGGCATCGACGGATTGATTATTCCCGATTTGCCTTTGGATGTGTACAACGAAAATTACAAAACCATTTTTGAAAAATACGGACTGATCAATGTATTTTTAATTACGCCGCAAACTTCATTGGAACGCATTCAGTTTATCGATAAAATTTCGGACGGATTTATTTATATGGTGAGTTCGGCCAGCGTTACCGGTTCGCAAAATGCTTTTGGAAAATCTCAGGATGATTATTTTAAGCGCATTGCCGACTTAAATTTAAAATCGCCACAAATTGTCGGATTCGGAATTTCGAATGCAGAAACGTTTAAACAAGCGACCAAATATGCAAAAGGCGCCATTATTGGCTCGGCATTCGTGAAATATTTGGCTGAAAATGGCACGGCCAACATACATAAATTTGTGAACAAAATAATAAATTAATATCTTTATCAAAATCTAAAAAAATCAAAAAAATGGAATTACCTAAAAGAGCCGGAGACAATCCTTTGGCAGTTGAATTGGAAGAAGGAAAAAAATACGCGTGGTGCGCTTGCGGCTTGTCTGAAAGTCAGCCCTTTTGCAACGGATTGCATAAAGGCTCAGGAATGAGCCCGATTGTTTTTACTGCCGAAAAAACGGAAACAAAATATTTGTGCGCTTGCAAACAAACCAAAAACGCGCCGTTTTGCGACGGATCGCATAAATAATCAGAAGAATTTTTTGTATTGCAATACCCTAAAATCAAACGTATTGAATTTAGGGTTTTGTTTTTTTAAGAATTGGTATTGTGGGTTGCTTCCAACCGCCCGGTTTGCGCTTCCGGAAGGCGCGGTCAATGAAATGACTTTTATTTTTCTGCTTGTTTCATTTTCTTGGATTTCAAATTCATGAATTTTTGGCGTTTCCGCAGCAATTAATTTGAGCGTTATGTTTTTTTCTTTTAATTGTCTTCTTAAATGATATTCCGGTCCGTTTTTGCTGTTTCCTCCAGTTAATAAAAGCGTGTGAACGGAAGGATTTTGTTTGATGTAAAACAACAAATCCCGCAAAACAATCTTTGACATTCCCAAATCGGAAGCATCCATTTTTTGGCGTTCGCAAGATGCAACAATATCGCAAATGCCCAAATTATTTTCAATCAGGAATTTTTTTCGCTGTTGAACGGCCAAATCAGTGGTTTCAAAATGCAGGTTCAGCGCAAATATCTCATCTAAAACTTTCCACAATTGTCCGTCAATGCTGCCATAACAAAAATCAACATCGCCTCTTTTTAAATTTCCCATTGAAAATCGCGGAGGCGGCAAGGTGCCGACTATGAGCTTGGTCGCATTTTTTGGAATAAACGGTTTGTATGGATGTTTATGGACAAACATTAGACTTTCTTTAAATAATTGTTATTTGTGCCAATATAAAGACAAAAAGTAAATGAAGTGAAAAATACGGTGTAAATTTGCCGTTGAATTGAATTTTATGCCAGAATCAATAAACAGATTTTTAAAAAGTTTAGATTTTCTGAAAGGAATTGTTTTGGCATTGGCCATGCTGATTCCCGTTTTGTTGAGCCAATATATTTTCAACAACATTCATGTTGGTTTTAGCGTGGCGCTTGGCGTATTGTTTTGTTCGCAAACCGATGTGCCAGGAAGCAATAAACACGTGTTTTTTGGGATATTAATCGCCACATTTTTATCGTTTGGGTTAACATTGCTTTTTGGCGCTGTCGCCAATATTTTATGGCTGCTATTGCCTTTATTGGGCATTTTTGTGTTTCTCGTTTCCTATATTTCGGTTTTTGGTTTTAGGGCTTCTCTGATATCATTTGGAAGTTTATTGGCCATTGTTTTAAGTTTTGTCAACGATTACTCAAAAGAAAGTTTGCTGTTGCATGCGTCATTAATTGCGCTGGGCGGCTTTTGGTATCTGACGCTTACTTATTTAAAATCGCTGCTGTTTCCAAAAATACAGGTTGATCAACTGTTTTCAAAAACCATGGAAAAAACGGTTGAATATTTAAGAATTCGGGGAGAACTGCTGGTCAATTCAGTTAGTAGAATCGAATTGCAACATAAATTATTTGAGCTTCAAATTGAAATAAATGAACTTCATGAAACGCTGAGAGAAATCATTTTAACGAACAGGGGAAATTCCGTTACTTCAAACAGAACCCGACGACAGCAATTAATTTTTACCGAATTGGTGGATGTTTTGGAGCTCGCCATCGCAAATCCGGTGGATTATGAGAAGTTTGATGCGGTTTTTAAAAAACACAAAGAGAAAATTGAAGCATTCCAACAACTGGTCTTTGAAATCGCAAATCAGCTGGAGCACATTTCAAAAGTGATTCGGAAAGAAGAAAAACTCCGGGCGAACGACAAAATTCCGGAAATTTTAAAAAATATAAACCGACATATCGATTACTATCGCATTTTAGTGGGCTTGCCAAAAGCCAGAGTCGGAACTTTAATGTTGTTAAATCTTAAAAATTATCAGGAAAAACAGGCGCAAAACATAACGGCGATAGAACGTGTGTTAAACAATTACCGAAAAAATGATGAAATTTTAAGTTCAAGGGAAGCCAGCAGATTTATTACGCCACAGGATTATGATTTTAAAAAGTTAACAGAAAATTTCAGTTTTAATTCTCCGATTTTTAAGCATTCCTTGCGGTTGGCGGTGGTTGTTTTGCTTGGTTTTGCCATAGGAAAATCATTTTCCATGCAAAATCCCTATTGGATTTTACTGACCATCATTATCATTATGCGCCCAAGTTTTGGGTTGACAAAATCCAGGTCCATTCACAGGGTAGTTGGCACGTTAATAGGCGCCGCAATTGCAACCGTTGTTATTTTGATTACCCAAAATACCATTGTTTATGGCGTTGTAGCTGCAATTTCCCTGCCTTTGGCCTATTCTTTGGTACAATTAAATTTTAGAAATGCCGCAGTTTTTATCACTATAAATGTTATTTTCGTCTATGCAATTTTTGAGCCCAATATTTTATCGGTTATTCAGTTTAGAATTCTCGACACTTTAATTGGCGCCTCTTTGGCATTTGCTTCCAATTATTTTTTATGGCCAACTTGGCAATTTCAAAATATCAGTGAAAATTTTAGTAAAGCCATTACATCCAACCAAAATTTTTTAAAGCAGATAGCCGTTTTTTATCGCGAAAAAGGCGAAGTTTCCACGGTCTATAAATTATCGAGAAAAGAAGCTTTTTTAAACATTGGCGACTTAAATGCGGCATTTCAACGGATGAGCCAGGATCCTAAATCCAAACAAGTGGAACTCTCCACCATTTATGAAATTGTTGTTTTTAACAATACTTTTTTGTCGTCTTTAACCGCTTTGGGAACTTTTATCAAAAACAATAAAACCTCTGAAGTTCCCGAAGAATTCAATATTTATGTGGAAAATATCTGCTCAAATCTTGAATTGGCAAAACTGGTTTTGGAAAAAAATGGGGCTGTAAAAGATGTAAATTCAACGAATGTTGAGGACGCAGAAAATTTATACGATACTTTTTTTGAGAATCTTTCCAAAAAACGCGACCATGAAATTGCATTTGGAGAGGAGCATTCCATGACAACCCGAGTGAAATTAAGAGAAACATTGCTGATTTCGGAGCAGTTAAAATGGCTTTATAATTTGTCGGAAAAACTAATAGCTTCCGCAAAAAAATATTGCGCAACTGTTTAAAAGTGCGCTATAAATTTGAGCCTGCCCGCCTTTTCGGTGGGCGTTCCCCTGCGGGTCGGGTTTTTCGTTTCAATATTTTTTTCGTTGAAAAACCTCAAAAAATGATTTTCACTTCAATCCCTAACCTTTACTTTGTGAAAGTATTCATTTAAAAATTTACAAGAGAGATTTATAAGAAAAAATATTAATTTTAATAAAGGAAAGCAGAGGT
>LNAP01000117.1_pt1 | contig 79717 bp, 95 predicted proteins | sample 602601 | NCBI WGS metagenome assembly LNAP01 (sample SAMN02440304, study PRJNA202911) | soil metagenome | biome: Subtropical and temperate rainforests or woodlands; isolation source: soil samples (1 kg each in a 20% v/v slurry with milli Q water) were... ...
GCGGATCGATCCGCAGCGAACGCAGGGGCGGCGGCAGGAGAGCCTGCGTATGACGTTCGCCGCCGCTTCGGCGAGGCGGCGGACGCGCTTGTGCAGGCGGCATCGTCGCTCGCCGGCATCGCACCGCTCGCGGCGACGACGCGCACGCTGCAGGATAAAAGCCGCCGTCTCCGCGAGCAGCGCTTCACGGCGGCACTGTTCGGCGCCTTCAGCGCCGGTAAGTCTTCGTTCGCCAACGCGCTGCTTGGTGAGGCGGCTCTCCCCGTGTCGCCGAACCCGACGACGGCGGCGATCAATACGGTGGTGCCGCCGATGCCGGAATGGCCTCACGGGACCGCAAAAGTAACGATGAAGTCTTACGAGACGATCGTTTCGGACATTCGCCATTCGCTGGAGTCGCTCGGTCAGCCGTTGGAGGGAGCGACGTTCGCCCTTGAAACGCTGCTTCAGAAGCTGCACAAAATTGAGAAGTCGAATCGCGGGGACGTACCTCCGGGCGGTAAGCCTCATCTTGCATTTCTGAAGGCTGTTGCGAACGGTTGGAAGGATGCGGAGCCGCTATTGGGGACCGAGGTGCGCGCGGACCGGGAGCAATTCCGCGCTTATGTCGCCGAAGAGCGGAAATCGGCCTTCGTCGACCGCATCGAGCTGTATTATGAGTCGGCGCTTTCTAAGCAAGGGGTAACACTTGTAGACACACCGGGGGCGGATTCCATCAATGCGCGGCATACAGGGGTGGCGTTCAACTACATTAAAAATGCGGATGCGATCTTCTTTGTCACGTATTACAATCACGCGTTCTCGCGCGCGGACCGGCAATTTCTGGAGCAGCTCGGACGCGTGAAGGATACATTTGAGCTTGACAAAATGTTCTTTATCGTCAATGCCGCCGATCTGGCTTCTTCGCCTGAGGAGCTTGACGATGTGCTTGCCCATGTGGAGAGCAATCTGCTCTCCTTCGGGATTCGTCATCCGCGGCTGTTCCCGGTGTCATCGCTTGGAGCGCTGCAGGGCAGAAGCGACGGCGACACCGCTGCCGTTGAGGCGTCGGGCATGACCGCGTTCGAAACGGAGTTTACCCGGTTTGCGGGCGTCGAGCTCGCGACGCTTGCCTTTGAGTCGGCGAAGGAAGAGCTGAAACGCGCCCTTGGACAGCTCGACGGGCTACTGTCGGCGGCACGAACCGGGGTCAGGGAGCGGGAATCGGCTCTGAAGCGGCTGGCTGCCGGAGAGCAGGAGGCCCGCAGCTTCTTGCAATCGGCCGATTTCGATTCCGTGCGGAAAGAAACGGCGAAGGAAATCGCCGAGCAGTTTTATTACATGAAGCAGCGTATGATGTTCCGGTTTGGCGAATGGTATCAAATATCGTTCAATCCGGCCTCCTTGCGGGAAGACCGTGCGGATGTGAAAGAATCGCTGCAGTGGGCTTGGCGGGACCTGGTCAACTACATGCGCGCGGAGCTTGTGAACGAGGTGCTTGCGCTGTCGCTTCGAATGGAGCGTCACTTGAACAAACTGCTGCGGCAGACGAATGAACGGTGGGCGGAGCGTCTCCGCAAGCATGTGAGCGGCTATGATTCCGGTCCTTGGGAAGAAATGTCGTTTCCGACTCCGGACGTGAACGATGTCTGGACGGGCGAAGAGCCGGATGCAAAGCTGCTTTCCGCCCATTACCGCAGCGCCAAACAATTCTTTGAGGGAGAGGGCCGCAAAACGCTTCGCGACGTGTTGGAGAAGCGTTGGCAGGGACCGGTTGTCGAAGCGCTGGAAAGGGAGTCGGAACGGTTTGCAGCCTGGTACGAAGAACTGACGGCTCGATCGCAGGACATGCTGACGAAGCGTGCGGAAGAGGCGCTTACGGATACCGTATCCGGTATGCGGGCTGCGATGGACAACGCCTGGGACGCCGCCGATTTAGAGCGGAGGTCAGAGCAGGTCCGGAAGCAGCTTGAACCGTTCCAAGCGGGCAAAGTGGAAATTACAGCGTAAAATGCAGAAAAAGCGTCGGGCTTCCGGCGCTTTTTGCTTTGGCTGGGCCGGGAAGACGATCTGAGTAAAGAGGATACTGCCTAGAAGAGCAGCAGGACATGGTGAAATGTTACAATAACAGCAGCGCAAGAACATGTATGGGAGGTTTTACGTGTGGAGGAACGGATCCATATGCTGCAGGAGCGGTTGATTGGCTCGGGAACGGATGGGATGATCATTACTCGTCATACGGATATTTATTATTTTACAGGTACGATGCAGGCCGGCTTTTTGTTTGTGCCGGCCGTCGGCGAGCCTATGTTTTACGTGCGCAGGAGCGTCAACCGGGCGAAGGAGGAGAGTGGGATTGCGATTGAGCCGCTGGGCAGCCTTCGATTGCTCGGTGGGCGAATCGCGGAGTCGCAGCCTGGGTTTGTCGGGAAACGAAAAATTGCCGTTACGTCCGATACGCTGCCGGTGGAATGGTACGAGCGTTTTCAGTCGCTGCTGCCGGATGCGGAATGGACGAACGGCTCCAAGCTTATTCGCGAGCTGCGCATGGTCAAGGATGCCTCCGAGATCGATCGCATCAGGCGAGGCGGCCGTATGGTAGGCGAGGCGCTTCAGGAAGCGCTCAAGCGCGCCAATGCCGGAATGAAAGAAATCGATCTGCTGGCGGAGATCGAATACGAGCTTCGCAAGCGAGGCCACCTCGGCATGATGCGGGTGCGGTCGATGAACAGCGAAATGGTGACGGGCATTGCCGCAAGCGGAGCCGCTGCCGCAAAGCCGTCCTCCTTTGACGGCCCGGCGGGAGGAGAGGGACTGCATCCCTCATTCGCCAAAGGTGCAGGATGGAGCACAATCGAGCGGAATGAACCGATTTTGCTCGATATCGGCTGCAACTGCGAAGGATATATCGTCGATCAGACGCGAACGGCGGTGTTTGGAGAGCTGCCGGAGGACCTGCGCCGGGCATATGAAATTTCGGAGACGATCTTGCGGTCGATCGAGCGGGAGCTGAAGCCGGGGGCGAATGGCGAGCATATCCATGAGCTGTCTTTACGGCTTGCCGCCGAAGCGGGCCTTGCGGATCATTTCATGGGCTTCGGGGCGGATGCGGTCAAATTCGTCGGACATGGGGTCGGACTTGAGGTAGATGAATGGCCTGTGCTTGCAAAGGGCTTTGCCTGTCGGCTGGAAGCCGGTATGGTCATCGCGATCGAGCCTAAATTTACATTTCCCGGCCGCGGGGTAGTCGGCATCGAAAATACGTATGCCATTACGGATACGGGGTTTGAACTGCTCAGTCCGCTGCCGGAAGGACTTTGGGCGCTCAATTGACAGCAAAGCCGGATTTCCCTTTTAGAAATCCGGCTTTGTCATTATTGCTTCGTATCGACAGGCGGTACAAAGGTTCGTTTCGCCAGCTCCGTATCCATCATAATGAAGGCGTTCGAATCTTTGTCGATCAGCTTCAGCTTGTGGACGAGGTTGTTGAACATATCTTCTTCTTCGATCTGTTCATCGATGAACCATTTTAAGAAGTGCATTGTAGCGTGCTCCCGCTCGTTCAATGCGATGTCGGACAATTCATAAATGCGCTGGGTTACTTCTTTTTCGTGTGCGTATCCCTTCTCGAAGGCGTCTTGAATCGACGTAAACTCCGTAGCCGGATCTTCCATGCCGGTAATAATGGCACGCTTTCCTAGCGTAAGGATGTACTTGTAAATTTTCATAGCGTGGAAGCGTTCTTCTTCCGCCTGGACTTCGAAAAAGTTCGCATATCCGTCAAAGCCCTGGTCGTTGCAATAGGCCCCCATGGACAGGTAGATTTGAGCAGAATAAAATTCATAATTCATTTGTTCGTTCAATGCTTTCAACAGGTTGTCGCTGATCATCGGCATGACCTCCTTCTACATAACAGTTTCACCAAATCCCGAAGAAATAACTTTCCCGGGATGAAAAAAATGTTAGTCTTTCGCCGCGGCAAAGTCAATATGACGATGACAATTATTGCCGCCATATCATTTGAAAACGAATCGCAAATTGCTTACTCTTGTATTATGAAGAGAGCTTAGGGGGACTATTATGCGCAAAAGCCGTTGGTTATGGCGTATGATCGGCACTGTTTCTTTAGTGACGACCGTAGTGCTGTCGGCCGGATTCGGATACGCGGTTCGGACCGTCGTTTTTCCGCAAGGGGGAATGCCGGCTGCCGTCGTACAGGAAACCACAAGGGAGCAGGACGGCATTGAGGACAGCATCAGCATCGTCGCGCTTGGAGATTCGCTGACGGTAGGGTTCGGAGACGCTACGGGCAAAGGTTATGTTCGCGGCCTGCGCGAAAAGCTTGAGAAAACAGCGGATGTACCCGTATATATCGTTGGGAATTTTGCCCAAAACGGGTATACCACATCGCAGGTGATTAAGGATCTGCGGCAGCGGGAAGGCGTCCGGGAAGCGGTCAAACGGGCCGATCTTGTGGTGATGACCGTCGGGGGCAACGATCTGTTTCAGCCCGGTAGCGAGATCGACGTTGGAAAAATCAAGGGGGAAATGTCCGGGGCGCTTATGAATATTCGCGGGATTTTGGTAAAGATAAGAGAAATCAACCCGGACGCGCACATTTATTATATAGGTTTATATAATCCATTTATTGAATTGAAGAACATTGAGGGCACAACCGAAATCGTCCAGCAATTTAATGCGGACGTTTTTAGGGTGGCAGAGCAATTTGAGCGGATTACGCTGGTGCCTACGTTTGATTTGTTCGAGAACGACGTGGAGCGATTTCTGGCATCGGACAGCTACCATTTGAACGAAGCAGGCTATGCGCGGATTGCCGACCGCCTCGCCATGCTGCTGGAGTAAAGGGGGAGAAGCAATGCAGGCGGTACAAGCACAACCGGAAAGTTCTGTCGTACTGCAGGTGAGGAACGTAAAAAAAAGAATCGGCGCCAAGGAGATTATTAAAGGCATTTCGTTTGAAGTTCGGGAAGGGGAAGTGTTCGGTTTTCTTGGACCGAACGGGGCCGGGAAGACGACAACGATCCGAATGCTGGTGAATTTAATCCGCCCGACGGAAGGCTCTGTCGTTCTTTGCGGGAAGGACGTGCATCGCGAGCACGAGGAAGCGCTCCGGAACGTCGGCTGCATTGTAGAAAATCCCGAATTGTATCCGTATCTCAGTGGTTGGGACAACCTCGATCATTTTGCCGGAATGCTTTCCGGGGTCGACGATCGACGAATTGAAGAGGTGGTGGCGATTGTCGGCTTGGGGAATCGAATCCACGACAAAGTGAAAACCTATTCCCTCGGGATGCGTCAGCGGCTTGGCATCGCTCAAGCGCTGCTTGGCCGTCCGAGGCTGCTCATTTTGGACGAGCCGACCAACGGACTCGATCCGCAGGGCATAAAGGAGATGCGGGAATTTATTCGCAGCTTGGCCGACAACGGCATGAGCATCTTCGTCTCGAGTCATTTGCTCAGCGAAATCCAACAGATGTGCGACCGCGTGGCCATCATGTCGCAGGGACGTGTTCTAGCGGTGGGCGGGGTGAATGAGCTGCTGAATAAGCCGATGGAACGAGTCGTCTGGACGCTGGAGCCGTTGGAAGAAGGTCTCCGTGTATTGGATCGATTGAAGGCAGGAACGGTCGTAAAGGACACTGACGGCCGAACGGTGCAGGTTCGGATGGAGCCGGAGCGAATCGCGGCATGGAATGCAGCGCTGGTGGAGGCCGGGGTCAACGTTCTTGGCATTGAAACGAAGCAGCCTTCGCTGGAGGAGTTGTTTTTAGAACTGACCGAAGGGGAGAGGATTGAATAGCATGCTGCCGCTCATTCGGAACGAAACGATGAAAGTATGGAGGAAAAAGCGTTTTTTCGTCATCCTGCTTATTTTAGCGGTCCTCATTCCCATGTTTACTTATGCTCAATTAAAGGCGGCGGAGAGCTTCCGCCAGCAAAGCGGCACAACCGATTGGCGCATTCAAGCGGAAACGCGCATTAACGATTATCAAAACCGTTTGAACAGCGCGCGCATCCCCGAGGAATGGAAAGCTTATATCCGGGTAGAAATGCAGCGGCTTCAATATTATTTGGAACGCGATATCGATCCCGAAGCGCCCAGCGCGGTAACCTTCGCAAGAGAGTTCACGGAGAATTCCGTGGAGCTGTTTTTGCCCTTGATGGTCATGGTCATCGCATCGGATCTTGTTTCGTCAGAGCATTCTCAAGGAACGATCAAGCTGCTCCTGACTCGACCGGTGCGCCGATGGAAGGTGCTCGCCAGCAAATTTGTCGCTTTAATGTTTTATGTATCGCTTACTGTGCTCAGCACGGCCTTATTGTCTTATCTTATCTCAGGCGTCGCGTTTGGATATTCAGGCTGGCAAGCCCCGGTGTTGACCGGCTTTAGTATGACGCAGACCGGGATCGACACCTCGCAGGCGATGATCGTCCCGCAGTGGCATTATGTGCTCATGGTGCTTGGCCTCGCTTGGTTTTCGTGTCTAGTCGTCGGTTTCCTGAGCTTAATGGTTTCCGTGCTAGTCCGCAGCACCGCCGCCGGCATGGGGATTATGCTGGCGGTGCTGATCGCTGGAACGATACTGGCGAACATGGCGTCAACGTGGGAAAGCGCAAAATATCTGTTTATGGTGAATCTGGACACCGTGGCGTATTTAGCCGGTCGGATGCCGCCGATTCAAGGAATGACCCTCCCATTTTCGCTGGCGGTGCTTGGCGTGACTGCACTTCTTTCGCTCCTAGTTTCATTCGGAGTGTTTACTAGAAGGGATGTTATGAACTAAAATATGTCCAAAATCCGAGGAGCCTTACAGAAGTAAGGGGGACGGGCTTTCGAGGAATGGTTTACCCACAAGTTCCCCACATTTACCCACGCATGACGGCTTCAAAGCGGTCGGGAGTGAGCTTCTTCTGCTCTTTCGTGACGTGGAGGTAGACGCGGCGGGTGATGTCGTCGTTCTTGTGCCCAAGGCGCTCCTGGATGACGGTAAGGTCCTCTCCTGCCTCTGCAAGCAACGAGACATGCGTATGCCTCAAACTATGCGGCGAGAGGTTCTCAGGCAATCCTGCGAGCTTGAGCAGCGCCTTGAAGCGTCGCCATAAGTGTTTTGCGCGTGGCGGGTATCCGGGAAACCTGACGCTCCAAAATAGAAAGTTGTAATCTTGAGGTAGCTTCCGGTACTTTTTAATCGATTCCCTCCAAGCCAATTGCGCCTTGATCGCCTTGATGACGGACTCCCCGATCGTCACCTTGCGGATGGATGTCCGGTTTTTCGGCGGACCGAGGTGATATTCCTCAATCGACTCCGCGGTGGTCAATGTCTTGGTGATCGACAGGACTTGTTCCTGCTCGTCGAAGTCGGTTGTCTTTAGTGCGATCAGTTCGCCGATCCGTAAGCCGGTATAAGCGAGAATCAGAAAAAACTCGTACTCCTGCGGCTTTCCACGGAAACGGACAACTTGCAGGAACTTCTTCAGCTCGTCGCGCTCCAGGTATTTCGGCAGCTCCGCTTCGCCTGCCTCGACTTGCTGGAGAGTCTGCTTAAACGCAGGAATGACCGCACCAGCAGACGGATTGTCCGCTATGACCTTTCTTTTCACGGCATGCTTAAAAATCATGCTGGCGCAAACGTGGTACGCTTGTATCGTCCCTTTCTTCTTGCCATCCGCTTTTAGCCGATTTAGCCAGCGCTGGTAATCGTTCGGATCGATGTCTTTGAGCCGGATGTTCTTGCCGACATACTTCCTCAGCGACTTGAGCGCCGTCTGGTGGCTTATCAATGTGTGAGGCCGCGGCTCTCGCTCGATCTTGTAATCCTCAAGCCACTGCTCGCACCATTGCTCAAGCGTCACCGTTTTCTCGTCGATCAGCGTCCCCTTGATCTTACCCGCCTCGATCAGAATACCCGCATCATAAGCCTCTTTTGGAGTGTCGTAGCTGGGCGTTTCTTTTTGCTTCCGCTTGCGCTCACCGTCAATAACGATTTCCACACTGTATCGGTACGTGTATCGACCATTGCGCTCACGGACGTTGGGCGGCAAAGGCTTCTTTTCTGATTTCTTTGCCATCTGGATCAGCTCCTTCACAAACGTATGTTCGGTTAAAAGTGTATAGTAAACAGCCTTGCGACTGGGAAGCGCCGGAAGATTATAAATCAACAGTGTACCTTAACACTCGCCCAATAATGCGAGCTGGATTGTCTGAAGTCACAATAATCGGCGAATGGTTTGTGTTGTCGGGTTGTAGGATTAAAAAGTTATCTTGCCATTTAACTCGTTTCAAAGTCGCTTCTGTGTCCCCGTTCATGAGAACGGCAGCTATTTGCCCCGACTCAACTTCTTGTTGTTCACGAACCAATACGAGTGCGCCATTCGGGATTGTCGGCTCCATTGAGTCGCCTTTGGCTCTGAGATAGTAAAGTTTCCCGGAAGGTAAATTCTCAGACACTTCGTATCTATAACCTTGAAAATTTTCCTCTGCGCTTATCGGCAATCCGCATGCGATCTCCCCGAGGATCGGGATGGGGTACGCTTCGCGAGGTAACGCAATAAGATTACTCGCCTCGGGGTGGGTAGTCGGCGGGAATAAATCGTTTATGCTTACCCCTAGAGCATCGGCGATTGCAAATAAAGTATTTTGCTCCGGCTCATTTGTTCCCGCTTCATAAGATGAGATAGTGTTATGCTTAACGCCGATCCTCACACCTAACTCTTTTTGTGTCATTTTCCTCGCTAATCGATATTTTCTAATTTGTGCTCCGACAAACTTAGTTACATCCTTCATGAAATTCCCTCTCCCTTCGTTTACAATTATACACAATTTCATGAAGTTGTAAACATAAATTTTCATAAAACATGAAATTTATTGTTGACAGCGTTAAACGCTTCATGTATTATGAAGTCACTGAGGGGGTGGAAGGCGTGCAACAAGAAAAATTAATATCTATTCGTAGCTATCACAGATTGACGCAAAAGGATATGGCTGATCTTCTTGGTGTCGATTTGCGCACTTATATCAACAAGGAAAGCGGCCATACCCAATTTAAAGCGAATGAGATGTTCGCTATTGCGCAAAGGTTTGACAAGTCAATCGATGAAATTTTTTTACCGACAAACTTCATGAAACATGAAGTCGAGAAGTCCGACACCGCCTGAGTATGCTCAGGCGAATCGAAGGGGGTGAAGAATTGAAAACAGATGTGCAAGGAAATTCCATTTTCGAAAGTAAGCTCAATATCTTGGAAGCTGCTTATGGTCAAGTGGTGGAGGCGGCTTTGAACGAAATTAAGTCTAACGCGACAACCTATCGTCAAGCAATCGAATTGGCACGCGACATCGATTGGCCGAAAGAGAAGCCGATTCGTTCGAGGGCAATTGTTTTAAAGTTGATTCGCGAAGAAGTCTTGAAGCGACTGGAAAATGAGTTTCGCGAAGTGGCAATACGAAAATAAGCCGCCAGCGGCAACTGACGGCTTACGGATTACTGCTTTCTCAAGTGTTCAAGGATTGCTGTTTTGAATCGGTCAAGCGTGTAATACGTTTGTCGTCCAAGTTCTTCGATGTCGTCTCTGGTCGCTGAAACTTCCGAGGTTTCGCGGTTAAACTTAATTTCTTTTTTGAAATCCTCAACGATCGATTCTAAATCGGATTCTAGCTTTTTGATCGACACGGCTATCACCTCCCCCATTCCAAACTTTACCACAATGGGGAGAGCAATAAAAAAGCCTCTCGGCAATGACCGAAAGGCAACCAAATCAACTACCTCCATTATAGCACATGGCGGGCAAAAGGAGAATCGCAAATATGGGTCAACTCGTTTTCATCGAAAACCACCGCCCGGTCACGGACAGTCTGCTCGTCGCTGAGACGTTTGGGAAAGCACACGCAAAGATACTTAGAGACATCCGCGAACTCGATTGTAGCCCTGAATTTAATCAATCCAATTTTGGACTGGTCTCCTACATCGACGCTGGCGGCCGCACCTACCCTAAATACCTCATCACGCAAGACGGCTTTGTATTCCTCGCCATGGGCTTCACGGGCAAGGAGGCCGCTCGCTTCAAGGAACGATACATCAACGAATTTAACCACATGCGCGAGCAGCTTAGCAATCCGCAACTATCTGAAATCGAAATCCTGCAACGATCCGTCGGTCTACTCGCTGAACAGAACAAAAGGATCGAAGAACTAGAGGAGCGCATGGCGCAATTGGGGCGGGGATCTTCAGTACAAATTGAAGCGCCAACGCAGATCGCGCCTCCGTCCGAAACGGCAAAACAGAAATCAGCATCGTGGCGGCATCGGGTCAACCGTTTATTTTTTGAAATTGCCAAGAAAAGAGGCGGAAGCTACAGCACGCATAAGCTGGAAAGCTATCAGCTGCTCGAACAACAAGTGAATTGCGATTTGTCCATCAGACTCGGGAAGCTTCGGGAAAAACTCCGCAAGAAAGGCAACGGCAAGTTGGATGGCAGGAGTTTGAGCAAGATGGACGTGATCGATGCCGATGATCGTTTGCGCGAACTCTATGTATCGATTGTGGAAGGGATGCTGAACGAAGTTACTGGAAGAAAGGAGCGGAACGCATGACACTCGACGATCTCCCCGAATGCATCAGCGTCCCGGATCTCGCCAGTTATCTCGGCATCAGCCGGTCCGGGGCGTATAACCTTTGCAGGACGGGCCAATTGCCAAGTATTCGCATAGGCGGGTCGGTCCGGGTTCGAAAATCTGTTTTTCTGGAATGGATAGCTGCGCAAGAGAAGAAGGAGGCATGACGGTGAGCGAGATGCTTCAAAGAGTAGGAGGGCCCGCCAACTTGAAAGATTGGGAGATGCTGATCGTCACCATTATCGCGATCACGGCAGTTGTTTGGTGGCTAAGGATTATTACGAGGGGTGGTGGGGAGGAGTGAACAATTACGACCGGCAGCGGAAGGACAAGCTTATCGCTACGTTGCCCAAGGCACGGGAAGACGCAGATCGGTTCCTTATGTATGTGGTCGAAGACGATCACAACGCCGCAGAAGTCGAGTCTGTACGTGATGCTCAGCGGCATATTACTTGGGCGCTTAAGCAGTTAACGGAGGTGAAGCCCTGATGCCTAACACACCAATACCTTGTAAAGAGCATGACGGATACGCACATCCCGAGGATCGCATTGATCGCATGGGCCGAACGTTTTCGGCACTGAAATTGGACGAGCGTCATGGGATTACGTTTGGTCGATATGTCGAGCTGGTCGAGATTGGCGAGTGGGACAGAATTGCAAGTTTGGGGGGGTGAGATAAATGCGTGACTTAATCCAAATTGTCGAAGACGTTAAGGATGGTCAAAAGCCGGACTATGAAGAACTCCGTTTTGCACTTCTAGCTTACGTTTCAATGTTCAATATCGAGCATCGGCAACTTAGGGAGGAATTAATGCGGGATAAGCCGCAGCCTCAATTCATCCGTGACATGAAACTCAAAAACTCTTTTGACATGTACAAAGGTGCCCTTAACACGGACCCAAAGGGGTGGCTTGGGTGGACTAATGACCCAGACAATCCAACATATCAAAAGATGCGTAAGGCGGGCAATCAATTGATCGACAAATTAACTGAGGAAGGGTGATGATCACGGATCGGAATTATGACGATTTCTACGAGCTTGTCGAAGCGCTCAAAGCTTTAGAAACGCTCGATATAGACTATACGGTCACTCGTAAGACGAGAGCGGTGCCGAACATATGGACCGGTGAGTTGTTAAAAACTGAGTATTTTGTGAACTTTGACGACGAGGAGGAGTGAAGTAACCGGCTCGGGGCGGAGTTGACTGAAACTGTGACGGAAGAAAGGATGATTGAATTGGACAGAAACGATAAGGATCAGCACATCAGACAGCAATGGTTCAAGGATCACAAAGCAACCCTGTCCCAACATGGCGATTTGCAAGTGTTGGACTGGAAGCGCCCTGGAACGATCACGTACTACTGCCGATACGTATTTGACGGAAACAAAATGTACATCAGCGGGGATATTGGCGAGGCGGTATTTTGGCTTACTTGGAAAGCCGATGTTCATTCATTCGATGACATTCACGTTGGTTATTTCGAGGAGAAGCTCGCCGCTTATTCGAGGGAAAGAAGGGACTTTAACAGCGACAAAGCTGTCCGCCGGTTGAGGGAATGGATCAACGACTTGAAAGAAAACGAAAAGGCATACGACCACGATGATATGAGGGAACTTTTCGAACGAGCGAGAGACTGTTCTTCAAAAGACGAGTGGGCGCACATTGTCAATGATAACGGTTGGATCAGCGGCATAGATTGCGACTATTGGGAATGGATGTACAGCATCGGCGATGAGATCCCTTGGAGAATCCATGGTTACTTAGTCGGATTGAAAATGGCATCCGAGCAACTGAAATCTAAAACCGTTGTTGCGTAGTACGAACACATTACGAAGGAGATGACCAACCGATGACCAATTACGACTTCAAATCAGCCCGCCGCCGTATTCAACAGCTGAAATCGTTATACCTTGCAGCGGCCCGGTCCGGTGACGAAATGGCTTGCTGGGCGCTGGCGGCAGAGATCGACGAGATCGAGCGAGAGATCAGTGAGGCGCACAAAGAAAAAATCGCCCTGGCCGGCGATTCATTCCATAGCAATATTTTGATGTTTCCTAGTTTATCACAATAAACCCGAGATGGGAAAGGGGAAAGAGAATGAATAATTTAGAGATTCGCGAAGCGCTAGCTGGCGTTATCCGAAAGGTCGACATGCAGAGCGCGGAAGAAGTTGCCACGGCGATGATCGAGATGAGCCGAATGATAGGGGGCGTGATTGCCTATCAAACAGGTGGAAATACGTTTGCTCAAAAACTGCTGATTGATACGTGCCGAGACGCTATCCAAGATGGCGTGAAGGTTGGGGTCGGCATCATTAACGAGATGAGGGGAGCGGCTATTCAATGAAAGCTACTGGAATTGTAAGACACACCGACAATCTTGGTCGTGTGGTTATCCCGAAGGAGCTGCGCAGGACGTTAGGCATTAAGGAAGGCGATCCGGTGGAGATATTCGTGAATGGTGAAACGGTTGTTCTAAAGAAGTATTCGGAGGGCTGCTGCTTGTGCGGTCATGATGATAGGCCACTGACGAACCTCTATCCAGATAAGCCGATATGTGATGCGTGCGTGAAGCGGATCGGGAAGCTGGGGAAGGGTTAGAAATAATCGGCACGAAGCCGGGAAGGGGAACCAAGTTGCGTAACGAGTATGAAATCCGTGGGGAAGTTACCTCGATATTTCTTAGGCAGCGGAACGGGGGCATCCTCGAAACGATCATCGACACAGATGATTTAAAAAAGGTCAAAATATTGAACGGATCCTGGTATGCGGAATACAACAAGAAAACTGACTCTTACTACGCTCGTATCGGCTCACGTCAAAATGGCATAATCACGAGAATCTACATGCATAGGTTGATCATGGATTGCCCTGATCACTTGATGGTAGACCATATCAACCACAATACACTAGATAACCGTTCGGAAAATTTAAGGAATGTAGACAACACTGTCAATCAGCAAAATCGATATCGCTGCAACAAAACTAATAAGTGCGGTGTCCGCGGAGTTTGTTGGGATGGGCGAAAAGGACGATGGCGAGTACAAGGTAGCATCGACGGAAAGCGGAGAACGCTAGGTAGCTTTCAAAAATTTGAAGATGCAGTTCGGAAAGCGGAAGAATTTTTTAAAAATCTCGCCTGACGAGTCCGAATGGACGAAACACTCCTTCGGGAGTGTCGCGGGAAACCGCACTGGATGGAGCGCATTAGGCGCGACTCTTGCGCGTTGGTCCTCGGCGTGTCGAGGCCGCCATCCAGTCCTACATAAACACACCGCCTGACGAGGCGTTGACATAGAAAAGAGCCGGGACTGCAGCCCAGGCTCGAATAAAAAAACAGTATTGGTTGCCGCCATCGTATCACAACGCGGTGGTGGCGTAAAGACAAAACGACTTGGAGGGCACTCAGATGAGCAAAAACAACATCGATTTATCCAACTTTGCAGATGGTGCGGTAGCTGAGCGTTTCAACCTAGAGTTGCAACGAGTACTCGACAATATCGCGGATCCAAACACGGATCCGAAGAAGGTCCGGTCCGTTACCTTGACGGTTTCCCTTAAAGCCGACGAGCAGCGAGACATCGCGAACGTGAGCATAACGGCAAAGGCGAGTCTTGCACCGGCCAAAAACATTGAAACGAAGATTGTTATGGGTATGGATAATGACGGCAAGGTGATCGGTAACGAATTAAAGTCCGGCATGAAGGGGCAGACGTTCATCGACAATGACGGGGATGTCGCGGACGACACAGGTCGGAAGCTGCGGGACAGTAACGTTGTAAATTTCAAATAATTTAATTGGGAGATGTGATCCGGATGTTTAAAGAAGCGTTGCAGTATCTAATTGGCTTAGGCAATTCGGAAATTAAATATGCGAACGGACAAACGTATTCTACTCAACCTGTTCATTTGCTCAAAGAGCCGACGCGTGATGCCGTTGAGGTCCGTAGCCTTACGGGGCTAGTAGACTATCTGAAATCAAAGTTTGACGGGGAAGAGAAGCTTATGGTGCACGTTGTCAGCCCGACGGAGGTCGCTGCCTTCAGTATGACGAACTGCGATGCGAACCGTGAATTCTACATCAAGGCGAAAGCTATGCTGCCTGAGTTCCGTTATGGCAACTTCCACGACCCGGAGGAATTTATCATCAAGCTGCAATCCGTATTCGTGAAGAATGAGGACCAGGCGAAGCTCTTGAAAGTCGTCGGGAATATCAAAGACGAGGCTGTTCAGTCTTACGGAGACGACGGTGTGAGCCAGAAGGTTACCGCCAAGACAGGTGTTGCAACGGTAGCTGATGTTCAGGTTCCCAACCCGGTATTCCTCAAACCGTTCCGAACCTTCGCTGAAATCGATCAGCCAGAAAGCGAATTTGTTTTCCGCATGCGTACCGGTCCGGCTGCGGCGATCTTCGAAGCGGACGGTGGCGCTTGGAAGCTGGAGGCCATGCAACGAGTGAAGAAGTACCTCGATGAAGAGTTGAAGGAACTTGTCGATGCCGGTGACATCGTCATTATCGCCTAAACAATTTGGGGCGACTACGGTCGTCCCTTATTTTCTCAAAATAGATGCTACTCATTAAAGGTGATCAGATCCGACTTCATGATTCCAGCATTGTCGAGGTAATTGACGTATGGGGTGTTGCGCGTAGCCACGCAAAAATACGGGATCAAAGCGGCGCGGTAAGCTTGATTATCGCCGAAAGAGATGTTGAATCCGTGTTGCGCCGCCCGGCGATCCGGAAGAAGAAAGTTTTTGAATGATTATACGTGATCTTACGTGAGAGGAGAAACGACGTTGATTAAAATCAATAAGCTCGAAATCGAGAATGTCAAACGTGTGAAAGCCGTGAAAATAGAGCCGACCGCAAATGGCATTACCATTGTCGGCGGGAAGAACAATCAAGGCAAAACAAGCGTGCTGGATGCCATCGCATGGGGGTTGGGAGGAAACAAACATCGTCCGTCCCAGCCTGAACGGGAAGGTTCGGCTGTGCCGCCCTATCTTCATATTGTGTTGTCCAACGGCCTGATCGTAGAGCGAAAGGGTAAAAACAGCGATCTGAAGGTCATCGATCCGAACGGCCAGAAAGGCGGTCAGCAGTTGCTCGACAGTTTTGTCGAAGAGTTGGCGATTGATTTGCCGAAGTTCTTGAATTCCACCAGCAAGGAAAAGGCCGGCATCCTGCTGCGCATTATCGGCGTAGGCGATAAGCTGTTCGAACTCGAGCAGAAGGAACAGGAGGTCTACAACCGGCGCCATGCCATCGGCCAGATCGCCGACCAGAAAGCCAAGTTCGCCAAGGAGCAACCATACTTCCCGGACGCGCCGAAGGAGCCGATATCGGCATCTGATATGATCCAGCAACAGCAGGAGATTCTTGCTCGCAACGGCGAGAACCAGCGAAAGCGGCAGCGGCTGACGCAGATCCAGGCGGCGCTTACTAGCCAGACACAAGAGGTCGTGCGGATGACAGCCCTGCTAAATGAAGCTCAGGCTAAATGCGATCAACTAAGGGCAGATCTCCAAATCGCTCAGAAGGATGCTTTGGAATTGCAAGACGAATCGACGGCTGAGCTTGAGGCGAATATCCGGCAGATCGACGAGATCAATCGGAAGGTGCGAGCGAATCTGGACAAGGACAAGGCCGAGACAGACGCCAGCGAGTACCGGATCGAATACGACAAGCTGACGACGGAAATCAACGACATTCGCAAGCAAAAAACGGATCTCCTGACGAGTGCGGATCTACCGCTGCCGGGGCTGTCGGTCGATGATGGTGAGTTGATCTTCGAGGGTCAGCGATGGGACAACATGAGCGGATCACAACAGCTGCGAGTAGCCACGGCTATCGTGCGTAAGCTCAAACCAAATTGCGGATTCATTCTGCTGGACAAGCTCGAGCAAATGGATTTGGAGACGTTGAAAGAATTCGGCGAATGGCTGGAGCAGGAAGGGCTGCAGGCCATTGCCACGCGCGTCAGCACCGGGGATGAATGCTCGATCGTAATCGAGGACGGTTACGTCGCCGGCCAGGAAGGAATCACATTACAGCAGCCGCCTGGCGAGATCGATCCGGGGCCATCATGGAAAGCAGGTGAATTTTAATGGGGGCACTAATCGATTTAACTGGTCAACGATTTGGTCAACTCACAGTAATTGATCGAGTCGGAAAATATCATACGAGTGTCGTGTGGTCTTGCAAATGTGACTGCGGAAATATTACTCAAATTCCTTCTAATTCTTTGCGTAGAGGATTAACCCAAAGTTGTGGATGCACTCAATACGATTGGTTGAAAGAACGCAAGCCATCTATGACGCATGGTAGAACAAAAGAAAGATTGCACAGAGTTTGGATGGGCATGTTAGAGCGATGTAGCAATCCAAACCATAACAGGTTCCCCCGTTATGGCGGACGTGGAATTCATGTCTGCTCTGAGTGGAAAAACGACTACATTGCGTTTAGGGAATGGGCATTAGCAAATGGATACAATCCTCAAGCGAATCGTGGAGAATGCACAATCGATAGAATCGATCCCGAAGGACCTTATAGTCCAGATAATTGTCGTTGGGTTGATATGAAAGTGCAGAATAACAACAAATGGAAGGAGACGTTAGGATGCAAGTGATTAGCGGCAAAATCCAAAAAGCTAAGAAAGTGGTTTTGTACGGAGTGGAAGGAATCGGCAAGTCTTCGCTAGCTGCCGAATTCCCGCATCCTATTTTCATCGATACAGAGGGTAGTACGACTGAATTAGACGTTAATCGGCTCCCGCGTCCGACCAGTTGGGAAATGCTTAAACAGCAGGTTGCATGGGTCAAGAATCAAGATTTCAAGACACTTGTCATCGATACAATCGATTGGGCTGAACGTCTTTGCAATGAACACGTATGTGCATCGCATAACAAGAACGGAATTGAAGCGTTCGGGTATGGGGCTGGGTATACCTTTGCTTCGGAGGAAATGGGGCGTTTTCTGAACTTGCTCAGCGATCTGACAGAGACAGATATTAATGTCGTCCTAATCGCTCATGCTCAGATCATCAAGTTTGATCAGCCTGATGAAATGGGTTCATATGATAGATACACATTAAAGCTAGGTCAAAAGACTGGATCACGTACAGCCTCAATGGTAAAAGAGTGGGGAGATTGTGTGCTCTTCATCAACTACAAGACGTTCAGTGTCGCCACGGACAAGGAAGGCAAGAAGAACAAGGGGCAGGGCGGCGTCCGCACGGTGTACGCGACGCACCATCCGGCGTGGGATGCCAAGAACCGCCACGGCTTGCCGGATGAGTTCCCGCTCGACTACGGGCAGATCGCGCATATCTTTGCGAAACCTGCGTCGTCGTCACAGGCAGCTCCGGCCACGCCGCCATCAACGCCACCCGTGGAGGCCACGCAGCCGGCTTCCGAATCCAAAGTGGAGGAATCGCCGCTACAAACTCAACAGTCGTCTCTTGATCCGAATATCCCTCGGTCGCTGCGTGATTTGATGTCCGCATACCAGGTAACTGAATCGGAGATTCAGGCTGTTGTAAGCCAAAAGGGGTACTACCCATCGGATACACCAATCACCAACTATGATCCAAATTTCATCGAAGGCGTCCTGGTAGGAGCATGGCCGAAGGTCTTTGAAATGGTCCAGTCGGCAAGAAATGAAATTCCATTTTCATAACAATCTTAGGAGGAATCATACATGAGTCAAAACATCGAACGCGAACTTGGCTGGGAAGACGAAATTCAAAAGGACGGCGGCGAATTCGTCGTCCTTCCTGCAGGAGACTACAACTTCACTGTCACGAAATTCGAACGCGGGCGCTTTGCAGGCAGCGAAAAGATGCCGGCTTGCAACCAGGCGAAGCTGGAGTTGACGGTGCACTCTCCGGAGCACGGCGACGTGGTCGTTTTCCACAATCTGTTCCTGCATACGAAGACTGAAGGTTTGCTGTCCAACTTCTTCGCCGGGATCGGACAAAAGCGGAAGGGCGAGCCGTTGCGGATGAATTGGAGCGCGGTGGTTGGCGCCAAAGGGCGGCTCAAGCTCGAAATCAATAAATTTATCGGTAAAGACAAGGAAGAAAAGACAAACAATCAAGTGAAGACCTTTTACCCGAAAGATGATGTTCAGTCACAGCAGCAGCAATCCCAACAACATCAAGCTCCGTTCCCGACCGGGCAGCAGGCTGGCGGATTTGTCCCGGGACAGTTTTAGGAGGCACTTATGAAGCTGAGACCTTACCAACAAGCAGCTCGGGCATCCATTCAAGATGAGTGGAAAAAAGGAGTCAAGCGGACGCTGCTGGTACTTCCTACCGGCTGCGGTAAAACGATCGTGTTTTCCAAGGTAATCGAGGACCGTGTGAGGGAGGGCGAGCGTGTTCTCGTCCTTGCCCATCGCGGCGAGCTGCTCGACCAAGCCGCCGATAAGCTGGATAAGTCGACCGGACTCAAATGCGCGACGGAAAAAGCGGAGCAGACATCGATCGGCAGCTGGTACCGGGTCGTCGTCGGCAGCGTGCAGACGATGATGCGCGAGAAGCGTCTCGATCAGTTCGATAAGGATTTCTTTAACACGATCATCGTCGACGAAGCGCATCATTGCATATCCGACAGCTATCAACGCGTGCTGCAATATTTTGAGGATGCGAATGTGTTAGGAGTGACGGCCACTCCCGATCGAGGCGACATGCGCAACCTGGGCTCTTATTTTGAGAGTCTCGCTTACGAGTACACGCTGCCGAAAGCGATCAAGGAAGGGTATCTCAGCCCGATCAAAGCGTTGACAATCCCTTTGAAGCTGGACCTTTCGGCAGTCAGACAGCAGTCCGGCGACTTTAGTACCAGCGACTTGGGAACGGCCTTGGATCCTTATCTGGAACAGATCGCTGCTGAGATGTGGCGAGTCGCAAAAGATAGGAAGATCGTCGTGTTCCTGCCACTCGTAAAGACCAGCCAAAAATTCACCCGCATATTAAACGAAATCGGCTTCCAAGCAGCCGAAGTAAACGGAGAATCAAAGGACCGCGCAGAGATTTTAGAAGATTTCGACAAAGGCAAATACAACGTCCTGTGCAACTCCATGCTGCTGACAGAGGGTTGGGACTGCCCCAGCGTAGATTGCATCGTTATATTGCGGCCGACAAAAGTACGTTCCCTTTATTCTCAGATGGTCGGGCGAGGTACCCGGCTATATCCCGGAAAAAATGAATTATTGCTACTCGACTTTCTCTGGAATACGGAACGGCATGAGCTTTGCCATCCTGCCCATCTCATCGCGGAGAATGAAGAAGTTGCACAAGCGATGACCAAGCAGATCGAGGAGGCCGGCATTCCGCTGGACCTTGAGGCAGTCGAAAAGCAAGCTGCAGAAGATGTGGTTGCAGCTCGCGAGGAAGCGCTTGCCAAGAAGCTCGAAGAGATGAAGAAGCGCAAGCGGGCTCTTGTCGATCCGCTGCAGTTTGAAATGAGTATCCAGGCAGAGGACTTGTCGAGTTACACTCCGACCTTCGGATGGCAGATGGCTCCTCCGAGTGAGAGTCAACTGAAAACACTAGAGAAATTCGGCATATTCCCTGAAGCCGTGGATAACGCCGGGAAGGCATCGCTTTTACTTGAACGTTTGGACAAGCGCCGTAAAGAAGGTTTGACCACGCCAAAGCAAATTCGGCAACTTGAAGGACGTGGCTTCGAACATGTTGGTACATGGCCGTTCGAAGCAGCCAGACGTTTGATTGATCGGATAGCTGCAAATGGATGGAGAACGCCGGATGATATTAACCCTAAAACGTACCGTCCAGAGGTGACATATGCGAATCATTGATTTAAGTGGCGAGAGGGTAGGAAGGCTGCTAGTTGTCGAAAGGTCAGGAAATATCGGAAAGCATCCTGCATGGATGTGTAAATGTGATTGTGGCAACGCGACAATAGTCCGAGGAGATCACCTTAGAAATGAGTTGATCAGAAGTTGCGGGTGCCTTGAGGAAGAAAACCGGAACAATGGCGCGAATACAAAGCACGGAGGAGCCAAAACAAGACTCTACCGAATATGGTCCGGAATGCTCAAACGTTGCAACAATCACAACTGTCATGCTTATGAAAATTACGGTGGTAGAGGCATTAAAGTATGCGATGCCTGGTTGGACTTCTCAACGTTTCGTGATTGGGCGTTAGAGAACGGATATTCCAATTCTCTAAGCATAGATCGGATTGATAATAACGGGAATTATGAACCGACAAACTGCCGTTGGACTAACCCTAAAACGCAAGCAAACAACAGAAGAAAACGCAGGGTGGGGTAGCCAATGGAGCACAAAGTCGACTTAATAAAACTTTTAGAATGGATTGACCCGTCCTATCTGAGCTATCAGGAATGGCTGAACATTGGCTTCGCCCTCAAATACGAAGGCTACACGGCCAGCGACTGGGATGACTGGAGCAAGCGCGACGGCGCGCGGTACCGCCCCGGAGAATGCTTTAAGAAGTGGACGTCATTCGAGGGCTCCGGCACGCCGGTAACGGGCGCAACGATTACCCAGATGGCAAAGGACAACGGATGGACACCCCGGTCTGCAGATCGTGAGGATCGGGAACTTGGCTGGGAAGACGAGATCGCCGGCGATTACGTGGTTGTCGATAAAAACTGGATCGAGGGCAAAGAGATCCATGAACCGAGCGTCTGGAATCCTGTGCAGCAGCTGACCACCTACCTGGAGACGCTGTTCGAAGCCTCCGAAAACGTCGGGTACGTCGTCGACACATGGCAGAACGATGAAGGGAAATATTTGCCCACGAAAGGTGCATGGGACCGGACGGCCGGAGAGCTGATCCAGAAACTTGCCCAATGCAATGGAGATATTGGCTCCGTTCTGGGCGACTATGACCCGGCTGCCGGAGCCTGGATCAGGTTCAATCCTTTGGACGGCAAGGGCATCAAAAACGAAAACGTAACCGAATTCCGGTATGCGCTCGTCGAGTCAGACACAATGGACATCGAGAAGCAAAACGCGATTATGCGCGAGCTTGAGTTGCCGATTGCCGTCATGGTTTACAGTGGCGGAAAGAGCCTGCACGCGATCGTGAAGGTAGAGGCTCCAAACTATGACGAGTATCGCAAACGGGTCGACTACCTGTACAACGTCTGTAAAAAGAACGGATTGAACATCGACAATCAGAATCGAAACCCGTCGAGGTTGTCCCGCATGCCTGGCATTGAACGCAACGGGAAAAAGCAGTTCATCGTGGATACTGGGATCGGAAAAGCGAGCTGGGCCGAGTGGAACGAGTGGATCGAAGGCATTAACGACGATCTGCCTGATCCGGAGAGCCTGACGGATTACTGGGACAACATGCCGCAGCTCGCGCCACCATTGATTGAGGGATTGCTACGGCAAGGCCATAAAATGCTTATGGCCGGTCCGTCGAAGGCTGGTAAATCCTTTGCCTTGATTGAGCTCAGCATCGCCATAGCCGAGGGCACAAGGTGGCTTGGATGGCCATGCACGCAAGGGAAAGTATTGTACGTCAACCTCGAGTTGGACAGAGCCAGCGCCTTGCACCGCTTCAAGGATGTGTACCAGGCGCTAGGGTTACCACCTAAGCATATCAGCAATATTGATATCTGGAACCTGCGCGGGAAGTCCGTTCCGATGGACAAGTTGGCGCCGAAGTTGATCCGACGCGCGGCCAAGAAGAATTACATTGCTGTCATCATTGACCCGATTTACAAGGTGCTCACAGGCGACGAAAACAGTGCTGATCAGATGGCTCATTTTACGAATCAATTTGACAAGATTTGTACCGAGCTCGGCTCCAGCGTTATCTATTGTCATCACCATTCAAAGGGGTCCCAGGGCGGCAAGAAGTCCATGGACCGGGCCAGCGGAAGCGGAGTGTTCGCACGCGATCCGGATGCCTTGATCGACCTGGTAGAGCTGGATATAACGGAAGCGTTATTGAAGCAAGAGGAAAAGAAGGCCATATGCGCTGTGTACCGACGGTTCTTTGAAAACTACAATATGGCCTACTTCGACGAACACGTCTCCCAGGACGATCTACTCAGCGCAAAAGCGATGGAGGATCATGCAAAGCACGCGATTCCCGGGCAGCTGGATGAGGCGCGTCAGGACGTCCGGCAGGCCCTGCAGACGATCCGTATTCGCTCTGCATGGCGCGTAGAGGGCACGCTGCGGGAGTATCCCAAGTTCGAGCCGGTCAACATGTGGTTCCAGTATCCGATCCATAAGGTCGATGACGTCGGCAGCCTGAAGGATATCGAGCCGGAGGGCGAATCACAGCCGCCCTGGAAGAAGGCAACCGGCAGACGCAAGGACAAAGCGCAAGCGGAGCGCCGGAGCAAGGCAGAGGAGTTTACAGAGGTCGTGAACGCCTGCAACTTCGGCGAACCTCCGACCGTGAAGGACATCATCGATTGGTATTCCAACACCGGCAAGGAAGTTCCGGAGAGAACAGTGAGAGATTGGGTCAGGAAATACGGTTACAAGATTGATAGAAATAACGGAAACGTGATCATCAGGACAGATACAAACGGCGGCGACGACCATGATTAATGCCGACGACCAAAATCCGCCGAACGGCGGCGGCAATCATAAATTTATGGTCATTGCCGATCGGCAAAACATCGGCGGCAATCATGTTTTTAAGGTCACCGCCGATCATCGCGACACCCTATATATATATAAATATATCACGCGCCCGTAGTAAATAAAATATGAAATAAGTCAAGTATACAGTAAACATAGTGAGAGAGAAGGTTGCCGCCGCAGGAGGAGCGGCAACCCCTTCTCTCACAGGTAACTATGTTCCGCGTGAGAGAGGAGAAAAAGATAGATGCCAAAATCGAAAAAAGAGGATTCGAAATATTGGGAGACGGAGAAAGCCGAAACCGTCGAGTTCGGTCATAATTTCATCCGCTGTTATGACAAGGCCGGGAAGTTACAGTTCGGCGTAAAATACCGCGATAAGTCGGGACAGGACGTATACGCTGTGAAATTCGTCCTCGACCGAAAAGACTTGTTTTCGAACGATGAAGCGGCCAGCTTTTTACGCGGCACGATCAATGATTGGGAAGAAATGCTCGAGGAAGAACAAGATGCCGACTGAATTCTTCATGCCTATGAAACCGCCGACCGCAACGCACCAGGAGAAGCAGGTCGCCGTCGTAAATGGCAAACCAGTCTTTTATGAGCCGGATGACCTCAAGGCAGCGCGAGCAAAGCTGACGGCGCACCTCGGGAGGCATGTGCCGGAGAAGAAATACACGGGGGCGCTGCGCGTCATCGTGAAGTGGTTGTTCCCGATCAAGGAAGGCAGTAAACATTACGATGGTGAGTGGAAAACGACGAAGCCGGACACGCACAACCTGAATAAGCTACCGTTCGATATCATGACCGATCTAGGATTCTGGAAAGACGACGCGATCGTGGCAAGCGAGATCATCGAAAAATTCTGGGCGACGCGGCCAGGCATCTACATCCGCATCGAGGAGTTATAGCCGATGGATTACCAGGCGTTTTATAACGATGTCGTCGAGTGGATAGGTAAGGCGAATCAGGCAGCCCTGCAGCATGGCATGCAAAGTGAAAACTTTTGGGCATGGGTTGCTTTGTCAGCCGGCGAAATATGCGCCAAGTATCAAGACAATCGCCTGGTCATCAAGCAAATGATGATGATGACAGAATGGCTGGAAGAGGTCTGCGAGAATCAGAAGGTGAGCAAATGAACTGGAAGGAAGCTACGCGAGCTCAGTTATACGAGATCGCCTATAACGATCGAGGGGCCCCACTGAAATACAAGCTTGCTGCCGTTGAGGAGATCGAGCGGCGGCAAAAGAAGATTGTTGTTGATCACAAACGGAAAAAGATCAGGCTGGGGTGAAAAACTCATGAACGACACTCAAAGACGCAAAGCGTTCCAACGCATTAAGTCCATGACGACCGACCGCTTCTGGTCCTGGATGAATTGGGTTCACACGAAAGCGTACGCGGCAGCTGTCCGTCACTACACCGAAGCAGCGGAGATCGTCTTACCGCCAAGACTCCAGAAGCAGCTGCATGCGAAGGCGGCGGAGATCCGGGAGGAGTGGGACGGGATGAAGACCATCAATCTGGATGAGACGGAAGCAGAGGACTTTGACCATGTGTTGGGGAGGGATCGGGATGAGAAGGGAGCCGTACAGGACACCGGTGCCGCAACGTGACCGGGAAACCGCTACGAAGGCGAACGGCCCAGTCATTACGTATCAGCTGAGTCCGGATGAGCTGGAAAAGTACCGCAATGAGCCGAGGCAAACCTATAAGCGGCCAACAGGATTGCCGAGCAGGAATAACTTTTCAAGCGAAAAACAATCTGAACGCGCCAAGAAGCGCTACGAAGGAGCTGGTGACATGATTAGCAAAGAGCAATACCTTGAGGAGCGTTTGGCAGGAAAGAGCCGGACAAGCATTTACAAAAGCCGTGGGATTAATCCGGGTGTGTTTTACAAAGCGCTGGAAGAGTGGGGCATCAAGGAGCAAGCCAAAGAGGAGGAGCTGCTGAAAACCTTGGGAGGAGTGAGTGCAGATGGCCAAGCGGAAAACGAAGAACCGCAAGACGTGCAACAAGATCCGGACGCAGTACCACCAGCGGAAGGCGGCAAAGAATCGGATGTGGCAGGCCAAGACGTACTTGCAGGAACAAAGACAGCGGGAGAATCTGCTGTTAACGTTGGGAGCCCAGAAGTAGCAGCCGACATCCTGTACCTCACCATTCGTATCCCGATCATCGCCGATGCCGATGACCGCTTCGGCCAGATCAAGAAGGTCTACGAGGAATTGGAGGAAGTGGGCGCCGAGATCGAAGCATCAAACATTGACCGACGCAAGGCAGCAGGCGAGCTCTACGATTTGGTTCAGGCGTTCGCAGGGCTGATTCGTGCGGAATTATCCGATCTCGTCGTCAGCGGTTCGGTCGACGGCTTGCTGCAGGAATTTTTCGACCACCACAACCGTCAGCACGTCGATAAGATCCAGCGCTATGCAGCTGAGCGGGGATGGAGGATTGTGGGATGACCGAAGCGATCAGTAAAGCGGCGATAGAAAAACAAATCAACAACAGAATTAGCGATCAGAGGAAATGGGGTGGTCCCGTAAACTTGGAGATTGCGCGGGAGCTACGAGCCATTCTGGACGAAATCCAATCCGGCACATTCGACCTTTCCCCTACGGACGTAGATGTGAAAGAGATTGAAGAAGCGTTGAACAGTGAACAAGCAAATTACGGATGTGGGTGCAATTTTACAAAAGCTCCTTTGTGGCTTCGTCAACTCATCGCCAAGTTAGCCGAACTCGAATCCACCATAAGCGAACTAAGCGAGGAACATAACCAAAAACACGCAAGGAATGAGCGGTTGGAGAAAGAGTTAGCAGAATCTGATGCAAAGATTGTGGAACTCCACTACAAGTTAGCGGAAGCACAAGCGGAAGAACTTGCATCAGAACAAGCATATGCAAAACGCGAAGCGATTAAGTGGAACGATGAAGCTGTGAAGCTACGTGAGCAGTTAGCCGATAAGGAGGCGGAATTGGACATGGCCCTGAAGGTGTTGGAGAGTATTAAAATCAAATGCAAGGATTCCGAGGCGTATACGGACGGAGCTCACGCTTATTTTATCGCCCATTCCACCATCAAAAAAATTAATGGCCTTATTTCTCAGCAAAAAACTGACAGTTCACCCGCAAATAATGTTCCACCTGCTGCGTCTCCCGATCCACGATCGTAACGGCTTTATCCGTGAAGTCAACAATACGGCCGTAGCCGATGTACTCGCCGTCTTGCACGACCCAGACGTTGCGCTGTTCGTAGATCGCGTCGTGGTATTTCACGGAGTGGTCGAGTCGGTAAGTTCGTTTGAGCATTTTTATCACCAAAGAGATTATAGCATCAGGAGGTGTACGGATGAAGCCGGAGACGGTTGAACAGATTAGCAAAGCAGCTGCACAAGCGGCATTGGAGTTTATGGAGAAGGAACGGCAGCGGCAGAAAAAAGCAAAGAAAGACTGGCGCCGCCGGAACACGAAGCTGCTGCTTAAAAATTATCGGGGCTTCGTAAAGCACAGCCAGGAAGCACAGGAAAAGTTTGAGGTCACACGTTGGGACGATAGCCTTGAGGATCTCTTCACGGAAGAATTTGCGATTGAGTCGATCCGGAAGAGCAAGGCAAGGACGCAAGCGATGGTCCGATTCATTGAGCGTATGTTGACCGCATACAAAGCAATTTGCGAAGCAACCGGGAAGCCAGAAGACGTCCGGCGCTATCAAGTTATCGATGCGATGTACATTTCGGACAAAAATATGAGTCCTGAAGAAATTGCAGAATGTCACAAAATCGACGTTCGAACGGTGTACCGCGACGTTACCGATGCCTGCGAAGCCTTGTCCGTATTGATATTTGGGGTCGATGCAATCCAATTCGAGTGATATCAAAACCGCGTCAAAAAGTCGTCATTAACACGACAATCAATCCGTGTTACTATGATAGTGTGCAATAATTATAAATACTCAACCGCATGCAGGTTGTAAGGCAAAAAAATGAGAGTCCACCTTCGGGTTGGGCTCTTTCTGTTTTCCAAGGAGCTGATCCAGCATGGAAACATCGGAAACATCGGAAACATCACTTACCGGCAAGAGACTACTTGGATATCTAAACGGCTTGGAAATACGAAGCGAGAACATGCCGGAGCAGCCGAAGCAGTGTGTCGGGTGTGTTTACGGTCGTTGGGACGGTTTGAAACAATTCTGTATGTTTACGAGGTGTGTGAGAAATGACGATGGATTTTAAATGCATCTCACTTACTGGCGGCGGCTATGCCATCGTGGATCGAGAGGATTATGACTACTTGGTGCGCTGGAAGTGGAAAAACAAAAACGGCTATGCCACACGAAACGCGCTTGTTGCAGGTAAGTGGAGGGAACTTCGCATGCATCGCGTTGTTCTCGGGGTTTATGACGATATGTGGGTTGACCACATAAATTTCGATCGATTGGATAACAGGAAGTCAAATCTAAGGGCTGCGACGCCATCACAAAATGCTATGAACCGTAGAGTGCAGGTGGTTAATACCTCCGGCTATAAAGGTGTAATATGGCATAAGAAACAGCAGAAATGGAATGCCGTGATTGAAGTCAACGGCAAGAAAAATTATGTAGGAGCTTTCACAGACAAGGAAGAAGCCGCCCGTGCGTATAACGAGGCGGCTTTAAAATTGTTTGGCGAGTTCGCTTGCCTAAATACGGTGTCTAATGCCCACTAAACCAAAGCGCCCTTGCAATCGTTCTGGCTGCCGAGAGCTGACGACAGAGCGATATTGTGAGCAGCATGCCAAAGAGCATCAACAGATGCAGGATCAGGAACGTGGGTCAGCGCATGAGCGAGGATACAACAGTCGGTGGCGTAAGGCGAGGGCAACGTATCTCAAGAGGCATCCGCTGTGCAGGCAGTGCGAGGATGAGGGTTTGATCACTGCGGCAACCGTAGTCGATCACATTGTGCCGCATCGTGGAGATCAGGGATTGTTCTGGGACACGGACAACTGGCAGCCGCTATGCAAGAGGCATCACGATACCAAGACGGTACGAGAGGACGGCGGTTTTGGGCGGTCATACCCCAAAGGGTAGGGGGTGGGTAAATCCTTCCAACCTTTGCCCAAACGACCGCGTCCCCAAGTTCGCGTAAATTTTCGCGAAATTCATAAGGCCCTTTGAAAATAAATCGAGAGGAGGGAGAGTATGGGGACCAGAGGAAGAACGCCGAAGCCGACAAATTTGAAAGTGCTACAGGGGAATCCCGGGAAGCGGCCACTCAATCAAAGCGAGCCGAAACCGAAACCGATCGCGCCAGAGCGGCCGACATGGTTGGTCGGTGAAGCAAAGAAGGAATGGGAACGGATCGCGCCAGAGCTTGAACGCGTTGGGCTGCTCACGGTTGTCGACGGCAGCACGCTCGCGAGCTACTGCCAATGGTGGGCGATCTATCTGCAGGCGACGAAGGAGCTTAAAGCACACTTGAAGACAAGCAAGAAGCTCACTGTCACTTATATCAATACGCAGGGCGCCGAGAACGAAGTGCCGCACCCGTCGATCGCGATTGCGGAGAAGGCCAGCAAAAATATTAAGGCGTTCTGTACTGAGTTCGGCCTGACGCCCGCCTCTCGTGCTCGGATGGAGGTTAAACCGATCGAGGGCACTGACCCGATGGAGGATCTCCTGTCGGGGGTGAGGTGAGATGCACATCGATCAAGTTAAGGCTGATCGAGCTATCCGCTTCGTCCGGAGTCTGAAACATACGAAAGGTAAGTGGGCCGGCGTCCCGTTCACGCTACTGGAATGGCAGGAGCAGGCGCTCTCTGATATCTTCGGCACCGTTCGGGACAATGGCCTGCGGCAGTACAATACGGCATATCTCGAAGTGGCGAAGAAGCAGGGGAAGAGCGAACTCGGCGCCGCGCTTGCGCTCCAGGGCCTTGCAGCCGACGATGAATGGGCCGCTGAAGTGTACGGCTGCGCCGGTGATCGCCAGCAAGCGAGTATCATTTTCGACGTTGCCGTGGCAATGGTGGAGCAAAGTCCTTCGCTCAAGAAGCGAATCAAGCCGATCCTATCGCAGAAGCGGCTTGTGTATATGCCGACGCAGTCGTTTTACCAGGTGCTCTCGTCCGAGGCGTACAGCAAACACGGCCTGAACGTCTCGCGCGTCGTATTTGACGAGGTTCATGCTCAACCCAATCGGCATTTATGGGATGTCATGAGTGACGGCGCGGGTGATGCGCGTGAGCAGCCGCTCATTATCGCACTGACCACGGCCGGCGATGATCCCGACAGAGGGAGTATAGGCTGGGAAGTCCATCAAATGGCGCTCGACGTGCTGACCGGAAAGAAGCAGGATCCGACGTTCTACGCCATGGTTTTTGGGCTCGACCGTGAGAACAAGCGGATCTGGAAGGGGCGCGAGTGGGAAACAATTAAGTCCGACATTGAGGACGATGCGAAGTGGCGTAAGGTTTGGCAGGATCCTAAAGTGTGGAGGGTCGTGAATCCGTCGATCGGTCACACGATCGAGGAGGACAAGGTCGTCGATCAGTTTACGCGGGCGATCGGTAATCCATCGAAGGAGAAAAACTTTCGTTGGCTGCGTCTTAATTCCTGGGAGCGGATCAAGACGGGGAAGTGGCTGTCGGTCGATTTCTGGGACGTGTGCAAATCAAAAATCGATGAGGAACGACTTCAGGGGCGACCGTGTTACGGTGGCCTCGATTTGTCTTCCAAAATCGACCTGACCGCGTTCGTTCTACTGTTTCCGCCGGATGACATCAACCGGAAATGGACGGTAATCCCACGCTTCTGGTTGCCTGAGGATTGCATTCCAGCGCGCGTGGAGAAAGACAAGGTCAAATATGACGTCTGGGCGCAGCAGGGCTATTTACAAACGACACCCGGAAACGTTATCGATTATCGCTTCATCGAGAAAGAGATCGCGGACCTCCGTGACCGATTCGATATCAAACAGATCGGCTTCGACCCATGGAATGCGATGCAGACGGCGACAAAGTTGATGGACGAAGGGATTGAGTTTGTCGAAGTCCGCCAGGGGTACAAGACGATGAGCCCCGCGATGAAGGAGATTCAAAAGCTGGTCATGGGCAAAGAGATCCAACACAGCGGTCATCCGGTTCTTCGCTGGAACGTCGATAATTGCCAGATCAAGATGGACGAGAACGAAAACATCCGACCGGTAAAGGGCAAGGGAATCGAGCGAATCGACGGTTTGGTGGCCGTGATTAATGCGATGGTTGTTGCGCTGCTGAACGAGGACTTAGAATCTGTCTATGAAACACGCGGAATTATCACGCTGTAGGGAGGTGAGGACAACGAGAGTAAAAATTCCATTTACGAATCGCGCTATTGAGATTCGCGCAGGCTCGCTCGCCAACCCCGATAAGTGGGTGGAAGACTGGTTTCGCGGTGGAAGAGCAGCGAAGTCAGGCGTAAACGTTAATGATGAATCCGCTATGCGAGTGACCGCCTACCTCGCTGCGGTGAAGATCATTTCCGAAACGATCGCCTCCCTACCGCTTCACGTATACCGTGCGCGAGACGATAACCGCGAGCGGGTTCCGAATCATCCGCTCTACGATGTGTTGCATTACCAGGCGAACCCGGAAATGACGGCGTATACCTTCCACGAAACGTTCCAAGGGCACATTTGCAACTGGGGAAATGGCTACGCCTACATCGATCGGAATGGCGCCGGCGCTGTGACTGCGTTGTGGCCGTTGCTCCCTGATCGGACATGGCCGGACAGAGATGAAAACGGGAACTTGTTCTACTGGACAACTTTACCGAAAACAGGCGAACTGCGGAAACTAGACCCTTTTGACGTGCTGCACATCCCCGGTTTCGGTTTCGATGGCATCATTGGTTATAACCCTGTGCGCCTTGCACAGGAAGCGATCGGGTTGTCGCTGGCTTCAGAAGAGTTTGGGGCAAAGTTTTTCGGTGACGGGGCCACGCCAAGCGTCATTTTGGAGTATCCCGGGAAGTTGAAGGGTGAGGCGCTTCAAGAATTTAAGAAGGCCGCTAAGGAGGCATACTCGGGTCTTAGCAACGCTCACAAGATTATGATTCTTGAAGAAGGGCTCAAACATCACCAGATGACGATTCCGCCGGATGCCGCCCAGTTTCTCGAAACACGGAAATTCCAGATCGCCGAGATCGCGAGAATCTGGCGTGTACCCCTTCACATGCTGCAGGAGTTGGACCGCTCAACGAACAACAACATCGAGCACCAATCGATCGAGTTCGTGGTCCACACCATTCGTCCTTGGTTGGTGAGACGGGAACAAGCTTACCGGATGAAATTGCTCTCGCAGCGTGAGCGGCGATCCGGCTATTACGCTGAGTACAACGTCGAGGGCTTGTTGCGCGGCGATACGAAGAGCCGATTCGAGGCTTACGGAGTCGCCCTGGACAAAGGCTGGATGAATCCGAACGAGGTGCGCAGGAAGGAAAATGATAATCCGTACCCAGGCGGCGATGCTTATCGGGTGCCGCTCAATACAGCCCGTGTGAACCCGGACGGAAGCACGTCGAGCGAGGAAGGAGGTGGATCGGAAGAGTGACTGACAAAAGATGTTGGCAAGTTGTCAAAGCGGCAGCAAACAAGGCGGAACTGCTCATCTACGGTGAGATCAGTTCTTTTTCTTTCTGGGGGGACGAAGTGACGCCGAAGGAAGTAAACGACATGCTGAATGCGATCGGGGAAAACGTCGCTGAGATTACGGTGCGTATCAACAGTCCTGGCGGAGACGTGTTCGCGGGAATGGCGATTCATTCCATGCTCAAAAGGCATCCGGCCACAATTACGGCATACGTTGATGGCTTAGCAGCGTCGATCGCAAGCGTCATTCCCTTGGCCGCAAACAAGATCGTCATGCCGAAAGGTTCAATGTACATGATTCATCGACCGATGGGGTCGGCCAGATTAATGCGATCGGAAGGACTTCGACAGCGAGCGGACCTGCTAGACAAGATTGAAAGCGAGATGATCGATCTTTATAGTGGGAAATCCGGACTCTCTGCGGAGCAACTGAAGCCGCTACTAGAGGCGGAAACGTGGTACACCGCCGACGAGGCGAAGGTGGCCGGATTCGCCGACGAGATCGAAGGAGAGCTAGAAGTCGCAGCATGTTTGCGAGGCGAAACTGCCGTCATTAACGGTGTGGAAGTGAACTGGAAACAGTTCAAAAACGCGCCGAGTCTGCCGAAGGTTGAAAGTCCTGCGGCAGTTGATTTTAGCTTTAAAGCTGCCGCGCGCTTGCGTGAGCTTGAACTTATTAACAGGAGGTAGATAGGAGAATGAGAGCACAAATTAACGAGTTACGACAGGAGCGCGCCGGCATCTGGGAGCAAGCGAAGGCGTTGAATGAAACGGCACTTGCCGCAAAGCGGGATTTTACTGCCGAGGAACAAACGCAGTACGACAAAATGATGGCCGACATGGACAGCAAGATGAAGCAAATCGAACGTCTTGAGGCTGCGCTCAAAACTGAAGAAGAGATGCTAGCCTCGGGAGGTGGCGCACAATTTCGTCAACCTCCAGCAGGCGGTAAGGGCAGCGATAACCCGAGAGCAACGGAGGAGTACCGCGCATCGTTCGAACGTTTCTTGATCGACGGTAAGGAGGCGTTGACGCCGGCGGACATCAAGGCAATGCAGTCGGATAATGACAATGCCGGCGGTTACTTGGTCATGCCTCAGCAAATGGTCAATGAACTCTTGAAAAATGTTGATGATGCCGTTGTTATCCGTCAATTCGCTCGCGGGTTCCAGTTGCGGCAAGCGAAGTCCCTGGGCGTTCCGACGCTGGAGACGGATTTCTCCGACGCAGAATGGACGACTGAACTGCGTACCGGTAGCGAAGATGATTTGGAATTCGGCAAACGCGAACTTCGTCCGCATCCGGTTGCCAAGCGTGCTAAGATTTCCAACACGCTGCTCCGTCAGACGGCGAACGGTGCGGAGGCGATCGTCCGCGAGCGTCTGGCGTATGTCTTCGGTATCACGTTGGAGAAGGCGTATATGACGGGCAACGGCAACGGCAAACCACTTGGATTGTTCACGGCATCGAATGACGGGATTTCGACAAGCCGGGACGTGGCGACAGACAATACGGCAACTGCGATCACAGCGGACGGCTTGATCAGCGCGTTGATGTCGTTGAAGGAACCTTATCAGCGCAACGCTCGCTGGCTCTTCCACCGGGATGCGGTTACTCAAATTCGCAAATTGAAAGATGCCAACGGTCAATACTTGTGGCAGCCAGGCATTACGGGAGGGGCGCCGGACCGAATCCTCGAAAAGCCGTACAGCATGAGCGAGTTCGCTCCGAACACCTTCACGACGGGGAAATATGTCGGCTTGATCGGCGACTTGCGTTACTACTGGTACGTTGATGCTCTGGACATGATGATCCAGCGGCTGGTCGAGCTGTATGCCGAAACCAACCAAACCGGATTCATTGGTCGTTACGAAGGTGACGGCATGCCGGTTTTGGAAGAGGCGTTTGCGCGCGTCAAGTTGGCTTAATGCGATCAAAATTTAATCAAACGGAGGTAGAACAGGATGCAGGATCTGAAAAATAATATCAGCATTGCGACGAGCCTTGCCCCAGCCGCAAGGACGGCTTCGGCGAACGGAACTGGCGTTGATCTATCGGGGTTTGATTCGGCAGTTGCCGTAATTACTCCCGGGGCGATCACTGACGGAACACATACGCCGAAACTCCAAGAAAGTGATGATGATACTACTTATACCGATGTGGGTGCTGCCGATCTGATCGGGTCCTTTGCCGCAATTGCGGCAAATACAAACCAGAAGGTTGGGTACATCGGAGCAAAAAGGTTCATTCGCGTGGTCTCAACGGTTGCAGGCGCAACGAACGGCGGTGTGTATGGAGCTACGGTGATTCGCGGCCATGCGCGTAATTATCCTATTGCTTAAATTTTGAGGCCGGGGCTATCTCCGGCCTTATCCTTTAATGGGGCGGTGGAATCATGACCAAAGTGAAAATGAGATCGATCGACGCTGGCCCGAAAGGGGTCCGCCAACCCGGTCAAATTGTCGAAGTCGATGAAGAAGAAGCCAAGGCGCTAGTTGACGGTAGATATGCCGTTTATGTTGACGAACCCGCTGCGGAGAAAACAGGCGATATTGTTTTAACGCTTGAAGAGTTCGAAACTCTGAGTGCTGGCGATCAGAAAGGGCTGCTTGAGAAACTGGAGATCGAAGGCGACGACGGCAACGCAGAGAAGCGTGCGGCTCTTTACGCCGCTCATCTCGGAAAGTAGGTGATCCGGCATGGCCGGTTTAAAAGTGATTACTCCACCGGCCAGTGAGCCGGTGACGTTGGCCGATGTAAAGCCGCAGCTCCGCATCGAGCTTGACGATACGTCCTACGATGCTATTCTTACGCCGCTGATCACGGTCGCTCGTGAATGGTGCGAGGGATACCAGAACCGCGCCTATATCACGCAGACGCTTGAACTCGCGCTTGATGGGTGGCCGTGTGACGAAAAGATCGAGCTGCCACGCCCACCGCTGCAGTCGGTGACGTCGCTCACCTATACGGACAGCGAAGGAGTTTCGACTGTGTGGCCGGCGACGAACTATGTTGCAGATGATTATTCTTTCGTTGCGCGGTTGGTCAAAGCAAATGGAGTCAGCTGGCCGACAGTATCACTTCCCGCGGCGAATGGGATCAAAGTCCGGTATGCGGCCGGCTACGGCGTGGAGTCAGCGGTCCCGAAGCTCACCAAGCAGGCGATTATCCTTTACGCCGCAGAAATGTTTGAGTCTCCCGGTTGCCAGCCCTCTGATGCTGTAAAGTCGCTGTTGAATCTGGATCGGGTGGTGCCGGTATGAGTAGTTACAATTGCGGCGATCAAAAAGACAGTCTAATGCGGCGACTAAACAAGCGCGTGACGATCAAGCAGCTGACGACAACCACGGACAGCCACGGGCAACCGATGGACACGTGGACGGATGTTGCGACGTTGTGGGCCGGAATCGAACCGCTCCGAGGACGCGAGTTTTTCGCCGCCAAAGCCGAAAACGCCGAAGTGACGACACGGATCCGCATCCGGTACCGGGAAGGTATCGATCGCACGATGGTCGTTGGGTACAAATCTACCGAATTCGAGATATTGTATATCATCCATCCGGAGTTTGGAAAACGTGAGTTGCAGCTGATGTGCAAGGAGCGACAGTGAGATGAAGATCAAGATGCATTTCAAGTCTGCATGGTGGTGGAAACCAGCGCTAAGAGTGGTCTATCTTGCCGCGGTTTGTCGTCTTATCTCGCTGTCAACGGCGCAGAAGCTGGCTAGCGCTATAGCCAACAGCACGTTTAAGTGGCGGATCGGCAAGAAGTGGCAGAAGGTTACAGGAATACATGTGACCGCGGAGCGACAGTAGCTATGGCACGTAAATCCGACATCATCGGCATGAGAGAGTTGGAACGCGACATTAAGCTACTCGGCCGGGTGCCGCAAGCGGCGGCTAACAAAGGCGCAAGTGTAGGCGGTCGCATTGCGTTTAAGGCGGCAAAGGCGAACGCGCCGGTGGATACCGGGGAACTCAAAAGGGGGTTAATCCTCAAGAAAGAGCGGAAGAGAAAACCCGGAAAAGCTGTCTATGACGTCATGCCAAGCCCTCACATGAATGACGTGTTTGTCAAAATCAGCAAAGATGGCAAGCGCTCCTATTATCCAGCATCACAGGAATACGGCTTTTTGACGGTCAACGGCGGCTACGTTCCAGGATACCGGTATTTGCGCCGGGCAATCGACGATAACAAATTGACGATCGAGAAAATGGTGCTTGAAGTCGCAGGTAAGGAAGTCGACAAGGTGCTTCGTAAGAAAGGGTTGAGGTAAATGGCAGATTTTGCGGCGGCATTGGTCGAAGAAATGAAAACCATAGTGGCATTCGGCGGGCGCGTGTATCCTGTTTTCTCGCCGGAAGCAAACGCCGGACAAGGCGTGCCGTACCTCATCTTTGTTTCTAGCCCCGGTCTGCGTACGAAAACGCAAGACGGACATCAGAGCGGACGCGTGGTTCGCGGAGAGTTGAATGTTGTTTCCGCTCGTCATCTGGAGCTTGAGTCATTGGCTGAGTCCGTGATCAATAAGCTGGTGTCCTTCGAGCGCCGTGTTATCGGTACGTACGGACCGTTTGTCCAGGATGTCACGTATGAGCAGCCAGTTGTGTTGTGGGAGGAAAAGGTGCAACTGTATCGGTGCTTGATTGATTTTGAAGTTTATTATTAGGAGGGGAAACTGAATGCCTCAAAGATCAGTCGGAACGAAAATCAAAATCGGCGCAAATTTTATCGCGGGGCTGACCGATATTGGTCCACCGCAAAAGACGGCGGAGACGCTGGACACGACGACGCTGGACTCCCCTGGTGGGTACCGCACATTCATAGGCGGGTTTAAAGACGCCGGTGAGGTTTCTATTAGCGGATATTTCGAAGCAGGCGATGCCGGACAAACGGCGATGGATACTGCGTTCGAAGTCGGCGGGCTAAATACGTTCGAGATCACGTACCCTAACGGCGCATCTTATGCGTTCTCGGGCGTTGTGACTGGCCTAAACGGCGGTAACGCGACGTTGGATGGATTATTGGAGTGGGAAGCGACTGTCAAGGTAAGCGGCAGCGCGCCATTGGCGAACACAGCGTCCGGCGGGCTGACGGCTTTGTCGTTGACAGGCGCGGGTACGTTAAGTCCGACATTCGCAAATGGAAATACGTACTACACGTATACCGGCGCAATCACATCGCCGATCACGGTCACGGCGACAGCGGCAAGTCATACTTTGAAACTGTACATTGACGGCGTGTATTCGCAAGACCTCACAAGCGGATCGGCGTCGAACAGTATCACGGTGGCGTTGAATACCGGTAAGAAATTGACGATTGCTGCGCAAGAAGAGGGCAAATCGATCAAGTACTACGAAATCAATGTAGTTAAGACGTCTTAATTAGCGGGCCGGGTAACCGGCCTCCTCTTACTTTGAAAGCGAGGGTTTGTGATGAACAAAAACAATAATGACGTTGTATATATTCACTTGGACAAGCCGAGAGTTCTGCGCTACGGCCACGCCGCGCTCAAGCGCCTTACCGCTTTGACCGGTAAATCCCTTGAGGAAGTGGAAATGAGTGATATGTCCGACCTCGAAGCATTAGAGCAGATCGTGTACTGCGGTCTCCTCTCTGATAGCCGAGAAAACGGAGAAGTACTCAAGATCGAGGATATGGAGTCGCTATTGGACCAAGCGCCGTCGTACGCCCACATCATGGAATGCGTGCAACAGGCTTTCGCTGCCGCTTTCGGCGGGGCCGAGACGACGGAGGGAAACGCACCGGCGCCGGTGGCGAATCCGGCGAAGTAAAGCAGTGGGACTGGGAAGCAAGTAAGCGGTTAGCCTTTAGTCTTGGAGTGTCACTTTCGGAATACAACGAAATGACGCCGTGCGAGTTAAACGTGCGAGCAGAAACATTCCAGGAGCGCACGAAGGCCGAGAGCGAGGAACGCTTGGTATTGGCTTACCTAACGGCCAGATGGTCAAGGGCGGCGAAGATGCCAGAGTTAGACAGTATACTGGGGAAATTTAAGCACGAAAGTAAGAAGCAGAAGACGGACGATCAGCTGCTAGCGGCGATGGAAAGAATACATGCGGTTTTTGGTGAAGAAAAAGAACCGGAAAACATGAGCGGGTAACCGCTCTTTTTAATTTGACTAAAAAGGGGGCGGTACCTAATGTCAGTGGTCCGTAACCTACTTATTCGCGCGGGAGCCGACTTTTCACAGGCTCAAAAAGGCATGCGTAACATGTCCAAGCAAATGTCCGGGTTCAAACAACAGACAAGCGTACAATTAACCGCCATAAACAAATCGTTTAGTGGTTTAGCTGCGCGCCTTGGCGCGATAACTGCGACAGTAACGGCGACCGTTGCTGGGTTCTCTGCATTAGCCGCAGGGACGGCAGCGGGCTCCCAGGAGGCGATCCGGTATGAATCCGCGTTGACCCGCCTGAACATGCAACTAGGCGAAGGTGCGGACGAGTTTATGCGTTGGGGTCAAGCTCAAGGCTTAGCTCGGCAGACAATCGCAGAAATGGGCGCAACATTCGCCACGTTGGTCAGTTCGTTTACGGATGGACAGTCGCGGATCACGGAGTCCACGCGGCAATTGTTCCATGCAGTACGAGTAACAGCAGGCGCAACAGGCCGTTCTTACGATGACGTGACGGAACGCTTCAGGTCCGGTTTGCTCGGGAATACCGAAGCGATCGAAGACCTTGGCGTGTTCGTGAACGTCGCCATGATCGAGAGTACGGATGCTTTCAGGCGTCTAGCGGGCGACAAGTCGTGGGATCAAATTGATTTCAACATCCAGCAACAAATCAGGCTCGCCGCGATCCTCGAACAAGTATACAAGCGTTATGGTGACACTGTGCAGAACACGGTCGCCATTCGGCAGTCATTGCTCATCGAGCAACTAAAGGAAATTAAACTCAATTTGTCCCAAGCTGTGTTGCCGATTTATAACGCCGTTCTTCCGGCACTCCAAATCATGGCGCAATCTATAGCCACAGTTACGAGCGCGATTGCGCAATTTGTTAATGCGTTTTTTGGTTTTAAGTCCGTGGCCGACAGCACGACGGGCATACAAGAACAAGCCGGTGCCGTTAGCGATCTTGGAGACAGCTATGAAAAAGCAGGTAAACAAGCTAAGCGCGGGCTTGCGTCGTTTGATGAGATCAACCAGTTATCAGAGTCTAGCGGGGCGGATGGTGCAGTCGGTGCAGTCGGTGAGGCAGACACTACGGGGCCGATGGACCAAGCGGGAGCGAAATTCATCGAAGTTTCAAAACAGATCGAAGAAGCGGCGGGCAAGGTTAAAGAGTTTTTTAAGGAACTGGCCGAAGACCCTAATATCAAAAAAGTAGTTGAGGCCTATGGAGAATTTAAGAGATCGTTAAGCACACTGGGCGAGGCTATTGAAGAATTTATCAATAGCCAGCCGGTCCAAGACTTTCTGAAAAATTTCGGAAAGAAGCTTGCAGAAAGCTTTTTAAACGCCAGACTTTCAGACTTAAAGGTTGCTTCCGGTGTTTTTGAAAGCTGGGCAGGGTTCTTTGAAATCTTGACAGGCATTGTGACGCTTGATTTTGGAAAAGTCGCTGAGGGTTTTAGACAGTGGGCATCCGGACTCGGCAAGACTATTGAGGGATTCATCCAGGTGTTTTCGCCTAGCATGGCCGAGAAATTTGCAGCGTTTCGAACTAGAATCGGGGAAATTTGGGACGAGATAACAAATATAAAATGGAGCGACATTGAGTCGAAGTTGTTCACAGCTTGGGGAAATATCAAAAAAACGGCTGAGACGAAATGGGTTGAAATCCGAGATGCCGTCAAGACGGCATGGGGGACTTTCACACAGGCAGGATTTATTACATGGTCCTCCGTTTCAGATAAAGTATCCGCCTGGTGGGAGTTTATTAAAAATGCCGTGCCTGCTGCTTGGGCAAACATCCGTAACGCGGTAAGGGACGCTTGGGCGACATTCACACAACCCGGTAACATCGCATGGTCAGCGGTATCTGATAAGTTATCTGCTTGGTGGCTTGAGATCAAAAACGCGGTACCTGCAGCCTGGGAGAAAATCCGTACTGCTGTATCGGATGCTTGGGGTGAGTTTACTGACGGCGTATCCATCGAATGGGAGTCCGTCAGTGGAAAAGTAGCCGAAATATGGGGCGCGATCGAAAGAAGCACCTCCACGGTATGGGACGGGATCGTAGAAACGGTAAAGGGCAGCGTGAATGTGATTATCGACGCCATTAACAGTTTTTTGGATGCCGTCAGCGATATCAAATTCAAGCTTCCGGAGTTTAAGAACCCAATCACAGGGAAAAAGATCGGCGGAGGCACTGTCGGGATGCCGGATTTGTCGGAGTTTAAACTCCCCCGACTCGCCCGCGGCGGCATCGTGGATTCGCCTACAGTTGCAATGATTGGCGAGGATGGTTCTGAGGCTGTTGTTCCACTTGAGAATACCGCATTTGTTGATAAGCTTGCGTCAGCTCTTGGAACGGCTGTCTTAACCGCGATGCAAACGAGTTTATCCAACAAGGATAATCGGGACGGCAATATAACGCTTCAAGTTGATGGAAGGACGTTTGCCCGAATCATTAACCCGTATTTAGCATCAGAGCAACAGCGTATTGGTCCTGGTGTTATTATCCAACCAACTTGATTTTTGTGGAAATTTCAGAAAATGCGGGTTTTGAAAAGAAATAGTTTAATTCTTATTGAGGCACTCTCAAACGAGGGTGCTTTTTATTTATCCCGAGAGGGGGTTTTCGTATGATCAAAATAGACAGCGCTCAAATACCCACGCCATCGACATATCAAATAGGCATCCAAGACCTTTCCAAAGCCGAACGAAACGCGCGAGGGACGATGATTGTTGAGCGGATCGCTACGAAGCGAAAATTAGAACTATCGTGGAAATACTTAGATCGTGGACAGCTGCAGCAGCTTCTTGCCGCTGTCTCGCCGGTCTTTTTTACGGTCGAATATCCTGATCCGCAGACGAATGCAGTCAACACAGGTACATTTTACGCAGGGGACCGCACAACGGGAGCAATGGATTACCAGGGTGGATTGGTTCGCTGGGTGGACGTGAAATTTAATTTGGTGGAGCGATGAGTCATGATTAACGTATCTCCCGAATTTCAAACAGCCGTGACCGCTCCTTCTCGCCAGACGACAGCCCGCGTAACGTTCGACATATCCGATGTGACGGCGGCAGACGATGCAACGGAAACCGTAACCAGCGAAGCGGAGATCAGTCGGAAAGACCAGTTAACCAACCAAGTCAGGGATCGCCCGGCATATGCAACGTTTGAGCCGGATTATTGGCGGCTGGACGGTTCGTTTGTGCTGCCTCCGAAGGTGACGGAACCGGGTTTCGAGGTAGGTTGGTATTCGAATGCGTTTAGTGGAGCTGGGGGAGCGTTTTCCCCCGCACAAGTGCTGGATTTTGCTTTCAGCGGACCGCATTCTAGTATCGGCTTAACGGTCACTTTTGACGCCGCGGCTGATGAATATGCGGCCGATTTTGATATTGTCGTGTACGATGCGTTGGGCGGCGTAATAAAAAGCTTTACTGTGCGAGGGAATACGGGTAGCCGCTACGTAATTGATCACGAGCAGTTAACCGACTACAGGCAGATCACGATTACGTTGCTTTCGTGGTCCAAGCCCAACCGCCGCGCAAAAGTGACAGAGGTTAGTTTCGGCGTGGTCAGAGAATACGGCGACGATCAGCTCATAAAGGTCAATTTGATCGAAGAGATCGACACCACAAGTGCGACGGTGCCGGCGAATGAACTTAAATTCGTGATTGATAATTCGTCGAGAGAATTTAACATCCTCAATCCGGGAGGATCCTATGCTTTCCTGCAGGAACGGCAAGCGGTGGTCATCGAGATTGGTGTCGAAGTATCCCCTAACATATTTGAATTCGTGAACATGGGGTTGTATTTTCTATCCGATTGGCAAAGCGATGAGGGGAGTCTAACGACGACATTCACGGCCAGAAACCGCATTGACTTTATTCCGCCGGTGGAAGTTGAGAATCTTGTTTCGACGAGCACGAACTTGCATGCAATGGCACTGGAGATTATCAACACACTGGGTATTGAAAAATACAATCTGGATCCGGTTCTAGCATCAATCACCACACAGGGGATGTACCGGAAACAAAAGTACCGGCAGCTGCTCCAAAATATCGCGGTGGCCGGGCAATGCGCGATGTTCGTCGATCGGGACGATTTCCTGAATATCATTAGATTGGCATCTGGAACACCCGTAGACACCATTGACTTCGACAACATCTACAGCGAACCGCAAATCAAACTGGATAAACTCGTGAACCGCGCCGAGGTTAATTATTACAGTGGTGCCGAAACGGTTGCCGGGACGTATGTATTGACTGGGCAACATGACGGAGGGGCGACACTCAAGGTAGAAAACACGCTGATTAATACGGCAGCGCACGCTCAGTCTGTTGCCGAATGGATCATTAGCGAAGCGAACAAGCGTGCCCTGTATGACGTAAACTGGCGGCAGAACCCGGCTTTAGAATGTACGGATACCGTGACGATCGAGGATGTATATGGTGTCAATAAATCTAGTATGATTACTACCCAAGAGTTTGAGTATGCGGGGTATTTAAGCGGTAAGACCAAGAGCAAGGGGGCGATATAATGCCGTGGCAGACTCCGAAGACGGATTGGGACGGCGAGAGGGATTACTATAACTTTGGCGACCTCAATCGGGTTGAGTCCAACAGTGAGCATATCGCCACTCTGCTCACGGAATATCGAGGGCAACCGGTAACTATTACGGTTGTAACGAATCGAACGATGACACGCATTGAGTTCTTCGATAGCCTAAACCGCGTCGAGGGAAACATTCAAATCCTCGCAAATAATTTTTTCCAACCTGCTGGTGGTTGGATCGCTCCGAAAATGAACTGGGAATCCGGCAAACCTTTCGACTATCGTGATGCAAATCGATTGGAGCAGAACCTCTTGCTGCTCTACGATCTGATCACAAAGGCCTTTGAAACTTTGAAATATTGCGGCACATTTTACGCGGGAGAGGACGGTGAAATTTACTAGATGGCGTACACACCCACCGAGTGGAAAGACAGAGTCGTTGAGAAACCGCGAACGTATACGATACAAGATAACGGCGACGGTACATTCACGCTGACACCGGCACCAGGCACGATCCATGAAACGGGTACGCCCGCCAACGCCCCGAACCTCAACAAACTCGAGCAGGGCATCGCGGATGCGGCTGCAACGGCTGACGCGGCGTTGCCGGAGTCGGGCGGGACGATGTCGGGACCACTTACACGGGCTCGGTCGACTCAAAATTATGAAGGGTTTGGAACATATACACGAATCTTTGAAACAAATGTCGCGATAGGGTCGATTCCGGTTGGGGCACAAGTTATAACCTTCAATGCGTGGTATGATACTGCTGCCGCTGCTTGGAAATCTATAACCGCAGGAGTCGCGGAAGCGATAAGCATTGGTGCGCAAAAAGCACAATATGCAAAATCACAATCTGCCGCCGCAGCGAATGAAGTGCTAACTTGGTCAACGTATGACATCATCACCAGTGCGGGCGGGCAGAACATCGGCCCGTATTCAGGAGTTACTAACGCTCTCTTAAAAGTACGCAATAGCGGAAACAGCATTGAGTGGGGACACAATAACCCTGCAGGATACCAGGCGGTATTAGGGGCTAACAATGGTAATGGACATCCATTTATTGCTTTTTATGCAGATGCGGGAACAAATTTAAACACCTATAGGACAAGAGGTTTTCGTGGCGCCGTCATTACACCAGATATGGCCGGAGAAGTAGGTCTTGTTTCTTTACCAAATGCCAACGCAGACAACCAAACGGGAACTTGGAACAAATTTTGGCATCGCGGCGATTTACGCACCACAAACGGTTACCTCGAATACAACGACGCAGGAACATGGAAGGCGGTGGGAGGGGTGAAAACAGTTCACAGAGGAACGACGACGATTGGACCCGGGGCAGCAACGGTAAACGTGACGGTTCCGACAACGGCGGCAGCGGGCAAGGTTGCTCTTACGCATTTATCTTACTACTCAAATGCCCCGGCAGCCTCAGACATGGACGCTGGCGAACTGATCAGGGGCGTCATGACGACAAGCACAAACTTAGCTATAGCCTGCGGAGCGTCTTCGTACAGCGAAGAAGTTTCTTGGGAAGTCACGGAATACTATTAATAGGGGGAACTTTCAATGAACCACTACGTGCAGATTGAAAATAGTAAGGTGCATACCATCATGCCAAGTATTTCGCTGATTGTAAAAGTGGATACCGAGGACAAGCGTTTGCTCGGTACGACATACGACGAAGCAACCGGCACATTCACCGGCTACAGAATCGCGCTGACGGTAGACAAGCCTACGATCACAGCAGACGGAGTGGACACCGCCACGATCACGGCAACGGTTACGAATTGGGACGACACGCCTGCTAATTTCAACGAGAACATTATCTTCGAGGTAAATGGTCAACAGGTAACCGAACCAGCTGTCGGTGGCGTGGCGTCCATACCGTTTACGTCGCTCGAAGCTGGCGTTTATTCCGTCGTCACCAAGAACGAGGGTTACGTGATGAAGAATGGCAGCGTGGAGGTGACAGCGAATGCCTAAACCAGAGCAAAAGAAAGGCTTCCACATCGGCGCAAACCCGCACCGCATTGAAGTGGAAAAGAAGCGCAAGGAAGTGGAGCAAACGCCAGTTAAAGAGGTTACGCTGCAAGACATTTACGCACAGAACTTATATATCATCGATTTGCTGACCAAGCGCTCCTGATGGGGCGCTATTTTATTTTAGGCGGTGGGAGAGTGGATGCAGGAACAATCGTGGCTATCGTAGGGGTCATTTCCGGCGCGCTTTTAGGCTGGCTTGGACGCTCTCGCACGATCCGGCAGGATACAGTGGCAGAGGCATCAAAAGACGCCCGTTTACTCACTGACATGGAGTATATCAAGCGAGGGATTGACGACGTACGGATCGAACAAAAGTCGCAGGGCAAAAGATTTGACGAGCTGGCCGAGCGCGTGACTCGCGTTGAGGAGTCAGCAAAACAGGCCCACCACCGACTTAACCGTTTGGATGGACAGGGAGGAGGTACATGATGCGTATTGCAATTGATGCTGGTCACTTCCCCAATACACCAGGCAAGCGCTGTCCGGATGACTCGATGCGCGAATACCACTTCAACTCAACTACGGCTCGCTACGCAATCGACATGTTGCTCAAAAATTACGAGGACATCGAGATCCTGGAGACGTTCGAGGATTCCCGAGACGTACCGCTGCCAGAGCGCACGGACCGCGCAAACAAGTGGGGAGCCGATCTATTTGTTTCGATCCACGCCAATGCTGCCGGTAACGGCTGGAGCGCAGCTGAGGGAATTGAGACATTTGTGTATACGTCATGGCCCGCGCCTGCGGTGGCGTTGGCCAATTCGGTACAGCGGCATCTCATCCGGATGACAGGGCGGCAGGACCGTGGCGTAAAGGCCAGCAACTTTCACGTGCTCCGAGAGACGAAGATGACGTCAATTTTAGTCGAGTGCGGGTTTATGACGAATCGACAGGAGGCGGAATTATTAAAATCAGACGGATACCGCCGTAAATGTGCAACGGCGATTGTGGCTGGGATCGCGGAGACGTACGGACCCAAACGTAAGCCGGTTGCTCCGGAGCCGCAGCTACCGACGATCCAGAAGCGCATCGGTGTCATTGTGGACGGCAAAGAGGTCGGCGGTGGGTATTTGATCGAGGGAACATCATACGCCCCGGTGCGAATTGTGGCGGAGCAGGTTGGTGCGTCGGTTGGTTGGGATGGAGAGGTGGTTCACATCAGGAGGAGGTCGGGGCCGTGAGTAAATGGGATTTAGACTCATTTCAAGTCGAATATAAAGGACGAACGTTCGCCGTGACCCAACTTGGATATGACATTTCAAGTGAATGGGAAAAACCGGCGGGAACAATTGAGGTAAGTCACAAGATCGAAGGGTTTCCTATTACGCTTTATATGTTTTCGGATGCTGAAGATAGTTCTTTTGGTTTCGGACACAAAGTAATCGAAGATGGTCATGACACCGGCTTATTCGTAACGCTTCAAGACGAGGAAATGTTTTTAGAAGCGGCTGAACTGGTGAGTTACATCGATCATGGGAAAGGGGATGTTTAATCATGGAATTCCAAGCTTACGACATTGCTTTGTTACCCGTTGTTGTCGCTCTTGTCGGTCTGATCGGTAAGATGGGACTTCCCGCACGCTGGCAACCGGCTGCGGCGCTTGTGTTGGGACTGCTCGGTGGGTTTGTGTACGTTGCTCCGGAGGACCCGAAGCAGGCTGCCCTCGTCGGTCTGGTGATGGGGCTGAGCGCGATTGGGGCCTATTCAGGCGTGAAAAATACAGTTGAACGGAGATAAAACGAAACCCCGCTGGCCGTGGAGGCTGGCGGGGCTGTTTTTTATTTCAATACGATTTCCACTTCCTGATCTTCGGCGATAGTGTTCCATTCTTCATCCATAACGTATTTCACTAACAAACGAAGCGTTGTAATGTCCTCTAGTTTGCTCGATTTCACCGGGAACACAACCTTGCCAGTTTTCACGACCTTGCCATTGAATTCAGATGTAATTCTTGCATCGCTGGATAGTGTATCTTCAATTTGCTCCTTGGTATTTAGGACTACCTGTGTTTGGTCTAAGAACCAAGTCAGCGCATCATTTGATGTATTTTCCACCTTCACGTCCAGGATGATTGCCGGAGTTGTTTCGGAAGCGAAAGAATATTCCTTATAGGCTGGATCGAAAGTGACTTTCGTGATATCCATCGCCATTGGTCCAGCTTCCACATTGACATCAACATTGAACGATTTCAGAGCGCCCTGGACCGCTGCCGTTGATGCTTCTTTTCCAGTGATCGTGATTGTGGATGTTGCTGCATCGAAGTTTACTGTCGACCCCAAGAGTTCAGCAGCTGCACGGAGCGGGACGTATGTAACTCCGTCGATGAGCTTCGTCTCAGCATTTGACACTTTGCCGTTCACGATCAGCGTCAATTTGGTAGCCGCACTAGCGGCCGTTGCCGATACCAATGCTACGATAACCATTAACCCGATAATTCCCCAGCGTTTCATAAGTAACCTCCTTAAAATGTTAATCATTGGTAGTATAGCATTAGGGCGAGCTCGCCGGAATAATTAGTTTAACGGTGACTGCAAACCCCTACCCACACTTTACCCACAAAACAACTTGAAACGACTTAGAAAAAATGGACATAATGCACAAAATAGACAATGAAATATAGACAAATCGAATCATCAAACACAGAATATACACATTGGACAGGTACCCGCATAATGAACTAAAATAAGGCAGATTGGTTTCATTGGAACGTTAGGGGGAACGGCATGGCCGAACAAATCGATCTATTCGCGAACGCGCCGGCGGCGCCTGAAGGAAGCGGTGGTTACGACGCGGATGACATCCAAGTTCTAGAAGGCTTGACTGCCGTGCGCAAGCGGCCCGGTATGTATATCGGCAGCACGAGTGCGTCCGGACTGCATCATCTCGTATGGGAAATCGTTGATAACGCGGTGGACGAGCACCTGGCGAAATATTGCAATCGGATTGCGGTTGCCATTCATAAAGACCATTCCGTTACGGTGGAGGACAACGGCCGGGGCATTCCTACCGGAATGCATAAGACGGGCGTTCCGACTCCTCAGGTTGTGTTTACGGTGCTGCATGCCGGAGGCAAATTCGGCGGCGGCGGATACAAGAAATCGGGCGGCTTGCACGGGGTTGGCGCATCGGTGACGAACGCGCTGTCGGAATGGCTGCAGGTGGATATTCATCGCGACGGGAAAATACATAGGCAGCGCTTTGAGTACTGGGTCGACACGAGCGGAAAAGAACATGTCGGCGAACCGGTAACAGGGCTTGAAGTGATCGGCAATACGAGACGGACGGGCACGAAGGTGACGTTCAAGCCGGATGCCCGCGTGTTTCATGGGAGCATCGCGGTCAATTACGATACACTTGCGGAGCGGCTGCAGGAGCTGGCGTTCTTGAATTCGGGGCTGCGTATCGAGCTTTCGGACGAGCGGTCCGGCGAGACCGATACATTCGAATATGCGGGCGGAGCGCGCGAATTCGTGCAGTTTTTGAACGAGAGCAAAACGGTGCTTCACGATTGCATTCATTTTGCCGGCGAGAAGGACGAAATTGAAGTGGAAGTCGCGTTTCAGTATAACGATGGATATACGGAGACGATCGCTTCGTTCGTCAACTCCATCCCCACCCGGGGCGGCGGCACGCACGAAACCGGCTTCAAGACGGCTTATACGCGGATTATGAACGATTATGCGCGCAAAGCGGGCCTGCTGAAGGAAAAGGACAAAAATCTCGAGGGCGGCGACCTGCGCGAAGGCATGATGTGCGTCATCAACGTGAAGATGGGCGAGGTGGAGTTCGTCGGGCAGACGAAAGATCAGCTCGGCAGCGCATCGGCGCGGGGAGCCGTCGATTCGATCGTATCGGATAAGCTGGCCGTGTTTCTGGAGGAAACTCCGCAGGTGGCCCAAGGACTCGTCAAGAAGGCCGTGCAGGCGGCGAGAGCCCGCGAAGCGGCTCGCAAGGCGCGGGAAGAGGTTCGAAGCGGCAAAAAGGGCCGCGGCGAAGGCTCCAACCTTGGCGGCAAGCTGACCCCAGCTCAATCGAAGGACTACGCGCGCAACGAGCTGTTTATCGTAGAAGGCGACTCGGCCGGCGGCTCCGCGAAGCAGGGACGAGACTCGCGCCACCAGGCGATTTTGCCGCTGCGCGGCAAGCCGATGAACCCGGAGAAGGCGAAGCTCGGGGATATCCTTAAAAACGAGGAATATCGGGCGATCATCAGCGCCATTGGCGCAGGCGTTGGTGCGGAGTTCGAGGTGGAAGAATCGAACTACGGCAAAATCATCATTATGACCGATGCCGATACGGACGGAGCACATATTCAGGTGCTGCTTTTGACGTTCTTCTATCGATATATGAAGCCTTTGATCGACCACGGCATGGTGTACATTGCGCGTCCGCCGCTCTTTAAGGTGTCGAAGAAAAGCGGTCGATCCGATACGATGCAGTACGTTTACACGGACGAAGAACTGGCTCGTTTGACGCGGGAACTGGGCAGCAAGGGCGTGGAGCTACAGCGTTATAAGGGGCTTGGCGAGATGAATCCGGACCAGCTTTGGGAAACGACGATGGATCCGGAAACGAGAGTGATGTACAAGGTGCAGATCGAAGATGCGGCCAAAGCGGAGCGGCGCGTTTCGACGCTTATGGGAGACAAGGTAGATCCGCGGAAACGATGGATTATCGAGAACGTCGATTTTACGGAATTCGAGCAATAAACTTCAGGGGTTAGGGTGATCATGTGAGCACGTTGGAGCAGTTTTTACCGGTCATGCTGGAGGAAGTGATCGGCGATCGTTTCGGAAGGTATTCCAAATATATAATCCAAGATCGTGCGATTCCCGACGTCCGCGACGGGTTGAAGCCGGTCCAGCGCCGAATTTTGTATGCGATGTACGACGCCGGCAACACTCCGGACAAGCCGTACCGCAAATCCGCGAAAACCGTCGGGGATGTGATGGGCAACTACCATCCGCACGGAGACAGCTCGATCTATGAAGGCATGGTCCGTATGGCGCAGCCTTGGAAAATGGCGCATCGGCTCATTGACGGACACGGCAACTGGGGCTCCCAGGACGATGATCCGGCCGCGGCGATGCGCTACACGGAGGCTCGCTTGTCGCCGATCGCGATGGAGCTGTTGCGCGACATCGACAAGCGGACCGTTTTGTTCCGCGACAACTTCGACAACACGACGAAGGAACCGTCCGTTCTTCCTTCCCGGTTCCCGAATTTGCTTGTGAACGGCGTCAGCGGAATTTCCTCCGGCTTCGCTACGGAAATTCCGACGCATAACCTTCGGGAGGTCATCGACGCCTGTATGAGGGTGATCGACGATCCGTTCGTGACGCTTGAGGAGCTGATCGGCGTCGTGCGGGGACCGGATTTTCCGACAGGCGGCACCGTCATGGGCACCGAGGGTATTCGCGAAGCGTACCGGACGGGCAAAGGGCGCGTCTATATTCGGGCGCGCACGGCCATCGAGGATATGCGCGGCGGCAAGCAGCAGATCGTCATTACCGAAGTTCCTTACGGGGTAGTGAAGTCGAAGCTCGTTACGGCTATGGAGACAATTCGGCTTGAAAAGAAGGTTGAGGGGATTGCCGAGGTTCGCGACGAGAGCGGACGAAACGGATTGCGCATTGTCGTCGAGCTGAAGAAGGACGCGGATGCGCAAGGTATCCTGACCTATTTGCTCAAGAAGACGGATCTGCAAATTAATTACAGCTTCAATATGGTGGCCATCGTCAACAAGACACCGAAGCAGCTCGGCTTGAAGGACATGCTGGTCGCGTATGTAGAGCATCAGAAGGATGTAGTTACGCGGCGTTCCCGCTATGAGCTGGAAAAGGCGGAGGATCGCGAGCATGTGCTGGAGGGATTGGCTAAAGCGTTATCCATTTTGGATGAGGTTGTCGCTGCGATACGCCGTTCGAAAAACCGCCAGGATGCGCAAAACAACTTGATCGCCGAGTTCGGTTTCACCGAACGGCAGGCGGATTCGATTCTAACGCTCCAGCTGTACCGTTTGACAAATCTAGAAATCACCTCGATTCAGAAAGAACTTAACGAGGTTCAGAAACTGATTTCGTATCTCCGGGGTATTCTCGGCAGCGAGCTGAAGCTGATGGGAGTGATCAAGCAGGAGCTGAACGACATTCGCGAGCGTTTCGGCATCGAGCGCCGCTCTGAAATTCAAGATGAAGTGGAAGAGCTGAAGGTCGCCGTTGAGGTAATGGTAACACCGGAGGACGTGCTCGTCACGCTTTCCGACCAAGGTTACATCAAGCGTACGACGAAGCTGTCCTTTACCCGTTCGGGCGGCGAGGTGGAATCGACCGGGCTGAAGGAGGGCGATTTTGTCCGCGGCCTGCTCGAAATTAATACGATTGACAATTTGCTGTTGTTTACCGATAAAGGGCAGTACTTTCTGCTGCCGGTCCATTCAATTCCCGAACACAAGTGGAAGGATACCGGCACGGCCGTCGTCAATGTCGTTCCCATTGCGAAAGAGGATCGGATCGTCTCTGCCATTCCTGTGAAGGATCTGCAGGAGGCCGGAAAATCGCTCGTATTTGCAACGAAGCGCGGGCAGGTGAAGCGGACGGAGCTGAAGGAGTACGCGACGAATCGGGCGACGGCGATCGCGGCCGTAAAGCTCGGTCAAGGCGACGAGGTGGTGTCGGTTTGGCTCGATGGCGGGGAACCCGGGAATCTGCTTGCCGTTACGAAGCTTGGCATGTCGATCCGCTTTCGGGGCGAAGAGGTCAATGCGATGGGGCGGGTAGCTGCCGGTGTCAAGGCCATCTCATTGAAGGAAGGCGATGAGGTCATCGCGGTTCTGCAGGTTGGCGGAAAAGAGCAAGACGAAGGAGAAGTGCTTGTCGTGACCGACGCCGGTTACGGGAAGCGAACGCTGCTTGGCGATTACCAGGTGCAGGGTCGCGGCGGAAAAGGGGTCGCAACGTTCGAGTTCAAAGAAGGAAAACGAGTGAAGCCGAACGGCAGTGCGCTCGTTGCAGCCGTATACGTACGGGATGAGGCGCTTCTGCTTGCGCCGTTGTCGGACGGCAGCACGGTGACCTTTACCTCGGAGCGAACGCCAATCGGCGAGCTGCGCTCGGTGGGCGCGTCGATCGTTCCGATTGCAAAAGGGGTCGCCTTAAGAACATTGATCCATTTGGCCAGAATCGAATAACATTGCAAAACGAGACGGATTCCTGAGCGGATCCGTCTTTTGCGCTGAAAAAAGTTTTCGTCACCGTTCGGAAGTACGACAGCGTTTGAAAGCACGGGAGCGATCATGCTGTCGAAAGGGGTCGACGGATATAAAAAATTATCGATTAATGTCTTAAAATATTAAAGACTTAAACCTTTTCGGAACCTTTCGGCAATGGTATACTTTGGGTAAAGATAACCCAATATTCTCCAGAGGGGGACAAGTCGTGTATACAAATGAATTTGCCAAGCTATGGTTTAAGCTGTCTCAGGATCTCCGCACCCATATGGAGACACAACTGGGCACGGCGTTAACGGAAAGCCAATTGAACGTGCTTGAATATGTGCTCGCCCATGATCGGATGAAGCCGTCGGATCTGATTCATTATTTGGCGACGACGCCGGCCGCCGTAACGACATTATTGGATCGCATGGAGAAAAACGAACTGATCGAGCGTGTTCGCGACGAGCGCGACCGCCGAATCGTCTGGATTCACGTCACGGGCAAGGGACGCGAAGAATGCCGCAGAGGCTTGGAGCTTCGCGAATCGTTCCTTACCTCTTACTTAGGGCGTATCTCCGCCCACAATCAACAGCTGCTTGTTTATTTGCTTGGTAAAATTACGAATTTGGAGCAGCAGCGCATCTCTTGAGCGTTTAAGGCTCCGTTCTGTCACCGGCCTCGGTCATGCTTCGCAAATGGCGGTTTAGCTCCTGCGCTTGCTCCTTTAGAACCGGGAACATCCGATTGGCGATTAGCGGATCGTCCGCCGCCGCCGCAACCGCTTCTACAGGCAAGACGCGGTACTTCGATTTGCCGCCTTCGCGGTATTTGTGCACCCATGTGGGAATCGCTTCGGTTTCCGCAAGCTCGATGGATGATGTCCCGTCCGGGGAATAGCTCTTCCGGATGGTCACCTTCAGCATGGCTCCGTACTCTTTATAATCGCCGAACTGGTTCGAAATGAAGTTCCCTAAAGAATAAATGACAAATCCTTCTCGCGTCCCTTGCTCCGTTGCGGTCGTAATTCGTTCGTAGGGCTGAACGACATGCGGATGATGCCCGACAATGATGTCGGCGCCCGACTGGATGACGGCGGCGGCGAGATTGCGTTGCGCATCCGTCGGATGGCGCTGGTACTCGTTGCCGAAATGGAGCGATACGACAATGACATCCGCCCCGCGAGCTTTCGCATGCGCAATGTCTTCGGCGATCTGCTTTTCATTGACAAGATAAACGAGGTGCGGCGCATTTTGCGGAAGCGGGATGCCGTTCGTTCCGTAGGTATAGGCGAGAAAAGCGGCAGCGATGCCGTTTTTCTTCGTTATAACCGCTTCCTGCAGCGGGGACGCGCCTTCCTCGGAGGTGCCGATCGGTTTCAGACCACGGTCTTGCAGCGTCCGGATTGTCGCGATCGCTCCCGCTTCTCCTTGATCCAAAATATGATTGTTGGCGATGCTGACGATATCGAAGCCCGCTTCGGAAAGCGCGTCAGCCATTTCTACGGGCGCGTTAAAGCGGGGGTAGCCTTTATACCCGCGCTCGTTGCCGGCAAGCGGAGTTTCGAGATTCGCCATAGCCCAATCTGCAGCCGCAATCGTCGGTTTGACGCGCTGAAAAAAACCGCTGAAATCGTAGCTTCCCGTTTCCGCCACATAGGCGCCGGGAAGCTGAGGCGTATGCATCATAATATCGCCTACCGCGACGAGCGTCGCTTCGCTCGGGGGCGGAGGCGGGGGCAGCGGTTCCGGTGTCGGCTCCGATTCGATTTCTGCGTTTGGCGCTTCGGCTTCGGAAGGGGCGGCTCCTTCTTCGGATCCGCCCGCATGAAACTCACATCCCACGGTTAGGGTGAGAAAGAGGCAGACGATGGCAAGGGAACGTGTGCGCATTTACACGCCTTCTTCCCAACGGGAAAGGATGCCAGCGGGAAGCACCATGTCTTTCGAGGCTGAGACGGGAAGTCCGATTTCCCCGTTCGTGATCGTGCCGCCAAACCGTTTCGAGAGCGTCATTCGCATCATATTGCCAAGCACCGTCGGGGAGAGGCCAGTCGTGTACGAATTGATGAGGAAAAACAATGGATTTGGCGATAAAATGCTTGTACAAAAATCCACGAACGGGTACAAATTTGTCTCCAGCTTCCAAGTCTCTCCGCTCGGTCCGCGCCCGTAGGAGGGCGGGTCCATAATGATGCCGTCGTAGACGTTGCCCCGACGCTGCTCGCGCTGCACAAATTTGAACACGTCATCCGTAATAAAGCGAACGGGACGGTCGGCGAGGCCGGAGAGCTCCAGGTTCTCCTTCGCCCAAAGGACCATTCCTTTCGCAGCGTCCACGTGGCAAACCTCGGCGCCCGCCGAGGCCGCGGCGACGGAGGCGCCTCCGGTGTAGGCGAACAGGTTCAGCACTTTTACCGGGCGTCCGGCGTTTTTGATTTTGTCCATCATCCAGGACCAATTGGCGGCTTGCTCCGGAAACAGTCCGGTATGCTTAAAGTTGGTCGGCCGTATGTAAAATTTTAAATTCCGATATTGAATCGTCCACCGTTCCGGCAGTTTCGTTTTGTATTCCCAATGGCCTCCGCCCGACGAGCTGCGGTGGTACCGGGCCGACACCGACCGCCAAAGCTCGTTCTCCTCGGCCAGCGGCCAAATGACCTGTGGATCGGGCCTGCGCAGGACGACATGGCCCCATCGCTCAAGACGTTCTCCGCCGCCTACGTCAATTAATTCGTAATCTTGCCAGTCATTCGCTACAAACATGAAAATGAAGCTCCTTTTTCGGTTGAAGTTTTCCTTATTTCCCGTTACGTTAGTACCAAGATGATTATTTTCCTTTAGAAGACATTACTTCTCATTGTACATCACAAATGCCAAAACACACAAAAACGAAGGATGGGTTTCGCATGAACGATGTTATCACGCGAATGACGCTTAAAAGACGGAGCCGCGTCCCCCAGAAGCTCGGCGCAGCGGCGCTGGCGCTCGCAGCCGTCACTGCGATCGGCTTTGCGATTGAAGATCCATCCGTCGCCGCGTTCGACACCGCGGTAGGCAGCGCTGTGCGAACAGCGCAAGCGGGATGGCTGGCGCAGGCGACGCAAGTGCTGGATGCGGTAGGCTCCACGACCGGATTCGCGGTAGTCGCCGTCGTGTTTATCGTCCTATTGAGCCTGCTTCGACAATTCGGAGACGCGCTGTACGTCTTTGCCGCCGCGGCGGGCGCTTGGGGGCTGAACTCGCTGTGGAAGATGTGGTTCATGCGGCCGCGGCCGGAGCTCGAAGCGCTTTTTGCGGCGGACGGCTTCAGCTTCCCAAGCGGCAATGCTACGGTGGGGACGGCGTTGTTCGGAGCGGCTGCGCTTGCCCTTATCACGCTTTCCGGCGCAAAACCGGCCCGCTGGGTAATCGGAGCGTTCACGGCGCTCCTCATCCTCGCGGTCGGCTGGTCCCGCCTTTATGCAGGCGTTCATTACCCGACCGACATTATCGGAGGGATGCTTTTGGGCGGCGCATGGCTGCTCGTGCTTACCGCAATCAGACGCTTCTGAATACCAAACCGCTTATTGAGGAGGATTCCCGATGGGCAAGGGAGTGGCCGCGCCGACAGAGCACGACTTATATTTGTTTCATGAAGGCTCGTTGTACCAAGCGTATCGGTCGATGGGCGCTCATCTCGTTACCGTTTCCGGCGTACCCGGAGTTCGCTTCTCCGTTTGGGCACCGAAGGCGGTCCGCGTGAGCGTGGTCGGCGATTTCAATGGCTGGGATCCGCTGCTCCATGTTTGCGAAAGACACGGGGAAGGGGTATGGAGCTTATTCATTCCCGGCGTTGCGGAAGGAGCCGTCTATAAATATGCCATCCTGTCCGCCGACGGAGACCTGAAATGGAAGGCGGACCCTTACGCCTTCTATGCGGAGGAGCGGCCGAAAAGCGCATCAGTCGTCTATAGCTTGGACGGCTACCGCTGGCAGGACGGGGCGTATATGCGCCGAAGGAGGAAGCGTTCCGCGCATGATCGCCCTCTCAATATTTACGAGGTACATCTTGGGACGTGGCGGAGGAAGCCGGACGGTTCATGTTATACATACGAACATTTGGCCGATGAGCTCATCCCTTACGCCGCAGAAATGGGATACACCCACATCGAGCTCATGCCGCTCGCCGAGCATCCGTACGACCGCTCTTGGGGCTATCAGGCGACAGGTTATTTCGCCGTCACCAGCCGATTTGGCACGCCGAAGCAATTTATGGCATTCGTGGACCGGTGCCATCAGAGCGGGATCGGCGTCATTATGGACTGGGTGCCAGGCCATTTCGGCAAAGATGATCACGGACTCCGCCGCTTTGACGGAAGTCCGGTCTATGAACCGGAAGACGAGCGAATCGCAGAGAAACCGGAATGGGGGACGCTGAGCTTCGATTTCGGTCGGCCGGAGGTGCGCTCCTTCCTCATCTCGAATGCGCTTTTCTGGATGGAGGTTTACCATATCGACGGGCTGCGTGTCGATGCCGTCGCAAGCATGCTTTACCTAAATTTCGGGAAATCTGAGGAAACAAAACTCGTTAATCGGTACGGCGGCCAAGAAAACCTGGACGCCATCGAGTTTTTAAAACAGCTCAACTCCGCCGTGTTACGCTATGTTCCCGACGCGCTCATGATGGCGGAGGATTCAACGGCATGGCCGCACGTAACGGCGCCTGTCCGAGATGACGGCTTGGGCTTTACCTACAAATGGAACATGGGCTGGATGAACGACATGCTGGAGTATATGTCGCTTGATCCGATTCACCGCAAACACCGCCACCAGCTGATCACATTTTCGTTCTTTTACGCATTTTCCGAACATTTCGTGCTTCCCTTCTCTCATGACGAAGTGGTCCACGGCAAAAGGTCGATGCTCGACAAAATGCCCGGCGACTATTGGCAAAAATTTGCGAATCTCCGTGCGCTGTACGGATATATGATGGCCCATCCAGGCAAGAAGCTGCTATTTATGGGGAGCGAATTGGGGCAATTTTCCGAATGGAAGGACCTAGAGCAGGTCGATTGGCATTTGCTCGATTACCCGCTGCATGCCGACATGCAGCGTTATGTAAAGGCGTTGAACAGGCTCTATCTGAAACAGCCGTCGCTGTGGCAGCTTGACCACACCGGCGACGGCTTCGAATGGATTACGCCGCACGATGCCGATCAAAGCGTCATTGCGTTTCTGCGCAGAGGCCGATCACCCCGGGAAACGATCGTCGTGCTGTGCAATTTCACCCCGGAGCCAAGGCTCGATTATCGAATCGGCGTGCCGGCAGCGGGAACGTACCGGGAGCTGTTTTCAAGCGACGAGGAGCGGTTCGGAGGAACGGGACATTTCCGCAACGGCGCAAGCATTCATTCTGTTGAAATGTATTGGCACGAGCGAGCGTATAGTATAAGCATCCGTTTGCCGCCGCTTGGGATCGTAATGCTGAAACGAGTACGAAAAAAGGGGGAGCCGCGATGAGACGAAAATCGTGTGTGGCAATGCTGTTGGCAGGGGGAGAGGGACGCAGGCTCGGAGTGCTGACGAAAAACTTGGCGAAGCCGGCGGTTCATTTTGGCGGGAAATACCGAATCATTGACTTTACGCTTTCCAATTGCACGAACTCGGGCATCGACACGGTCGGGGTGTTGACGCAGTATCAGCCGCTCGTGTTGAACAGCTACATCGGCATCGGCAGCGCGTGGGATTTGGACCGGAAGAACGGGGGCGTGACGGTACTCCCTCCGTTCGTGGAGCAAAAAGGAGGGAATTGGTACAGCGGAACCGCCAACGCAATTTATCGGAACATCGGCTTCATCGAGCGGTACGATCCTGATTATGTGCTGGTCATTTCCGGAGATCATATCTACAAGATGAATTACGACGAGATGCTGTCTTTTCACAAAGAGCGCAGCGCGGAAGCGACGATCGCCGTCATTGAGGTAAAGCGGGAGGAAGCGAGCCGATTCGGGATTATGTCCACCGACGCGGAAGACAATGTGGTTGAGTTTGCGGAAAAGCCGCAGGAGCCAAAAAGCAATCTCGCCTCCATGGGGATCTACATATTCAATTGGAGCGTCTTGAAATCATACTTGCTTAAGGATGAAGCGAACCGCGAATCATCAAACGACTTCGGGAAGGACGTTATCCCTCTCATGCTCAATGACGGCCTGCGTGTGAAGGCTTATCCGTTTAAAGGGTATTGGAAAGACGTCGGCACGGTCCAAAGCTTATGGGAAGCGCACATGGATTTGCTGACGGACGACACGGAGTTGAACCTGTTTGACAGAAGCTGGCGAATTTATTCGCTTAGCCCTTATCGGCCTCCGCAATATATCGCGCCGACGGCGAAGGTGACCCGTTCGCTTGTCAATGAGGGCTGCGCCGTATACGGGTACGTTCATCGATCCGTGCTGTTCTACGGGGTGCAGATAGGGGAGCGGTCCGTCATTCGCGAATCCGTCATCATGCCGAATGCGAAAATCGGCAAAGGCGTAAAAATGTACCGCGCCATCATTGGGGAAGGGGCTGTGGTCGAAGACGACTGCGTCATCGGCAGCCCGGAATCGGACGAAATTACGCTGATCGGCAGCAATGAGCGGGTCGGGAAGGAAGTGTCGGCATGAGCATGAAGCGTATAATGGGCGTTGTGAACTTGATTAATGAGCCGGATCATATGGAGGAGCTGACGTTCAACCGCTGTGTCGCCTCGGTTCCCTTCGCCGGCCGCTATCGGCTGATCGATTTCACGCTGTCCAACATGGTCAATTCGGGCGTGGAGGATATTGCGATTTTTACTCACCACAAGTACCGTTCGCTGATGGACCATCTCGGTTCGGGCAAAGAATGGGATTTGGACCGTAAGCGGGGGGGCTTGTTTTTGCTGCCGCCGGCGATGGATGTGCCGTCCGGCATTTCCAAGGGCGATTTATTTCAATTTTTCGTGCACCGCGATTATTTCCACCGAGGCCGCGAGCAGTACGTGCTTATCTCCAGGAGCCATATCGCCTGCAACATCGATTATAACGACGTGGTTCGCCAGCATGAGGAGACGGGGGCGGACATCACCTGCGTTTATGCGGAGCTGGAGGAGCGGGACGATTCGATTTACCGGAAACTTGCGGTGTCCCCGGAAGGGAAAATTACCGCGATGCAGGACCGAACGGGGCGGCTCGCAAGTAACCAAGTGTCGCTGGAGATGTACCTGATGAGCAAGCAGCTGCTGCTGGATATGGTGGAGACGTGTTTGGCTCAAGGAGACGATCATTTCGTCCGCGACGGCATTATGAAAAACTTGTCCGCGTTACATATGTACGGCTATAAGCATACCGGTTATACAGGCATCATTAATACCATTCAAAGCTACTACCGCCACAATATGGCGCTGCTGAATCCGGTTGTGTTGCACGCCTTGTTTTTCGATCCGGCGCCGATCTATACGAAGGTGAAGGATGAGCCGCCGGCCATATATAAAGACAGCTCGGACGCCCGCAACTCGCTTGTCGCGAACGGTTGCGTCATCGAAGGCAGGGTGGAAAACAGCATCATATCCCGGGGTGTCAAAGTGCATCCGGGAGCAACGGTACGCAATTGCATTCTGCTGCAAAACTGCGAAATCGGTGAGCATGCGTTTATCGAAAACGCCATTCTAGATAAAGATGTATACATTGATTCGGGACGCGTGCTGACCGGTGCGGGCACGGCTCCGTTCATCGCCGCCAAGAAGAAGGTGATCTGACGGATGAAGGTGCTAATGGTCGCTGCGGAGGCGGTTCCGTTCGTGAAGACCGGGGGACTGGCCGACGTGATCGGGTCGCTGCCGAAGGCGCTTGTCGAGCACGGGGTAGACGTCCGTGTCATCCTGCCGAAGTATCGGGATATCCCCGACGAGTGGCGGCAGCAAACAGTTCCGGTTGCCGAAATGACCGTCCAGGTCGGGTGGCGGCGCTGTTACGCGGGCGTGGAGCGGCTTGAGCTTGACGGTATTACATATTATTTCATAGATAATGAAATGTATTTCAAGCGAAACGGATTGTACGGGTACGAAGACGACGGGGAGAGGTTCGCTTTTTTCTGTCAAGCGGTGCTTGAAGCGGCGGCGCATCTCGATTGGAAACCCGACTTCCTGCACTGCCATGACTGGCATACGGCACTTGTGCCTGTGTTCCTGAAGGCGCATTACGGAGACAGCGGCTTCCATGCGCAAATGAAAACCGTATTTACGATTCACAACTTAAGATACCAGGGGATTTACCCTTACGGGGTGCTGAGCGATTTGCTGAACGTAGGCGACGAGCACTTCCATGTGAACGGGCTTGAATATTACGGAAACGTCAATTATCTTAAGGGCGCTTTAAACTATAGCGATTTCATTACAACGGTCAGCCCGAGCTATGCGGCGGAAATTCAAACGCCGTATTATGGGGAGGGGCTCGACGGAACGCTGCGGTACCGAAGGGATCGCTTGATCGGGATCGTGAACGGGCTGGATTATAGCTCGTATGATCCAATAAGCGACCTCCATCTCCGCGTTCCTTTCCGAAATTCGCTGAAGAAAAAACGGCTGAACAAAACGGCACTGCAGGAGGAGCTCGGACTTTCCGTACAAGAAGAAGTGCTGATGATCTCGATCATTGCAAGGCTTGTGGAGCAGAAAGGGATAGATCTGATCGTACGCGTGCTTGACGAGCTGTTAAGGGAGGATGCGCAGCTGGTCGTGCTCGGCGCCGGAGACGATGCGTACGAGAAGCAGTTGAAGGACGCGGCCTACTTCCATGAGCGGAAGCTGTCGGTGACGTTGAAATTCGACGAAGGACTGGCAAGGCGCATTTATGCGTCTTCCGATTTGTTCCTGATGCCGTCCAAGTTCGAGCCGTGCGGCATCGGACAGATGATCGCGATGCGGTACGGCGCCGTACCGATCGTGCGCGAGACGGGAGGACTCGCCGATACGGTGAAGCCTTACAACGAATTCACGGGCGAAGGACACGGTTTTTCGTTCAGCCATTACAATGCTCACGACATGTTGTTTACCGTCCGGAGGGCGCTGACGCTGTTGAAGGAGACGATGCACAGGGATCGGATCGCGAAAAACATGGCCGAACACGATCTGAGCTGGAACGTCTCCGCTGAAAAATATGCAGAATTATATCGTTCTTTGCGTTCCTAGCAACAAATTAGGTTGCGTTCCCCTTAGCGCCGCGTCTATCATAGGGGAAAGGGGTGGACGTAAGATGAACGACAACAACCCGACGACCCGACATCAAATTTTGGCGACTCTGCGCAAGAAGGGACCGAAAAAGACGCACGAGCTGGCCGAGGTGCTTGGTATAACCGATATGGGGGTCCGTAGGCATTTGAACACGCTGGAGCGGGATCGGCTCGTTCGGGCGAAAACGGTGCGTCAATCAGTGGGACGCCCTACGTACGTATATTCATTAACCGAACATGCCGAGAGCGCCTTCCCGAAAAACTATGCGGACATTTCGCTCGATGTGCTTAACGATATTTACGACTTGCAGGGTCCGGAGATGATTGACGAGCTGTTCCTACGCCGCGCAAAGCGGCTGGAGAGTAAATATAAGGAGCGGATCGGACAGCGGACCTCCTTGGAGGAGCTTGTCGACGAGCTGACGCGCATTCAAGAGGAACGCGGATATATGGCCGAGTGGAGTGAGGACGAGAGCGGGCGGCAGTTTTGGATTACAGAGCATAACTGTCCGATTCACGCCGTCGCCCATCGCTACACGGAGGCTTGCAGCAGCGAGCTGGCATTGTTCCGTGCCGTGCTGGATGCGGAAGTCGAGCAGCTGGAATGCAAGGCGAAAGGCGGAGAGCGCTGCGTATACGTAGTGCGTCCCAAGGAAAACTGAAAGAAGGTCCGAATCGGTGCTCATCCGTTTTCGGACCTTCTTTCAGTTTTATTCATGCTTTAGCCGGAACCCTCCGCCTCTGCCGTTCGAGCGTACGCGGTCAATTCGACCCGCCTTGGGACACCCCTCAAAACGAACATCAATTTCGTATTGATACAAATTGTAATCGGTCACCTCTCCGCGGCTCCAAGCCGCCGTTTGCCATTTGTACGCGATCTCGGGGAACCTTTGCGCAACATTGTACACTACGTCAGCACTTCCGTAAACGCCAACCGGCCAAGTTCGATTCCCGAGCGCTTCGCTGCGCAGCTTACGGTCAAGAATGCCGCGAAAATAGGAGTATACGCTGTCCAGCGTTCCTGATCCCGCAGCATCGTAATCGACGGCAAAATAAATGGGCGAATCCGTAGGCTGTCCAATTTCCGCCGCACGTTCCATCGCCTGCGAATAATCGTTTCCGCCGATTGCATACGTAAAGTGAGAGAATCTTCGGCCATGGTCTTGATATACGGCTACGATGTATAGCCCTTTGGATGAGATGAGTTGTGCCTCCTTCGTCGTCAGCACGTAGCTGGAGATGGAACCGTCGTATCTTCTCGGTTTATAGTAGCGGCCAATGAAGGTAATGCCGTTTGCTTTCAAGCAATCCAAGACATCTCCGCTGCGGAACGGCGCCGCTCTGTCGATCCCTTCCGGCATGTTTCTCTCCCTCCCTCTTTCCGATCTGCCTCTTTTTATCATATTCTCAGATGATAGGAAACGTATGGGCCGGGGTTGGACGAAAGCAGGGATAACGAAGGCTATTGGCTCAGACTGCGGCGTTTGTTTTCTAGAAACGCCAAAATTTTCGGATTTGTGGACAGTACGATGCCGGAAATAATGAGCAGGCCCCCGACGACATGATGCCAGCTAAGCGTCTCCCCTAAGGCGACGGCGAAGAGCGCGGCGAACATGGCAATGAGATGAAGAAAATTCGAGGATTTGACGACACCGAGCCGGCTCAACGATTCGTTCCAGCACGTAAAGGCGGCAATGGTCGGGAAAATCCCTAAGTATAAGACAAGCAAGGCTAATTCCCGACTCACCAAATGCCATGGGAACGGCCGGAACTGTTCCTCTATGAGCGCTACCGGAATCATAATTAAGTTTCCTACCAGCACAGTTGCTCCAAATAAAGCTTTTTTAGGGAGGGCTTGTCCCCTTTTGATTAACATTACGGAATAAATCGCCCAGATGAAGACCGTCGCTACAATGATCATGTCGCCCGGGTTAAACGTAAGGCTGAGCAAATACTCTAATTTTCCACGAAAAAAGATGACCATGAACCCGAATAATGAAATCAGAAAGCCGACAATTTGAATCTTTCTTATCTGTTCCCTCAATAAAAGGACGGATAGGATCGCGATCACCGCAGGCTGCAGCGAGTTGATCAGCGAAGCATTAATGGAAGTCGTATACTGCATGCCTAAATATAAAATACTGTTAAAGCCCGCAACTCCGGTAGCGCCTAAAAAAACGACAGTTTTCCAGTTTTTTAGCAGCAGCCGCCGATGCTTGCGCATATCTTGATACACGATCGGCAGCAGTACGAGGGCGGCAATCAGCCAACGGATCGCAGACAAATGAAATGGAGGCAGTGTTCCGACGGCGATTTTGCCCAATACATAATTGGTCGCCCAAAAAAACGCCGCGAGGACCGGGAAGGTATAGGGTACTCTTCCGAGGAAAGCAATAAAGTTTGGCATAGGTACATCCTTCTGTAATGGATTAGACAGCACCTTATTAAAAATAAATTATAGACTACTTTGTGAGGAAATACGAACAATATGTGCTTGACTTCGATAGATCATTCGCCTACTATAAGGAATGTTGTCGAATAGTACGATTCGAATTCGTATATTCCCGGTAATTCGGATCGGGAGTTTCTACAAGGAACCATCAATTCCTAACTACGAATGGGGTTTGACGTACCCATTTATAGTTAGGATTTTTATTTTTTAGCAGCCATCTTAGGGGGAACAAGACAGTGGAAAGATTTTTTCAATTGCGGGAGATGGGCACGAATGTAAGGACGGAGGTTATGGCGGGGTTCACCACCTTTTTCACTATGGTTTATATCGTGGTTGTCAATCCTGCGATTCTTTCATCGGCAGGGATTCCTTTCGATCAAGTGTTTGTGGCTACCATTATTGCGGCGGTTATAGGAACATTGATCATGTCGCTGTTCGCCAAGCACCCGATCGCCATCGCTCCCGGAATGGGGATGAACGCCTATTTCACGACGGTGGCGGCGATTCACGGAGTTAGCTATCAGGTGGTGCTGGGCACTGTCTTTGCAGCCGGTCTTCTGTTTTTACTGTTGACCTTCACGAAGCTGCGCGAAACGCTCATTCAATCGATCCCGGCCTCCTTGAAGTATGGAATTACTTCGGGGATCGGGCTGTTTATCGCCTTTATCGGATTAAAAATGTCCGGCATCGTCGTACCGAATGCCGCCACGATGGTGTCCTTCGGGGATTTGCATCAACCTGGCACGCTTCTTTCTTTGTTCGGCTTGTTCGTTACCTTAGTTTTGCTGGCGAGGAAAATGAACGGGGCTTTATTTATCGGGATGCTGGCCACCGCGGTCGTCGGGTATGCCGTTGGGATGCTGAAATTTGACGGTATTGTATCCGTTCCTCCGGCACCGGTATTTTTCGACCTCGATCTTTCCGGGATTTTCGCTCATGGGTTGTACACCGTAGTGTTTGCGTTTCTGCTGATTACGGTTTTCGATACGACCGGAACGATGATCGGCGTTGCGGAGCAAGCGGGACTAATGAAAAACGGCCTGTTTCCAAGAGCCAAGGCCGCTTTGCTGGCCGATGCGGCGGCTACGACGGTCGGGGCGGCGCTTGGGACGAGCCCTTCGAGCGCTTATATTGAGTCTTCGTCGGGCGTTGCGGCTGGAGGCCGTTCCGGATTGACATCGCTCGTCGTCGCCTGTCTGTTTGTGCTGGCGTTGTTTTTCTCGCCTTTTGTAGCCGCGATTGCTTCGCTTCCGGCCATTACAGCACCGATCCTAATGATCGTCGGGTGTTTTATGATGGAGGGGTTGAAGAAGGTGGAGTGGCATACCTTTGACGAAGCGTTTTCGGCCTTCTCGATCATCCTGACGATGCCTTTGACCTCAAGCATTGCGACGGGCATCGCCATCGGATTTATAACGTATCCTTTGATGAAGCTGGCAAGCGGCAAGGCGAAGGAGGTTCACCCGATTTTGTATGTATTTGCGGTCATTTTTATCATTCAGATGGTCTACTTTCCGGCGCATTAAAGCCGTGACGGCCTTCCATCATAAGACCCTCCCGCACAGCGCTGCGGGAGGGTCGATCTTTAACTATTTAATTTGTACTTCGTTAATATGCAGGGAACCCCGCTCCCGACTGCTCCCGGCTGCTTCATCCTTTTCATATACTCGATTCCGCGTGGGCATTGATCGTTGCATACGAAGCAAGTATCCGAGGTAACGACCCTCGTATACCACTGATTTAGATTATGCTGAGGGATTGTTCTTCTCTTGCTCGCCCTTCCAGCTTTGCCCGCCATACTTTCCCTCCTCCCCGTCCGACAGTGCTTTGCCGCTAGTGCTAGCGTATGAAGGTGAGAAGGAAAGGGTTCGAACAATGTGGTAAAATGAATTCATCATTGGATTTGTTACGGCCATTTATTTTTGAAAGGCGGATAAGCAGTCATGAACGACATCATTAGTGCGATTATTTTGGGGATTTTGGAAGGATTGACGGAGTTTCTTCCGGTTTCGTCGACGGGTCACTTAATATTAGCGGGTCATCTGCTTGGATTTGAGGGAGATGCAGCGAATACCTTTAAAGTTGTCATTCAGTTAGGCGCGGTGCTGGCCGTGCTCGTGCTGTATTGGCGAAGATACATGGATATACTAAAAGACATGCTGGTCTTGGATTTTTCGAAGAAAAACAAATTAAATGCCATTCATATTGTCCTCGCGATGATTCCGGCATTGATCGTATATTTAATTTTCAAGGATTATATCAAGCAGGTTTTGTTCGGGCCCGGCCCCGTGCTCATCGGTTTGGTAATCGGCGGCATTTTGATGATCATCGCCTCGCGGGTGAAGCGCAAGGTGACGTCCGAAGAGACGGACGACATTACGTACAAGCAGGCATTCGGCATCGGGCTGTTCCAATGTTTCGCATTGTGGCCCGGGTTTTCCAGATCAGGTTCGACGATATCCGGCGGACTGCTGCTTGGCACGAGCCAGAAAGCGGCGGCGGATTTCACCTTCATCATTTCGGTTCCGGTCATGCTGGGCGCCACCGTCTTGGATATGTACAACAGCCGGGAATTTCTAACCTCCGATGATTTGTTGTTGTTCTTAATTGGTTTTGTCTCGGCCTTTATCGTCGCGATGATTGCCGTTGTCACGTTCTTAAATCTGATTAAACGATTGAAGCTGGAATGGTTTGCCTTGTACCGTTTCCTGCTTGCCGCCATTTTTTATCTAATTGTCATGTAAGAGGGCGAGCTCAGAGCTCACCTCCGACTAGGTATTCGCATAGGATGGTGAGAAGAATTTCGAAACCAAACGGAGGCGAATCACCTTGAATTTACAACCTGCAGGGTTCCAGCAGCAATTGCTGTACAGAGCGGATCCCAATGTAATCCAAACCTACAAATCAACCCGAGATCATTTAAACAACATTTGCAGGCAGCATATGAATCAGCGTGTCCGAATTGAAACGATGGATGGCCAAGTGATTACAGGGAGGATCATAAACAGCCAAGGGGGCTTGATCTATTTGGCCGTTTCCGATCAAGGGGGACAGCGGGCCTTCTTCGGAAGCCCCTATTATTACGGCGCCAGTGAGGCGATTCTTCCCCTTGTTCTTTACGAACTGCTGGTCATCACTTTACTGTACACCTGAAAAAAGAGACAAGAGCCTCCTGCGTGGAGGCTCTTGTCTTACCTCAGAACGTTCTTAAAATGATCACCAACAAAATATAAAGGACCAGAATGATTGCGGTTGAAGTATACGCTCCGCCAACACAAGCGCCCATCGTTTTCCCCTCCTTAGATTTGTATACCTTAATGTATGCGAATGCCTCAGGAAGGCATGGATGGCTGCCTAGCATGACTGATGTTTTGTTGAGGTGTGCATTGATTTGGATGAATTGCCTGGGTCAAATGCACAATCCATTCCGAGCCTCCTTGAATTTCTTACTAATAACCTATAAAGGGGGGATAAACGTTGAATTATTTAGAAATGTTGACCCGACTTGGGATCGGAAGCGCTCATCCCGGCGGATTTTCGGCAACCCTTAGTTTATTCGATTCGCTTTCCGTTGCGCCAGGCAGCTCCGTCCTGGAGGCAGGCTGCGGAACGGGACGAACGTCATGTTTGCTTGCCCAAAGAGGCTTCCGTGTTACAGCGATCGATATGCTTCCGGAAATGATTGAAAAGGCCCGCAAAAGGAGCGAGCTGATGCAAGTCGATGTCGATTTCTTTGTCGGCGACATCAGTGCGCTTCCTTTTTCTTCGGATCAATTCGATATGGTAGTCGCTGAATCGGTCACCAACTTTGCAACAGCAGAACGTGCCGTTGCTGAATATTATCGGGTACTGAAGCCTGGAGGCACGCTCTATGACCGGGAAGTGGTTCGGTTGAAGGATAGCAGGAAGGGCGGTGTGAAGGAGCTGATTTCATTTTTCGGCTTCGCTCAGCTGCTGACTGCGGAACAATGGATGGAGGTGCTTAAGTCGCAGCATTTTTACAATGTCCGATATTCCGATGTAACTGCCCTGTCTTGCCGCATCACTGATGACGATCAGGAGCACCCGGACGATCACCAATTCGTAAGTGAGGGGGCCTTGCTGGATATATCGTTGTTTGAAACTTCTATGAAATATACAGACTTAATGTACAAGGGCGAGGGGGTGCTCGGATCGGCGCTGCTCGCGGGGGTGAAATGATTTCGAAAAACATAAGGGCTTGTTTCCGCTTTGTCGGGAAATAACGTCCTTATTTTCTTTTGTAGCATGATCGTGATAACCTCTAGGTATGACTTGAAGGAGTGATTCGTTATGGGAAAATTGATTCCAGAGGTAACGCTTACTGATGGGGTTACTTTACCGGTTATAGGTTTGGGTACATATTCGCTTAAAGGTAATGCAGGGGTCAATGCGATAGTCGGAGCAATTGAGACAGGGTATCGGCTCCTTGATTCCGCTTATAATTATGAAAATGAAGGTACGGTAGGAGAGGCCGTTAAACGTACTCGTGTTCCAAGAGAGGAATTAAGAATTACATCTAAATTACCAGGCCGCTACCAAGCGTATGACAAAGCTGTTACCGCCATCCAAGAATCGTTATACCGTGCAAATCTCGATTATTTTGATTTATATCTGATTCATTGGCCTAACCCTAAACAGGATAACTATGTAGAAGCATGGCAAGCATTAATCGACGCGAAAAAATGGGGGCTTATACGATCGATCGGTGTCAGTAATTTCTTGCCTGAACACATTGAGCGTTTAATAAAAGAAACCGGCGTTACGCCAAGCATTAATCAAATCGAATTACATCCATTTTTCAATCAAGCACAACAAAGAAAATGGCATGAAGAGCACAACATTAAGACTGAGTCCTGGAGTCCGTTAGCCCGGGCAAGCGAACTGTTGCAAAATGACACGATTCAAAAGATTGCCGAGCGTCACAACAGGTCAATTTCACAAATCATTTTACGTTGGCATTATCAGCTTGGGGCAATTGGAATTCCTAGATCTTCCTCTCCAGATCGGCAGATAGAAAATATATCCATTTTTGATTTTTCTCTAGATGAAACAGAAATGAGCCTTATTTCGGGACTAACTCGCCCAGACGGAAGGCTTAAAAATCAAGATCCTGCAACATATGAAGAATTTTAAATAGACTTTGAGATACCAAAGACACTTAGAGATGCCGGGATAAGGCATCTCTTTTTTCATGACTGTTCGCCTGTATTCACCCCTCCATATGCAAATTCCCGCATCCGAATGCTCTCTCGAAAATGTGACCATGTGGCGATATCGAAGTTAGCCGAAAAACTTTACGCTAAAGCGCTGAATATGTAACAAAAAACAACGCCGTTGCATGCTTGCGCACGAACGGCGTGTTCTTTTAATTCGTATCGTTATTTCCTGCGAAGCAGCTCCGTCCACAGCTCTTCAGGCTCGTAGCCGAGGCGCCATGCGGCCATTCCGGCCAAGTCATACTTTTTGGCAAGCTCCATGCGCTTGAGCACCGTTTCTTGATTCTCCAACCAGAAGACGTAACGCTTGCCGTCTTTCCGGTATTCGATTTTTTCGAGGCCGTGCTCGGCGTCCAGCGTGCGGGTCACTTCCGCCCCGTCCAGGATCGTCGGAATGTCCTTGATCCAAGCGGCCCGGTTGTTAACCATTAGTCCGGATGCGTCCAGCTCCCAGATCCGAACGTAAAACGGCACTCCGAGCAGAAGCTTGGAACGGGGGATGCCGTATGAGAGAAACTCTTGTACTCCTTCCTCCGTCCAGCTCATCCCGGCGACTGGTCCCGGAGTTGGACTGCCTCGGTAATGGTGGTCGTAGGTCATGATCGCAATGTAATCGACGAGCGGCGCCAGCTTCTCATGATCGAACGCGGTCAGATGATTCCAGCGGACGCTGCCTCGCGGAAGGTCGATGGAGACGGTTAAGCCTTCCGCCCGTGCGGCTTCGCTAAGCGCCTTAACGAATGCGGTGTACCGGTCGCGATCCGCTCCGGACATACTCTCAAAATCGATGTTTACACCGTCGGCGCGGATATCGACAAGGCTCTCGACAAGCGAACGAATGAAGCGTTCTTGTGCCGCCGTGTCGCTCAGAAACTGAGTGGTCAGCTTGGAATCGAATTGATTGTGCACAAGCGGGTGTACCTCGACACCCTGTCCGTGCAGCCAGGATACCGTTTCGGTGCTTGATTGGTCCCATAGCGTCCCGTTTGCATCGCCAAGCGTAAACCATGTCGGAGAATCGATGTCGAGCCCTTGTGTAGAAGCGACATGGTTCCGGATCGTATTCGCGTCGGAGGTGCCGTTCCAGCCGAGCAGAAGAAGGTGGTGCATATTTTCCCAAATCCGATTTCCTTCGGCCGTAACGACTTCGCTGTTCTTATATTTCGTTGCGAAGGCGGCAGCCTTTTCGGGCGTCGCGAAGCTTTGAATAAACCGGCCGCTCTGAAGAACCTGGTAATACGGCTCGTTGGACCATATCTTCCGGCCCTCCCAGACGACGGCGTGTCCCGGCGATTTTTTCGCGTAGGCGATCGCCGGCTCGATACTGACGAATGTCGCTTTTTTGGTTCCGTTGCTCGTTACCGTGTAGGCGTGATCGTTGCGGAAGACGACATCGCCTATGTCGGTTTTCTCGATCCGCGAATTCGCCCATTTCAGAGATTCATTCACTGCATCCTGCAAATAGGAGAAACTCCACTGGTCCAGCGTATTGTCGCCTTGATAGACTCGATATGTCTCCGGGCCCTGGCGAAGCTTTGTTTTGGTTGCCTCTGGAACATTGTCCCAAATCCAACGGTTCGTGGACAGGTCAATGATGTGCGCGTTCGCCCATTTTTTCGCTTCCGTTTTGGCCGCGTCAACGGTAGGGAAATGCCAGTCAGGCAGCGTCTTGTCTCCTTGATATAATCGGTAGCCCGGATGGTCCGGATAATTGTCCCAAGCCCAGCCTCCGGCGGAAAGCTCCCTGACGCTTGCGTTGCCCCATTTTTTTGCCTCCGCGATCGCCGCTGAGAGCGTGTCAAATTCCCATGCGGGCGGGCTGTAATCTTTCTGGTACACTTTATAGGCGGGGAAATTGTCCCACACCCAGGCTCTGTTTACGATCTGTTCGACATAGGCGTGCGTGAAGCCTTTGGCGTAGGCGACGGCCTGCCGCTCATCCGAAAACTCCTTCATTGCTTGGTCGTTCTGATAAACACGGTACTTGGATGTCCGGTCCTCCGCCGCCGAAGCGGTGAATCCCGGAACGATCGCTCCCCACAACAACACGCCGGCTACAAGCGCACCGGCCGTTTCTCTCCATTTCATTCCTTGTCGGCATCCTCCCATAACTCGTTCTAGTATTCTATTAAAATAGTACGACCGAGAAGGGAAATTTGTTGCGGATGCTCCGTTAAGAAATTGATGGGCATAAAAAAACTCCCCACAAGAATGGGGAGCCTGTTTGCAGACAATGTCCGCTATTTTCCTAAATACGAGAGTCGATACATTTTGGGCTGCTGCGGCGGAATAACGGTTACGTTCTTACATCGGCAACAATTTCGTCTTCAAGCCGTAAAACAATATCGTCTCTAAACGTCTGGATCCGGTACTGCTTATGCATATATCGCGAAATCGCCTCAATCAGATTGGCCTCGATCCAAATCTGCTCCCTGCCGCCCGCAAAGATCTCGGCCGAAAAGCCCGTATCTTCATCGTAAACGAGTTCAACGCGGACGTCCTCCGGACGAATACCCTTCCGTTCCGCGATGCTCAAGCACACTGCGTTCGCGACTTCCGCTTCCGCTAAAATCATCGCGGATACCTGCCCTCGTCACGCCGCTTATTCATGAAATAAACGACTACTTTGCGGATCAGAATGAACAGCACGAACAAAGCTAGAAGGTTGATCGCAAGTCCAAGCAGCGAGCCAAGCATGCCGAAGTTGGCGAGCAGCCCCCCGAACAGGAGCCCGGCCATTCCGCCAAGGAAGAGACCTCGCATCATGCCTCCGCTAAAGAATCCCCCGGTTCGCGTCGCGCCAGGCGTAGTTACGCCAGGACGCTGTGTCGTCGCGCCGTCGTTGACGCGATCCGTACGCTGCGGTTCTTGAACGTTGTTCCTCGGAGGCTGCTCGTATGAACGTGACGGCGAGCGGTAGCGTTTGGCGTCAGCCGTATCGATGAGTGGTGCCGCCACGGAAAACAGAAGTCCGAAGGCGAGAAAGAGAGCTGTCATTTTCTTCAACATAAGTTTTTCGTTCCTCCTCTGAGTGTCTGACTATTAATACGCATATTGTAGGTTATCGTTTCAGATTATATCCTGTATTTGCTACAATAATCAAAACGTTTCCACGGAGGTGCACCGCATGAGCGCTAACGAACGGCAAGCTTATCCGCAGGCCTACATACAGTTTCTTTGCCACTTCCATGGCGACAGAGATTATTTCGAGTGCCATGAGCTGTTGGAAGAATATTGGAAGGAGCATCCGAATTCGCCGTTTCGGACCGCTTGGATGGCTCTCATTCAGGCGGCGGTCGGCATGTATCACTACCGCCGGGGTAATGCTGGAGGCGCGCGCAAATCGATTGCAGCCTCGATCCGCAACTCCAATCCGGCGCAGCTAACCTCGCTTGGGATTGAAGCAGGGACATGGGTAAAGCTGCTACATGAATTGACAGAAGCGCTCTCGTCCGCACCGATTTCGAGCTACCGCGATGTGAGCATTCCGCTGGCTGATACGGAATTGGAAAAAATGTGCCGAACGTTGTGCGAGGAGCAGGGGATGGCATGGGAGGCTCCCAGTACGATGGAGGAGGGTATCCTCCACAAGCATACGTTAAGAGACCGAAGCGGTGTGATCGCGGAGCGCCGCCGAGCGCTTGCCGACCGGAACGGCCGTCTCCGGCATTAAAAGCTGCCGTTTTATGGATGCCGGAATTTGCAATACTGTAACATGAACCACACAGCATACAAAGGAGCGATGATACGTATATGACGTCAATAAATCAGGCGAAAGAGCAGTTTTCGGAGCTGCTCAAGAAAATGCGAGCTTACGAAGAGGCATTGGGCGTGCTTTACTGGGATTTGCGCACCGGCGCTCCTAAAAAAGGAGTTGAATCCCGCTCGGAGGCGATCGGCATATTGTCGACGGAGCTTTTTCAACTTTCGACGTCGGACCGGATGGGGGAGCTTCTGAACACCCTATCGGATCCGTCGGCCTTTCCATCGCTCACCCGCACGATGCAGCGAAGTGTGGAAGAAGGTAGGCGGGAATACGAGCGATCCAAAAAAATACCGCCGAAGCTGTATCAGGAATACGTCATAGTAACGTCTCAGGCGGAATCGGTATGGGAGGAGGCAAAGCCTAAGAACGATTTTGCCTTGTTTCGCCCGTATTTGGAGAAAATCGTGGATTATACGGTGCAGTTTGTCGACCTGTGGGGCTATGAAGGGAATAAATATAATACACTGCTCGATTCCTATGAGCCGGGGATGACTGTTGCTAAGTTGGACGAGGTGTTCGGCGAGCTTAGGAAACGGCTTGTTCCGCTCGTGGCGGCGATCGGCGAGAGAACGCCGCTCGATACGTCTTTTATGCAGCGCAGCGTGCCGCTCAACCGACAGAAAGAGCTGTGCGAGGCGATGCTCCGTGAAATGGGCTACGACTTTGCGGCGGGACGTCTCGATCCGACGGCGCACCCGTTTGCGACGGGCCTCAGCCCGGGAGATGTGCGCGTAACTACGAAATACATCGAAGACGATCTGAAATATGCGCTTTTCTCGACAATCCACGAAGGCGGACACGCTTTGTATGAGCAAAATATTTCTATGGAGCTGCTGGGGACGAATTTGTGCACAGGCACATCGATGGGCATTCACGAATCGCAATCTCGTCTCTGGGAAAATATGATCGCGCGGAGCAGCCAGTTCTGGAACCGTTACTACGCAGATTTGCAGCGTATCGTTCCGGAGTTCGCCGACGTCCCGGAGGAACAATTCTATTTGGCGGTCAATGAGGTGAAGCCGTCGCTCATACGTACCGAAGCCGACGAGCTTACATACAACCTGCATATCATGATCCGTTATGAGCTTGAGAAACAGCTCGTGAACGGGGAGCTTAAGGTGGCGGATTTGCCCCGGGTTTGGAACGAGAAATACGAGGAATATCTCGGTGTCACGCCTTCCGACGATACGCACGGCGTACTGCAGGACGTGCATTGGGCGGGCGGGGGCTTTGGTTATTTCCCTTCGTATTCGCTTGGAAATATGTATGCCGCACAAATGATGGACGCAATGAAGCGGGTGCTCCCGGCATACGACGATTACATTGGCAGGGGGGAGCTTGCACCGATTAAAGAATGGCTGACCGAGAAGGTGTACCGTCACGGACGTGTGCTCACGCCGACGGACGTCATCAAAAATGCTTCAGGGTCTGAGCTCGATCCGACCTATTTGACGGACTATCTAGAGTCGAAATATAAAACGATCTATAAATTGTAGGTGTTATTCCCGCCGATTCCTCGGACATCGATACAGGATCATACAGGGGATGTGGCGAAATGATGCCTATGAGGTACTATACAGGGACAGGAGGTTGTACAACATGGGCATTCGCGTCATCAAGACCGCTATTGCGGCGGTCGCCGCATTATACCTCGCGCAGTGGTTCGGCTTGGAGCAGGCCATGTCGGCAGGGCTGCTCGCCATTTTGGGTATGGACGTGACTCGCAAACGAAGCTTGAGAAGCGCCTCGGCTCGCATTGCCGCTTCCATCGTCGGACTGTTGTATGGCGTTCTTATTTTTTACATTTTCGGCTTTCATGTGTGGGTCGTTGCGTTATACATTCTGGGAGCCTATCCGGTGCTGTCCAGAGCGGGATTGAAGGACGGCATCGTTACCAGCTCGGTCATGGTGCTGCAAATCTTCTTTAGAGAAGACTTGTCGGCTGCCGCGATCCTGAACCAAATTATGCTGCTGTTTGTCGGTCTCGGCTCGGCAACGGTCGTGAACATGATTTATATGCCCAGTTGGGAAGGCCATATTCAGAAGGAACGGGAGAAGCTGGAGACGGCCATATCGGAAATATTTATGGAATTCGCCATGCACCTTAGGGATCCGAGCCGCATCTGGAGCGGCAGCCAGCTCATCGACGCCGTAAATGCCGTGAAAGCGGGAAAAACGTACGCCCACAGAGCTTCCGATAATGCGCTGTTTCACCGGGACGACGAATGGCATACGTACTTTACGATGCGGGAGCGGCAGCTTGAGATCATTCAACGCATGTTCTCTCTCGTTGCGAGGGTGTACGAGGATGTGCCGCACGGAGCGATGATCGCCGATCTGTTTGATGAATTACGCCATATCGTGAAGCAAGAATACTACGGCGGGTCCGTTGCGCGGCATTTGACGGAGCTCTCAGAGCGGTTCAAAGGCATGCCGCTGCCCTCGTCGCGGAAGGAATTCGAGACGCGCGCCGCCCTGCTTGAGCTGATGTTTGACCTTGGTCATTTCTTGGACATTGCAAAGGCGTTGAAAAAGAAGAAGTCCGATTGAGTAAAAATGTTGTCACCCTAGACGAATGTCCTGCATACAATTGAAATTGAATGATTGTATGGAGGAGGTTGTAAGATGGTTGCAGATAAAGATTTGCAGTGCCGTGAGATTATTACGAAAGCTGTCTGCGGCAAAGGTCGTAAGTTCTCGCAAGTAACGCATACCGTGACTCCGCCAAACCTTCCCACTAGCATACTGGGGGCATGGATTATTAACCACCAATATGAAGCGGTTCGGTCCGGAGACGGTATTGAGGTGGTCGGCACTTATGATATCAACATCTGGTATTCGTACGACCGCAACTCAAAGACGGACGTAGCGAAAGAGACGGTATCGTATGCAGAGCTGGTGCCGCTCTCCAATGTCGACCCGAAGCACCGCAAGTCGACGGAAGAGGTGTACGCGGAGTCGACGCAAGAGCCGAACTGTGTGGAAGCAAGCGTATCTTCGAACGGTTCCGGCGTCATGATCCGCGTCGAACGGGAATTCGAAGTCGAGATGGTTGCCGAGACGAAAGTGTGTGTCGTCGTTTGCGAAGGCGGCTGCGACGATTTCGGCGACAAGACGGTCGATTACGTCGGTGGGGACGACGATTTCGAGGATCTGGACGCCGATTTGCTTGAAGACGATTTGGATGATGAATTGAATTAACTAATAGGGTGCAACTGTCAAATCCTGAAAAGCACTTCCCGTACTTACATCGTATGTCGGCCGGGTGATTGGGGAGAGGGCTGTTGCCCTCTTTGTTTTTTATTTCCTTACTCCGGAATTTGTCGGAAAGGGGCGTCAGCGGATGACGGTGTTCGTGCTGCTGGGAGGGAACGCGGAGAAGGCTTCCGCTTGGTGCGACCGCATCGGCCTGCCGTCGGGCCGGCGGCTTCCGCGCCGGCTTGCGGAGAGTGTCCCGCTGTGCGTCATTCGAATGTGTCCGGGGGAGGACTGCTCGGAGAATGAACGTTTGCCCGAGGGCGTATCCGTGCTGCAGCGGCAGGAGCCGGTTCGCCGCGCACTTGACGTCGGGACTGTCATTCGCGCCTTAGCCCGCAACGGCATCCGCAGTACCGCCGGGCATTGGCGTTCACAAGGCAGCGGTACAGCTTCCCGGCAACTGACGGTGCCGGTTTTTCATCTTGAAGCATTAGGCGTTTATTCGTCGGGAGGCCGGGGCGGGCCGATCGGGCGGGCATCCGCCGCCGCACTGCTTCCTTGGGAGGAGGAAGATGCCGGCAGCCGTTCTGTTCTTCTTCGCCGTGTAAAACGGGAAGCGGTAAGGGCCGTATACGCGCTCGGTCTCGATTATGGGCTTGTGACGCTTGTATCCGACGGATCGGGACATCCGGCCGTTGTCGGTGTTGAGCCTTGTCCTTCTATGACCGGATTGATAGGAGAAGCGTTTGCAGACGGCATCCGACGGTTCGCGGAGGAATGGACAGCATCCGCAGCCTCAACTTCCCAGTCCGAGCTGCTCTTCGGAATGGATCCTGAATTTGTGCTGCGCCGGCCGGGTCCAAACGGACGGATCGTCTCCGCGGATAAGTTTTTGGAACGCCGGGGCGTTGTCGGCTGCGACAGCGTCCGCATCGGCGATCGGATGCTGTATCCGCTGGCCGAGCTGCGCCCGCCGCCCGCCGCGGAGCCCGAGACACTGTTTCGGCATCTCGCGGCCGCGATGCGGCTTGCAGCGGAGCGCATTCACGACGCCAGTCTAGAGTGGCTCGCAGGAGGCATGCCCGTGCGCGGTTTGGCGCTCGGCGGACACATTCATGTAAGCGGGGTATGGCTTAACGCCGAGCTTTTGCGGGCTATGGACAACTATATGACGCTTCCGCTCGTCATGATTGAAGACAGCACAACCCGCCTTCGCCGCCCCGCATACGGCGCGCTAGGAGATTTCCGCCGCCAATGGCACGGCGGCTTTGAATACCGGACGCTGCCTTCGTGGATCGTCTCGCCGACGCTTGCCATGGGCGTCCTCGCCTTGGCTCGAATTGTCTGCGAGCACTATCGCGAGTTAAGGCGGCGTCCGCTTGCATCGGAAGAGATGCAAATCTGGTACTACGAAGGGAATAAAGACAGGATTGAATCGGCGGTAACGGAGCTTTGGAGCGACCTTGAGCGAACGGCTGCATATGCCCGCTATGCGCCTTATTTAGTGAAGCTCAAGAAGCGGATCGTCGAGCGCCGGTCGTGGAACGAACAACAGGATTTGCGCAAGCTGTGGAAAATTGTGCCTTCTATGAGAACTGCTATCGGACCGTCATCCAAATCGTGATATAATCATAGAAACTTTACAAGTTTCTTGAAGCTCACACATTGGAGGACGAACCTTGGCTACATACACGCCCATGATGGAGCAGTACTTGTCCGTCAAAGCGCAGGCGCAGGATGCCTTTTTGTTTTTTCGGCTAGGCGATTTCTATGAAATGTTTTTCGAAGATGCGGTGCTGGCTTCGCGCGAGCTGGAAATTACGCTGACCGGCCGGGGAGCCGGCGGGGAAGAGCGCGTTCCGATGTGCGGCATTCCCTACCATTCCGCCGAGGCGTACATAACGAAATTGATTGAGAAAGGCTATAAAGTCGCCATTTGCGAGCAAGTCGAGAACCCCGCCGCGGCGAAGGGTGTCGTGAAGCGCGAAATTGTGCGCGTTGTAACACCGGGGACGGTGATGGAGGGAAAGGCGCTTCCCGATCGGGCGAACAATTATTTAGCGGCGGTCACGGAGCGGAACGGACGCTGGGCGTTGGCGATTTGCGACCTGACGACCGGAGAGCTGTATACGACTGCAACGGATACGCCGGAGGAGCTTGTAGACGAGCTGAACGTATACAATATCACGGAGCTGCTCGCTCCCGCACTCGAGATGGCTCGCATGCAGCGAGCGGAGTGGGATGCTTCGAGGCGGATCGCTTATACGACGAGGGAAGCGGCGGCAGATGAAGCTGCGGCGCTCGCCGCACAATTCGCCCCTGCGAAGCTGCAACCGCTCGACAATGCCCACCGGAAGGCGGTCGCGCTGCTGCTGACCTATTTGACGGAGACCCAGAAGCGTTCGCTGCAGCACATCAGCGAGGTGCACGTATATGCGCCGGACGCGTACATGACGCTCGATCCGTTTACAAGGAAAAACCTGGAGCTTACCGAAACGGTTCGCGATCGGGCCCGGAAGGGATCGCTCTTATGGATGCTCGATAAGACCGTTACGGCAATGGGCGCACGCCTCCTCCGCCGCTGGCTGGACAAGCCGTTGATGCAGGTCGATGCGATCCGCAGGCGGCAGGACGCGGTAGAAGCGCTCATCCAGGATGTCCTTGTGCGGGACGACGTTCGCGAGCGGCTGAAAGGGATGTACGACCTTGAGCGGCTGGCCGGGCGAATTGCGTACGGCACGGCCAATGCGCGAGATCTGAATGCGCTCCGGGCGACGCTCGCGTCGATTCCGGAGCTGCTTGCGGCGCTGCGCGGCAATTCGGCGGACGTGCTCGCGCGTCTTGCGGAAGAGACGGACGATTGCCGCGATTTGAGGGAAAGGATCGAAGCGGCGGTTCATCCGGAGCCTCCGGCTTCGCTCCGCGAGGGCGGAATTATCCGCGACGGATATCATGAACGGCTCGATCAACTGCGCGAAGCGAGCGGCAGCGGCAAACGATGGATCGCCGAGCTGGAGCAGGAGGAGCGGGGATCGACCGGCATCCGGACATTGAAGATCGGGTACAACAAAGTGTTCGGCTATTATATCGAAGTGACGCGTTCCAACCTTCATCTCGTGCCGGAGGGCCGATACGAGCGGAAGCAAACACTCGCCGCCGCAGAGCGGTACGTCACGCCTGAACTGAAAGAGAAAGAAGCACTCATTCTGGAGGCGGAGGAGAAGACGGTCGACTTGGAGTACGGGCTGTTCGCCGAGCTTCGCGATCGTTTGGCGGGGGAAATTCCGCGTCTTCAGCGTTTGGCGGAACGCATCGCGACGGTGGATGCGCTGCAGTCCCTCGGGACGGTGGCGGCGTTGCAGCGGTACGTCAGGCCAGACGTGCACGAAGGGTTCGATTTCGAGGTGGAGGATGGCCGCCATCCGGTCGTCGAAGCGATGCTTGAACGCGGTACCTTCATTGCGAACGGGACGCAGCTGACAAGCGAAGCGACGAAGGTGCTGCTCATTACCGGACCGAACATGGCGGGAAAGAGCACGTATATGCGCCAAGTGGCGCTGCTCTCGATCATGGCCCAAATCGGAAGCTTCGTGCCGGCGAGGCGCGCCCGCATCCCGATTGTCGATCGGGTGTTTACGCGGATCGGCGCGGCCGACGATCTCGCCGGAGGACAAAGCACCTTCATGGTGGAGATGCGGGACATTCAGGCGATGATCGCCAAGGCGACGCCGAGAAGTCTTGTCGTCATCGACGAATTGGGACGGGGCACATCAACGGGGGAAGGGATGGCAATTGCTCAGGCGGTGATCGAGCATCTGCACGAGCACGTCTCCTGCAAGACGCTGGTATCGACCCACTACCACGAGCTGGCTCATTTGGAAAATACGCTGCCGAACCTGTCGAACGCCTGCATGGCAGTGAAGGAAAGCGGCGGGAAGGTGACCTTTCTGCGAAAGCTGGCGGCGGGCGCGGCGGACAGCTCTTACGGCATCTATTGCGCGCAGCTGGCGGGCCTTCCTTCCACGGTCATCGACCGCGCCTATTCGCTGCTGCGACCGT
>LNAP01000124.1_pt1 | contig 79384 bp, 97 predicted proteins | sample 602601 | NCBI WGS metagenome assembly LNAP01 (sample SAMN02440304, study PRJNA202911) | soil metagenome | biome: Subtropical and temperate rainforests or woodlands; isolation source: soil samples (1 kg each in a 20% v/v slurry with milli Q water) were... ...
GGCCACCGCCGTTGGTACCGGGCGCGGCGTCGGGGCGACCGGCTGTTGCACGGGCGCCGGGGTTTCGACGGGGGCAGGGGCCTGGACGGCAGCGGCGCGCTCTGCCGCTTCCCGCTGCTGCTGGGCCACCACTTCATCGGCGGCCAGCTTCCGCGCCCTGGCTTCTTCTTCCTCGCGGATCTTCTCCCGCTCTGCATCCAGCTTGGCCTGCTCCGCGCGCTGGTGATCGGCGATGCGCGCGGCGACCAGGTTGCGCAGGTCCTCCGGCGCCTTGCTCGCGCACAGCTGCACGCGGTCGGCGAACAGCGTGGCGTGTTCCGAGTGCTCGGCCAGGATCGCCACGTTGGCCCGGATCCGGTCGGCGGCCTGGCTGGCGGTGATCTTCGCGTTGGTGGCCACCGCGTCGACCGCGTCCTGCATGCTGGCAAACGAGCGCTTGCCCTTGATGGCAGCCTGCAGGTCGGCGATCAACGTGGCCGGCACCTGGAGGCCGTGTTCGCCCAGCGTCTCGTTGATGCCGCGCACGTGGTCCTGCACCGCCCGGCGGGCGTTGTTGCCGATCTCGGTGCGGCGCTCGTCCTTCCGCTTCGTGACCAGCTTGTCCAGTGCCAGCCGCGTTGCCCGGGCCTGCTCGCTGATCGCATCGATGGTGCGGAACAGTTCGTCGATGCTCTCGGTCTGGCTGAGGGCGTGCTGCTTTGCTCCCTTCAGCTGTTCCTCGATCTCGCCGCACCACTTCACGGTCTTCTCGGCGTCGGCGAAGTCCTGGTCGGTGGTCAGGTCCTGACTGATGCCCTGGAACACGGCGATGGCCCGTTCCTTCCATTCGGCGAGGTTGGAGGCGGTAACCATGCCGGTCACCTCGATGCGCAGGGCCGGCATCTGGTCCGGCGCGCGACCGGCGGCGACCGGTGCTGCAGGTGCCTCCGGCTCGTAGGCAGCCACATCGGCCTCCAGCTGGGCCCAGCCGGCGACGATGCGCGCGCGCAGTTCGGGGTTCGGGGTGTACCAGCAGTGGCGCTCCTCGACCAGCTCCCACCCGTCCCCCACGCGCTTCCACTCGGAAGCCATGAAGAACACGCGCTCGGCCTGGGAAACCATGGCCTGGTGCTCCATCTGGATCTGGTACATCAGCGGCAGGTCCGCGCCGGTGCAGCCCTCGAACATGGCGTCGCGCAGCGTCTCGTTGAGGCGCTTGTGCTCCCAGGCGATGTCTTCCAGCAGGGTCAGCCCGTCAAAGCTGGCCGAGTACTTGCCGTCCACGCCGGTGATGGGATACAGGTCCTGACCGATGATGCCCTCGGCGACTACACGGGCCTGGGCCTCGAACTCGTGGCCAGGATCGATGACCCGTTCCTGCACGAAGTCGCTGAACTCACGCGGCACGCCGGCGGCAAGCTGGCGGATCAGGTCGCCACGGGTGAAGTTCGTGGACGCCCCGAGCATTGCAGGCGCATCGCTGGCGTTGAGGTGGTTGGCGCGGTGGGCGTGCCAATCCGGCGTTCCCTGAATCAGGCTCACAATGTTCATGCTCAGCGCTCCACGGCAGTCTGGGTCAGGCCGCCAGCAGCAGCGGCAACGTCGCTCTGGGGCTCGCCTTCGTCTTCATCCGTCGGCGGGTTCCGGATTTCCTTCAGCTGCTCGGCCGTGAAGCGGGCCTTGGTCTGCAGCGTCGCGATCAGGTCCTCGGCGGACTTCTTGCCGCTGGCGATGATGTCCCACCACTTCGGGAGGTTCGCGCTGAAATCCACTTCCGAGTAAAGCGGCAGGGCCTTCTCGGATTTCTCGACTTTGCCTTCGATCGCACCGCGACCAGGCTCACCGGCGGCCGGGATATCCATGATCTCTTCCGCGATCGGCATGCCGCGCAGCACGTCCGCGAACACGTCGCGCAGGGCGAAGGCGCGAGCGCGCATCTGGCGCATGCGCTTGGGGTAGTTCGTCCAGGGGCCAGCCTTGCCGAGCAGCCCGGCCACCTTGGCGTCGTCCATGCTGAAAGTGCGGACCTCTTCGGCCTCGCCGCGGCGCTTCACCCGGCAGACTGCCGTGTGACCGTCGTCCGATTCGGTGATGTACTCGCACAACGGCGAGCTACGCACCAGCGCGATCACGGCATCGCCCCAAAGCGCGGGCCGGCCGTTGATGATCGCGAGGTTCTGCAGAGCCTGCAGCGGCTTCAGCCCCAGCTCGGCGCCCCACTGCATCGCGATCAGGCAATTAGCCGGCTTGCCCTTGAAGTCCTTCGGCACCAGGTCGCTGTCTGCGAGGTAGTCAGCGAAGGTCAGAGCCTGCTCGAACGTCTGCGGGCTGAGGTCGAACTGTTGGCGCGGCTGTGCCGCCACCACGTTCTGCTGCTGGACTGCTGGAACGTTCATGTCGATGGATCTCCGGCCGGTGTGACCGGCGTTGTGGGAATGGGGTGCCCCGTATCGCCGGGACCACGCGGGCTTTGGCTTCCAAGGCCCCATCACGGAATCGAACCGCATCTCGTCTTCACCAGAACGTCGCCACCTAGCGGGAATCGAACCCGCGATTTACTGGAGGAGAGGGCCGGTGCTGATCTCCGGCTTGAGCGACCGCCTACATCCCTCGCGGTCTTCTGGTCATCGGGTGTCCCGGCTCCCGAAGCTCTATGGCCGGGCCGCATCGCGCATCAGCCTGCGCATTCCTCTCCGTGGTCGGTCAGGCGGCCTGCTGTTCCTCGGCGACCTTGCGATACGGGTACTTCGCCGGGAACGCCTTGATGTAGCCGCCGAAGTGCCTGCCCAGCGACTCAGCGCCCTTGAAGGCTTCGAAGTCGGCGGCGGTGAAGTTGTCGTAGTGGTAGAGCGAGCCCGGGCCGCGATTGGCGCCGTAGCCCTTGGTGAAGCGGATGGCCAGGGTGTTGGTCGCCGGGTCGTGCCCGATGCTGTGGATCTGCGAGGAATCGACGTCGAACAGCTGGATGCGGCCAGCGGCCGGGGTGTTGCTGGTCATGCGGTGCTCCTGGGCGGTTGGAGAGTTGCCGGCATTGCCCGGCCGGCGCGGGGGCGTAATCCGCAGGGGGGGCGGACTACAGGGGGATCAGGCTGCGAGGTCGGGCTGCTGCTGCTCGGCCTTCTCGCGGCGCGAGAGGCTCAGGCGGATGTCTTCGCGCAGGAACGCTTCGGTCAGCTCGGCTGCTTCGGAACTGTCGATCTCGGCGGAGGCGGTGAAGGACAGGTCGACGCTGCCGCCTTCGCGCGGAGTGGCCACGAACTTCTTCAGCTTCACGTCCACCAGCACGATCGGCTCGGTGCCATCCAGGTGGCCGTCGATCTGCAGCTCGTACCCGGTGAACTCGTGGTTGAGCTTCAGCGGCTCCAGGCAGGTGTGCTTCACCTCCGTCAGGGCCTCGCCGATCTGCGGCAGGGACTGCTGCTCGCCTCTGCCGGGCTTCCGGAACAGGTCCTTGCGCAGGGAGGGGTCGAACGCGTCCAGGATGTTGTTGGGCGCGCTCAGGTTGAACTTGATGTCGGCGGCCAGCTTCCGCTCTTCGCCGTGCCGCTGGATGCGGTTGTTGACGTTGGCGATGCTGGCAGGGTGTTCCTTCAACTCGAAAGCAGGCATGTGGACCTCAGCAATGGGGCCGGCCACCGCCGGCGGGTTGGGGATCAGTGGATGTCGTCGGTGCAGATGGCGGCTGGCGCGCGCGCGGCGCGGATCTGCCGGATGCGGCGGGCGCGCTGCAGCACCGTCAGCAGGTAGCGGCACTCGACAGCCAGCCAGGCGCCGACGAACAGGGCCACCAGCACGACGAACGCCGCGGCGGCGAGGCCCTTGTGCTCAGCACAGGCGGCGATTAGAGCCGCGCATGCGCCTACCAGCACCGAGCACCAGAAGAGGGGTTGGAAACGGCGCATCACTGCTCCTTGTGCGGAATGGAGAGGCAGGGCCAGACCAGGTCGGCGAGGTAGAGTCCGGCGACAACGACCAGGACACCGACGCCCGCGCCATAGCAGAAGCCGGCGTAGAACTCGCTCATGCCAGCCTCGGCTCGTCGCGTGCGGCCAGGCTCAGGTCCGCTTTCATGTCGGCCACGGCGCGCGCGGCACTCTTCTTGCCTGCGATGACCTCGTCGCGAGCCAGGCGCGCGGCGCGGTAGGCGAGGTGGTCGGCATAGCCCATGCGGCGTGCCGCGATGTTCACGGCGGCGAAGGCTCCGGCAGCGCGCTGGCAGCGAACGGACGGGGTGAAGGAGAGGATGACGGCGCTCATGCCGCGCGCTCCAGGTCCACGTTGCCGAGTTGGATCTGGTCGCCTGCAGCCTGTGAGGTGACAGCGAAGGGGTTGGCCAGGCCACGCACGCGGTCGATCAGTTCCTGGCGCGCGTCGCGGCGGCGCTGCAGCTCCAGCGAGCTGATGCCTGAGCGGTCACTGCGCGCGTCGCGGCCGGTGGGCACGATGTCCATGGCGTCGCCCAGCATCACCAGCTGGTGGCGTCGGGCGGCTTCCCACGCGGTTTGGCAGTCGCGGGTCGCCCAGTAGGCGGCCATGTAGGCGGTGTTGCAGCCCGGCATGTCCAGCCCCTGATTCAGCAGGTGGGTGCGCAGGATGATGGCGATGTTCCGCTGCTGGCGGATCTCGTCGGCCGGACGGGCCGAGGGCGGGGTTTTGCTGGCGGGCTGGTCCATGACGTTCTCCGGCGGCCCGGCACGGTTGCTGGGCGACGGCGGTGAGATTAGCGCCCTAAACGATATGCGTCAAGCACCCTAAACGTCTTCGCTAAACAAAAGTTGCTCTGCGCCACCGGCGAGGCAAAAAAAAGCCCCGACAAGCGGGGCTCTGCTGGATAGGGAAGCGGGCTAATTGGCACGCCCCCATTTTGCCTGGAAGTCGTCGCGCATCTTCTTGCAGGTCAGAGAATGGAATCTGAGGACGTCAGGGGTGTACTGGCGGTCGGCATTCATTCTCTCGTACTCGCTTTCGCAGTACTCAACGGCGTGACGCTCGCGTGCTCTGGTTTGAGCTTCGCCATCGCTCGGGCCGGATACTGTCAGGAAAAACACAAGAACTACCACCGCAGCAATGATCAATGCCGCAACAGATGCAGGCGTGAAGGTGACGGCTTTAGGCGTCGCCGGGGGCGCGGACGGTGCCACATTGGATACGATGGGTGCTCCACAATGCGGACATGACGCCGCCTTGTCGCTCACCTGATTTCCGCACTCTGCACAGTTCATCAATGCCACGTAACGCTCCTTGTGCTTGGTCCTAGAACTCTTCCCCACGGCGCATGATTGCACCGCCTACGATGCGCCCAGCCACGTGCAAAGTATCCATCTCACCTGCTGGAACTACTGCGCTCTGGTACTTTGGGTTCGTGCTCACGATGTGCAGTCCATTCGGCAGCATCTGCAACCGCTTAACCATCGTGTACCCGTTGAGGTTGATCAGGTAAACGCCGTCGCCTTCGTAATAGCGGCGCGCAGTGTCGACCATCAGCACGTCTCCAGTTCGGATGTCTGGGAACATCGAGTCACCGTGGACTGTGATCAGCTGGACCCGGCCTTGCTCTGGAAGAAAACCTATCTGGCTTCGAACTTGCCACTCCGCAACATCAACCTCGCGAAGAACCGCAGGGAAGTCCTGATTGATCACGCCACCACCTCCTGATGCCTGACCTTCCATCATGTGGAAGCGAACATACCCGGTGGGTATCTCAGGAACGGAGACGGAGGAAGAGGGTGCGGCATCGCCCCGCATTGGTGCTTCCCCATACAGAAGCCACCGGGGCCGAATACCGAGGGCAGAACAAATGCTCTCGACTACGTGAGCCTTGATGTTCTCTGGTTGCACCTTGCCCTCGGTCTGCCACTGGCTGACCTGGCCCTTCGTTGTTCCAGCGTCTGTGGCAATGTCCTGCAGGGAGCGTCCGGATTCACGGACGGCCTGGGCCATGCGGGCAGCGAATGAGTCTCTCATTTAGTGAGCTTAACGAGTTGGTCGTTTAGTGGGCTTGCCGTTGTGCGTTTAGCGCACTACACTTGCCGCCATGGATATGACCAAACGAGCAGTGAGAGACGCCCTCGGCGGCAAAGATGCCGACGTGGCCCGATTCTTCGGGGTTACCGCTGGTGCTGTTTCGCAATGGCCGGACGACGATCCGCTTCCCGAAGGCCGGCAGTGGCAAGCAAGAGCGCTTCGACCGGACCTGTTCGGCGACTACCGGCAGACCCCAGCCAACGACGAGCCCACCGCCGGCCCGGAGGTGGACCGTGCTGCCTGACCGCTGGAATCCCCGGATGTGGGCGCAGGCCTGGCTGTTGAGGCCGGGCAGGACGGATGAGGTCCAGATCAACACCACCGCCCATGGCAGCCCAAAGGCCGTGGAGTACGGGAGTCTCTGCTGCACAAGCGCAGTGACCGGCCCCTTCGTGATCGAAGAGGGCACGGTCGCCATTCGGCCTGATTCGACTACTCCGGGCGAATCCCGATGAACGACGCTCCGGCATCCGGATCCGCGAGCTGCATGTACGCCTGGTTCCAGACGTTGACGACCTCCTGCTGCAGTTCCTCCGGCCATGTGTTGATGGCTGCGAGCGACTTCTCCCCCGATTCCAGCAGGCGCTTGGACACCTCGCTTCGATCGTGCCAACAGCCCCATGCCAAAACCTCGACCACCGACTGCAGCGCGGTTGTCCGTGCAACCAGTCGTTCGTGGTCCTTGGACAGACGTTCGACCTTCGTGTTCAAGCCGACCAGCGTGATTCCCGAATTTTCCATGTCGCCCTCCTTGCGGGCTGTTCGTGTGGAAACAGCAGCCTACCGCAAGGAGGGCGACACCCTCATCCACCCCTGATCTGACCGCATCCATGGCGCCCATCGTGCGCCGCCGACGCCCAGGCGTCTCCAATCGAGAAGTCCGCCCATGAATGTCTCCGACGCCGCCTACGACACCGTCCACGAGTACCCCGGCGGAAGCGAGTCCCTCGCGCCCCGGCTCAGCAAGGGAATGTCTGCTGCCACCTTGCGCGGCAAGGTCAACCCAAACAACGACCGGAACCTGCTGAGCCTGCAGGAAGCCAACGAACTGATGGGGAAGTCCGGTGACTTCCGCATCCTGCACGCGATGGCGGCAGACCACGGCTTCGTGGTGCAGCGGGTGGAGGCGCCGCAGTCGGGTTCGATGATCGGTGCGCTGCTGGCGGCAGCGCATGCCAAGGGCGATCTGTCGCAGCTGATCGCCGATGCCTTGGCCGACGGCCAGATCAGCCCCAACGAGGCGGACGAGATCGGCCGGGCCTGTGCGCTGGTCCAGGCCGCGATCGTGCAGGTCGGGCAGCACGCTGACGCTGCGGCGGAGCGGGGTGGGGCGTGCGCCTAACCGTAGTCCAGATCGTGCCAGTTAGGGCACGCCAATGGTGGCGCCGTGCTACAGCGTGGGTGTCCGCCCAACGAGGGGGACACCCCATGAATTCGCGATCCGAAGTGCTCCGTCACCTGGAATGCTGCCTGGACGTCATCGCGCATAGCAAGCCCATGACCGATGCAGAGCGCGCAGCACACCGCTGCCAGTGCGCTGCCGAGCAGGCCAGGGCTGAAGCGCGTCGCTCCCTTGCACCGACCCCAGACCTGCTGGGAGAGCTGTAATGGCTCGCATCCGTTCAATCAAGCCGGAGTTCTGGGCCAGCGAACAGGTCATGGAGTGCTCGCCGACGGCTCGGCTGCTCTTCATTGGGTTGTGGAACTTCTGCGACGACGCCGGCAACCACGTGGCCAGCGCGAAGACCATCAAGGCCGAAATCTTCCCAGGTGACGACATTTCATCGACGGACGTTCAACGAATGCTCGACGAGCTGTCGTCGAATTCTCTGATCGCCTTCTATGCCAACGGTGACAAGCAGTATCTGCACGTCACTGGCTGGAAGAAGCACCAGAAAATCGACCGTCCTACGTTCAAGCATCCGCCATATTCGGATGCTGATCGTCGAGGCCTCGACGAGTCCTCACCCCCGGAAGGGAAGGGAGAGGAAGGGAGAGGAGAGGAAGGGAAAGGAAAGAAGAGCCCCCCTAACCCCCCGGCTAGCGCCGAGGGGAAGAAGGCGGGCCGATTGAAGCGGGAGAAGGTCACCTTCCCGGCCTTCGTCGAGGCGTGCCGCGAAGCCGGGGAGCGTGCGGTCCGTGCCGACGACCCGATTTTCGAGTTCGCCGAGGACGCTGGGATCCCGAAGGAGTTCATCGGGCTGGCATGGCGGGAGTTCGCTGTCCGGCACCGTGAGAGCGGTCGGCTGCAGAAAGACTGGCGGGCCCACTTCCGCGACGCCGTGCGCCGGAACTGGTTCAAGCTCTGGTGGTGCCCGGATGGCGGCGGCTGCGAGCTGACCACTGCCGGCGTGCAGGTGAAGCGCGAGCGTGACGCCGAGCGGGAACGGGAACGGCTGGAACAGCAGGCGCAGCAGGACCAGGCCGCATGAGCGCGATGCCCGACTACCTGGACGATGTCGCCCATCTGCGCATGCCCCCGCATTCGGTGCCGGCCGAGCAGTCGGTGATTGGCGCGCTGCTGCTGGTGAGCGAATCGCTGGCCCAGGTCCGTGACCAGCTTGCGCCGGAGGACTTCTACCGTCGCGAGCACCAGCTGATCTACCAAGGCATCTGCGGCGTGGCAGACCTGAAGCGGGAGATCGACGTTGTAACCGTGGGCGACTGGATCACGGCCAACGTGGAGAGCGGCGCGCAGGGGCTGATCGCCACGGTGTACGAGCTCGCCGGTTCAACGCCCTCGGCTGCCAACGTCCGCGCCTACGCCGACATCGTGCGCAACAAGGCGCTGCTGCGGCAGCTGATCGACACCACCACCGACATCGCCGACAGCGCCTACCAGGCGAGCGACGATGAGGCGGAGGAGGTCGTTTCGGCATCCGCGGCGAAGCTGGCCGGCCTGACCGTGAAATCCAGCGGCAACGGTGGGCTGGTGCTGGTGCGGAGCGGTGTGCAGCGGGCGTGGGACGAGATGGAGGCCCGCTTCCACGGTGAAGGCACGCTCGGCATCGCGCCGAAGTGGAGCAGCGTGCGGCGCAAGATTCCTGGGCTGGAGCCGACGGACCTGATCGTGCTGGGCGCGCGCCCATCGATGGGAAAGACCGCCCACGCCCTGAACTGGGCAGAGGACGCAGCTGCCGGCGGCCGGAACGTCGCGGTCTTCAGCCTGGAGATGTCGGCCTCTCAGTTGAGCATGCGGCTGATGGCGGCCCATGCCGGCGTCGATCTGAGCCGCATGCGCGAGAAGGGCGCCCTCACCGATGACGAATGGGGCAGGCTGTCGCAGGCCCGCGCCTACCTGCATACGCTGCCGCTGGCGATCGACGACTGCGGCTCGCTGTCCGTGGATGCTCTGGCTGCGCGAGCCTCGCGCATGCACGCCAAGGTAGCTGGTGGCCTGGGCCTGATCGTTGTGGACTACCTGCAGCTGCTCACCGGTAAGGCCAAATCCGAGAACCGCACGGCTGAGGTGTCCTACATCTCGCGGCAGCTGAAGCGGCTGGCCAAGGATCTGAATTGCCCAGTGATGGCGTTGTCCCAGCTCAATCGTGGGCTGGAAGGAAAGACCGACAAGCGCCCCGGCATGGCCGACCTACGCGAGTCCGGCGCGATCGAGCAGGACGCCGACGTGATCGCCTTCCTGTATCGGGACGACTACTACACCAAGGAAGCCTGCGGCGCGCCCGGAATCTCCGAGCTGATCGTGGCGAAGAACCGCCAAGGCGAGACTGGCACCTGCTACCTGCAGCATCGCCTGCAGTGCAGCTCCTTCGACGACTACACCGGGCCGCGTCCGAACTACACCGTCAAGGCCGCCGCGGCATCCGTCGGCGGACAGGACGACTTTGACCTGCCGAAGCCGCGCGGGCGGCGCCGTAGCAGCCGTGACATGGCCGCAGGAGACGACGAATGAACACGACTGCCCTGGCCAAGGCCAAGAAGAAGCTGCGCACCCGGGACGTGAACCTGGAGGTGCGCAAGCTGGTGGACCCCGATACAGGCGAGATGATCGGCGCGCTGGTGCCGGCGCACCCGGTGGACCAGCGGTCCCTGCGCGAGCGCAAGTTCGGCACGGGCCGGCTGCTGCGCGCAACCCTGCGCCAGGACCGCAACCCGATGTTCTACCGCAAGGCGCATGTCCTCTCTGGGTGGCTGGCCGACAACGTCGAGCTGTTCACAGGCCTGTCCCAACACGACGCGCTGAAGAAGCTGCAGGAAGAGTCCGGAATCGGCTGCGAGGCCGTCGAGTACGACCTGCCGGGTATCGGCAAGCTCACCCGCACCGAGGCCGAATCGCTGAACTTCGCCGACATGGACGAGGGACGGTGGAATGAGCTGTGGGACGGCGGTACTGGTGACGGCGGTTGGATCGGTTGGCTCCGCCGGGAAGTGTTCGGCGGCTTGGCAGCAGAGAGCCGGGAAGCAGTGGAGCTGATTATCCAGAAGCCACAGGAGGGCGCATGAGAGACGCCATGTCAGCCTCTCTTCTGGACGGGCCGAGTTCCATGACGGAAGAACGCTTCAATTCGATTCTGAGATTCAGTCAGCCCCTGAAGCGCATCCCAGAGCAGGTCGTAGAACTTGACCATGTTGTAGACAATATGTTCGACATCGTCGACGTAGTTCCCCTCGTCGTCGATAGGCCTGATGACGGGGACGAGGTTAATCATCTCGCGAGCAGCTCCGATGTTAAAGATAGCTCGCTGAAGGCCGGCCGCGGCAGGTCCCAACTCATGGAGTCGGTGAGTCTCGGCCGATATCTCCGGTGGTATTTCCAGGGCGAATCGAGCCCAGTAGCCAACGAGACATGCGTTCTCGCCACGAGGCTCCACGGCTTCGTCGTCAGGGTTTTCGTGTTGCCACACGTCATCGTTGCGCGACGCCAAGCCCTGTATATGAGGCAGAAGCTGGAGGCCAAGGCTTCGGGCGCGATCGAGCGATTCGCTACGGCGTGCCTTGCTAGCCAGCCAGTGCTGCACTGCAGGAACTGCGACGGCGATAAGAATCGCCGCGATGCTTCCGACTGCTTGTACCCAAGCTGGCGCGTCCTTGCCGAACGAAACTGGGCCGATCATGCCAAGCAGTCCAAAAGCGATCAGAAACCCGAGCGAGATCAGTGCAACGTAGCCAAAGGCACGTGCCCAGCTGGTTTTGCTTTCCAAGAGATCCATCCCATTTCTCCGCGGTGGTCGAGAGAAAGGATACGCACTCCCAGTAGAACCGGCGAGGTGACCTGATGCTCCGCTCGATCAAGGCGGCAACCAAGGCGGAACAGGCATACCAGGACGCCGCGCGCGCGCTCGGCTGCGTGGTCTGCCGCTGGCGGCATGTCGCCGGCCTGCAGCGCGGCATCGGCTGTGGCCCGGTCCGGATCCACCACCGGAACGTCGGCGATCTGCACGGCCAGAAGCAGATCGGCCAGCACGCCGTGGTCGCCATGGGCGACTGGCACCACCAGGGCATCCCGATGCCCGGCAAGAACGGAAAGGCCATGTACGCCATCTACGGGCCCAGCTTCCAGGAGCAGGCGCGCGAGTTCCGCATGTGGACGCTCGACGCGCTGCCCGGTCTCGGGCGCGGCACCGAGGCATGGCAGGCCTACCAGGACCAACTACTCCAGCAGTCAGCACCGAAGGACGCAGCAGCATGAACGACGAAAAGCGATACGCCACTGCCCACGAGCAGGGCAGGGCAGCCCGCCGCGGCGGTAAGCCGCGCAGCGCCAACCCGTACCAGGGCAGCACGAAGCTGCTGCGCGACCTGCACGAGCAGCACGAGCTCGGCTGGCTGGCGCAGGACAGCGAGAACATGGCCGCGCGCCGGAGGGCACGATGAACATCCACCTCACCCTTCCGTATCCGATCAGCTCCAATCGCTACTGGCGGGCGGTGATCATCAAGGGGCATGCCGTCATGGTCCCGACCAAGGAAGCCAAGGCCTACAAGGCGGAGGTGGCGTGGTTGGCCAAACGCGCCGGCATCCTGCAGCCGCATGCTGGCCGCATCGCGCTGACCGTCCGCCTGTTCCCGAACCTGCCGCAGGACTGGGCGAAGCGCGCGCGGCTGGCCCCCTACACCTGGGACGACACGGTGCAGTGCATCGACCTCGGCAACTGCGAGAAGGTGCTGTCGGATGCGCTCAACGGCGTGGCCTGGGTGGACGACAAGAAGCATCGCCGCATTGTGCTGGAGCGCATGGAGCCGGATGCCAAGGGGGCGCGGCTAGAGGTGGTGATCGAGCATCTGGCCTCGGCCCCGTCCCTCCTTGACGGCCTCGCTGCATGACGGCTGCCGAGATCCGGCTGCAGAAGCGGTACCGGGCCCAGCTGCGCCGTCACGGCCGGTGCTGGGCCTGCCAGTTCCGGCAGCAGAGCACCGACGGCTTCCACTGCAAGGGCTTCACCGCGCGGCAAGGCAGCTGCGACACCGACGGGCGCCTGCCCGTGTTCCGATTCGATGCTGCCGTACTGGAGGGCCTGCGCGATGCGCAATAACGATCCGCTGACCGAGCAACTCCGCCGCTGGGGTCACGCCCAGGTGAACCGTTTCGCGCTGAGCCGCGCCGACCGGAGCGTGCACGTGCTGGACAAGGTCCGCGACCACGCCCCGCTTACCCGGGAGCGGGCGATGCAGGACCTGGTGGGGCGCGACGGGGAATCCCGCCGCCGCTTCATGGCCGCACGCTCGGGGGTGCAGGGCATGCAGATGCTGCCGACCTGGGCCGTCGATCCGGTGCGTGCGGCCAACGATGCCGACAAGCCGCACGACAACGCCGAGATCGCGGTCGACATGGGCACGCCGGACGAGCTGCGCTGGGTGGACCGTGCGCTGGCATCGATGGGGCGACAATACCCCCTCCGCGCGCTGATCCTGCGTATCGAGTTCACGGCGTCCGTCAGCCAGACCGTGAAGGCGCGGATGGTGGCGGAGCAATACGGTGGTGCATTGACCTTGCGGCAATACCGCTATGAGCTGACCAAGGCGCTAGACTGGTGCCGCGGCCGGGAAGCCGCGTGACGAGGATTTTTGATGAGTCAGCCGACAGACGCACAAACGGATCAGCCAGAAACACCTCCATTTACGGTCACACCATCAAGCCAGCGACCCCGCAGCGAGTTGGGCGAGAAGTGGCACGCATTTGGACGCATGTGGTTGGAGCCCTTCAATGCCTCTCTCAGCCTCCTTTTGCTCGTGATGTATGCACTTGGTTTGGCAGATATTGACAGCGCGGTGGGCGTCCTTTCGCAGACGGTTCTGGCGATAGGCTCTGGCGTCCTTGGCGGCCGCATCGCGAATGCTGTGTCTGTCGTGAATAGTGAAGCTATTCTCAAGACTCGGGGCACCGTTGCAGTTCGCGGCTTGAACCTAATGCTGCGCAACGTCGGGGCATTGGATACCCGGGTGGGGAGCTTTCTGAAGGACGCGAAGGACACGCTGGAGGCCAAGAACTACCAGGAAATCCGCCAAATGCTCCGCGTCCTTTCCGAGGAGGGTGTCACTTCTATTGAGAATTGGATAGACATTGTTCCAGAGGCAAAAGCCGCAAGTATCGCTGGCCATCTGAGTGAACTTAGAGATGCAATCGATCAGCTACAGGCAGAGAAAACCGCGATGCAGGAGCATCTGAAAGATGCTGCCGTCGCTGGTGCAGAAGTGCAACAGCAACTTAGGGACCAGATCGCGGCAAAGGATGCCCGAATCAGTGCGCTAGAGAAGGCTTACACAAAGACAGCAGACTCAGCTGTTGCACGTCTATGGTGGGGTGAAAACGCGAAGGAAAACTCCCTGGATGATTACCAAACCGCTGCTAATAGGGTCTTTATCAACACTAAGAAAGTGGACGGACTAAGGAGATTTTGGAGCAACACGCCGCCGCCACCTCCTGAGTCGCAGATTTGACAATGACGCAACTAATCTGCATCATTCTGCCACTGTCAAGAATTGTACCTGAAGCCCTGGCCAAAAGCCGGGGCTTTTGCGTTCCTGGCGCCCAACACCGATTGACCACCGAGCGACCAGGCCTGAACACCTCGCCGAGAGGCGACACGGGCCGGCACCTACTCCTGGGCGGAGAGCGGCTGGGTCCATGACCCCGGCCAAGGTGCCTATCCAGCGGTGGTGATCGGCCTTCTACGCCCGCGGCCCCCCGGACCAACCATGTCACTTCGCACCAGCCGGTAGCGGGGCGGGCACCTTTTGCAGCGTGGAGAAGAGGCATCTCACCGGGCTCATAACCCGGAGGTCGCCCGTTCGAATCGGGCCGCTGCTACCAACCACGGAGACACCATGGTGAGCACTGAAACAGTCGCGGCCGCCATGGGCGCCGGGAAGTACGCGCAGGCGCTGGAAGATGTCTGCATCCGCTTCGGCATCGTGTCGGCGCTGGAGAAGGCGCACTTCCTGGCCCACATGGCGGTCGAGTCGCAGGGCTTCAGCCGCGTGCGGGAGAACCTTGGGTACACCGCGCCGAGGCTGCTTGAGGTATTCCCTGGCCGGAACGGCCTGACGACGCTGGCGCAGGCAAGGGCCATCGTCGCCGGCGGACGGGACGCCATCGCTGAGGCGATCTATGGCGGTGCCTGGGGCGCCGAAGAGCTTGGCAACACGCAGCCGGGCGACGGAGCGCGGTTCGCCGGGCTGAGCCTGATCCACCTGACCGGGCGGGCGAACGTGACGGCCTACTCGCAAGCCATGTACGGGGACGAGCGGGTGGTGCGCGACCCCAGCATGCTGGAGAAGCTGCCCGACTCGGCGATTGCGGCCGGCTGGTACTGGGTGTGGCGCGGCTGCGGTGAGCCGGCACGGCGGGACGATCTGCGTGGCAGCACCCGCAAGGTAAACGGCGGCCTCAACGGCCTGGCCGACCGGGCAATCAAGCTGGCGCAGGCCAAGAAGCTGTTCGGCATCGCATGACCGCCGCAAAGAAGAAGCCGCGGCTGTCGCCGGTCAGCCAGCTGCAGGGTGTGCTGGTGGTGCTGGACGGCAGGACCAAGATTCCGACCGCCGAGCTGCTGTCGACCATCCGAGCCATGGTGAGCGACGTGCTGGCCGTCATGCAGGAGCCGGACCCCACGAAGCAGAAGATCGCCTTCGTGCTGCTGGCCATCCAGCAATCCACCGAGGTCGTAGTGCGCGTGGTTCGGGGCAAGGAAATCACCCGGGTAACGGTGATCGACCAGCCGCTGTACCACTGGGCGCTGCGCGAGATCCACGCACTGGCAGGTGCCGCATGACCTTCGCAACTCGAAACGTCGGTGCGGCCCGGGTGGGCATCGCCGTCCTGGTGCTGTTCCTTCTCGGCATGGCCATGGCCGCGCTCATCGCGGTGGCCATCCCGCCCGAGAATAAGGATTCATTCGGCATGCTGATCGGCGGCTTGAACAATGCCACCGGCATGGTGATCGGCTACTTCTTCGGCATGACCCGCAGGGGTTCTGGAGCCTGATATGTACGGCGGAAACGGCAATTGGTTCATCGGCGGCATCGTTCTGGCGATGATTGCCGGCGCGGCCTTGATGGGCATCCTCTTCTGGTTGGTCCCTCTGCTGTGGGGCCTGATCAAGCCCTGGCTGCACATGGTGACGGGATGAACCGGGCAGCCATCGCGGTGCTGGCCTTCATAGCCTGGTCTGCCGCTGCTTTCGGCGCCGGCTGGGCATGGCGCGGTGATCGCGCCGAGGGCGTCGAAGCCCAGCAGCAGGCCGGCGCCAGTGCCGCCCAGGTGGACCAGGTCAATGAGACTCGCGCCACTGAACACCACCAGGCCGAGACCATGGCCACCATCGGAGCGAAGCATGAAGAAGACCGCGCTGCGGCCCCGGCCGTCGCTGATGCTGTTGTGGCTGACGTGCGTGCTGGTGACCTCCGGCTGCGCGACGGGTGGGCAGGTTGCGAAACCCAGCGTCTGTCCGACGCCGCCGCCGCCACCAGCGAACGTGATGAGGCCGCCCAGCGCCGAGCAGACTTTGCGGGGGCTGTTGTTCGAGCCGGCCGCGACGCCGACGACCAGCTCCGGGCCTGCCAAGCCGTAGTGAAATCAGATCGTGACGGCGCCGCTTCTTCACCGTTATCTGGTCCGTAGCCTTTCATTTCTTGGGCTTGCGGCCCTTGATGGCGCCGATGAGCTGGGCCAAGCCCGTCAAAAGGGGACCCGCCACCGCTATCAGAGCTACGACCTGTTCGAATGTGAGGTGCATGTGGTGCTATCTCCGTTGGATGTAGTCGCTAAGTCTGGTGGAGCAAAATCGGCCCCCTCGGAGGGGGTTTCCGATTCGCGTGGAACAACTTGTGGAACATCGTCGCTCGTCGCCCTGATAGCTTCCATGTGCGGAATTTCCGGTGAGGTGCGGCGGTTCGTCTGTCCACATCCTTCAACCTCCAAACTCGTTTGTGTAGGGGCGGATACCCGCACCCCTGCGCCGCTATGGACAGGCTGACGATGAATGCCAAAGCCACGCTGACCCCGAAGCAGCAGCGTTTTGTCTTGGAATACCTGAAGGACCAGAACGGCACTCAGGCGGCGATCCGAACGGGGTACAGCGAGAAGACTGCAAAGCAGCAGGGCTCTCGCCTGCTTACCTATCCGAACGTCCAGGCAGCCTTGCGCGCCCGGCAGAAGAAGGTGGCCAAACAGGCCGCCGTGACAGTGGATAGCCTGATGGCCGAGCTGGAGCAGGCCAGGAAGCTGGCGCTGAGGGAAAAGCAGGCCAGCGCCGCGGTGACCGCCACGATGGGCAAGGGGAAGCTGGCCGGCCTACTGGTGGACAAGCATCGCCACTCCGGCGCGATCGGCACCTACGACCTGACCAACATCCCGGATGAAGAACTCGACCGCCTTGAACAGATCCTCGGTCCGCTTGCCGACGTTGGCGGAGATCCGGGCGGAGCGGGCGAGGCGGGCGACTGAGCGAGAACGGGCGCGCATCGCCGAGAACGTTGAAGGCATCCGGGCGCGGTCGCAGTCGCTGGAGGGCTTCATCCTCGAGCACTGGAAGGTGCTGGAGCCGGTCAGGCCCCTGAAGTTCGGTTGGGCGTTGCGGGCCATGTGCAAGCACCTGGAGGCGGTCACCGAAGGCCGTATCCAGTTCCTGTTGATGACAGTGCCCCCGGGCATGATGAAGTCGCTGCTGATGGTGTTCTGGACGGCGTGGGAATGGGGGCCGGTTGGCCGCCCGGACCTGCAGATGCTGGCCACCTCCTACAGCCAGCCCAACGTGCTGCGCGACAACCTGAAACTGCGGCGCCTCATCGAGAGCGACCAGTACCAGGCCGCATGGCCGATGAAGCTGCGCGGCGACCAGAACGCAAAGGGGAAGTTCGAGAACACCGGCAACGGGTTCAGCGAGGCAAGACCCTTCAGTTCGATGACCGGTGGCCGGGGCGACCGGGTGAAGGTGGACGACCCGCATTCGACCGAGACGGCCGAGAGCGACGCCGAGCGCAAGACCGCCGTTCGAATCTTCCGGGAGGGCATCACCGACCGCCTCAACGACATCACGTCGTCGGCGATGGTGATCATCATGCAGCGCCTGCACCAGCAGGACGTTGCAGCGGTGGCCATGGAGCTGGACCTGGGCTTCGTGCACCTGAACCTGCCGATGGAGTTCGAGGCGGAGCGGGTCGGCAAGGACGGCAAGAAGTCGGGCGGCCCGTGCCGTACGTATGTCAACGGGGAGCTGTTCTTCCAAGACCCGCGCACGGAGGACGGCGAGCTGCTGTTCCCGGAGCGCTTCCCGCGCGCCGAGGTCGACAGGCTGAAGCGCGCGAAGGGCAGCTATGCATACGCCGGCCAGTACCAGCAGCGTCCTACGCCGCGTGACGGCGGCCGCTTCAAGCGGGAATGGTTCGAGGTGGTGGAGGCTGCACCGGCGATTGCGTCGGCGCGAAAGGTCCGGCGATGGGACTTCGGAGCCACCGATCCGAAGGAGAGGACCAGCAGCGATCCGGACTACACCGTCGGTTTGCTACTGGGAGAATCCGCCGGCACTTACTACGTGCTCGACGTCGTGCGCGACCGGGTGTCGCCTGCCGGCGTGGAGCGGATGCTGAAGAACACAGCGCTGCAGGACGGCAAGGCCATCAAGGTGCGCATCCCGCAGGACCCTGGCGCCGCCGGCAAGAGCAACGCCGCACACCAGGTGAAGCTGCTGGCGGGGTGGGACGTCAAGGCGGTGCTGGAATCCGGATCGAAGGAGGTCCGGGCGACCCCGGTCGAGGCTCAGGCCGAGGCCGGAAATATCAAGCTGGTGAATGGCCCATGGGTGGCGGCGTTCTTGGACGAGATCGCCGAGTTCCCCAACGCCAAACACGATGACCAGGTGGACGGTCTCTCCGGCGCATTCGCCGAGCTCGTTACCGGCAGCACCTACAACCTGGGGAACGCGCTCTGATGGGCAAGCTCGCACAAATCAAAGACGGGCTGGTCAATCTGGTGGCCAACCTGGGCACGCCTCGTGACAAGGCGGCTGCGTCGTTCTACGGCCTGCCAGTGCTGACGGAGGAAGATGCGACCAACGCCTACCGCGGCACGTGGCTGGCGCGGAAGGTGGTCGACATCCCCGCGATGGACAGCTGCCGGAAGTGGCGCGGCTGGAGTGCCGACCAGGCGCAGATCAGCGCAATCGAGGCGGAAGAGAAGCGCCTGGGCCTTCAGCAGAAGATGCTGGAGGCGCTGACCCGCGCTCGGCTGTCTGGTGGGGCCGCGCTCTACATCGGTACCGGCCAGGCCGACCCGATGCAGCCCCTGAAGCCCGAATCGATCGGCAAGGGCGGGATCAAGCACATCAACGTACTGTCCAAGCGCGTGCTGCAGGCGGGTGAGCTGGACCGTGACCCGGAGTCGCCAGGCTACGGCCGGCCGGCGTACTACAACCTGAGCAGCGGCACGGCCGGTCAGCTGCGGATCCATCCGTCGCGCCTGGTCATCCTGCAGGGCGCCACGAAGCCGGATCCCGAGCTGGATACCGGCGACGGCTGGGGAGATTCGGTGCTGCTGGCGATCAGTAAGGCCATCAAGGACGCCGACAGCACCGCCGGGAACATCGCCTCGCTGGTGTTCGAGGCGAAGGTCGACGTGATCAAAATCCCGAACTTCATGTCGATGCTCTCGGATCCGGCCTACGAAGAGCAGATGCTGAAGCGCATGCAGCTGGCCATGATGGCCAAGGGCATCAACGGCGCGCTGCTGCTGGATGCCGAGGAAGACTACGAGCAGAAGCAGGCGCAGTTCGGCGGTCTTACCGACCTGATGATGGCCTTCATGCAGTTGACGTCCGGCGCCTCCGACATCCCGATGACCCGGCTTCTCGGGCAGTCGCCGGGCGGCATGAACGCCAGCGGCGAAAGCGACCTTCGGAACTACTACGACCGGATCAGCTCCGGCCAGGAGCTGGTGCTGGCTCCGGCGCTGCAGGTGCTCGATGAGTGCCTCATTCGCTCCGCTTTGGGCAGCCGACCGAAGGAGGTGTTCTACAACTGGCGCAGCCTGTGGCAGACGACCGACACGGAGCGGGCGACCATCGGGAAGACCACCGCCGACACCATCAAGACGATCTCCGACACGCGCCTGATCCCCGAAGACGTGATGTCGGTGGTGGCGGTGAACATGCTCACCGAGGCAGGGGTTGCACCGGGTCTTGAAGCGGAGATGCTGGAGTACGCGGCGACGGCGCCGGCCAATGATGACGACGGCGAGGACGGCGCACCGGCGAAGGAACGAGCAGCTGAACTGGGCGACGCATCGCCGCGTTCGCTGTACGTCAGCCGAAAGGTGTTGAACACCACCGAGATTGCCGCATGGGCAGAAGAGCAGGGCATCGCCGACCTGGCCGACGATCTGCACGTGACGGTTGCCTACTCGCGGCAGGCCTTCGATTGGATCAAGGCAGGCAACGCGAACGACTGGGGCACGGATGGCAAAGACCAGCTGGTCATTCCCGAAGGCGGCCCGCGCGCGGTTGAACCGTTGGGGGGCATGTCGGCGGTGATCCTGTTCGCGTCGTCGCAACTGGCCTGGCGCCACGAGAGCATCGTTCGCGCTGGCGGCTCGCACGACTTCCCCGAGTTCACCCCGCACATCAGCCTGACCAAGGCGTCGATCGATCTCGCCAAGGTCGAGCCCTACCGCGGCCGCATTGTGCTGGGCCCGGAAATCTTCGAAGAGATCCGAGAGGACTGACCCATGTACCTGATCGACAGTGTCCCGGTGTCGGCTGTCCGCCGCACTGCGGACGGCTACCTCGTGGCTGATGCCTTCGTCGCGCGCACCGGCATCCAGACCTATCTGGGTGAGGAGCTGGGCCGCCCCGACCTCTTGAACGTGCGGCTTTACCGGCCACCGGAGGAGGTGTTCTCCGACGCCACCCTGCGCAGCTTCGCGCACCGTCCGATGACCAACGACCACCCGCCGGAGCAGGTGAACGCGCAGAACTGGAAGAAGTACGCGGTCGGCCAGACCGGCGACGAGGTCGTGCACGACAAGAATCGGGTCCGTGTCCCGCTGGTGCTGATGGACCAGGACGCGATCGCGGACTACGAGGCCGGCAAGCGCGAGCTGTCGCAAGGCTACTCCTCGGAGATCGATTGGACGGATGGCGTAACGCCCGAGGGCGAGCCATACGACGCGGTCCAGCGAAACATCCGCAACAACCACCTCGCCCTGGTCAAGCACGGCCGGGCCGGCTCTCAGTTTCGCATCGGGGATGGGCGCACCCCCGGTGCACCGGATCCAAGCGCCCATCCACAACCGCAGGAGAACCACATGAGCGACAAGACCATCTTGGTCGATGGGCTGTCCGTCGTCACCAACGACGCCGGCGCCCAGGCGATCAGCAAGCTGCAGGCGCAGCTTAAGGACGCGCAGACCGCTGCCGGCACTGCCGATGCAGCGCATCAGACCGCCATCGCAGCCAAGGATGCGGCCATCGCCAAGGTCGAAGCCGAGCGCGACGACCTGAAGGCCAAGGTCCTGAGCGACGCCGATCTGGACAATCGCGTGCAGCAGCGCGGCGATCTGATCGGCAAGGCCAAGGCAATCCACGACACCGACTACAGCGGCAAGTCGGACCCCGAAGTCCGCAAGATCGCCGTGGTCGCCAAGCTCGGCGACGCCGCAGTGGCCGGCAAGCCCGATGCCTACATCGAGGCCCGCTTCGACATCCTGGCCGACGGCGCCAAGCCGCGCGACCCGGTCTCGCAGGCCCTCCGCGACAGCGGTGGCCAGCGCACCACCGTGCAGGACAACGGCTGGCAGGCCTCCGTGGCCGGCCTCGACTACCGCACCCGCAACCAGAAGGACGCCTAAGCCATGGCACTGCAGACCAACTACCCGGACACCCAGCCGGCGGCCATCCTGGGCGCGCAGGCGACCATGCTGCCGGCCACGATCATCTCCCGCGACGTGGAAACCGCGCCGGGCATCGGCTTCGGTCGCGCAGTCGCCCAGGGCACGGCCGACAAGGGCATCGTTCTGGCCGGCACCGGCGCGCTGAAGCTCATCGGCATCACCCTGCTGGACCGGTCCGCCGTCGGCAGCGCCGGCGTCCCCGACAGCTTCGCGCAGCGCACCTCGGCCCGTGTGATCACCAAGGGCGACGTGTGGGTGACCGCTGCCGTCGCGGTCAAGGCCGGTGACTTGGTGTACGTCACTGGCGCCGGCACGTTCACCAACGTGGACACCGGCAACACCGCCTTCGCAGGCGCCCGCTGGGACACCAGCACCACCGCCGCCGGTCAGCTGGCCGTCGTCCGTCTCGGCTAAGGAGCCAACCCCATGAATGGAGCAATCCCCCTCTTCGACGCCCAGTCCGCACTGGGCTTCGTCGTCGCCCAGACCTCGATCATCGAGCCGGGCGTCTACAAGACCGTCTATCCGTCGGTCCAGTACCGCGGCCTGGTGCCGGTGGACACCACGGGTAGCGAGTTCGCCACCTCGGTGACCTACTACTCGTCCGACCAGTACGGCAAGGCCGGGTGGATCAACGGCAATGCCGATGACATCCCGAAGGCCGGCACGACCCGCGCGCAGCACCAGACCGGCGTGCACACCGCTGGTATCGGCTACGGCTTCGGCTGGGAAGAGATCGGTCGGGCGCAGTTGCTGGGCATCAACCTGCAGTCCGACGACGCAGCTGCAGCGCGCCAGGCATCGGAGGAGATGGTTGACCGCGTTGCGCTGCAGGGCGACGCCGACAAGGGCTTCACCGGCCTCTACAACGCACAGGGCGTTACCCCGGTGGCTGCCCAGACCGGCAATTGGACGGTGGACACCGATACCAATCTGATCGTGGGCGTGCTCAACCAGGCCTTGCTCAACGTCTTCAACGGCACCAACACGGCCTCCATCGCCGACACGCTGCTGCTGCCGTGGTCCCGCTTCAACCTGCTGGCGACTCGCAAGATGAGCGAGCACAGCGACATGACCGTGATCCAGTGGTATCTGGCCAACAACCTGTACACCGTGCAGACCGGCCAGCAGCTCACTGTACGCGGCGTGCGTGGCCTGGACACCGCCGGTGTCGGCGGCACCACGCGGCTGGTTGCGTATCGCAACGATCCGCAGGTGCTGAAGCTGCACATGCCGATGCCGCACCGCTTCCTGCCGGCCTGGCAGAGCGGCCCGCTTCGCTGGGACATCCCGGGCGTGATGCGTTTGGGCGGCCTGGACGTCCGCCTGCCGAAGGAAGTCGTCTACCTGGACGGCATCTGATCCCCCGCGGCCCCGGCACGCTGCCGGGGCCTCACTGGAGCTAAGCATGAAGATCACGAACAACCACAAGGGCCCGCTGGGCCTGCCGGATGGCACCATCCTGCAGCCCGACGAGCAGACCCCGGTCGCGAACTGGGAGCAGCTGAAGAAGAACTCGGTCGTGCAGGGCTGGCTCAAGGCGGAGATCCTGTCCGCCGAGGGGGGCAGCACCAGCAACAGCGCCAAGGCTCCGGCCCATGACATTCTGGTCGGCTCCGACGTGCTGCCGGCCAACATCGAGCTGGCCGAAGGTGTCTCGATCCAGCTGGGCGAACTGGTGGGCCGTACGCACGAAGCCTCGGCCCTGAGCGTCGCCGATTGGAACGCGCTGGGCGATGGTGACCGCGAGGCGCGGCTGGCGGCCACGGTGCTCGAGCTGCAGGCGGCTGCTGAAACCGAGGCCGATGCCAAGAAGGGCGCGGCCGATGCACCCTCTACCGCCGCCGAAGCCGAGAAGGCCAAGGCCAGCAGCACTCCGGGCAGCACCGCGCAGAACCCGCCGGCCGCGGACAAGGATGCGCTGATCGCCCGCGCCAAGGAGCTTGGCGTCGACGCCAAGGGCAACTGGGGTGTGCCGAAGCTGCAGGCGGCCATCGCTGATGCCGAGAAGGCCAAGGCGGCCGGCAGCAACCCGGGCAGCGAGGTGCAGTCGTGAGCGCCTTCGACGAGAACCGCTCCGCGCTGCGCGAAATGCGCGAGGCCGAGCTGGACGCTGCCCAGGCCACCGGTGATCAGAGCACCGCCGTGGGCGAGGGCTGACCATGTACGGCACGCTGGAAGGCGCGGACAGCTACCACCAGGCGCGCGGCAACGCCGCCTGGGCTGCGGGCACGGAAGAAGCCCGCAATGGCGCGCTCGTCCGCGCCACGGACTACATCGACGGCCGGTACCGGGTGCTCCTTGCCTCCGGCCGCTGGTCGTCGCTGTTCCCCGGCGTGCGCACTGCCGGGCGGGGTCAGCCGAACGAATGGCCCCGCACCGGTGCTGCGGACTATGACGGTGACCCGATCCAGCCGGATGAGATCCCTGACGAGGTCGAGCGTGCTACCTACGAGGCGGCGCTGCGCGAGCTGGCCAACCCAGGCAGCCTGTCGCCGGACTTCGTCGCGGTGGAGCAGGTGACCAAGGAGAAGGTGGGCCCGATCGAGGTCAACTATGCCGACGGCACCGCCGCCGGCGCGACGCCGAACCGGCCGATCATTTCCGCCATCGATGAGATCCTGGCGCCGCTCCTGCGCACCCCCGCGTGCGGCCCGGCAGTGCGCGTGGTATGAGCGCTTTCTATGACCGCATGCAGGCAACAGCCACGCGGCTGATTGAACTCTACGGCTATGCCACGCAACTGGAGCGAGACGGCGCGCCCACTGGCCCGCCACACAATCCGCAGCCCGGCACGCCGACGCTGCACAGCTGCAGGGCGGTGGAGCTGGAGTACAGCCTCACCAACCGCGATACCACGCTGGTGCTGCAGGGCGACAAGCTCGGCCTGATCTCCACCGCGATCGACATTTCGCCGACCAAGGACGACCGGATCCTTCTGGGCGGCCAGCCTTTCCATTTCGTTGACCTGCAGCCGCTCTCCCCGGGTGGCCAGGTCCTGCTCTACGAATTCCACGCCCGACGCTGATGGCAAACCTCACCCCCCGCGAGCTGGAGATGCTGGCCAGGCGGCTCGAGCCGGCCATCCGCCGCGCGTTCGAGCAGGCCATCGCCGGCGTGCGTTCGCAGGTGCAGCTGGATCTGCTCGCGGAGCTGCTGCGTGCCGGTCAGGTGGATGCGGTGCTGGATGCGCTGGGCTTCGATGCGGAGCGATTCTCGCCGGTCGCCGAGTCGGTGCGGCAGGCGTTCGTTGCCGGTGGGGATGCCGGGCTGAAGGAGCTGCCCACCCTGTCCCTGCGGCAGCAGGTGCGCGGCGGCTACAACCCGTCGACCGACACACCGCTGCTGCGGTTCGGGTTCGACATGCGAAACCAGGGCGTAGAGACCTGGCTGCAGCAGAACTCGTCGCGCCTGATCACCGGCGTGGTGGAGGCTCAGCGGGTGCTGGTGCGGCAGCTGCTGACGCGCGGCATGACAGCCGGGATCAATCCGCGCCAGACCGCACTGGAGCTGGTGGGGCGGGTGGGCGAGACCGGTAGGCGTAGCGGCGGGGTGGTTGGCCTGACGGCGCAGCAGTCGCAATTTGTCGCGAACGTGCGGCAGCAGCTGGCCAGCGGTGACCCGGGGCAGATGGCGGCGTACTTTGACCGGCAGCGACGGGACAAGCGCCTGGATGGCATCGTTAAGCGCGCCATCGCCGCCGGCAAGCCGGTGTCGCAGGCTGACATCGACAAGATCGCGGGCCGCTACTCTGACCGGCTGCTGGCGCTGCGAGGCGAGATGATCGCCAGAACGGAGTCGCTGACGGCGATGAACGCCGGTCGAGATGAGGCCTACAGGCAGCAGATCGAGGCCGGCCGCCTGGCACCCGAGAACGTCACGTGCGGCTGGTCGGACACGGGCGATGACCGGACCCGCAACAGCCACCGGGCCATGAACGGGCAGAAGCGCAGGTTCGGCGAGCCGTTTCAGACCCCCAGCGGGGCGTTGTTGCGCTTCCCCGGCGATACCGCCTTGGGGGCTGGGCCGGAAGAGACGATCGGCTGCCGCTGCACGAAGACATATCAGGTCAACATGGCGGCGGAGGTGAGGCGTGGCCAGTAAATTCAGCGCCCAGGTGCGCGCCTTTGCGGAGAAGGCCAAGGCCATGCAGCTGGCCGTCTTCCGCGAGTCGGCGCAACGCCTGATGGAGGAGGCGGGCACCCCCGAGGGACAGGGAGGCCGGATGCCGGTGGATACCGGCTTCCTCCGCAACTCTCGGGCAGCGTCGCTGGAAGGCATGCCCACCAACGGGGCGATGGATCCCCCGCTGGTGTTTGCCAGCATGGAGTTGGGCCAGACGGTTTGGGCTGGCTGGACTGCGGCCTATGCGATGCGCATGGAACATGGGTTCTATGGCGAGGACAGCCTGGGCAGGACCTACGCCCAGCCCGGAAAAGGATTCGCGCGCGCCGCGGCACAGCGCTGGGATTTCATCGTGGCCGAGGTCACCGCAGAGGTGAAAGGACGGATGGGATGACGGACACCGAGATCTACGACGCCTTCGCCGGGCTGGTGGCCGCCTTCGCCACCGCGGTCGGTTTGCCGTGCGCTTATCCCGGGCTGGGGTTCACTCCGCCGGCCACGGGCGCATGGCTGGAGCTGCAGTGGTTCCCGAACCGGACGCAGAATTACGGCCTGGCCGATGACGGCCCGTCCCTGAAGCAGGGATTCGGCCAGCTGGCGGCCTGCTACCGCCCGGGGAAGGGGATCATGGTGGGCACGGCGATCACGGACAAGATCATTGCCGCCTTCGGGAAGGGGACCAAGTTCGCCGGCATGTCCGTCTACGAGATCCCCTCAACCAGCAGCATCATCCCGGACCCGGAGCGGCTCATGCACCCGGTGACCATCAGGTGGCGGGGGTTCGTGTCGGGGTAGAATCCGGCCATGAGCCCCAAGCCGCCCAACCTGCACCTGGTCAGCAGCAACGAGATCCCGAACGAGGGTGAGCTGCAAGCCATGCGCGATGCCATCACTCGCATGAAGCGCAACCGGCAGCTGCTGGACGAGTTCTGCGCCGAGCAGGCGCGTTTCGTCCGGGCGGAGTACTTGGCCTATGTGGAGGCAGGATTCACCCGGCCGCAGGCCATGCAGCTGGTGGCTGCGAAGTTGACGACCACGAAGAAGTAGTAGATGGTCTGGCGTCCACATGGAGATGACGCTTTGGAAAACTACGGATTGTTTCTAAAAGAGGTATTTGGCTCCCCAGGCGAAGTGTCTTCAGTGTCTTCGACATTGCATCTGATGCTGAAAGAGGCTAAGGAGCAGCCAGTTTGGATAGGTGACTTCGATGGTGCGGAAGGGCTGCTGTATACAGCGGCCAACGCCGCAATGGGGCTTGGAAAGCTGCCGGTTTATATCGCTCGCCAATCTAAGACGACGGTAACCCTTATGGGTTACGCGCCGCAGAGGAAGGATCTTGCCTCTCCGGTTTACACCATCAGATCGGATGAGCCCCTCGAGATCGGGAGTGAGCTTGTATTCATTGGCGCGGCCCTTGGGACAACATCCTTAGATCTCCGATTCGTGGTTCAAACGTTCCAAGCCGAAAAGAAGTAGACGTTCCCCGAAAGGCCCGCCCACCAGCGGGCCTTTTGCTTTCCCAACGACCCCGCCCCGTGGCGGGTTTTTTTACGCCCATCGCGAGGAGATACGGCTATGGCCGCTGAAGCAAAGACCAACGCAGGTTCCAAGCTCTACATCTGCGTCACCCCGAAGAACGCAGACCTGACGCAGACCGAGTTCGCCGCACTGGCATACGTGCAGGTGAAGAAGGTTGGTAGCGTGGGGGAGCGCGGCATCAACACCAACATCGTCACCTACGACACCTGGGACACCTTGGTCGCCCTGAAGGGCAAGGGCATCACCAACGCCGGCGATCCGCCGGTGGAAGTGGCCGAAGACCTGACCGACCCCGGCCAGGTGGCGATGCGCGCTGCTGGTGCCCCCAACGTTGCGGACGCCTACGCCTTCAAGGTGGAGCGCGCCGATGGCTCGGTCGAGTACCTGCGTGGTCTGGTGGCCGGCCCGAACACCCCCGGCGGCCGCAACGAGGACTTCGTGCTCAACACCTACGTGCTGGGCCTGAACCAGGTGCCGATCGTGGTGCCCGCCCCGGTCACCCCGTAACCGAATACCGCCGGGGTAGGGCGCGCGCCTGAAAGGCTGCCTGATCCGACAGCTTCCCCGCCGGTTCCTTCTCGGATCGCATCAAGGATCACGACATGACGGAACTGACCAACATCGTGGCGGCAGAGCGCCGCCTGGAAATCCTGCACCCGGGCAACGAGGAGGAGGTGGGGCTGGTGCTGCTCCTGCTGCCCGACAGCCACCCGCAGGTGCGCGCAGCGGCTCGCAAGTCGGCCAACGAGCGCATGGCCTACCGCGGCAAGGTGACGGCTGAACAGCTGGAAGCTGCCCGCATGGGCATGCTCACTGCATCCATCAGCGGCTGGGAGTGGAAGGGGGAGCTGACCTTCCACGGCGAGAAGCCCGCGTTTGACCAGCACACCCTGACCGCCCTGCTCAAGGAGCTGCCCTGGGTAGCGGAACAGGCCGACATCGCCCTGAGTGATCGGGCCGCGTTCTTTCGCGGGCCTGACGAAGAGGGCGGCTGACGCCACCTACATCGCCGTCCGCTACGACATGGCGGATGAGAACGGCGAAACCCGGCGCCAGCGCAACGCGCGCTTCGACGCCAAGTCCCCAGAGCTACAGGTCCCGGACGCGATTACCCACGTCTGGGAGTGGTTCTGGCAGCTCTCCGGCCGCCGACACAGCGGCCCGGAGGCGTTGACGTTTGCTGACGTGGGCGAATGGAGTCGCCTGCTGCAAATCGACCTCCTGCCAGAGGAGGTGCAGATGCTCCTGGCGATGGATGACCAGTACCTCCGCGCGGTGCGCGAAGACCAGAAAGCCGCGCGTGAGCGGGCACAGCAGCAGTAGAACGGGAGCCCCAGATGGATATCGCCGAGCTTGGCTACAAGGTCGACAGCAGTGGCCTGGTCGAAGGCACGAAGGCACTGGACGAGAACGCAGCGGCTGCCGATCGCGCCGGTGGTGCTGCTGATCGTCTGGACCGGGACTACCAGTCGCTGGCCCGGACCGTGGAGCGCTCCTCCAGCGTGCTGGGCGACCGTCTCGGTGGTGCCCTGGACCGCATCGGCACCGGTACCGGCGCGGTCATTGGTGAGCTGCAGCTGCTCAACCGGACCAACAACGAGATCCTGGCTTCACTGGGGGCGCTGGATGGGAAGCTGGCCAGCACCGCCGGGCAGGTTCAGGCCTACGGTGCCGCCGGCAGCGCGGCAGCTGCCTCCACGGCGCAGGTGGCCACCGCCAGTCAGCAGTTGGAGCAGCAGCTGGGCCAGCAGGAAGCCCGCTACAAGGCGGTGGCCCAGCAGGCAATGGCGTGGACCCAGAGCAATCAAGCGGCGAACCTGTCCGAGCGCGCCCTGGCTGAGGCCGCAAGGGACGCGGCCCTGGGCATCGACCACAAGGCCCGCGTCATGGCCATGGCCGGTAGCGAGCAGGAGCGCATGACTGCCCGCGCACGCGCCCTGCAGGAGGCCGAGGCCCGGTCGGCCAATGAGGCCCGGCAGGCCGCTGCCGCGGTCGAGGCTCAGAAGATCAACCTGCAGCAGCTGCTAGGGCAGATCGACCCCACCGTGGGTGCCCTGAACCGGCTAGCGGCCATGGAAGAGCGGCTGGAGCGTGCGCACAAGGCAGGGCTGGTGAACCCGGCGATCTTCGATCAGTACCAGACCAAAATCGACGCCATGCGCACGTCCGTGCTCAACGCCACTGGTGCGCAGAACGGCATGGGGCAGTCGGCCAAGCAGCTGCAGAACAACCTGCGCATGATCCCCATGCAGGTGACCGACATCACCACCAGCCTGATCAGCGGCCAGCCTGCGTGGATGGTGGCGATCCAGCAGGGCGGCCAGCTGAAGGATCAGTTCGGCGGCATCGGCCCGGCTGCCCGCGCCGTGGGTGGCTACGTGTTGGGGCTGATCAACCCACTGACTCTCGGGGCTGCTGCCTTGGCGGCCATGGTGCTGGCCGCAAAGCAGAGCCAGGAGCAGCTGTTCGACTTCCAGAAGGAACTGATCCTCAGCGGGCAGGGTGCCTTGATCGGCGTGGATGGCTTCGAAGCGCTGGCCAGCAGCATCGACCGACTTCAAGGCGTATCGCGTGGCGGCGCTGTGTCGGCGCTCACCGAGACGGCGAAGGCCGGCCGCTTCGCCGGTGAGCAGTTCGAACTGGTGGCCGCCGCTGCTGCGCGCATGGAGGCGTCTACGGGGCGCGCTGCGTCTGCCACGGTCAGCGCCTTCCAGGCCATCGCCAAGGATCCGGTGGAGGGCCTGCTGAAGCTCAACGACGCAGAGCGGTTCCTGACAGCGGCGCAGCTGCAACGCATCACTGCCCTCCAGGAAGAGGGCCGCTCCCAGCAGGCGGCGACTGAGGCAATCCAGATCTACGCAACGCACCTGGACGACGTGGCCAACCGCACCGAAGCGGTCATGCCGGGCATGTCGAAGTGGTGGCGCGACCTGAAGGACGACATCGGCGGTGCATGGAGCGCCATCGGCAACGTCACCGGGGCCATCAACGACCTGGCCGGGGAATGGGGCGTACTGGCCCGCCTGCCGCGCCTGAGCGACATGCTGGGGCTGGGCGTGGCCGGCGGCACCTTGGTGAAGAACCTGGGCCTGCCATCGCTCACCGACGTGCTGAACGGCGTCTCCTCGCGCATTCGCGGCCTGCCGCCCATGCCGGCTGCCATCGATGAGGGCGGCTTGGACCCGCAGACCGCCCGTGACCTGGCTACCGTCAGTCAGGAGCGAGCCACGGCGGAGCGGTCCGCTGCCGAGGCCATCAATGCGCAGGTGGCCGGCCTCGACCGCGCCACGGCGAAGGAAGCGGCCCGGCTGAAGATCATCGCCCAGTACAACCGGCTCGCCGACAACGACGCCCGGCACTTCGACGGGTCCATGCAGCGGCTGATCGCCAAGGCCCAGGGCGACGTCGACAAGCAGTTCAACCGCGCTGCAGGGGTGGGAAAGCGCAATGCAGACGACAACGCGGCGCAGACCATGCTCGCCAACGCTCAACGGCAGATCCAGGCCAACGAGCAGCTGCTGGACACCGGCATCAAGCTGACCGAGAGCGAGCGCCTGGCCGCCAAGATCAAGCAGGAGCTGGACCAGAAGACCAACACCATGACCGCTTCCACGCGGGCGCTGCTGGTGGCCGAGCGGGAGCAACTGCTGGCCTCGGGGCAGAAGGCGGCCGCGTTCGAGAAGGAGCGGCAAGCCACGGAAGCGCTGGCGCGGCAGCAAGCCATCCTCAACCAGGCCGGCAGCAACCGGGACCGCTCCAACGAGCTGGACCTGATGGGCATGGGGCGAGGCGGTGATGCTGTGGCCATGCTCCGCCGGCAGCTGGACATCCAGCGCGAGTATCAGGACGAGCTGAAGCGCCTGGGCAGTCGCGACGTGGCCAAGGACAAGGAGACGTGGGACCTGATGGCCGCCAACGCGGCATCGTTCCGTGACCAGGAGCTGGCCAAGGAACGTGTGTTCCAGGAGGCCCGTTTGGGGATGCTGGGCGACTGGCGCGCCGGCGCGCGGCGTGCGTGGGAGGACTACGCTTTTGCCGCCAACAACGCGATGGAGAACGCCAGCGGCGTCATGAACACCGCGCTGTCGGGATGGGAGGACGCATGGGTGCGGTTCGCGCAGACCGGGAAGCTGTCGTTCAAGGACCTAGCCAACTCCATCGTGGCCGACCTCGCACGCATCGCAGCCAAACAGGCTGCGGTGGGCATCATCAATGCGGTGGCCAGTGCATGGGGTGGGGGCGGGACATACACCGGCAACGGCGCCGGGGCTGGGTCCATCGGCGGGTTCGGCAACAACCTGGGCAACTTCGGCGGTGGCAGGGCCAACGGTGGCCCGGTACGCGGCTCGACGCTCTACGAAGTTGGCGAGGGTGGCAAGCCAGAGTTGTTCGATGACGGCAGCGGCCGCACCTACCTCATTCCGGGCAACGATGGTCGTGTCATCCCCGCCGCGCCTGCCGCAGCTGGAGCCGGCGCGTCCGGCGTAACGCAGGTGAGCGTCCAGGTGATCGTCAACAGCGATGGCACCACCGAAGTCGACGGAGATACCTCGCTGATGCAGCAGTTCGGTCAGGAGCTGGGTAGATTCGTGGAGGTGAAGTACCGCGAGCTGCAGACCAAGGACATGCGCCCCGGTGGCGTGCTGCACGGGATGGGGACCGGCCGATGACCGACACCTTCATCTGGAAGCCGACCAGCACCGGCGGAGGCACGGCCAACGCTGTGGTCCGCCGGGTGCAGTTTGGGGATGGCTATCGGCAGGTGGCGCCCGATGGACTCAACCCGCGCACCCGCAGCTACCAGCTCACCTTCACCGGGTCGCAGGCGCGCATCAACGAGATCATCGACTTCCTCGATGCGCATGTCGGCCGTTCCTTCTACTGGCAGGGCCCTCGTGGGTTGCTGCTCTTCGAATGCCCCACGCACAGCGAGCCGTTCCCGAACGGCTTGGTGCACACCGTCACCGCCACCTTCGAACAGACCTTCCAGCCTTAAGGAGCCGACATGGCACGCCAAGTAATCGACACAAATCCCCCCGTCGGGACACCCGCACCGACCGCGTTCGGAATGGTCAATGCCATGTTCGCCGAGATCTATGGCTGGGCCGGGACGGGGGCGCTCGCGAAGCTGATTGGAGGCAATTCGTTCCAAGGAAGTCAGACTGTCAGCGCCGGTAATCTCCGGGTTCAGGTGATCGCGGGCCAAGACCAGTTTTTCGTACGTGAACTGGGGTCAGATGGCAGGGTCGTGGTGGACGCAGTCAACGCAGATAACACGGCGTTTCGACCGCTCACTTTTCGTGGCTCTGCATTGAACTTCGCTACCCCGGCCGCCTTCGTATCTACCTTGGAAGGGCCCAGTTTGACCGCGACAGGTGCCGGTGCCACCTTGGGCTTCGTCGATCGTACCGACTTCACCCGTGTCTGGAACTGGTACAGCAGCGGTGCCATCTCACGCTTGTGGTACACGGGGATTGGTGACCGCCTGAGTGTCAATGCGAGTAACGGCCAGGTCAGTGCCGTATCGTTCAACCCCACGTCGTCCGCCGACGTCAAGGACTATCTCGAGGGATATGCCGGGGATGCCTGCGAAGAGCTGGATAGGCTGGTTGTGGTCACCTATCGCTACCGGCCTGAGTTTGGTGGACCCGAAGGTACAGTCGCTGGCCTGCTGGCGGAAAACGTGCAGTCAGTCTGGCCTAACGCCGTGGGTGGCGATTATGACGAAGAGCGGCCGGAACCTGTGTTGGCGGAGGACGGCGCTCCGATGTTCGACGCGGAAGGGGAGCCCGTAACGGTGATGCGCACGCATCATGTGCCTATGAACATCGACATGATGCAGACCCTGGCCCGCTGCGTTCGTGCCCACCAGCAGAAGAGCCGCCGTATCCGGAACCTGGAAGCAACCGTAGTAGCTCTCCAAGACGCTATCGCGGAACTGCAGGGCCGTGCTGCGTGATCACCGCAGATGTCCAGCAGCTTGAGCCCGGTGGCCGCATCACGGTCTACGAGCTCGACGCCAGCAGCTTCGGTGCTGACCAGCTGTTCTTCCACCAGCACCTCCAGACGGGGGTGATCTGGTGGCAGGGCCAGGAATACGGCGCCTGGCCCATCGAGGCCACCGGCTTCGAGCGCACCAGTGACCAGCCGCCAAGCCCGCGGCTTCGCGTCAGCAACCTGGACGGGCGCATCGGGGCGCTGTGCATGCTGTTCGACGACATGGTCGGCGCGCGCATCATCCGCCGGCAGACGCTGGTGAAGTACTTGGACGCGGCGAACTTCACGGACGGCAACCCGACGGCGGATCCCGGCGAGCATTTCCCTGATGAGATCTGGTTCATCGAGCGCAAGGTGTCGGAGGACTTCGAAACCGTCGAGTTCGAGCTGACCACCGCCATCGACCTCAACGGGGAGCAGCTGCCGGGCAGGCAGATCATCGCCGGCATGTGCGGCTGGATCATCCGCGGCGGGTATCGCGGGCCGTACTGCGGCTACACCGGGCCGGCCGTGGCCGATGCCGACGACAACCCCACCACCGACCCATCCCGCGATCAGTGCGGCGGACGCGTGCGCAGCTGCAAGCTTCGGTTCGGCCAGGACAAGCCGCTCCCCTATGGCGGCTTCCCGGCGGCCGGCCTGCTGCGCACCTGATCCCCAGCACCACCAGCAACCTCTCGCTGCGGCTGCAGCACCACCAGGCCCGCCCAGTGCGGGCCTTTTCTATGGGCGAGACATGGAACAGAGCACCCTTCAGGCAATCCAGGCGCACGCCGTCGCCGAGTATCCGCGCGAGTGCTGCGGGCTGGTGGTTGCTACCGCCGCCGGCGAGCAGTATCTGCCGTGCCGCAACACCGCCGAGACGCCCAGCGAGCATTTCAGGCTGCCCGGGGAGGACTATGCGGCCGCCGAGGACCAGGGCGAGGTGCTGGCGCTGGTGCACAGCCATCCGAACGCCGCCGCCACCCCATCCGAGGCCGACATGGTGATGTGCGAGCAGAGCGGCATCACCTGGCACATCGTCAGCGTGGGCCAGGTCGCGGGGGAGCCGCCGGAATGCGCCGACCTGCAGACCATCGTTCCGTCCGGCTTCGCCGCGCCGCTGGTGGGCCGGCAGTTCGCCCACGGCGTGCTGGACTGCTACACCCTGGTGCGCGACTTCTACGCGCGCGATCTGGGCGTGCAGCTGGCGCAGTACGAGCGCGACGACAAATGGTGGGAGAAGGGGCAGGACCTCTACAGCATGGACCGCCTGCAGGCCGAGGGGTTCGAGCTTGCCACCGGGGAGCTGCAGCGCGGCGACATGATCCTGATGCAGATCCGCTCGCCTGTGCCGAACCACGCCGGGGTGTACCTCGGTGACGGCCAAATGCTGCACCACATGCAGGGCAGGCTTTCCGAGCGCGTGCCCTACGGCGGCATGTGGGCCGAGCGCACCCGCTACGTGGTCCGCCATCGTGAGGTGCGCCATGACTGAGCGCGTCCGTACCATCATCCTGTCCGGGCCGTTGGGCCGCCAGTTCGGCCGCGAGTTCCGCCTGGCCGTGAACAGCCCTGCAGAAGCCGTGCGCGCGCTCTGCATCATGGTCCCCGGCTTCCAGCGATTCCTCACCAGCGCCAAGCAGAAGGGTCTGGAGTTCGCCGTGTTCATCGGCCGGCAGAACATCAGCAAGGAGCAGCTGCGCGACCCGCCCGGCGGCGAGGTGATCCGCATCGCTCCGGTGCTGGTGGGGGCGAAGCGCGGCGGCGTCCTGCAGACCATCATCGGTGTCGTGCTGATCGTCGTTGGTGTCTGGACCCAGAACTACAACTTGGTCATTCAGGGCGGTGTGATGGTGTTTGGCGGCGTCGTGCAAATGCTGTCTCCACAGCCCAAGGGACTGGGCGCAAAAGACAGCGCGGAGAACGCGCCCAGCTACAGCATGAATGGCACAGTCAACACGCAGGCCCAAGGCAACCCGGCACCACTGGCCTACGGTGGCCACGATACGAAGGGCATGCTGGTGGGGTCGGCTGTGATCAGCGGCGGCATCATGGCGGAGGACCAGCAATGAACCTTCCTGTGGCGCTACGCCTGCCAGCCAAAGAGCATGCGCTGGCCACCGCATGCCGCGATCTGGTCGGCGCGGGTGGCAAGGGCGGCAGCAATGCCCGCACGCCCGTCGAGACGCCGGACAGCCTGCGGTCCATCGCGCGCGCGCGCATCTTGGACTTCATCGCCGAGGGCGAGCTGCGCGGGCTGGTGGCCGGCAACCAGTCGATCTACCTGGACCAGGTGCCGATCCAGAATGTCGACGGCTCGCTGAACTTCCAGGGCGTGCGGGTCGAAACCCGCTCCGGCACACAGGACCAGCAGCACATCGCCGGCTTCCCGTCGGTCGAGAACGAGATCCCGGTCAACGTCGAGCTGAAGAGCGACGCTCCGGTTGTGCGCTCGGCCGCCGGTGCCGACCTGTCGGCCGTGCGGATCCGCTTCGGCGTGCCAGGCCTGCAGAAGGTGAACACCGAGAACGGCGATACCAACGGCTACGCGATCAGCTACGCGGTCGATCTGTCTACCAACGGTGGCCCCTACAGCACCGTGCTGACGGACACCATCCGCGGCAAGACGACCACCCAGTACGAGCGCAGCGTCCGCATCGATCTGCCGGCCGGCAGCCAGTGGCAGATCCGCATTCGCCGCCTCACCCCGAACGCCAACAGCGTGACGGTGACCGACCGGGTCAACGTGTTGTCGATGACCGAGGTGATCGACGCGAAGCTGCGCTACCCGAACTGCGCGCTCGCCGCGGTCGAGGTCGACGCCAGCCAGTTCCAGAACATCCCGACGCGGGGCTACCGCATCTGGGGCCGCATCATCCGCATCCCCAGCAACTACGATCCGCTGACGCGCAACTACACCGGGGTGTGGGACGGAACCTTCAAGTCGGGGTGGACCAACAACCCGGCGTGGGCGTTCTTCGACATCGTGACCAACGACCGGTTCGGGCTGGGCAACCGCATCCCGCTGGACTATGTGGACAAGTGGCGGCTATACCAGATCGCACAGTATTGCGACCAGCTGGTCAGCGACGGCCAGGGCAACATGGAGCCGCGATTCACGTGCAGCCTGTACATGCAGACGCGCGCCGACGCCTACCGGGTGCTTCAGGACATGGCGTCCATCTTCCGGGGCATCACGTTCTATGCCGCGGGCCAGGTCATGGCCTCGGCGGATATGCCAGCAGATCCGGTCTACACCTTCACCCAGGCCAACGTCATCAATGGCCGATTCGTCTATGAGGGCAGCAGCCGCAAGGTTCGGCACACCGTGGCGCTGGTCGCATGGACTGACCCTGACGACTTCGGGCGGCAGAAGGTGGAGACCGTGCAGTACCTGCCCGGCGTCCAGCGCTACGGCATCCAGCAGACCGAGGTCACCGCCGTTGGCTGCCACTCGCGCTCGCAGGCCCAGCGTATCGGCAACCACATCCTGTACACCGAGAACCTGGAAACGGAGACGGTCAGCTTCGGCGTCGGCCTGGATTCGCTGGCCTGCATGCCCGGCGACATCATCCAGGTTGCCGACCCGAACCGGGCAGGGCGCCGCAACGGCGGCCGGGTGAAGAGCGCCGGCGCCGACACGCTGGTGCTGGACAAGGTGCCCGACGGCATCGCCCCGGGCCAGACCCTGCGCGCTACGCTGCCCACCGGCCGCACCCAGGCGCGGACCGTGCAGTCGGTCATCGGCACCACGGTGAAGGTGACCGCCCCCTGGTCTGCCGTGCCCGTGGCGCAGTCGGTTTGGTCGCTTGAGAGCGCCGAGTTGGCGCTGCAGCAGTTCCGCGTGCTCGGTGTGGTGGAAAATCCCATCAATGGCGATGAGGGACTGACCTATCGCATCACGGCACTGAAGCACGTGCCCGGCAAGTACGCGGCGATCGATGACGGCACCCGCCTCGAGCTGCCGCCCATCAGCATCATCCCGCCGAGCGTGCAGCCGCCGCCAACCAACGTGCAGCTGTCCTCGCATTCGGTGATCGACCAGGGCATCGCCACGCATGTGCTCACCATCGGCTGGGACGCGGCGGACAAGGCCATCGCCTACGACGTGGAGTGGCGCCGCGACGACCTGGACTGGGTAAGGGCAGGGCGGGTGTCGGCGGCCAGCATCGAGGTGCGAGGCATCTACGCTGGCAGCTACCTGGCCCGCGTGCGCGCGGTGAACGCCCTGAATGCCGTCTCGATGCCGGCCATGAGCGCGCTCACCGTCATCCAGGGCAAGACCGAGCCGCCGCCGGCGCTGACCTCGCTCACCACTACCAGCCAGGTCTTTGCGATCGCGCTGGCTTGGGGTTTCCCGACCGGCGCCAGCGACACCCAGCGCACTGAGATCTGGTACGGGCCGTCGCCGAACCGCGCCGCGGCGATCAAGCTGGGCGACTTCGCTTATCCGCAAGCCCGGCACCAGATCAACGGCCTGGCCGCTGGCTCCCGATTCTACTTCTGGGGCCGGTTGGTCGACCGCAGCGGGAACATCGGCCCCTGGTATCCCGCAGAGACCGGGGTTATGGGTGAAGCCAGCACCGATCAGGGCCAGTACGACGAGTACTTCTCCGGCCGCATCACCGAGAGCGCTTTGGGACAGGAGTTGCTCTCGAAGATCGAAACGATCGACAGCCTTCAGCCGCTTTTGCCCCTGCTCTGGAGCGAGGATGGCATCTACGCTCAGGGCCAGACGGTTGTGTGGAACGGGCGCACCTACAGCTGGACCAAGCCTAATGCTGGCAACAGCGAGCCGCCGAGCGCCGATTGGCAGGATGTCGGCGCCGGCATGGCCACCTATGAAGCGGTGGTGAGCCAGGTCAACCTCAACAAGCAGAACATCAGCAACATCGATGGCGTCGTTACTGCCCAGGGGCAGCAGATCTCCGGCATCACCGCGCAGATTTCGCCAAAGGGCGCAGGGGACGCCACCTGGGGCGCGGGCAGCACCAATGTGTTCGCCGGCACCATGACCATCCAGAGCGTGTTCGCCAATGCCGATCTGGCGCAGGCCATTAGGACGGATCAGGTGCAGGCCGGGCTGGGGCAGACGAATGCAGCGGTGCAGTCGGAGGCCGTCGCGCGCAGCACGGCAGACACGGCCCTTGGCAGCAGGGTGGACACCACCAACGCCAACCTGGCCGGCACGAACGCCACGGTGCAGGCCGTCAATCAGTCGGTGGTGACCTTGAACGGAAAGGTGACCGCCACGTACACCATCCGAGCCCAAGTGACGGCTGGGGGCCAGATCTATGCGGCCGGCATGGGCCTGGGCGTCGAGCAGCAGCCAGATGGCTCCTACCAGTCGCAGTTCCTGGTGCAGGCCGACCGGTTCGCAGTGATCAATGTGGTGAACGGAAACGTCACGTCGCCCTTCGTGATTCAGGGCGGGCAGACCTTCATCAGCCAGGCGCTGATCGGGACCGGCTGGATCCAGAACGCCATGATCGGGGACGTGATCCAGTCGACCGCCGTGGGTGCCGGCGGCCTGCCGCGGTGGAAGCTGGACAAGAACGCCTCGCTGACGATGCGTGGGGTCAATGCGAACGGGGGATTCATGGAGCTGACCGACAGCGCGCTGCGCTTCTGGAACAGCGCGGGCAACGTCGCTTTGGTCGAACTGGGGGAGCTGCTGTAATGCCTATCGGATTCCGCCAGCGCGACCCCTCCGGCAACATCCTGGTGGATATCACTACGCGGCTGCCCAGGATCATGGGGCGGGTGGACATCTCGCCTGGTGTCAGTGGATCCGTTGTTGTTCCGCCCAGCGGCACCAACCCTATTTTCTGCTACTTCGCAGGGACAAACGTTCCCGGGCGAGAGGCAGGATCGCCAACCATCACCGTGAACGATGGAACGAACACCATCTCGTGGTCATATCCGGGCTCGACATATTATTCCGGCGGCACGCTGGCATACGGGAGATATTGAGTGGCTGTTGGCGCACGTATCCGGAACGAGGGCGGCTCCCTCGTGCAGATAGATCCCCTCTACGAAAATCTATGTCTTCGCGAAAAGGGGGTAGTGCGAACGTCTGCATTCGGGGCCAGCGGTGCAGCGGCAAACGCCGGCGTAGCCACGATCCAGCTAGCCGGCTGCAACGAGCCGTTGCTGATGATCCGCTGCAATGGTGTATTCGTGGGGCTGAGATCAAGGAACCAAGTGGGGGGCACGTATACCTGGCAGTTGATTACCAGTAGCCCGGTGGTGGATGTTGAGTATTGGGTATTCGATACGACGGACGTTGCGCAGATGGCCTTTGTAACGACGAAGGGTCTGCGTATCCGAAACCCAAACAACGGCAGGGTGGTGTTCGACTCGCGTTACAAGTACATGCGAGTCCTGAGCATGATCAACACTGCAGTCGGCACCGGAGGCCAGCCATACCCCGTGCCGATCACGTCAGGCTTCGCAGTTGGCTTCGCAAATGCGTCCCTGAGCACGATCATTGCTGGCGGCCCTATCAGCGGCGGCAGCTTCTGGCTATTTCAGGTGACGGTGCAGGTCGCTGGATTCATGACCACCAACAACGGCGAGGTTCAGTGCCGTGCAATCACGATCAACTCGTTTACCAATGAGGGGCAGGGCACACCCCCCTATGGCGGCGGCATCATCGGGTCACTTAGCGCGATTGCCCTGATCTGCGATATCAGAAACTACTGACGTTGCGAGGGCGCTTACTGACCCCGTCCTAGTGCTTCACCGACCACGGCGTGATCAGGTATCCGGCACGCTGCCAGTTCACCTGCGAGAAGTGGTTCTCGCGCTTGTCTACAGCTGTTCCGTTAACCAGCACATAGGGCTGGGCAGTCTTTGGCAGATCGCAGGTGCTGGTGTATCCATCGGTCTTGACCTTGACCAGATACGGCCCACCGCCCTCGACCTGGCCGCAAACCGTAGCGCGCGCCTCCTTCGACGCCTGAACCGCGCGAGGCGCGATCCGAACCACGAAAGCATCCAGGCTCTCGCCGGGGTTCGATTCTTCCTGGTACAGATCCACAGTTCTTGCGTGGATCACGCCGGGATCGGCGGCCGCGGCACTGGCGGACATGGCAAGGATGGTGGTGATCAGCACTGCGCGCATAACGCTCTCCATGTGTTGTTTTGAACAACACCAGCGTAGCCGCATAAAAAGGGAATTGCCTGCGCAAGAACCATTCGCGTTTTCGGTGCGCGAATGTCAGGCCACTGCTTCCAGAAATTCTGCGCGGTTGTTCCGTGGCGTGTTCACCGCACGGCTGACGCGATAGGCCTCCATCGCCGGCGGCTCGCTGGCCAGCAGCATCGCCATGGCATCGTCGGGCGATGCGGAAATCCATCCCTCAGCCTGGTCGGGTGCCAGCCACACGGGCATGCGGTCGTGGATGTCGGCCGACACGCCGCTGCTGTCGCCGGTGATCACGGTGAAGGTGCCCAGGTTGTCCGGGTCGAGCAGGGGGCTGGAGTCTTCCCAGAGGTCGGCTGCCCAGAGCGGCCCGGCCGCGTGGATGAACCACGGATCCTTCTTCCCGTCCTCGGCATTGACCGACCATTCGTAGTACCCGGCCATGGGGATCAGGCACCGGTGCTTCTTGAAGGCCGAGCGGAACGCTGGCTTGGTGGCCACCGTCTCGATGCGGGCATTGATGGTCGACCCCTGCAGCTTCTTAGCCTTCGCCCAGAAGGGCAGCAGGCCCCAGGCCAGCCGCTGCAGCTGCAGGCCGTCGCCCCGGTCAAGCACCACGGCCGCGCGCTGTGTCGGCGCCAGGTTGTAGCTGGCCGGCATGGACAGCAGGTCGCCAACCATCTGGGGGAAGCCCAGGGTGTCAGCGTACCGGATGGGGGTTTGGACGAATCGGCCACACATGGCAGAAGCGTAGTCCGCGGACGCGTGGCCGGCGCGTGAGGTTGGCGAATCGGGGAAATTGGCGATTTCGTCAAACCGTCAAAGCAGCGCTTAACAATTGCTCGGCCGAACGGTTCAGCGGCTCCCTGGCCTTGGTCGCAACCGCTGAGACGCCCGGGCGTATCCTGCTCGGCATGCGCCCGCCCTGCGACCAAACCGGATTCATGACCGCCCCCCGGCCACAAGGCTGGGTGCAGTTCGGCGAGTCTTGGTGCCTGTGGTGGAACGGCCGGCAGATCGCCAACGTCCAGCCAGGTGCCAATGGCATCACGGTGGTCCTCTCCTGCCGGAAGCTGTGGCAGGACAAGCGGGTCAGCGCGGCGAGTGTGAGCCAAGGGAAGCGCTACGCCGAGCGGTGGTGTGCGGCCCGGATTCTGGAGGGGATGCCACTGCGACAGGCGGTGCAGCAGCTGACGGCGAAGGAAGAAGAGCCCACGCAGCCGAAGCGCTCGGCCACCCAGCTGCAGCAGGAACGACGTCTGAGCGAAGCGCTGAAGCTGGGCTCATGGCCGGCCGCGTCAGAGTTCAAGGGCGATGGCGCACCGCCTCGGTGATTTGCTCCCTGATAATCCCTAGGCCCTGATGGAGGGCCGCTTGAAACATCGGCTCTGGCACGTCGCCCGCAAGCGGGGCGGGGGAGTGCGCTTGGTCGGTTATGCCTTCCAGGGTGTGAAGGATGACGCTAGGTGATGGATGGGTGGCGATCAGCAACCGCAACCCATATTCCAGCGCCTTAACGTGACCCATAAGCGCATGGATCTGGCTCTCGACCTGCCCAACCGTTCGTCGGCGGACGTTCCTGTCTCGTGGTCCATGGCAGACTCCTTGGGGTGTTTCGGAGGAGGCTAACAGCAGATGCTCCACAGGCCGAGGGCGGGTGCCGCATTCGGCCGCTTGTGACCGCTGGACAGGGCAGGGGCGCCCCGCGATAGTTCAGGTTCACCAGACGGAATATTCGATGAGCATCCTCAACGTCATCCTCAGCCCAGACAAGTTACTGGTAGCTGTCGACACGCTGGCCGAAGACGCCATCACGGGAAAGCCGTCCGCGGGGGCCAAGGTGTTGCTAATCCCGCAGCACAACCTGGTGATGGCCACCCGAGGGTCGGCCCAGTTCTTCCTTCGGCTGTACGAGCTGAGCCTGCAGGCGAGCTTCCGGGCGGACTTCACCATGGAGCAGCTCATGGCCGAGCTGGGGCTGGTGATCGAGAAGCTCTGGCCCAACTACGTTGCCGCCGCCGACCGGGCCGAAATTCCCAGGGAGCAGTTTCACACCGAGGTCGTGCTGGGTGGGTGGTCGCCCAAGAATGGCAGGATGATGGCCACTGCCTACGCCAAGAGCGCCGACGAGGCGCCGGTAACCGTGCAGCCACTGGATGGGGGCTTGGCTTCGCCTGGTGACCCATTGCGAAGCAGGCCGGCGAGCTTTGACATGGCGGCCGTGTTGGAGGCGGGACGGCTTCAAGCCGAATACCTCAACCAAGCCTCGGGCCGAATGGTCGCTGGCGGTCGGCTCCTCGCCGCACTGCTACAGCCCGGTCATGTTCACCTGCATGACTTGGGGAAAGTGTAAAGGTCGATGTCTCGGCACAAAGGTAGATGGCGGACAAGCCTCGGGACTAGACTTCTAATCCTTTGCTCTAAGTATCGACGTCGGCCCGGTGGCGTCCAGTATGCGAAATTCTAGTGCCTGCTGGGAGGTCGATCTCGCGACGATAAGCTTTCCGTCTGGGGTCGCCCTAATTAATCGCCACGGCTTGCCTTTGTCGTCGGCCGAGGTCTTGACCACTGCCAAGCCGGACGCACCATTCGTTTTCACAGAGTCAGCTTTAACTTGAGCGACAAGCGGAGCGCCGAGGAAAGCCGTCAGCGCCATGAGGGTGAGCATTATTCCGGTCGCTTGGTTCCGGCCACGTTTCGAGACGACGTCGCTTGTGAAGGTTGCGATGGTCCAGAAAAAAGCTAGACCTGAGAAGATCCCGGCGCCTATCCACCAGTAGGATTGATACGACTTAAAGAACCACTTGATGACGAAATGCACGGCCAAAAAAGCGCCGGCGATGGCAAGAGGTGAAAGAGACTGACGGTACTTGCCACCTGCGAAATCGTCCAAGTAGGTTACAACCGTAATCCCTATCGCGCAGACAATGACTGCGAATTGGGAAGGGGTTTGGGCGATAGCCGATGGACCGTACAAGTCGATTGCCCATGGTGCGCCCAACGTCTGGAAATACTCTGACAGATAGCGGTATCCAAGGATATAGGCGAACGCATAGACAGCCGCCAGGGCGCCAGCCGCCGTAGCCAATCTCCTTGCAAGCCATTCGATAGGTGTTTCCTGGTCCGCAGACTGAGTGCGCGCCGCGAGGCGATCAGTTGGCGGCTTCGGTATCGAAGTCGCTTCGCTCCCAGCGGCACTTTTCTCAGCTTGTCCTTCGCCGTTCATTAGATTGCTGAGCCATCCCTAGGTCGTATCCGGGGACTCTGCCACAACGTCTATCGCCCATCAACGGCGCTGCGCTTGGTGCTCGTGGCCGCAGAGGGTTGTCACCCTATCGACACGTAAGCTATTGATGTAAATGGATACCGATGATCATCTTTTCGCACACCTTTCCTTGGGAGAAATCCCGTAAGTTCAGGGGCTTAGGGTCGAATTGCGCACTGCCTGGGGGGCAGAGGGTCGTCGGTTCAAATCCGGCCGTCCCGACCATTGTTGGTAAATCGAAGAAGCCTGCGCAGCACTGCGTGGGCTTTTTTGTGTCCGCACGCCGCGTAGAGCGGGGCTCTGCCCCGCTGCGCTTCGCACGTGATTCAACACCAGCCGGGCAGAGCCCGGCGCTACGACGATGCCCGCGGCCGACGCCACGCTCGGTGCGACAATGCTGCCGACGCCACGTAGAGCGGGGCTCTGCCCCGCTGCGCTTCGCACGTGATTCAACACCAGCCGGGCAGAGCCCGGCGCTACGACGCTGCCCGCAGCCGACGCTTCGACCGGCGCTACGATGCTGCCCCCAAGCCTCGCCCGGTGCGACGGTGCTGCCGACGCCACGTAGAGCGGGGCTCTGCCCCGCTGCGCTTCGCACGTGATTCAACACCAGCCGGGCAGCGCCCGGCGCTACGTCAGCGGTCAGCGGCAACCGACTGTCCATCGTCATAGGTAAAGCTCACCACGCATTCGCGCAGGGCATCGATTCCCGCCGGGCCGCTCTCAACCAAACCACCGCCCAACGCCTGCAGCCAGTAGCCGTCGGCCGCCAGCCGTGCCACGCGCAACCGGGGGGCACCCCGTTCGTCCGGCACCTGGGCCAGGCGCTCATCCAGCCAGTGGCGCCACAGCGCGGCAAACGCCGGTTCCACCAGCGCGCTCAACGAGAACCGTGCCCAGTTGGCGTCTTCGGCGTGCATGGCCTCGAAGGTGGCCCGGACGTAGGCGCGGGTGAAGCGGCCGTGCGGCGCCTGGTCCGCGGCGACAAGCACATCCAGCGCATCCCCGAAGCGCGCCAGGCACTCGGCATACGCCGCTTCCAGCAGCTCCTGGCGGTTGGCGAAGTGGTGGAACAGCGCGCCCTTGCTGACCCCGGCGCGTTCGGCAACCGAGAGCACCGTGACGTTGCCCAACCCATGCATCATGGCTTCCTGCACCGCTGCATCGAGCAGCGCCGCGCGCACCAGGGCCGGCTGCCGACGTCGTCGGGGTGTGTGCATCAGTGTGCCGCCGCTTTGGAGAACGCGTTGATCATGACCACCCCGCCCACGATCATCGCCACCCCGGTGATGGCCTGCCAATCCAGGCTCTGCTTGAACACCGTGACGCTGATGATCAGGGTGAGCACGATGCCCACGCCGCCCCAGATCGCATACGCGATGCCCAGCGGCAGCGCCTTCAGCGCATGGCTGAGCAGGTAGAAGGACACCACGTAGCAGAGCGCCATGCTCAGGGTGGGGCCCAGCTTGGTGAACTGTGCGGTCTTCTGCAGCAGCATCGTGCCGGTGACTTCGGCGACGATCGCGCCCGATAGGAACAGATACGCGGTGACGAGGGGTGACATGGGTTTCTTCCATTTTAGATACCGACCGGACGGTATGTTACTTGTTGGCGCGGTGAATGGTGTCTGACTGAAACCCACCCCTGCCTCCGCGGGTCCAAACCATGCGGGAGCCCGAGGCTTGCCCTGGCCGCGCTGTGCGGGCGGTGTTTGCGACTACCATGGCGCATGAACCCCACCCCCGATAACGCGAGCGCCCCCCGGCTGCTCGGTTTTGACGTACCTGGTCTTCAGGCCACGGTCGATCAGGCCGAAGACGAGGCGATCGTCGCCTTGCTCGATGTGGAACCCTCGGCCCGCTGGCTGCAGGTGTTCCATCGCCGCGTCGACGCCTTGAAGGGCGAACTGGGGCTGGCGGGCGTGCAGATGGACGGCCGCAGCATCCGCTTCTTCGGCTCCGTTGCCGACAGCCGGCGCCTGGCCAATGAGATTGCCGGGCTGATCAAGGACATCGCGCAGGAACTGTCCAGCCCGCCGTGACACCGGCCGTACGGCCCGGTACCAGCCTCAGCGCGCCAACAGCGGCAGCGGCCGGTCCACCACCACCTCTTTCATCACCAGCGTCGAGGTCAGCCGCTGCACGCCGGGCAGCGCGGACAGGTGCTCGTCGTAGAGCAGGCAGACGACGAACGCGCTTCGGTGCCGGCGCGCTGCTGCGCACCCGACCGCGTGCGGCGCGCGTGCTCGGTCGCATTTCCGGTGCGGCAATGTTGATCATCGCCGTGCTGTTGTTGTCCCGAACCACTACGATCTGGTCCCCCTCATGAAACAAGGACATGCCATGACCGAACAGCTTCATCCGTACGCGAACTCGCCCAGCCCGCTGAGCCAGGCAAAGCGCGTGCGCATTCCGCACCTGCAGGAGATGAAGGCACGCGGCGAGAAGTGGGCCATGCTCACCGCCTACGACATGTACACCGCGGCGATCTTCGAAGACGCCGGCATTCCGGTGCTGCTGATCGGCGATTCGGCGTCCAACAACGTGCTCGGCAATGACAGCCTGCTGCCGATCACCGTGGACGAACTGATGCCGCTGGTGCGCGCGGTGAGCCGCTGCACGCGGCGCCCCCTGGTGATCGCCGATCTGCCGTTCGGTTCGTACCAGGCGTCACCGGAACAGTGCTTCCACACGGCGGTGCGCTTCATGAAGGAAGGTGGCGCGCACGCGGTCAAGCTGGAGGGCGGCATCGAGATGGTGCCGCAGGTGCGCAAGCTGGTCAGCTCGGGCATTCCGGTGATGGCGCATATCGGCTTCACGCCGCAGTCGGAACATCAGCTGGGCGGCTTCCGCGTCCAGGGCCGTGGCGACAATGGCCCGGTGCTGGTGGAAGCGGCGCGCGCGCTGGAAGCGGCCGGTGCGTTCGCGGTGTTGATCGAGATGGTGCCGGCCGATGTGGCCGCGCAGATCACCGCAGCGGTGTCGGTGCCCACGGTGGGGATCGGCGCGGGCAGCGACTGCGATGCGCAGGTGCTGGTCTGGCAGGACATGGCCGGACTGCGCACCGGGCAGCTGCCGCGCTTCGTCAAGCAGTACGCCGATATGCATGGCCTGCTGCACAAGGCGGCCAGCGAGTTCGCCGCGGATGTGGAAGCAGGGGTCTTCCCGGGGCCGGAACACGCGTTCCAGTCGTAACCGGCCAGGGCAGGGTTGCGCGCCCGTATCAGCTCAGGGCGCGCAGCACTTCTTCGATCAGAACCACATAACAGGCCACGAAGTAGAACTTCAGCAGGGCCGGATGTTGCTTGGTGAGGAGTGCGCGCATGTGCGTGACTGGGCTGGGTGGATGGCCTGATTGTGACGGAGGTGTGAATTTGTGGCAATCATCACAAATTAAATTCGCTTAGCTAGATGAGGGAAGCTGATAACGCCCCTTGAATTCCACTCTAACCTATTGATTGTTTTGCGTAATGTGCGCTCGGCCGCGCCGCCTCCACAGGCCTGGACGGGGGCGCCTGCAGGCTCCCTAGCGCCCATAACGGCTTCAAAAGCCCTCAGCGCCGGCTCCTCGCCAGCCGAGCAGGCGCCGAAGCATGACCGCCGCCACGGTCAACGGCACCACGATCGGCCATTGCAGCAGGAACAGCCCGGCCGTGATCTCCCACGTGGTCCAGGTGGTGCCGAACACCTGGGCGTCCGGTGGCCCCAGCCTGAGGACCAGCAGCGTGGACAGGGCGAAGGCCAGGTCCTGCCAGCGCGGTGAGCGGCGCGCGCCCTGGCGCCTGCAGAGCATCAGCACAGGGATCACCACCAGACTGGCCAGCAGCGCATGGATCCAGACGTCGCCCCGCGTGTAATCGTAGGGAATCGACGGCCAGACCCAGCCGAGCCGCTCTGTTTGCAGCTGGGCGGTAAGCACGCACGCAAAGGTGATCGAGGTAGCCAACAGCACCACAAGATCGAGACACGCCTGCAGTGCCGTGCGTGCGATGTTCGATGCGGGTGCGAAAGAAGAGGGCGGCATGGGCGGGCGGCACGGTACGGCGGCCAATCTCAGCAGAATTCAATGGATTTGTCGCGTTTTACCGCGGCCTGCCTGCGCACGTGGCTTAGAGTGAAGCGATGTACACAAACAGGACGAAGACACGATGATCAGACCTCTGCGGGACACCGATCTGCACGCCGCCAGCGCCGTCTGCATGCGCGCGTTTCTGGGCACGGTGGCACCGTCGCTGTCATCGATCGGGGTGGACACCTTCCGCACGATTGCCGCGGCGGACGGTTTCGCGCAGCGCACCGGGCCGGACAGCCTGCAACTGGTGTACGACGATGCCGGCGTGATCAAGGGCGTGGGCGAACTGAAGCAGCGTCGCCATGTGGCGATGCTGTTCGTCGACCCGGCCTGTCAGCGGCAAGGCGTGGGCGAGGCACTGCTGGCGGCATTGATCGCGCAGGCGCACGTCGATGAGGTCACGGTGAGCGCGTCGCTGCCCTCGGTGGCGTTCTACCAACGCCATGGCTTTGCATGCAGCGGCGAGGTGGGGGAGTCGGCCGGGCTGGTGTACCAGCCGATGGTGCGCACTATGCCCCGTGCGACCGAGGCCGCCACAGAGGAACGCTGATCCACACAGCCCAGACTTCACGCCGTTCGCGCGTGTCGTTCACGAAGGGCGGACAGCCGCATCGCTACGTTGAAGGCCTGTCATTCATCCCGGTTTGCGGGTAAGGATCATCATGATCAAGTGGGCCATCATCTTCGCTGTCATCGGCCTCATTGCCGGTGCACTCGGCTTCGCCGGCATCGGCGGCGCCGCGATCGGCGTGGCGAAATTCCTGTTCTGGGCCGGCATCATCATCGCCGTGGTGCTGTTCGTGCTGGGCATGACCATCGCCAAGAAGGTCACCTGACCGCAGGTCAGCATCGGATCCAGATATCAACGCCTGCGCAGTGATGCGCAGGCGTTTTTGTTTGGGCGGTGCACCGCCGGTATTCGATGGAACGTCCGGGTTTCACGAGGGTGCGTTTGGTTGCATGGGTGGCCACACGCAGTGCGTATCTGTGTGCGTGGGCACGCATCGCGCGCAGCCACCCGTGGGTGGCTCTATCCCCCACTGTGTAGTGAGCGAGCAGGTGGCATTGGCGCGGGCTCTAAGTGTCACCGGAAGAAGAACGACACGCCCAGGCCGGCCTGCAGGTCCGGGCTGTTGTTGTCCAGGCCGACGTCGAACGAGGCATCCAGCTGCACGGTGCGGGCCACCATCCAGGTCACGCCAGCCCCGGCGACGGCGGTGGACGCTTCGCCTTGGGTGTGGGTGAAGCCGGCTTCCAGGTAGCTGCTGACGGTGTCGGTCAGCGCCACGCTGACGCTCGGTGACCAGGTGAATGCGTCCGCGCCGGCGCCGCGGGTGGCGTTGGCATACAGCGCGCCGCTCCAGCGATCATCGAAGCTGTATTCGTAGCTGGCGCCCAGCGCGTACTGGGTGCCGCCTTCGCTGAAATCGCGCGCACCGGTGGCCAAGGTGGTGCTGGCCAGCAGCGCCCATGCATGTTTGTCCGAGCCGGTGGGCAGGGCGATCTTGACGGCAAGACCGCTGTCGCCGCCGCCGTTGCTGCTGCTCGCCGACCCATCGCGCGGCTTGAGCTGCAGGTGGTTGAACGGCGTGCTGAAGGCCTGCAGTTCCACATGCTCGGCCAAGCCGATGCGCAGGTTGAGGTCGCTGCTGTACTGGGTGGACCGGGTACCGTCGGCATCGCGATCGCGTTCCAGGCTGGGCAGGCCCCATTCCAGTGCGACGCTGCCGCGCGGCAGGGTGCTCGGCGAGAAGCCGATACCGGGGCGATCGAACGACGGCGTGTCATCGTCGTCCTGGGCCAGGGCAGGGGAGGCGATCAACAACAGGACAAGGGCAACAGGCAGGCGCATCGTGCAATCTCCGGGCTGCGGTGCAGCATCGGCAAAGTGTGCCGCAAGCGCCTGTGAGGAGGCAGCCCCTGGGTAGCGATCAGCCGTCGGTGCGGGTCAGTGCCAGTAGACCTTCCAGCAGGCGGTCGGCGCGGGGGCGGCCGTCTGCGTCGATCGGATTGGCCAGCGACTGCAGCCAGAAACCGTGTGCTGCACGCCGTGCGGCGGTCAGCCGGTGGTCGCTGCCTTCGCCGGGATGCTGCTGCAGCTGGTCCTGTATCCAGCGCTTGAGCGCCTGCGCGATTTCCGGGTCGGGGCGGCCGCGCGGCGCGCCGGGGCCGGGGTCGCTGGGGGCCAGGCAGGCACGGAAGATTGCGGTGACATATGCGCGCGAGAAGCGCCCATGCGCCACCGGGTCGTCGGCGATCAGGCCCTGCACGGCACGGTCGAAATCGACCAGGGCCTGGGCCAGCAGCGGGTCTTGCCCGCCGTCGTGCGCGCTCATCATCGGAAAGGGACGGCTCATGCGGGCTCCGGGAGCGGGGTCGGAAAGGCGGGGAGGGCCCGGCTCAGTGCGGTGCCCGTGCCTGCGGCAGGCGCGGTGCGGCCGCGCCGGGTTGCAGCAGCAGGGCGTTCAACAGTGCGATCACCCGTTCGCCCTGGCCATCGCAGGCCAGTTCGAAGGTGGTCTGCCCGCCGAGCGAGGGCAGCGGCGTATGCAGGATCCACTCCAGCACCGCGCTGCGGTCCGGTTCGATACGCAGGGCCACATCGGCAACACGACGGACGATTCCCTGGCGCATGATCAGAATCCGTAGCTGAGCGAAAGTGCGGCCGAGTCCATGTGGTCGCCGGTGGTCATCGGGCTGTCCTTGACCGCATCGGACAACCGCGTGCGGCGCACAGATGCGGTGGCGGTCCAGTGCGGGCCAAGCGGCATTACCGCGGTCAGGTCGGCGTAGGGCGACACCCCGCTGCCGGCGCGGTAGCGCGCCAGTCCACTGCGGCGCGCTTCGTCCTCGCTGACCCCGAAGTAGTAATCGTTGAGTCCCTTGCCGGCGTAGTTCAGGCCCACGCCGGGCACCAGCGTCACCCGGCCCACGGGCAGCGGGTAGGCGTACTTGGCATCGGCGGCGATGCCGCCGCCGTGGCCGCTCACTTCGGCCTGCACGTTGCCCTGCAGCAGGCCCCACGGCGCGGTATGCCGCACCGCCACTCCGGCCATCGCCGAGAAGCCGCGGTTGGACAGCTGCCGCAGCTGCGGGTCGTGGCTGTCCTTGCGCTTGAAACGCATCATGTACGGCGAGGCCATCAGGGACACTTCGGTGCTGTCGCTGTCCAGCAGCTTGTAGCCGAAGCTGCCGCCGCGGAAGTGGAACTTCCTGCCTTCGTAGCTGATGATCGGCGCGCCCACGGTGTCGGTCTTGTAGCCGGTATAGGGCGACTTCAGGGCCACCACGGCCACGCCCAGGCTGCTGCGCGGCTTGGCGCCCGGTGCCTGGGCAAATGCGCTGCCGGCCACCAGCCATGCCGCGGTCGCCAGCACGACGGCGGCGATGCCCGGGCACAGCGACTGCCGGGTACTTTCATTGCCAACCCGGCCGCAGGTGCCTGCCGGGGGGGAATCTTCCTTGCAACGCTCGCGCATGTACCTGCCACACTGGGAATGCCAAGCGGCCATGGTGCCGTGCCTACATTGTCGGAACGTTGCGCCGGGCCGCGCGGTACCATCGGCAGCCGTCGTCCCCTGTGTCCCCACCCATGCGCATCCTGCTGCTCGAAGATGATCCGGAACTGGCCAATGCCATCCAGGCCAGCCTGGGCCGGCATGGCATGGTGGTGGACGTGGTGGTCAGCATGGCCCAGGCCGGCGAGGCGCTCAAAGCCGGCGTGCACCAGATCCTGCTGCTGGATCGGCAGTTGCCCGACGGCGACGGGGCCAATTTCGTGCGGGTGGCGCGCAGCCTGGTGCCCAACCTGCCGGTGATCATGCTCACCGCGCGCGATTCGGTGGCCGATCGGGTGCTCGGCCTGGACGTCGGCGCCGACGATTACCTGACCAAGCCGTTCGCGGTGGAAGAACTGCTGGCACGCATCCGGGCGATCTCGCGGCGGCCCTCGCAGATCGCCCTGCCGGTGCTGCTGCTGGGGCGGCTGCAGTTTGATTTCGTCGCGCGCGAAGCCAGCGTCGACGGTGTACTGCTGGCGCTGCCGCGCCGGCAGTTGCTGGTGCTGGAAGCCTTGGCGGTGCGCCAAGGCCGTACCGTGGCGCGCGCGGCGTTGCTGGAGGCGGTATATGGCTTCGACGATGCGATCCAGTCCAACGCACTGGACGCGCATGTGTCCAAGCTGCGCAAGGCATTGGCCGAGGCCGATGCGCGGGTGGAGATCCACGTGATGCGCGGCATCGGCTATCTGTTGAAGGAAGTCGCATGAAATTCCTCAAACCCGGCTCGCTGTCTTTCAGCCTGGCCTGGAAGATCATCCTGATCCAGGTGACCATGGTGGCGATGGGCCTGATTGGCATGGTGCTGATGTACGGCGACAGCGGCGCCGGTTACATCGACTGGAAGATGAGCGAGTCGATCGCCAAGTCGATCCATGTGCGGGACGATGCGCTGCACGTGGACTGGCGCGCGCTGGACCAGGCCGCGCAGGATCGTCCGTCCACGTTCTGGTTCGCGGCCACCGATGAAGACGGCCGCCAGGTCACCCACGGCACGGTGCCGGAGATGTACCGCCCGCTGGTGGCCCAGCTGCGCTACCTGGAACCGACCGACGTACGCACCCGCACGCGGGCGGCCGAACTGGCCATGCGCATCTGGGTGAACGACACGCCGGAGGGACGCGTGCACGTGATGATCGGCGGCATGCCGCACCGTGGCCTGTGGCGGCAGATGCTGGTGGTGATCGGCTACCTCAGTGGCTGGATCACCGTGCCGTTGATCGTGATCACGCTGGTGGTGGCGCCGTGGGCGATCCACCGCTCGCTGCGCGGGGTGAACCGGGTAGCCGCGCAGGCCGCCGCCATCCAGATCAACGAACGCGGCGGTGGCCTGGACACGCACGCAGTTCCCGCCGAGATCTTCCCGCTGGTGGATGCGTTCAACGCAGCGGTGCGCCGCATCGGCGAAAGCTACGATGCGCAGGACCGCTTCCTGGTGGGCGCGGCACACGAACTGCGCATGCCGATCGCGATTCTGGCCACGCGTATCGCCGACCTGCCGTCCGGCCCGGCGCGTTCGCGCCTGCAGCGTGACCTGGGCCGGCTGAGCAACATCGCCGAGCAGCTGCTCGACCTGCAGCGGCTGGACCATCACCGCAGCCAGTCGCAGCGCGTGGACCTGGCCGCGCTGACCCGCGAGGTGGCCGGCGACGTGGCGCCGCTGGTGCTCGATGCCGGGTACACCTTCGCCGTGGATGCGCCCGATGCGCCGGTCTGGGTGCGTGGCGATCCGGATGCGCTGCACCGGGTGGTGGCCAGCCTGTTGCAGAACGCGATCGCCCACGGCGGCGACCACGGCCTGATTGCCGTGGCGTTGCAGCCCGATGGCGTGCTGGCGGTAAGCGATGAAGGCTCCGGCGTGCCGGAGCAGGAGCGCCAGGCGATCTTCGAGCCCTTCCACCGGCTGCGCCCCAGCGGCAGTGGTAGCGGGCTTGGCCTGTACCTGGCGCGCGAAATCATGCTGCGCCACGGTGGCAGCATCGCTGCGGAAAGCGCCGCCGGTGGCGGGGCGCGGTTCGTGGTGGCACTGGCGGTGGACCGGCCGGGTATCGTGCCGGGCTGATCGGGCGCGGCCGGACGGTTCACCCTTCCATCACCCAGGGTCCGGTGTGATCGGGCCATTCCGCGTCGGCATGCAAGTGGCGTGGTTGCCCAATATCCTGCAGGGAGAGATGCCATGAAGGCGTTTGCGTACGCGGTGTTGCTTGCGACGGCGGTCGGCGGTGCGGTGGCCCCGGCCAGCGCCTGCACCCGGGTGGTCTATCTGGGCGAGAACCAGGACGTCATCACCGCCCGTTCGATGGATTGGCAGAGCGACATCGCCACCAACCTGTGGGTGTTGCCGCGTGGCATCGCGCGCAACGGCCAGGCCGGCAGGGATTCGATCCACTGGAAGGCCAAATATGGCAGCGTGGTAGCCAGTGGGTTCGACATCTCCACCACCGATGGGCTCAACGAAGCGGGACTGTCGGCCAACCTACTGTGGTTGGTGGAATCGGAGTACCCGGCACAGCGCGGGCGCAAACCCGGTCTGGCGATCTCGCTGTGGGCGCAGTACATGCTCGACAACTTCGCCACGGTGGCCGAAGCGGTGGCCGCGCTGGAGCGCGAGCCGTATGCGCTGGTCACCGACGACCTGCCGGGCGAATCGCGGCAGGCTACCCTGCACCTGGCGTTGTCCGATGCCAGTGGCGACAGTGCGATCGTGGAATACATCGGCGGCAAGCAGGTGATCCACCATGACCGCGCCTACCAGGTCATGACCAATTCGCCGGTGTTCGACCAGCAGCTGGCGCTCAACACCTATTGGCAGCAGATCGGCGGCACCGTGATGCTGCCCGGTACCAACCGCTCGGCCGACCGTTTCGCGCGGGCGTCGTTCTACATCAACGCCATTCCCAAGAGCGAAGATCCGGTGGTGGCGTTGGCGAGCGTGTTCAGCGTGATCCGCAACGTGTCGGTGCCGTACGGCATCACCACCCCGGACCAGCCCAATATTTCCTCCACGCGGTGGCGCACCGTGGCCGACCACAAGCGCCGGCTGTACTTCTTCGAATCGGCCCTGACCCCCAACACGTTCTGGGTGGACCTCAACAAGGTCGATTTCGCCGTGGGCGCGCAGGTGCTCAAACTTGACCTCGGCCGCGACCAGCGCAATGTGTTCGCCGGCGATGCGCTGGGGCAGTTCCAGCCGTCGGCGCCGTTCGCGTTCCTGGGCACGGGCGACTGATTCGGGGCGCGGGCCGCGTAGGCGGGGCGCCTGCCGTCGCACCCTGCTGGCAGGTGGCATCGGCCGACCCTGCCATCAGGGAAATGCGTGCCGTCAGGTCGGTCGCCGCCTAAATTCAGACTAATCCGATATCCCGGCACCGTCCTGGGGCCGTATCGTGCTGATCGAGGGAGGGATGCCTCACTTGCCTGTCCCCACGCGGTCAGCGCCCCATGCGGCGCACCGTAGTGCCACTCCGCATGGATGCCCCCGCAGGAGCGATCAGCATGATGATCAAGGTGCAATGCCAGGACCACCGCTGGCACGTGATCCACCCGACCCGCCCGGACCCGGTCAGCTTTGATGACGGGGCGGTGGCCTTCGACTTCGCCGATACCTTGGCGCGCGAGCGTCACGCCGAGACGGGCAAGGCCTGTGCGGTGCGGGTGGTGGCGATGGACGCCTTCGTCGACGCGGTGCGCTACGGCTAAGGACCGGCGTGTGCCGCGGGCGGTCAGCCGGTGCGGTCGAGGTTGGCGCTGAGCCGCTGCAGGAAGCTGGTCAGCCGCATGGTTTCGTCCACGCTGAAGCCGCCCAGCATGCGCGTATTGCCTTCGTTGAGGATCTCGCGCGCCTGCGGCAACCGTTGCAGCGCCAGTGCCGTGAGTTCAATGCGCTGGGCGCGCGGACGCTGCGGATCTGGCGACCGTCGGATCAACAGGTCACGCTCCAGCCGCGCCAGGGTCTGCGCCATCGAGGGCTGCTCCACGCGCAGCAGGCGGGCCAGTTCGGCCTGGGTGGTCGCCTTGCCCTGGCGCACCGCCTCGAGCACCGGCAGGCTGGCCATGCCCAGCCCCAGCGGACGCAACTGGGTTTCGGTCAGACGGCTGAGTTCGCGTGCCACCTGCTTGATCAGGAACGACGGAACGTTGCTGGGATCGGGCGCGGGCCGGGACATGGGTTCACCTGCAGGGAGTTACATAGGCGTCTATGATAAGGGTAATAGGATCCTATGCTTAAGTGTATTGGGCCGGCCCGCCTGCGTGCTCCGCCCGCATCACCCGTCGCGCGTGTTGCGGGGGTCGACCCAATGTGACGGCGCTGGCGCCGTCCGGTCAGCCGGCCGTCGGGTTCCTAAATAGGGCATGAAATCGAGGACTTCCGGCCTATGTTGCCCGTGTTGGGTTTGCCACATCCTGTGCGCCACCACCACACACAGTTTCGAGGCAAGGCATGAGGAGCAATGGGATGAAGCAGGGAAAGCAGGCGTGGTTGTGGGCGCTGCTGCCCGCGATGCTGGCGCTGGGCGCCACCGCCCAGGCGCAGAATTACGATCACTATCGCGACGATGGCTACAACAGCGGGCCGGTGCGCTGCGAATCGATCAAGGGCCGCACCCAGCAGTGCCCGTTGCAGGGGCGTGCACGCCTGGTCCGCCAGATTTCCGGTTCGCCCTGCGTGGAAGGCCAGACCTGGGGCCAGGCCCGGGACGGGGTGTGGGTGACCCAGGGGTGCCGCGCCGAGTTCATCGCCGAAGCGGGCCGGGGCGGCCGCTGGAATGGCGGCGGCGGCTGGGGCCACAACAATGGCGGGCGCGGCCAGGTCGTGACCTGTGATTCCAATGATCATCGCCGCCAGCGTTGTGTGGCCAATGTGCGCCGCGAGGCGCGGCTGATCCGCCAGACCTCGCGCACGGCCTGCGTGGAAGGGCGGACCTGGGGCTGGGACCGCACCGGCGTCTGGGTGGATGGCGGTTGCCGTGGGGAATTCCAGGTGAATTGAGGTCGCAACCATCATTGGGCTGCTGAATCAGAAAAATCTGATACAGATCACAGTTCCGATTGGTTACTGTCCGGGGCGGGAAGCCCCGGCTTCACCCTTTCACAGGTCCCTCGCACGGTCGTGCGGCGGGACCTGCCCGATATGCCGACTCATGGAGAGAGCACCGCATGTTGATCCGCCTGCAACTGGAGCACCGCCTGTGGCGCGTGCTGCACCCGGACAAGCTGGAATCGTTCCGTTTCCACGACAGCGCCAAGGCCTTTGATTTCGCCGATGCGCTGGCGCGCCTGCACCACACCGAGACCGGCCGACGCAGTTCGGTGCGGGTGGAAGCCAGCGGGGCATACGTGGAGGCCGTGCGTTACGGCTGAACCCGGCAGGGCACACCGATAACCGAAAAACAAACGGGCCGCGTCGACATGCCGCGGCCCGTTTGTATTCCGACCGTCGGCATCCTTGCCGGTAGAGCCGACCGTTGGTCGGCTGCTTTACGCGTAAAACCATCGCGAGACGTCGGGAAACAGCCGGGCAGAGCCCGGCTCTACGAGACCGAAACCCTCAACCCGCTGCGCTGAGCGGATGCCCGTCGCTGGCCAGCTGCGGCCAGCGCTTGAGCACCGCCGCCCGGATGCCGGCGGCATCGATGCCGGCTTCGGCCAGCAGGTCTTCGCGGCTGGCGTGGTGCTGGAAGCTGTCGGGCAGGCCCAGGTGCAGGATCGACTTGAGCACGTCTTCGGCATTGAACAGTTCGGCCACGCCCGAGCCGGCGCCACCGGCCACCACGTTGTCTTCAATGGTGACGAAGCCGTCGTGGGTGCGTGCCAGTTCCAGCAGCAGGGCGCGGTCGAGAGGCTTGATGAAGCGCATGTTGACCACGCTCAAGCCCAGCGCACGGCCCACCGCTTCGGCGGCCGGCACGGTGCTGCCGAACGCCAGCAGGGCCACGCGGCTGCCCTGTACGCGCAGGTCGGCCTTGCCGATCTCCAGCGTGGACAGATCGGTGCCGGCGTCCACGCCGGTGCCGCTGCCGCGCGGGTAGCGCACCGCAGCCGGGCCGTCGAACGCCAGACCGGTGCTCAGCATCTGCCGGCATTCGGCTTCATCGGCAGGCGCCATCACCACCATGTGCGGTACGCAGCGCAGGAAGCTCAGGTCCAGGTTGCCGGCATGGGTGGCGCCATCGGGGCCGACGACGCCGGCACGGTCGATCGCAAACAGCACGTCCAGCTCCTGCACGGCCACGTCGTGCACCAGCTGGTCGTACGCGCGCTGCAGGAACGTGGAGTAGATCGCCACCACCGGCTTGGCGCCCTGCGTGGCCATGCCCGCCGCCAAGGTCACCGCGTGCTGTTCGGCGATGGCCACGTCGAAGTAACGCTCCGGGTATTCCTTGCTGAAACGGACCAGGCCCGAGCCTTCGCGCATCGCCGGGGTGATGCCCACCAGCTTGGGTTCGGCCGCGGCGGCATCGCACAGCCAGTCGCTGAACACATCGGTGTAGGTCGGCTTCTTGGCGGCGCCCTTGGACACCAGGCCCTTGTCCGGATCGAACGGCCCGACGGCGTGATAGCCGATCTGGTCGCCCTCAGCCCGCTCGTAGCCCTTGCCCTTGGTGGTCATCACGTGGAGCAGCTTCAGGCCCTTGAGGCCCTTGAGCGTCTTCAGCGTGGCCACCAGTGCCGGCAGGTCGTGGCCATCGATGGGGCCGGTGTAATGGAAGCCCATTTCCTCGAAGAACGTGGACGGCACGAACATGCCCTTCCAGTGTTCTTCCCAGCGCTTGACGAAGCGCGCGGTGGGGTTGTTCTTCTTGTCGCCCAGGATCTTCTTGCCGCCTTCGCGCAGCGCGTTGAGCGTGCGGCTGCCGGTGGCGCGGCCGAGCATCTTGGTCAGCCCGCCAACGGCCTCGGAGATCGACATGTTGTTGTCGTTGAGGATCACCAGCAGGTTCGGTTCGCTGTCCATGCCACCGGCATGGTTGAGCGCCTCGTAGGCCATGCCGGCGGTCATCGCGCCGTCGCCGATCACCGCCACCACCTTGCGATCGTCGCCTTCCAGCTGGCGCGCGATGGCCATGCCGAGCGCGGCCGAGATCGAGGTCGAGGAGTGGCCGACGCCGAAGGTGTCGAACTCGCTCTCCTCGCGCTTGGGGAACGGCGCCACGCCGTCCTTCTGCTTGACCGTGTGGATCGCGTCGCGGCGACCGGTGAGGATCTTGTGCGGGTAGGTTTGATGCCCCACGTCCCAGACCAGCTGGTCCACCGGGGTCTGGTACAGGTAGTGCAGGGCCACGGTCAATTCGATCACGCCCAGCCCGGCGCCGAAGTGGCCGCCGCTCTTGCCGACCGATTCGATCAGGTAGGCACGCAGTTCGTCGGCGATGGCGGGCAGTTCGGATTCATCGAACCTGCGCAGGTCATCCGGTGACTGGATGCGCGACAGGCGGGGATAGCGGGCGGAATCGATCATGTTTATCGCGCTTCTTCTGAGCGCCTATTTTCCCCCCCAAACCGGGGTGGGGCAAGCAAACCGCCTTCGGAGTGACCAAACGGTGACGGGGCCTGCGTCAGTTGGTCGCAGGTCAGGCCGCCAGTTTGGAGCGTTTGGGCAGCTGCGCCTTCAGGAAGGCCATCTGGTCGGCCAGGATGTTGCGGTTGGACAGGATCATGTGTTCGATCCAGCTGGGCCGGTACGGCACGGCCAGCAGCGGCATGCCGGCCTGCTGCGGGGTGCGGTCGCTCTTGCGCGAGTTGCAGTGGAAACAGGCGCTGACCACGTTTTCCCACACGTCCAGGCCGCCCTTGGAGATCGGCATGACATGGTCGCGGGTCAGTTGCGGGCGGTTGAACTGCTGGCCGCAGTACAGGCACAGGTGCGCGTCGCGGGCGAACAGCGCCTGGTTGGACAGGTTCGGGGTGGGATCCAGCGCGCGCGAACGGGCGTGGCCGCGTGCGGCGATGATCGGGTGCAGGTCCATGCCACTTTGAATACCGGTCAACCGGCTGGTGCCGCCATGGATGTGCAGGCAGGGGTCGCCGAGGGTCCAGGCGACGGCATCACGCGCATACAGGCAGGCCGCATCCTGCCAGTTGATCCAGTCCAGGACCCGCCCGTGCGCATCCAGCGAGAGCAGGCGGACGCTGCCGGGCCGGTGCAGGGTGGCGATGGGCGACACTTCGTCGACCGGGGCGGACGAGGCTCCGGTATCGATCAGACCTAGGCGTGTAGTGTCTGTCTCCATCGGGAAAACAGCTTATACCGGAATGTTGACGTTTTGTGTATAGGAACGAACCAAAGGTTCGTTCCGGGTAGCAACCGACCGTTGGTCGGTTGGCCCCTGGTTCGTTCCGGGTAGCACCCGACCGTTGGTCGGTTGGCCCAGGTTTGTTCCGGGTAGCAACCGACCGTTGGTCGGTTGGCCCAGGTTCGTTCCGGGTAGCAACCGACCGTTGGTCGGTTGGCTTCCGGGCGTGGCATCGCCGTTGCCGCCGATGTGCCGACCAACGGTCGGCACCTACCCGGGCAGGCCTTTCATCCGCGGCCACTGCATGCCGATCCCCCGGGCACCATCCACACCTCGATTGATCCACATCCCCGGTAGCCACCGACCGTTGGTCGGTGGCCCGGTCACCAATCAACCTTCCCCGAAATGCGCATCCGCCATCGCCATCAGCGGCGCGGCGCCGCTCTGGATCGCGGCGGCGTGGCTGAGCGTGCGCGGCAGCACGCGAGCGAAGTAGAACCGGGCGGTTTCGCGCTTGGCCTGCTTGAACGCCTCGCTCTGCGCGGAGGTTTCGGCGGCGGCGACGCTGCGCGCCCACCAGTAGGCCAGCACCACGTAGCCCGAATAGAACAGGTAGTCGAAGCTGGCCGCGCCCAGTTCCTCGGGGTTGCCGGCCGCGCGCTGCAGGGTGGCCATCGTGAGCGTGCCCCATTCGGCGGCCTTTTCGCGCAGCGGGCCAATGAACTCGGCCAGCGCTTCGTTGCCTTCATTGGCCTTGGCGAACGCCTCGATCTCGGCCAGCATCAGCTTCAGCCCGGCACCCTGGCTGGAGGCGGTCTTGCGCCCGATCAGGTCCAGCGCCTGGATGCCGGTGGTGCCTTCATACAGCGTGGTGATGCGCGCATCGCGGGCCAGCTGTTCCATGCCGTGCTCGCGGATGTAGCCGTGGCCACCGAAGCACTGCATGGCGTTGTAGGTGTTCTCGATGCCCCATTCGGTCTGGCAGGCCTTGGAGATCGGGGTCAGGAAGCTCACCAGGGTGTCGGCGCGCTCGCGCTCGCCGGCATCGTCGGCATGGTGGGCCACGTCGACCAGGGTGGCCGAGTGCAGGGCCAGCAGGCGGCTGCCTTCGACCAGCGACTTGATGGTCAGCAGCATGCGGCGCACGTCCGGGTGGACCAGGATCGGGTCAGCCGGCTTCTCGGGATTCTTGGGGCCGCTCAACGAGCGCGACTGCAGGCGCTCGCGGGCGTACTTCAGTGCGTTCTGGTACGCACGCTCGGACAGGCCGATGCCCTGCAGGCCAACGCCCAGGCGCGCGGTGTTCATCATGGTGAACATTGCCTGCAGGCCCTTGTGCGGTTGGCCGACCAGATAGCCTTCGGCGCCATCGAAGTTCATCACGCAGGTGACCGAGCCCTTGATGCCCATCTTGTGTTCGATCGAGCCGCAGCGCAGCGCGTTGCGCTCGCCAACCTTGCCCTCGCGGTCCACCTTGAACTTGGGGGTGACAAACAGCGAGATGCCCTTGGCACCGGCGGGGGCGTCGGGCAGCTTGGCCAGCACCAGGTGCACGATGTTGTCGGTGAGGTCGTGCTCGCCGGCGGTGATGAAGATCTTGGTGCCGGTGATGGCGTAGCTGCCATCGGCATTGGGTTCGGCCTTGGTCTTGAGCAGGCCCAGGTCGGTGCCGCAATGCGGTTCGGTCAGGCACATGGTGCCGGTCCAGCGGCCTTCGATCAGGGGCTTCAGAAAGGCCTCCTGCTGCCAGGCTTCGCCGTGCTGCTTGAGCGCTTCGATGGCGCCGTGCGAGAGCAGCGGGAAGTTGCCCCAGGCCAGGTTGGCGGCGTTGATCATTTCGTTGAGCGGCACGCCGAGGGTGTGGGGCAGGCCTTGGCCGCCCAGTTCCGGTGCCGCGGTGAGGCCGGTCCAGCCGCCGTCGACGAACTGCGCGTAGGCCTGCTTGAAGCCGGGCGGGGTGGTGACCTCGCCGCTGGCCTGGTCGAGCACGCAGCCGATTTCGTCACCCACGCTGTTGAGCGGCGCCAGCACGGTGGTGCTGAAGCGGCCGGCTTCCTCGAGCACGGCGTCCACCACGTCGGAGGTGGCGTCGGTGAAGCCGAGGCGGGCGAACAGGGGTTCGACCTTGAGCACGTCATGCAGGGCGAAACGGATATCGGAAAGCGGTGCGGTGTAGCTGCTCATCGTCAGGTCTCGATCAGGTGCAAAGGGAGGCGGGCGGTGCGCGGGTCAGCGCAGCACGCCGGGCAGGCCGGGGGCCTGGTTGAGGGTGCTGCGGCTGTCGACATCGAAGCTGCGCTGTTTCTTTTCCTGCGGGGTGGCGCTGACCGTGCCCTTGAGCGAATAGGCGAGGGTGCGGTTGCCGGCAAGGGCGTCGGCGACGACCAGGCGGGCGCCGGAGGCAGGCTGGAGCTGGAGGGTGATGACTTCGGCGGAGATGCCGCCGATGGACACGGCCGGTTTGGCAGTGAGAGTGCCGGCGTCTTCATCGCCGACCTTGAGCGCCAGGCTGAGGTCATTGAAGACCATGGGCATGGAGCTGAAATTCTGCAGGCGCAGGGCAACATCCCACCCGCCGTCGGCGCGCACGGTGAGCTGCTGGACGCTGGCACCGGGAGGCGAGACGCGCTTGACCACGCCACTGTTGCAGGCGGCAAGGGCCAGGGTGCTGCCAGCGACAAGGGCGACAAGCAGGGCGGTACGGAAGCGGTGGTACATGGGCGCAATCCTCGAGCAGGTGCCGCGTGGGCCAAAGCATACTACGGCGTATGGTGGTTGTGCTGGCTTTGGGTTTTGGTGGGTGCAGGGTAGGGGGTTTTTGTTTCGAAGCCGAAGCCAGAGCCAGAGCTGGTGCGTCGGCTTTGGGGGGAGGGCGGGCGTGGGTGGGTTGGCGGGACACGCCGCAAGTACGTCCCTGTAGGCTCGTTCGCGCCATCCATGGCGCTCTACGTTCCCGCCACCCCACCCACGCCCACCCCTCCAGCCATGGTCGGCGCGTAGGTGAGAGCAAGAGCAGTGGGTCGGGGAGGGGGAAGGTAGTGCCGAGCGTTGCTCGGCACCTACGCCAACCCCAACCCAGACCCAGACCCCAGAGCCCAGACCCCAGATCCCAGAGCCCAGACCCCAGACCCCAGATCCCAGATCCCAGATCCCACCTCGATCCCTACCTTGCCCCCTTACCGCGGCCCTCCCACCGTCAGCACACAGCCTCAAAAAGGCCAGCGCTTTTCCCCTGCGCACCTGTTCACTATCGGGGGTCGGGGCGTGTGGGTGTGCGGGACCCTCCACCGCATGGATGCGGTGGCGGAGCTTACATGGGTGAAGGCGCATTGCTTGCGAGGCACTGCCTCGCATGCGACTGAACGCACAGCCGCCAGCGGCTGGGCCGGGCCGCGGAGCGGGACTTGCAGCGTGTCCCGCACACCCACACGCCCCGTCCCAACCAGCGCAACACGCACACCAAAGCTCCGGCTCCGGCTCCGGCTTTCGCTCCGGCTCCGGCTCTGGCTCTGGCTCTTAAGAGCTCTTAAAAGCTTCTAAAAAACAAACCCACCCCCAACCCCGTAAAGTCAGACCGGAACAAAAGCGCGGCCAATCACCGGGCACAGTGGCGGAACACGCACGCCGGTGCATCTGGATTGTTCAGGGGGGTACGAAACATCGCCGCTCATGTTCACTTTCACGGGGAAGTATCCATGCGTTCGTACAAGTTGCAGCCGTTGGCCCGCGCCATCCGCGGAGGCCTGATGGTGTCGGTGCTGGGCATGGTCACGCCCGCCCTGGCCCAGCAGGCCAGTTTTGATATCGCCGGGGGGCGTATCGAAGAAGCACTGCCCGAGTTTGCGCGCCAGGCCGGCATCCAGATCATCAGCCCCGCCGCAGGCGAAGGCGGCATCGCCGTCTCCGCCCTCAAAGGCCAGATGGACGCCCGCCAAGCCCTGACACAGCTGCTCGCCGGCACCGGGCTCAGTGTCGCCTCCGATGATGGCCGTACCATTACACTGCGCGCCGATCGCCCGCTGCTCGCCTCGCTGGGCGGCACCGCATTGCTCGCCGCCCAATCTTCGGCCACCACCGTCGCCCCCGAGCCCGCGCCGCTCGACGCCGCACGCAGCGCCCCGGTCACGCTCGACTCGGTCACCGTCGTCGGCACCCAGATCAAGGGCGCCAAAAGCGCCGCCCTACTGCCCGTCGCCACCCTGCAGGCCGAACAGATCGAAGCCACCGGCGCGGTCTCCGGCGACGAGCTCTACCGCGCCATCCCGCAGATGGGCGACGTCTCCTTCAGCGGCACCAACGGCGGCAACAGTTCCAACTACGCGCGCGGCGACATCGCCTCGGTCAACCTGCGCGGGCTCGGCGTCGGCAATACCCTGCTGCTCATCAACGGCCGCCGCACCGTCGTCCATCCCACCAGCCAGGCCGACGGCAACCTCGTCCCCGTGCTCACCTACAACGCCAACACCGTCCCGGTCGCCAACCTGCGCCGGGTCGAAGTGCTGCTTGACGGCGCGGCCGCCATCTACGGCACCGACGCCGTCGCCGGCGTGGTCAACAACGTCCTGCGCGACGATGTCGACGGCGGCACCATCAGCGTCCAGCGCGGCATCGGCGAAGGCACCAACCTGCGTGACATCGGCATCAACGGCCTGGTCGGCAAGAACTCGCAGGACCTGCGCAGCAACGTCACCTTGGCCTTCAACTACTACGCCACCACCGGTCTGAACTCGCTCGACCAGGACTGGACCCGCAGCGCCGACCGCGCCCCGGACTTCGTCGGCACCGCGTTCGAAGGGCTGAGCGGCACCGACAACCGCAACAGCAACAGCCCGTGGGGCAACTTCACCGCGATCGGCCCGCGCGTGCGCCAGGGCAGCACCTTCCTCACCACCGCCGCGGGCGCGTTCCACGTGCAGCCGCTCACCAACGAGGGCTGCAACGCGACCGTGGCCGATGGCCTGTGCGTGCAGTCCGGCAGCAAGGCCACCGCCGGTGCCGACCGCAACCTGCTGGACAACCAGCAGGCCCAGTTCCCGCTGTCGATCACCCCCGACGTGCACCGCGTCAACCTGTTCCTGACCGGCAAGCATGACTTCGAGAATGGCATCACCGCCTTCGGCGAAGCCGGCTGGTATCAGTCCAAGGCACGCAGCCTGCAGTCCGGCGTCAACACCATTGCCGCACTGCCGATGACCGTGGCCGCCAGCAACTACTGGAACCCGTTTGGCGCCACCACGCTGCCCGACGGCAGCGCCAACCCCAACCGGCTGGCCAACCTCAACGTGGCCGCCGGCGGCATTCCGGTCAGTATCAGCAGCTACCGCTTCGAGCGGCCCACCCAGATCGACGTCAAGAACACCCAGGTGCGTGCGCTGGGCGGCCTGCGCGGCTTCCACTTCGGCTTCGACTGGGAAACCGCGGCGCTGTATTCCAAGGCCAAGGTGGTCGATACCCAGGACGCGGTCAGCATGACCCTGTTCCAGCAGGCGCTGACCGATGCCACCTCGGCCGCCTACAACCCGTTCTGCGGCGGCTGCAACGACTACGGCAAGCTGGACCGGTTCTTCTACAAGGCCACCCGCACCAGCGAAACCGAGCTGTACCTGTGGGACCTGAAGGCCTCGCGCCCGGACCTGTTCCGCACCTGGGCCGGTGACGTGGGCATGGCCACCGGGCTGGAAGTGCGCCGCGAAACCCAGCGCGACGACCGCGACGCGCGCGTGGACGGCAGCATCACCTATACCGACAGCATCACCGGCGTCAGCTACCCCAGCGACATGTACGGGGTGAGCCCGACCCCGGACACCGAAGGCTCGCGCACCGTGGCCGGCTTGTTTGCCGAGTTCTCGGTGCCGCTGGTGTCGCGTGAGATGTCCATTCCGCTGGTGCGTGCACTGGACCTGCAGGTGGCCGGGCGAGCCGAGCACTACAGCGATTTCGGTAGCGTCACCAAGCCCAAGCTGGCCCTGGGCTGGACCGTGATCGACGGGCTTACCGTGCGCGCCTCGTGGGCCAAGGGCTTCCGTGCGCCGAACCTGGAGCAGGTCAACGCCACCGTGGTCAGCCGCTCCAACACGCGCACCGACTACATCCAGTGCGAAGCCGACGTGCGCTCCGGCGCACTGGCCTCGATCAACGCCTGTGGCAGCACCTACCGTTCGTCCACCACCGCGCGGCGCTCGGGCAACCCGGACCTCAAGCCGGAGACCTCGACCAACACCAGCGCCGGCATCGTGTTCCAGCCGCAGTTCATTCCCGAGGACTTCGGTCGTTTCACCTTTGCGGTGGACTACTACAAGTACGAACAGGAAGGCATCATCGGCCTGTTCGGCGAGGGCAACGGGCTGATCCTGGACTATCTGCTGCGTCAGCAGGGCAGCAGCAATCCCAACGTGGTCCGCGCCGCGCCCACCGCCGATGACATCGTGCGCTTCGCGGGTACCGGCTTGGATGCCGCCGGCAAGGTGCTGTATGTCACCGACCAGTACGTCAACATGCAGCCGCAGACCGTGCGCGGCGTGGACTACAGCGTTGCCTGGAGCTCGCCGGATACCCGCATCGGCCGGTTTGACGTGGGCATCAACGGCACCCGCCTGATCGAGTTCTACCGCGACCGCTCGCCGGCGCTGCAGGCCTTGGAAGACGCCAAGGCCACCGGCCTGGTCGATCCGTCGATCGCCATCACCGGCGGCGGCGACCTGATCGGTGACGGCGGCAACCCGCAGTGGAAGTGGAGCGGCACGCTCACCTGGCGCTACCAGAACCTCAGCATCGGGGCGAGCGCGCGCTATGCCAGCAGCTACCACGAAACCAGCCTGACCCTGGCCGATGGCACGCCGTGGACGGTGAAGTCGCAGACGCTTGCCAACGCCTACGTCAAGTACGACTTCAACCGCGAGGGCCTGTTCAACGGGGTATCGGTCAAGCTGGGGGCGAACAATATCGCCGACAAGCGGCCGCCTGTGTCCGATGACAGTTATGGTTACTCCTCGGCGGTATACCAGGCGTACCCGCGCTACTGGTATGCCAGCGTGACCAAGGCGTTCTGATCCGCAGGCAGTTCCTTACATCGCTGCCCGGCCACTGCCGGGCAGCGCAGCAGGAGTTCAAATGGGCGCAACATTGGCAGCAGAGCGTGCGTTGTGGTTGGCCGAGCATGTCCTGCCGTGCGAGCGGGGCCTGCGCGACTGGCTGCGGCGGCGCATGGCGCAGGCGCAGGACGTGGACGACGTGGTGCAGGAAACCTACGCGATCCTGGCGGCGATGGCCGACGTATCGCACGTGCGGCAACCGCGCGCCTACGTCTACCAGGTGGCGCAATCGGTGGTGCTGCAGCAGGTGCGCCGCGCCCAGGTGGTATCGATTGAAATGGTGGCCGAGTTTGACCGGCTGCCGATCACCGGTGAGGACGCCTCACCGGAACGGCTGGCGTCTTCGCGCCAGGAACTCAACAAAGTCACCGCGCTGATCGCGCAGTTGCCGGACAAATGCCGCCAGGCCTTCATCCTGCGACGGGTCGAGGGATTCTCGCAGCGCGAGATCGCCGAACGCATGCAGATCAGCGAAAACACGGTGGAAAAGCACGTGTGCAAGGGTATTCGGTTGTTGATGGAATCGATGAAACAGGATGCGGGTGATGCAGGGTCCACAGGGAAACCGGACAGTACGGAGGCAGTTCATGCACGGCGCCGTTGACACCAACCCGATCGACGACCAGGCCGCGCAGTGGGTGGCGCGCGAGGATCGCGGTGCGCTGGCGCCGGACGAGGTGGCCGAGCGTGACCTCTGGCTGGCCGCCGACCGCCGCCATTTCGGCGCCTACGCACGCGCCCACGCGGTGTACGTGAGAACCGGGCGCGCGCGTGCGTTGGGCAGTGCCGAGCGCGTGCCACACACCCGCGTAAACGGCCCACGGCCGCGGCTGCAATGGGCCATGGGCCTGGCGGCAACGTTGTGCCTGCTGGCGCTGGGCGTGCACGAGCACAGCGATGCCGGGGACTACCACGTCACCCGCAAGGGCGAGATTCTGCGGGTGCCGTTGGCCGATGGCTCGGCGGTGACCCTGGATTCGGGCGCGGCGGTGCGCGTGCACTACACCGGGACGCGGCGCGAGATCACGCTGCTGCGCGGCGAAGCCCTGTTCGACGTGGCCAAGAACCGGGCTCGCCCGTTTGTGGTGACCGCGCGCGATACCGCGGTGACCGCGGTGGGCACCAGCTTTTCGGTGAGCCTCAACGAACAACGCACTCACGGTGTGGAAGTGCTGGTGCGCGAGGGCATCGTCGATGTCGCCACGGCCACCGGCGCGGTCGCCCCGACCCGGCTGCAGGCCAACTACCGTGCGCTGGCCAACCGCACCCATGGCATCCGCATCGAGAGCGTTGCCCATGATGACCTCGACCAGCAGCTGGCGTGGCGCGAGGGCATGCTGTCATTCAACGGCGACACGCTGTCGGTGGCCGCTGCGCAGTTCCTACGCTATAGCGACGTGCGCATCATGATCGACGACCCGCTGGTCGGCAGCCGTCGCATCGTCGGCCTGTACTCGGCCAACGATCCGCTCGGCTTTGCGCGCAGCGTCGCGCTCAGCCTGGGCCTGGAGGTGGACCAGCAGGGCAACGATGTCTGGCTGCGCACGCCGCACAACGCCTTCCACAGCGCACCGCGCTCACTGCAATGAACCGGGATGCCCGAATGACTGCCACTGTTTCGCGTGCGCGCCCGCTGGCGCTGCTGACCGCCCTGTTGCTGGCCGGTGGCCAGGCCTGCGTGGTGGCCAGTGCCGCCGACAACGACGTGCTGATCCGCAACGCGATGGTCTTCGACGCCACCGGGCGTGCGCCCTATGCGGCCAGTGTCCTGGTGCAGGATGGGCGCATCGCGGCCATCGGCACCGGTCTCAAGGCGCCGGCGCATACCCGCCAGGTGGATGCCAAGGGCCGGGCCCTGCTGCCCGGCCTGTTCGACCTGCACACCCACTGGACCCCGAACGCCGAGCCGGCCACGCTGCCGCAGATCGCCAACCGCTACCTGGCTGCGGGTGTCACCACCGTGAGCGATTTCCACCAGCCACCGGAGGCCTATGCGCCGCGCCGCGCATGGCTGCAGAGCATCGCCGCGCCGGATGTGAAGTTCGCCGCGCGCATGAGCACGCCACTGGGTCACGGCGCCGACTGGGGGGATGAGAACACCACCCGCTGGGTCAACTCGCCGGAAGCGGCCACCGCGGCGGTGAGACAGGTGGCGGCCTACAAGCCGGACTTCATCAAGGCCTTCACCGACGGCTGGCGGTACTCCAACGCAGCCGACAACAGCAGCATGGACGAAGAAACCCTGGCCGCCCTCGTGGAGGAGGCGCACCGCCAGCAGCTGCGCGTGTTCACCCATACGGTGATGGTCAAGCGCGGCAAGACCGCCGCGCGTGCCGGGGTGGATGCGCTGGCGCACAGCGTGCAGGACGGTCCGGCCGACGCCGAGCTGATTGCCCTGATGAAGCAGCACGGCACCCGTTACTCGCCGTCGCTGGCGGTGTACCTGCCCGAGCGCGTGGATGGCAGCGGCAAGGCCCGCGCCGGTACCGAGGCCTACCGCCAGCGCGAGGCGAACTTCACCAATGCACTGCGCAACGTCAAAACCCTGCACGATGCCGGCATTCCGATCGTGCTGGGCACCGATGCCGGCATGACCGGCACCCCGCACGGCGCGTCCACTCTGCGCGAGCTGGAACTGTTCGTGCAGGCCGGGCTTACCCCGACCGAGGCCCTGCTGGCCGGCACCCGTGCCAGTGCCGAAGCGCTGGCCCTGGACGACCGCGGCAGCATCGAGGTGGGCAAGCGCGCCGACCTGCTGCTGGTCACGGGCAAGCCGTGGGAGCGCATTGGCGACATCCGCAACACCCAGCAGGTCTACGTGGCCGGGCGCCAGGTGGTGGGCAAGGGCGTGCAGCTGCCGGCGGGCAACCGCGCCGCGTCGCTGCCGCCGCTGCGCATTGGCGCGCTGGTGGACGATTTCGAGCGTGCCGACCAGCGCACCGCGCTGGACACCCTGCGCAATGACGATGCCGACGGTGGCAACGACCGTACCGTGCAGGTCACCGACGTGATCGATCGCGATGGCGGCGGCAAGGCGCTGTCGATGCAGGCCCGGCTGTCGAGCAAGGACGACGCCTACGCGGGCGTGATCCTGCCGCTGACGCGCGGCTCGGTGGCCCCGGCCGAGCTGCGCGGCTGGAAAGGCGTGCGTGTGGAGGTGCGCGGCGATGCCACGTTGCGCCTGGAAGCGCGTGGTCTGCAGGGCCGCCGCTGGGCCGCGCCGGTAGCAGCCAATGGCCGCTGGCAGACCGTGGAGATTCCGTTCCATGCGCTGCAGGGCCAGCCGCCGTACCGCGCCAAGGGGCCGTTGCCCACCTGGCGCGGCGATGACGTGCAGCAGCTGGTGTTCACCGGCACCGGCGACGCGGGCGCGAAGATCTGGTTCGAGATCGACAATGTCCGGTTCTACTGACGTGGTGCGGCGTCGTGCACGGGTTGCGCTGGCGGTGCTGGCCTGCATCGTGGGCCTGCCTGCAGCGGCCGCCGATGCCTCCCATGACGTGCTCGCGGCCGTGGATGCCTACGCCACGCGGCAGGCCGACGTCGGCCAGCAGCTGTGGGCACAGCCGGAACTGGGCTACCTGGAAACCCGGTCATCGGCACTGCTGCAGGACGAACTGCGCAAGGCCGGTTTTCGCATCGAGGCCGGTGTGGCAGGCATGCCGACCGCGTTCGTGGCCCGCTACGGCAAGCGCGGCAACGGACCGGTGATCGCGCTGCTGGCCGAGATGGATGCCTTGCCCGGCATGTCGCAGGCGGCGTTGCCCACCCGCAGCCCCATTGCCGGCCAGGACGCGGGCCAGGCCTGTGGTCACAACCTGTTCGGTGCCGCAGTGGTGGGCGCCGCACAGGCCGTGGCGCAGTGGCTCGCGGCCAGTGGCCACGACGGCGAAGTGCGCGTGTATGGCACACCGGCCGAGGAGGGCGGCAGCGGCAAGGTCTACATGACCCGCGCCGGCCTGTTCAACGACGTGGACGTGGCGCTGCATTGGCACCCGGCGGCGGCCAACTCCGCCGCGCAGGGCACCAGCCTGGCCAACATCAGTGGCAAGTTCCGCTTCAAGGGCATCGCCGCGCACGCGGCGCTGGCGCCGGATCGCGGGCGCTCGGCGCTGGATGGCGTGGAAGCGCTCAACCACATGGCCAACATGATGCGCGAGCACGTGCCCGACGGCACCCGCATCCATTACGTGATCAGCAACGGCGGCGCCGCGCCGAACGTAGTGCCCGATGCCGCCGAAGCGTACTACTACGTGCGCCACGTCGACCCGGCCGTGGTGCGCGATGTGATCGACCGCCTGCAGCTGGCCGCGCGCGGTGCGGCGATGGGCACCGGCACCGAGGTGGTGTTCGAACCTACCGGCGGGGTGTACTCGCTGCTGCCCAACGATGTGCTGGGCCGCGTCATGCAGGCCTCGCTGCAGCAGGTGGGCGGCGTGATCTATGACGCGGCCGACACCGCGTTCGCCACCCAGCTGCAGCAGACCCTGCAGCAACGTCCTGCCTTGGCCGCTGCGGCCACGCTGGAGCCGTATCGCGACGATCAGGCCGGGGGCGCATCCACCGATGTGGGCGATGTGAGCTGGAACGTACCCACCGTTGGGCTCAGCACCGCCACCTGGGTGCCTGGTACGCCAGCGCACAGCTGGCAGGCGGTGGCGGCCTCGGGAGCGCCGATCGGCACCAAGGGGGCGCTTACCGCGGCGAAGGTGCTGGCGCTGACCACGGTGGCGTTGTTGCAGTCGCCACAGACCGTGACGGCGGCGAAGAACGAATTCGCACAGCGGCGGGGCGCGCAGTTCCGTTATGTGCCGCTGCTGGATCGCACCGCACCGCCGCTGGATTACCGCGTGCGCGCGAAGGACTAGGCAGGCACGGCGCCGCTCAATCGAGCGGCGCCATCACTTTCAGCGGGGCCAGGTCGTAGCCCATGGCTTCGGCCTTGGCCTTGATGCTATCGAACTGCGTGGCGTCCATGCGCGGCGAGCGCGACAGGATCCACAGGTATTTGCGGTCGGGGTCGCCCACCAGTGCCCACTGGTAGTCCGGATCCAGTGCGATCACCCAGTAGTCGGCCCACACCAGTGGCACCCACGCCAGCCAGTCGGGGACGAAGCGCACCTGCAGCTGGCCCGGCGCGCCCTCCACCGGGCGTGCCACGCCTTCGGCGGCGATGCGCTCGCCATCGGCGGTGCGGCACGCGTTGTGCACGCTGATGCGGCCGTCGCCGCGCAGCGCGTAGGTGGCGGTGATGTCGCCCACGCACTTCTTCTGGAACGACACCGGCAGATGCGCGATCTCATGCCACTGGCCCGCGTACCGGCCCATGTCCAGGGCGGGCACCGAGCGCACGGGTTCGGCCGCCCACAGCGATGTGGCTGCAGACAGGAGAAACAGGGCAAGACACGGGCTGATGATGCGCATCGACGGCACTCCGGAACGGTCGCCCGAGCTTAGGGGCAGGGCAGGGGCGAGGTGTGAAGTTTCTGTCATTTGCGGGCGCGGCCAGAACAGCACCTTGAGAGACGCGACGGCCAGGAGGACGTATCGGCTCCATTGGGCTGGCGGTGATACGCGCAACGCGGGCATCGCTTACGACACGTTGCGTTTGAGTTCCGCGCAGTGCGGTCTAGAGGCTGCGGACGAAGGCCTTCATGGTTGCCTGCCAGCGCACCTCATCCGATCGGAAGTCCAGGCGCGCGCCGTCGCTCGCGCGGGTGACGTAATGAAGGTCTGCCACTGTATTCGCGTCGCCCGGGTGCGATGGCAGCCAGAACACCAGCGTGTCCGTCTTCGCCGACCACGCATGCACCAGGTCCCACTCGATCTCCTTGCGGACGATCTCGAACAGCTCGGCCGTGTTGCTTACGGTCCAGCCGGCATCGTGCAGGTGCGTCCTCAGTTCGATCATCCAGTCGCGCGCGTGCATCTGCGTCCTCGCAGGAAAGGGATCCGTGCAGATTCCGTACAACCGCACAAAGAAAAAGAGCCCGCATTTCTGCGAGCTCTTCTTGAATCATGGTGGCCGAGGACGGAATCGAACCGCCGACACGGGGATTTTCAATCCCCTGCTCTACCAACTGAGCTACTCGGCCACTTCATCGCTGCGTTGCCGCTGGCGAGGACGCGAATAATACGGAGGTATGCAGGGTTCGGCAAGCGTTTCGCGAAAAAAATTTCACATTTGTTGTCAGGCCTCGCGCGAAGGCCTGCAAGTGCTTGATCCGGCGTGCCCGTGCGCGGTGCCGTGCGCATGAACATCGGTTCAGTCCGCACCTCGCGCGCTGCGCTCAGTGCGTGTTGTCGGGCATGCACCACAGCAGCACGATGCCGATGGCCATGATCACCGCAGCCAGCAGCAGCGATGCCTGGTAGGAGCCACTGTCGCGGGCGAGGGTGCCGGCCAGCGCCGGGGCCAGGATCTGCGCCACGCCGTAACTCAGCGTCAGGTTCGCCATCGCCTTGGCGGGGTTGCGGGGGTAATGGCGGCCGACCACGGTGAGGGTGAGGCTGACGATGCCGGCGAAGGTGAGGCCGAACAGCACGGCGCTGCCCAGCCCGGCCAGCAGCCCGTCATCCAGCAGCGGCAGCACGAAGGAAACGGCCTGCAGCGCGAAGGCCAGCATCAACGCACGGATCAGCCCCAGCCGCGCCGCCAGCCGGTCCCAGCCGAAGGTGGAGGGCACGGCGGCCAGCCCGACCAGCACCCAGACCGCGCTGCCATGGCCGTCAAACACGGCGGTCTGTTCCAGGATGGCCACGATGAAGGTGGCGCTGACCACGAAGCCGAAGCCCGCGCAGAAGTACGCGGCGACCAGCAGGTAGCGCCAGCGCCGGCCGGGCGGGGTGGGCGCGGTGCCCGTGGCCTGGGCAGATGCCGCCGCCGGCGCAGGCATCCACGCCCAGGCCGGCACCAGGAACAGCACCCCCAGGGCGGCCAGCCAGATCCATTGGCCACTGGAACTGGCATGCCCGGCCAGCGCAGCGGTGGCCAGCCCGGACACCGCGATGCCCAGCCCCAGCCCGGCAAAATGCAGGCCCAGCCGCGGGCGCAGGCCCTGTGCCAGCAACCAGTTCAGCACCAGTCCCGAGGCCAGCAGCAACCCGGCCGTGCTGGACAGGCCCGCCACGAAGCGCAGCAGGCTCCATAGCCAGGGCGTAGTGGTGAGCCCCATCAGCCCGGTGGCCAGCACGGCCAGCACCAGGCCCACCCGGTAGAAGTGGAACTTCTGCCGCATGTCGCCCACCCGCGCCACCAGCAGCGTGCCCAGCAGGTAGCCCAGGTAGTTGAACGTGGCCAGCCAGCCGCCTTGGGCAGCGCTCAGCCCGGCGTCCACCCGCATCAGCGGCAGCAGCGGGGTATAGGCGAAGCGGGCCAGGCCCACGGTAAGCACCAGCGCGCAGATGCCGGCGCCGATGACCTGCCAGGGGCGGCGTGCGGGCGCAGCAGAGGGGAGGACGGACATGGCGGCAGGCAGAAGGGGGGTGGCCCATCCTCAGCGTACGGGGCCTGACTGTCTTTCGATAGAATGACCCATCATGTCGACCACGCGACAATCCCGGCCGTCCACACAGGTGCCGCCCTGGCGCGAAGTACCGGTGCCGGCGTTGCGGCAGCTGCCGTGGCCGGTGGTCGCGCGCAGCCAGCAGCTGGCCGCCGGCGAGCGTTTTCCACCGCACGCGCATCGCTGGAACCAGCTGGTGTTCGCCACCGACGGTGTGCTGCAGGTCAGTGCCGCGCACGCGCGCCATGTGATCACCCCGCAGCAGGCCCTGTGGGTGCCAACCGGCACGCTGCACCACACCGGCGCCCTGGGCGCGGCGGCCTTCCGCAACCTCTATGTGGCCGACGACGCGGCGCTGGGCATGCCCGACCATTGCGTGGTGCTGGAGGTATCCGCACTGCTGCGTGAGCTCATCGTGGAACTGGACCGCACCACCGCCGACCACGATCCGGACTACTACCTCACCTTGTGCCGCCTGATCACCACCCAGCTGCGCCGCCAGCCGCGCCACCTGCTGCACCTGCCGTGGCCACAGGATGCACGCCTGCAGCGCTGGTGCCAGACCCTGCACGACCACCCCGGTGACGAGCGCGACATGGCGTACTGGGCCAACCGGCTGGGTGCATCGACGCGCACGCTGGCGCGGCACTTCGAGCGTGAGACCGGCATGACCCTGCGCGCGTGGCGTACGCGGCTGCGCCTGCTGCGTGCGATCGAATGGCTGGCGCAGGGGCGGTCACCCACCGTGATCGCGCACGAACTGGGCTATGCATCGGCGTCCGCGTTCAACTACATGTTCCGGGTGGAAATGGGGATCAGCCCATTGCAGTGGCGGCGAACACGCTGACCGTCGCACACTGTCGGGCTACCCCTGCACACGCTGGAGCACGGCAATGCCCGATTGGAACGCACTGGACGATGCCTACGGCAGTGCCGCCACCGTGGGCGCGATGCTGGAGGAACTGGACGCGGGAACCGGCGAGGTGGACTGGGATGTGCTGTGGTCACACCTGTGCCACCAGTCCACGGTGTACTCGGCCAGCCTGCAGGCGCTTCCCTATCTGCTGCGTGCCGCGCTGAACGCGGTGCCGGCGCAGCGGATCGAGCCGTTGGTGCTCGCGGGCGCCATCGTCAGCCACGCCGACAGCGCGCCGGTGCAGTTACCGGGCCATCCGCAGCTGCTGCCGCTGCTGCAGGACTGCACCGCGCAGACCCTGCGCGAGGTTGCCCAGGATGACCTGCCCGACGCGACGTTCCTGCACCTGCTGCAAGCCCACCTGGCGTTCGGTGGGGAACGGGTCTGGTCGCGCGCGTTGGCCGGCGTGCTGGAAGGCGAACTGTCGGGCGTGTGTCCGGCCTGCCAGGCCGATCTGTACATCGTCATCGACCCGCCGCAGGCCTTCGTCACGCACGAGGAGTGGATCGGGGGTGGGGCGGTGCGCACGGCGGTGATCGAAGCGGCGGCCGGTCATCCAGCCTCCGAGTCGGAGCGCTGGCTGCTGGAGATGGCACGCGCGCACCGCGACGGATTCGTCGACACGCTGCGGTTGCTGTTCGGCACCTCACGCTGTACGCAATGCGAGGCACCGTTCGAACTGCGTGAGGCGGTGCGCTTGAACGGCTGAGCGCGGTTTCGTGCTTGCACGTCGGCTACTTCGCCAGCGGGCAGGCCAGGCTGACCAGCCGATCACCGTCGAAGCGCGCTTCGATGATGCCGTCGCCTTCCTTGAACGCCTGCCAGTGCGCCAGTGCCGGTGCGCCGGGCAGCGGGTTGCCCAGGTGGAAGTACACCTTGCCGCGGGAGTCGCCGGGCCGGACGTGTGCGCAACCGATCACCGGCGTGGCCATCTCCCCGCAGTCACCCTGCAGCAGGCACAGCCGCGTATGGCACAGGCCACTGCCCGACCAATGGCCCTGCGCGGCCAGGCAGCCCGGCTCGGTGGCCAGCACCACCCACAGCACCAGACCAAGCGCGGTGGTGGCCGACATCAACAGCAGCAGATAGCGCGCGGCGTTGGCGCGAACGTGGTGGGCGAGGGCGATCATCACGCCATGATGCGCCACGCGGCCTCCCCGTGACCATGACAGGTTCGCACGGGGCGGCCAGTGGAATGCTGTTGTCGCATGGGTACTGCCGATGCAGGCGGGGCGGGGGCTGGCGGTGCCGCGCGGCCAGCGCACGGATGGAACGCTGTTTTACCCCCACCCCAGGCACCTCGCCAGCGACTACCGTGAGCACACACTGTCATGGAGTTGCCCATCGATGAACGACCTTACCAACACCCGCGTGGTCCTGGCCTCGCGGCCGCAGGGCGAACCGGTTGCCGCCAACTTCCGCCTGGAGCAGGTCGCCGTGCCGACGCCGGGTCCGGGCCAGGTGCTGCTGCGCAACCGCTGGCTGTCGCTGGATCCGTACATGCGCGGTCGCATGGAAGAGGGGCCGTCGTATGCCGCGCCGGTGGCCGTTGATGCGGTGATGGAAGGGCGCACGGTGTCGGAGGTGGTTGCCTCCAACCATCCTGGCATTGCGGTGGGCGAGCGAGTCGTGGCCACGGGCAACTGGCAGACCCACGCGGTGGTGGACGGTGACAGCATCACCCGCACACTGGGCGACACCGGCTTGCCGGTCAGTACCGCGCTGGGTGTGTATGGCATGCCCGGTTTTACCGCGTATGCCGGCCTGCAGGAGATCGGCAGGCTGCAGCCCGGCGAAACGCTGGTAGTGGCCGCCGCCAGCGGCCCGGTGGGGGCCACGGTGGGGCAGATCGCCAAGCTGCAGGGCGCGCGCACGGTGGGCATTGCCGGTGGCGAGCAGAAGCGCCGCTATCTCGAAACGCTGGGGTTCGACGTGGCCCTGGACCATCGTGCCGACGACTTCGCCGCCCGACTGCGCGCGGCGGTGCCCAACGGCATCGACGTGTACTTCGAGAACGTCGGCGGCCACGTCTTCGAGGCCGTGGTGCCGCTGCTCAACGACTTCGCGCGCATTCCGGTGTGCGGCACCATTGCCACCTACAACGCACGCGGCGCGGTGCTGCCCGGGCCGGACCGGCTGCCGGGCTTCATGAGCCAGGTGCTGCGCCAGCGGCTCACCGTGCGTGGCTTCATCCAGTCCGATTTCCACGCGCTGTTCCCGGCGTTCCTGGCGGACATGGCGCGCTGGCTGCAGGAGGGCAAGGTGCAGTACCGCGAAGACATCGTCGAGGGCCTGGCGCAGGCACCGGAGGCATTCTTCGGCCTGCTCAAGGGGCGCAACTTCGGCAAGCTGGTGGTCAAGCTGGACTGAGCGGTGCGGTGCGCGGGCAGGTGCGTTCGAGCGCAGCGGCGTTGCCATGGCCCACACGGGTCCGTGACCGGCGCATCACCCCGCGCTGGCTAGGCTGGCAGCTATCCCCGTGACACGGCCACAGCGAGTACCCAGCATGACCAGCAACGACAAGCAGCAGGGCCAGCAGGAAGGCACCAAGGAAGCCCAGCAGGACCGCAAGCAGGACGAAGTGGCCAAACAGCGCCCGGGCCAGACCGACCAGGCCATCCATGACGCGGAAACCCGGCGCCCGGAGCGCAAGGACCAGGGCGACGATTGACGGGGTTGCAGACGGGCTGCAACGCTCAGTGACCCGCGGCTGCTGAGGTCACTGGGCGGGAAGTGGGACAATCCTCGCGCCAAATATCTCCGAAGTGACGTAGTGCAGCAGCTCGACCTGGCCGTCGGTGACGCCTGTGATATGGAATGGACGAGAGAGTGTGTCGTCGACTTGGATGGGGGTCATGGTGTTGCTGGAGATGGTGTACAGGTAGATCAGTGTGTCCCGGGGAGGAAGCGACTCCACCTCGGCTGCCGTCAGGCCTTCGGTGTCCAGCGAAGGGAGGTCGGCCTGCCCGATGAGGTGGTTGTTGCAGCTGATGTTGTTGGCGTCCTCTGGGCCCTCCGGATGCATCGGAGGCTTCGCCATATCCATCAGCGATCTTGCAGAAACAATCGAATATCCGGCGTTACCCACCTTTAAAAGAAGCCAGCGTTCATCAGGACTGATCTCCAAGGTCTGGATGCTTGCTCTTGGCGCGGATGACCTGACTACCTCACCATCTACGTTGACGATTCGTGCCTGTGCAGATCCGGTCGCGAGGAGTCTGAATAGTTTCGACTTCTGGACGGGCCGCGAGGTCTCACGGAGGTTCTCAGGCTGCAGTGTGTAGCTGACAGCAAGCTGCTTCGAGCGCGCTTCGGAAGACAGTGCCATGTCGGTCGCCTCTTCTACGGCGGCTGCTATCGCAAGCGACGGCAAGGTGCAGGCTATAAGAACTGCATGGATCAGGCTGGGGTACCGCAGTGCCAGGCGGAGTGGGGACGGCAAATTGAGATGCATGCCTCAAGTTTCCTTCATTGTGACCAGCGGCTGCGAAGGTCACTGGGCGGGAACCGGGACAATCCTCGCGCCAAATATCTCCGAAGTGACGTAGTGCAGCAGCTCGACTTGGCCGTCGGTGACGCCTGTGATATGGAATGGACGAGAGAGTGTGTCGTCGACTTGGATGGGGGTCATGGTGTTGCTGGAGATGGTGTACAGGTAAATCAGTGTGTCCCGGGGAGGAAGCGACTCCACCTCGGCTGCCGTCAGGCCTTCGGTGTCCAGCGAAGGGAGGTCGGCCTGCCCGATGAGGTGGTTGTTGACTCGAAGTCTGTGGCGTCTTCGGGGGCCTCCGGATGCGTTGGCGGCCTAGCCATATCAACCAGCGACCCTGCAGACACAACCGAGTATCCAGAGTTGCCCACCTCCACAAGGAACCAGCCTTCGTCAGGGCTGATCTGCAAGGTCTGGATGCTTGCTCTTGGCGCGGACGACCTGACTACCTCACCATCTACGTTGACGATTCGTGCCTGTGCAGATCCGGTCGCGAGGAGTCTGAATAGTTTCGACTTCTGGACGGGGCGCGAGGTCTCACGGAGCTTCTCAGGCTGCAGTGTGTAGCTGACAGCAACCTGCTTCGAGCGCGCTTCGGAAGGCGGTGCCATGTCGGTCGACCTTTCTACAGTTGCTGCTATGGCAAACGACGGCAGGGTGCAGGCTATAAGCACTGCATGGATCAGGCTGAGGCACTGCAGTGCGTGACTGGGTGGGGACGGCACTTTCATTGGTTACACCTCAGATCTTCAAGTAGTGCAACTGCGATGGCGTCGCATATGTCTTGCCGGACCTGTTCGTAGCCACTGTTGATGCTAAGGAGTTCATCTACGGCTTGGTGGTCGATGAACTCTACTTCCAGCAGCACAGCGCGAAGCAGATGATAAGTAACGGTGTTTCCAAGCTCAAGGTCACTCAGAACCGCAAGCTGCCTCTCTGACTTTACTCCGCGATTTCTTGCACCCGCGTCATGGGCGAGGATGGCGCCGTAAGTCGCATCGTTGATTCTTTCGGCTAGTGCGGGGCGGTCTCAAGAAGCAAGCGCAACACGTGATCTGAATTCGGCGATCTCTTTGTTCATCACTTCGGCGGGCGTTTTCCAGCCCAGCGTCTGACGCGG